>Ga0255053_10000090_pt1 | contig 43796 bp, 37 predicted proteins | sample JV7_2_22_MG_FD_188635 | JGI IMG/M metagenome (GOLD analysis project Ga0255053, IMG submission 188635) | Seawater microbial communities from Jervis Inlet, British Columbia, Canada - JV7_2_22 | ecosystem: Environmental > Aquatic > Marine > Inlet | place: Canada: British Columbia | collected... | reverse complement strand
GAGGTAGCTAGTATAGGTACAGCAGGAGTGATTGTTTTTAGTATTATTGTTATTCTATTCCCCCAAGCTGTTCTTTCTATATTCATTTCTGACCAGAGTACAATTAAGCTCGCCTTGATTCCTTTACAACTACTAGGATTATGGATATGGATAGATGTATTTGGTACAATTATTAGTTTTGCCTTAATCGGAGCAGGAGCAACAAAAGTAGTCTTGATTTGTAAATTTATTGGCTGGTGGTGTGTTGATTTGCCATTACGATGGTTAGTGGGTGTACATCTAGAGTACGGGCTTGAAGGAATCTTCCTTATCCCATTATTTGTTTCCACAATGGGAAGTTCATTATTCTCCCTCATTTGGCACAGAGAACGTTGGGCTCTCATTAAAATTTGAGAGCGTACCTTGCAATTGAATGTGAAAGAAAGAGGCATCGAACGGAGAAAAATATTTGAAGACGACACCGACAGAAAAAGACAAGTAAAAAATTTGAATAAGAAACTTCTTATCAAATAATAACTGAGTTGAAAGATTGAAATCGTCATGCTATATTCACCTGCCTTTTAAAATCCCTGGTGGCCCGATTTTATAAATATAAAGAACGCTGTCTTTTAAGCCAGGATTTTTCTTCCATATGGGAGCACTGATGGTCAAATGAGGAAACACCCATATATCTATTACGGATGGATTATAGTAGCTGCTGGCATTGTATCATATGCGCTTGGTTACGGATCTCGATATTCTTTTTCTGTTATTTTTCCCTCACTCCTTGAAGAGTTTCAATGGCCCAGAGACCTGACCGCCGGTATATTTTCAATCCACTTTTTGACTTATGGTCTGGCAGCCCCTATTGTTGGTGGCTTGGTTGATCGGATAGGCCCGCGCAAAACCATGGCCCTTGGAACAATACTGCTAAGCTTGGGGTTGGTTTTATCTGGATTGGGAAATGAGCCTTGGCATTTTTATTTGAGTTTTGGCGTCACAACGGGAATAGGGCTTTCCCTGACGGGTGCGGTTCCATTTACCGCCGTTTTGAGGAATTGGTTCGAGAGAAGGCGGGGGTTGGCTTTTTCGATCCTGTTTTTTGGCGTTGGCGGGTCTTTTATCTGCTATCCGGGAATCGCATTCCTGATTGATAATTTGGATTGGCGAAACACGTTTCTGATTGAAGCAGCTGTTGTTATTGGGTGTATGTTACCGCTAATAATCTTTATCGTACGGTACCACCCCAGGGATAAGGGTCTTTTTGTCGATGGTGCGTCAGGGGATAAAGACCCTAGCCGGGACCGAGAGACGGAGGTGCCGCTGATCAAGGACCAAACCTGGATAACTATAGACTGGACGCTGTCAAAGGCGGTTAAGACAAGACCTTTCTGGATGTTGTCTCTTTCAACGTTCTGTCTGTGGGGCATAACACAGCATATTGTGGTGACTCATCATATCGCTTTTGCCATGGATATGGGCTATTCAAGGATCTATGCTTCTTCGGTTTTGTCTCTTTTTGGGATCTTTTTTTCTTTGGGGTGTCTGATTTCCCTTATTTCTGATCGAATCGGACGCGAGTCCACTTTGACCATAGGCGTAGTCTTTATTATTTCGGGAATATTGATGTTAATGTTCATAAAAGATAATACGCAACCGTGGATGCTCTATTATTATGCCACAGCGGTTGGCTTTGGCATTGGAATGACCACTCCGCCCATAGCAGCGGCAACCACTGATATTTTTCAGGGACCAAAGGCAGGGGCGATCATCGGTTTTGTCTGGTTCAGCTTTGCCGTCGGAGGATCAATAGGTCCTTGGCTGGGCGGTTGGGTTTTTGAACTCACCAAGAGTTACAAAAGTGCGTTTATCCTGGCAATAGTCATTTGCGCCCTTGGATGTGGCGGCATGTGGTGGGCGGCGCCACGGAAGATTCGGCAAGTACCGGGTAGGGTTACGTATAGAAAAGACGTGAAAAGAGGGACACGCCCATAAAAATAAGTTTACTCAAATTTCGCACCTGATATTTTAAGGAAAGCCGCATCAGGCATAGGGTAAAAAGAAACCAGACTATCGCGTGCCTGAGCATGGCGATTACTCTATGGATACCGGCTCTAACCCGGATCCGCCGGAGGCGGAGAATTGACTATTGAATACTGATAATTGAATATTTGTGGATGTCGCTTTGCTCCGTCATTTTTATGATCGCTATTTTTATAATTGATCTGCCGCAGGCGGACCTTAAATATTCAATATTCAATCGAAAATATTCAATTATGAGTAGATTGGAAAAATATTCTCATATAATTTTCTTGTCACAAAACACACAAAAATAACTTTTGTGGGTACTGGTAAAACTTGTTGACTTCCCACATTGTAGCACGTATAAAATACAAATTAACCCGACATATAAAAAGGCGTTGAGACTGCCAATGGATAGAAAAGAATTTATATATTTTAGAAAAAAATTGAATAAGACGCAGGACCAGATGGCTCAGCTATTGGGTATTTCTATTAAGGCCGTCCAAAGCTATGAGCAGGGGTGGCGCCCAATAGCGGTCCATGCAGAACGCCAAATGTTTTTTCTGATTTCCAGGAAGAGATCGACCCGCAAGCCATGTTGGACAATAAAAAAATGTCCTGTTGATATCAAGAAGCAATGCCCGGCCTGGGAATTTCGGACGGGTGACATCTGCTGGATTATTAACGGAACAATGTGTTGTAGTGGTGCTTGCAAGGAATGGAAAGAAAAAATTGATTGTTGCAGGTCCTGTGAGGTTTTGGCACCCCTATTGCCTGGAAGTGTCAATATTTTTAAATCTCCGAAAAAGACATGATTCGGAAACGAAATCTGCATCCTCAAGTTGCACCATCCGATTACAAAAATACAATATTCCCGCCCTTAAAATTCCGAACAAAAGATGTAGTCCCCAATTTTTCGATAAACCGTACTATAGTAACTTAGGGTAATGTAGTGTTCAGTTTTGATATCCATTTCATATCAAAAAAATGGGCAATCTATGGATTATCTCATTGGATCGCAGTACGACTCAAAGTGGCGTATTTTAGCGGATAACGTTACAAAGGTGATGATATCCAGATCCGTATAATCACTGATTCGGCATAAGAGATGATGAACGGATATGAACGATATATTGGCGTTATAAGGGGCCAACCGGCGGATTATCTGCCGAGGATTCCTATTCTGATGCAGTACGCGGCAGAGTATATTGGCTCCGACTATGCAGCTTTCGCGTCCAATTACCAGGTACTCGTCAAGGCGAACGAGCAATGTGTAAAGGACTTTGGCATTGATCAGCTAAGTAGTATTTCAGATTCCTACAGAGAGGCACAGGGGTTTGGCTCCACTGTCAAATACATTAAAGACGGCCCCCCGCATAGTACTCATCCTCTTCAAGACAGCAAAGATCTGTCCACACTTCTGAAACCGGACCCCATGATGTCGGAGCGCATGCTTGATCGAGTCAAGGCCATTGAAGCCTACAAAGAGGACTTTCAGGGCGAGTACTCGATCCTTGGCTGGATCGAAGGTCCGGCGGCCGAAGCCGCCGACCTGCGCGGCGTGACGACCTTTATGATCGACTTGATGAAGGACGAAGTTTTTGCATCCGAATTGATGGATCTCTGTGTGGAGGTCGGAATTTCGTTTGCTCAAACGCAAGTGCACGCAGGAGCAGACACGATCGGCATTGGTGACGCCGTCGCCAGCCTAGTTTCTCCTCACACCTATAAGAAGCTGATCCAACCGAGAGAAAAACAGTTGGTCAGAGCCATCCAGGATATGGGGGCGCACGTCAAGCTGCACATTTGTGGCAATATCACACATCTGCTTCCTGGCATTGCCGATCTGGGTATTGACCTCCTTGATGTTGACCACATGGTCAAGATGTCAACCGTTCGTGATACTGTTGGCCACCGGGTAACTATAGCGGGTAACATAGATCCGGTCGCCGTCGTACGAAATGGAACACCCACTGCGATCAAGAACGCGATATTGAGCGCGTATGAGGAAGTAGGTAATCCTCATATGGTCAATGCAGGATGCGAGATTCCGTCGGGGACACCCATTGAGAATCTCAGAGCGTTATGTGAACCGGTGCCGTATGAACCGTAACGCGAGATTACCCAACTATCAAGGGCGTGGTTGCTGTAGCCGGTTGTACGAACGTACGTCATGAGCAGGGCGGAAGGTTGACAGAAAAGCTTACTTTAGAGCTGATAAAACGCGACTGGAAAAAGGTGTGAATCAAAAACGACAAGAAAATAACGATATTTTACAGAATCTTCCCGGATTCATCGCGCATGTTTCCCAATCTCTGGACAGGCGAAACCAACACGCACAGCTATTCCCAAAGGCGCTTTCGGACCCGGCTATTGGTTCGGCGGTACTATTTTTATTGGGCGCAAATAACGCCGGTGTAGAAGCATCTTTGGGACCTTCTTTGATTTTAAATAGACGTTCTATAAAGGTAAAACAACACGGTGATCTCTGTTGCCCGGGCGGAGGGATCGCCCCTGGCCTTGATTCCATTTTTTCAAAGGTCTTGCATTTGCCCTTTTCGCCTCTAACGCGCTGGCCTTATTGGGTCGTTTGGCGCAAGCAGCGGCCGCGCGAGGCCCAGCGCATGGCGCTCTTTTTGGCCACCGCCCTGAGGGAGAGTTTTGAAGAGATGCACCTGAATCCTTTGAGAGTCAAGTTTTTAGGCCCATTGTCGTCCCAGAACCTGGTGATGTTTCAGCGGGTTATTTTTCCCATGGTTGGTTGGGTTCAAAATCAAAAGCAATTCGTTCCCAATTGGGAAGTTGAAAAAGTGGTTCATATTCCATTGCGTGATTTATTAAGGCCGCAAGCTTATGCCAGATATCGCCTGCGTATCCGAACCTCCCCTGGATTTGATACGAATCCCCTTGTTGAAGACCACCCCTGTTTCCGTCATATTGACGGGCATGGGTCGGACATCCTCTGGGGCGCCACGTTCCAGATCACAATGGTTTTTCTGGAGATGATCTTCGGATTCAAGCCGCCTCCCATAGAATCGCTGCCCCTTTTTCGCCGAACCTTGGATGAAAGCTATTTAACCGGAATTCAATGAGACGCCTGCTACCTAAATTCTGTTCAGTCTAACTCGGCGGAAGCCTCCAGGCACTGTTGCACAAAGCTGGCCGGGAGGTCCAGGCCGTTGGCGATCTCGTTGAGGAGCTCCAGTTCGGCGGTAGCAACTGGGCGTTCGGCCCTGGCGATAATACATAGGTCACGCACGACCTGCATGCGCTGGGTCAGGCTGGCCCACTGTTTAGCCTCGGCAATCCGTTTCGGCAAAATTTTTCGCAAGCGCTGGCTGTCGAGGTCCTCCACCGCATAGCCTTTTTCAAGAAAGCTCTTTAGTACTTCACGTTCTTGGTCACTGATGCCTTCATACACATCAGCAACGGCAATCGCCCCAGCCAAAAACAGATTGCGCATGGCACGGCTGGCGTCTGTCTTGCCCTCCATATAATCAGGCTCCATCAGGCCCATGACCTGCTGTACCCGGTCCTCCAGCTCGGCCTTGCCAATACCGCCGGAACGCATTAAATCCGACTCCGTAAAATGCTTCAGCGCCTTGACCCGAAGCGGGTTGAATGGGTGCGTTAAGAACCAGTCCTGAATAGGCGCACCCTGGCCCGGCTGTTCATCGAAAGCCAGCATGTCATCGACCTGCCTAAGAAACTCGTCCAGGCTGAACCGCACAACCCGATCACCGGTAATGCCGGAGGCCATTTTGAACAGAGCGCGGGCTACACTTTGTAGGTCCTCTGCGCAATACGCACCGGTTCGGTCGGCCGAAATTTCCGCATAGCGCGACCACGTAAACAGGTCAAGAGCAAGGCTCGGCGGTGGCAAACGCTTCCCGCGCAAGATATACCCAATCGGTATATCGTGGTGTTGGTAGACATGGTGACCCAGCTCATGTCCCATGACGAACAGCAGTTCCTTGTCGGCGAATGCCTCGAGGAGGCTCGACGAAAACATGATAAACAGCCGACCTTCCTCGGGTTTGAAACACGCCGCGTTAAACTGAGGACCGGCGTAGGCATAGAGCTCAAGCGGCGTACATAGGCCGAGGCGCTCGGTGCAGTGATCAGCCATGTTGTGCAAACCAGCTGACATGGAGCGACTCAGGCGCACTGAAGTCGCCAGTAAATGACGTCGGATACCTGGGCTTTCGCGCTTCTCTTCCATGCGCTGAATCCGTTCACGCATGCGCTTTACATCGGTATTATCGAGCAGCGCCTGGTACATCTTCAGGTCATTCGCACAGCGGATAGCAGCAGTATTCATTTCAAATCCGATAATGGCGTTAGAGTAGGTTGTATTCTAAGAAACTTGTTATGCTAATATCTTTATTTAAAGTTCAGTTCCTCCAATCCGCCAAAAAAAAATGGCGAACGTGAAAGACGGCGGACTATGAACGGGCTCTCTCGCAGAAGTTGGAAAATTAATTAATCGATATCCAAATGAAAAACAATAGGGTCACCCATTCAAGGCAGAGTCAAGAGAAAAAACATTTCCTCCTGGAAAAAAGCATGATAGAACCCATAAAATCAATCATTTTGGATTTTCAGGAAATCCAACCGGAGACTTTTAATACGTATTGGACCTCCATCATGACGTTTGGTTCAAAAATCAGCATGGTTTATCCTTTTCCGTTGCTCCAAATCCATGGATTAAAGCAGGTTATATCTCAAAATTAAAATGAAAAATTTATCCATTGCCATACTGAAACGTTTTTTCGGATATGATTCATTTAAGGAAAATCAAGAAAAAATTATAGAGGGCCTTTTATCGGGCAAAGATGCATTTGTTCTGATGCCGACCGGCAGCGGTAAATCAATATGCTATCAAATCCCGGCTATGATTCGTTCGGGAGTTGGAATCGTAATATCTCCATTAATAGCTCTGATGGAAGACCAGGTGAAAGGTTTACAGCAGAATGGAGTTAGGGCGGAATATCTTAACTCGACACTGGAACTTAAAACTGCAAATAAAGTACAGCGGCTGGTGGCATCAGGCAATGTGGACATTTTATACGTGGCCCCGGAAAGGCTATTGACTGAAAATTTCCAACATTTTTTAAAAAACATACAAATCGGCCTCTTTGCCATTGATGAAGCGCATTGCGTGTCTCAATGGGGGCACGATTTTAGACCGGAGTACCTGCGTATCAACGAAGTCACACGGCAGTTTTCAAATGTGCCGCGAGTTGCTCTCACCGCTACAGCCGATTCGGTTACGCATAAAGACATTCTGGAGAAACTCGATCTTCAGAAAGCAGAACACTTTGTCTCCAGCTTTGACAGGCCGAACATCCGTTACCATGTACAGGTAAAACATAGTGACAAAAATCAGCTGCTCAGTTTTATAGAGAGGTCACATCCCAGCGAATCCGGTATTGTTTATGTCCGGACACGCAAACGCACCGAAACGATCGCATCATGGCTCCATGAAAAGGGAGTGTCGGCGCTTCCCTACCATGCCGGATTGGATACCGAGGTACGATTCGACAATCAAAAACGCTTTCTGGAAAACAATGTGGATGTAATGGTTGCCACAATTGCTTTTGGCCTGGGAATCGATAAACCCGACGTGCGATTTGTCGCGCATCTGGACCTGCCGGCGAGCATGGAAGCCTATTACCAGGAAACAGGCCGCGCCGGGAGGAACGGCCGGCCCGCCGATGCCTGGATGGTTTACTCATTGTCGGACGTCGTTGCCATGAATAAACTTTTTGAGTTGACACCAGGCAACGAAGAGTTCAAGTGGATCCAAAGGAAAAAACTCAATGCACTTTTGGGATATTGCGAGTTGATCGAATGCCGCCGAAAAATGCTCTTGGCATACTTCGGAGAGACCTACCAGGAGGATTGTCAAGCCTGTGACAATTGTTTGCATCCGGTTAAAGCCTGGGACGGAACAGTAGCCGCCCAAAAGGCGTTGTCATGTGTCTACAGGACAGGAGAACGCTTTGGAGCCGAATATCTTATTGATGTGCTTTTGGGTAAGGAAACCGAAAGGATTTTAAAGTTCGGTCATCACCGGGTATCGACTTTCGGGATCGGGAATGAACTGGATAGACTGGAGTGGAAATCTGTTTTTCGACAACTGCTGTCGGCAGGATATCTCAAGGCGGAAATGAGCAGTTACGGGGGGCTCCGGTTGTCTGATAAAAGTCGCCCTGTCCTGAGGAAAAAGCAAAAATGTTATTCCGGAAAGATCCATTTCCCAAGGTGAAACCCCGTGTCAGAGCCATTAAACGTGTTGAAAATGAAACCGTAAAGGTTATGGAAACTGAGGGAGATAAAGAACTTTTTGAAAAACTTCGCAGTCTTCGTACAAAGATAGCCAAAGAGATTGAGATGCCTCCATATGTTATTTTTCATGATAGAACATTACATGAACTTGTAAGTTATCTTCCTGATTCTTTGGGCGAAATGCATGGCATTCACGGAATTGGAGAAGCTAAATTGAAAAACTACGGTCAGCGGTTTCTCGAGGTGATTTTAGAACATGTTAAGACAGATGGAACAAAAGACGGCGTCGGCAGTGAATCAAAAATCACAGAAGAATTTTAGCCCTACCAATATATTCTCCTTTTCTATCCACAATTTTAACAGCACGACGTTTTTCTTGATGGTCGGGCAGCTCACGGTGTTGTTTTTTTGGCCATAAAGAGGACGCGCGGCAAAAAAGAAAATTGAAAGCAAAAAAAAGCTTGACAAGATTAAGAATCTTATTTATAATTATTCTTAAATAGTAAATGTTCTAATCGAGGGCAGCATGGGGAAAAAAGATTCTACCAACATGTTTGTGGAGAGGTTCCGGGCCGCCGGTTTTAAGATAACCCCCCAGCGGATGGCAGTGTTTCAGTTTTTAGAGGGAAACACCTCTCACCCTTCCGCCTACGAGGTCTATAAGGTGGTCAAGAGAGGGTTTCCTACCACCTCGTTTGCTACCATATACAACACCCTGAACGCCGCCCAGGAGATGGGATTGGTACTGGAGCTTACCTTTGATCCGAAAAAACGGCACTTCGACCCCAATACCTCACCGCACCACCATGTCCTGTGTATGAAGTGCCGCCGAGTAGACGATGTGGGGGGAAAGGTGCTTGAAGGCTTTAACATCGATTCTTTTGAGATAGGCGATTACCAGGTGACTGGTTTCAGTGTTGATTTTCACGGAGTTTGCCCGAAATGCCGGGCCCAACAGCACTAGAGGATGGTCTGATGCCGGCCGGATAGACGGCGGCCGAGGCCACATATTTTAAACATCAATTAAAAACGGAGGTAACAGCGATGGCAAAATTGATCAATGAGGTTAAGTTAGGAGCAGCAAAGGGAACAGGCGTTGAGAAGGCCGTGGATGCTAACTTCAAAGGGGAGACATCAGAGGTCGGCCTGTACCTGGCCATGTCCAGGCAGGCCTTCAGGGAGGGATACCCTGAGGTAGCCGCGACCCTGGAAAAATTGGCTTTAGATGAGGCCTGGCATGCGGCCCACTTTGCTGAGCTAAACGGGTTGATCTCCGAAAGTACGAAGGAGAATCTGGAGAAGATGCTAACTGGAGAAGAGATGGCGAACAAAGGCAAGAGGGAGGCGGCTGTCAAGGCGAAGGAAGAAGGCTGTGATCCCGCTCATGACTTCTTCGATGAGTCTTCCCGGGACGAAGGAAGACATGCCAACGCCCTGGAAGGGCTCCTAAAGAGATATTTCAGTTAAATAGGCGTTTGTGAAATTCGTAAAAGAGGCTGTATAAGCTGAATATACGAATTCCTTTGAAACGGTTCCAATACAGAGCCCCGATGAAGTCTGGAAGCGGTTCTTTCCACGGCTGCCGAACTTCTTTGAATTCATGCCGGGTTCCCGGGGCATCTGGATCTGCGCAACTCAACCGTTTTGCCCGACTTCACCGATTCGTCGGCGGCCAGTACGATTCTCAGGCTGTTTAAGGCGCTGTTCATGTGTAGGGTCAGATCAAGATCCTCCTGAATTGCTTTAAGCAAATATTGCTGTTCCCGTCTGCAAATCTCCATATTTCTTTTTTGCCGAGCGTTTCGCTCGGGTTGTTAGGCATCCTCTTCCCATCCGGGTTATCCCTCTTGTTATTTTGCAATTAGAAATAGGGCGGTAAAAGCGAAAAGTATGCCTATGCCTTCCCTTAATGTAATCGGCTCCTTCAAGAAAAGGTAAGCCAGTAGGATCGTCAAGATGGGAGACATTGCGGTAAACATCACTACGATCGATACTTTTCCGGATTTTACGGCAAAAAGGAAACCCAAGGCACCAATCATGCCTAAAATTCCGGTTAAAATGGCCAGACCGACTCCTTTGGGATGGATCTCCGGCTGAAAACCCAAAAGACAGAGGACAACAACGCCAACTATAATCACTCCGATTGACTCAAAAATGATTGCGCTCATCGGATTGATATATTGAATCGTAATCTTTGGGACAAAGCCCCAGATTCCCCAGCAAATGACCGTTATAATGGCGGGCAGTATCCAGTTATTCATGGCGTTTTTTATAAAAAGATTAATATAAATGCAGATTTCACTCGATAAACATTTTTTTCAGTTTTCTGGGATGATATCAGTGAAAATGAACCCCTCCCGTTCGACTGTCTCCCCGATCTGAACACGAATGGGAGAACGAAAGAATGGCCCGGCGACCGCAATCGTGTGAAACTCTCCGTTCTCGCCGCACGGATCAACGTTTGCCGGAAGTTCGGTGAGCAGTTTTTTAGACCACAGCTGTCCGGCAAAGGCGGCGGGCAGTTTCTTGGGATCCACGCAACTGATATACGCCTCCACACCGGAGGCCAACATCTGCTCTGCCAAGGTTTTTGTCGGGATCTCCCACAGGGGAAAAATCGGGTCGATTCCGCTTCCATGTAACTGTTTTTCCCGATAATTCCTCACATCTTGAAGGAAAAGGTCCCCAAATGCCATGCATTCGATCCCTTTGGACCGGGATTCCTCAATAAACGTTTTCATGATCGCATCGCATTGTTCGTCACTGCATGGATCCGGGATATTAATGGTGTGAAAGGGAAGCCCCACAGCATCTGCCTGGCGTTTAAGAATTTCCAATCGGGTCGCATGCATAGAAACGCGCTTGTATGTTTCATTGGTTACACTAAAAAGGCCGAGGATATGAATTTTCGGATCTTTCCGAAGGACGTGCAAGGCCCATGCACTGTCCTTTCCGCTGCTCCAGCTCAATAATGTCTTTTTCTTCATTTGTCTCTTTCAAATTTGGGGTTAAACTCCGCTGACTTTTTTTGGTCTACAGCCTTTCTGTAGCCCATTTTGACCATTTCTGACATTCTTTCCTTAAAAAAGGATTCGTTATTTTCTATTTTGATGTTCAAAAACTGAACGTTCTCGCCCTCGACTGTCACCAATAACAAATAACTGATAACGAATAACATCTAATCGAGTTTTGACTCGATTAGGGTTATATATTCAACAGCACGGGTTCTATTATTGACAATAGGAATGGGTTCTATATAGTACAACAAATATAGAAAAAATTACCGGAGTACGGGTCCTCCCTATGATGGCATGTGCAGGATTTGTTTTACCAGGATTTTTGCAATACCCTTCCCTAGGTTAACCACTGAATTCAATTAGGCTCGAAACAAACTGTCATTTTGAAACCAAGCATCGAAGGCATCCCATGAAGCTTGTCGGTGCAAAAGCAAAGCGCCTGCTCAATCGGAGCTTCGGCGTACTTTAGATTCTTGATAAAAAAATGATTATTTTTGAAAATATATCAAAAAGTTATAGTGGACAAGGACTTTTTGATCGAGTTGGTTTTAAAATAAACAGAAAGGAAAGAGTCGGTTTAATTGGTAATAACGGCCATGGAAAAACCACACTCTTTCGCTTTATCATCAAAGAAGAGATCCCTGATGCCGGCAAAATCATCATTCCGAGAAATTATCGGATTGCCCATGTCAAACAGGAAGTTAAAATCACGGAAAAAACTGTTTTGTTCGAAGCAGCCCTCGGGCTTCAGGAAAAAGATCCTAAGTATTTTTGGAAAGCAGAAAAAATCCTATTCGGACTTGGATTTAGAAGCCAAGACATGCAAACAGACCCTGCAAATCTTTCCGGCGGTTTTCAGGTGCGCCTCAATTTGGCCAAGGTTCTTGTCTCGGAGCCGGACATGCTCCTTCTTGACGAACCGAACAATTACCTGGATATTACCTCAATCAGATGGCTTTCCAGATTCCTTTCCGCCTGGCCCGGTGAACTTATCCTGATCACCCACGACAGAAGCTTTATGGATAAAGTCGTGACCCACACCATGGGAATTCACAGAAAGAAAATATCTAAACTATCAGGCAATACGGAGAAGTTTTATTTGCAAACAGCAAAGGAAGAGGAAATTTTTGAAAAAACACGAATAAACGAAGCCCGGAAGAAGAAAGAAATCGAGCTTTTCATCAGCCGCTTTCGATCAAAGGCAAGACTTGCCGGTATGGTGCAATCAAGAATAAAAACCATTTCAAAAATGAAAGATCTTGAAAAGCTCGATCAGTTGAAAACGCTTGACTTTTCATTCACTAACAAACCCCTGGGCGGAAAATATGTGATGAGTGTTAAAAATGTATCTTTCTCATACACTCTTCAACACCCTCTGATCAAAAACTTTAATTTAACCGTAGGTGCCAAAGACAAAATTTGTGTTATCGGACCAAATGGCAAGGGGAAAACAACGCTGTTAAAAATTATATCCGGTAATCAAAAACCCGATGAAGGTGAAATGTTAAACCATCCGCTTACAACAATCGGTTATTATGAGCAGAGCAACATCAAGCATCTTGAAGACTCAAGAACGGTGCTTGAAGAAATAATGATCGAAAATATAGATGAGGGGCAACAAAAAGCAAGAAACATTTGTGGCACAATGATGTTTGAACAGGATCTTGCGCTTAAAAAAATAAAGATTCTCTCCGGTGGCGAAAAAAGCCGAGTTTTGATTGGAAAACTTATTGCAAAGCCGGTCAATCTGCTGCTTCTTGATGAACCAACCAACCATCTGGATATGTCCTCCTGCAATGCCCTTCTTACGGCCCTGGACAATTTTGAGGGAGCCGTGATCATGGTTACCCATAATGAAATGCTCCTTCATGCTTTAGCCAAAAGGCTCATCGTTTTTCAAGATGACAGGATTAGCATCCAAGAAAACAGTTACCAGGACTTTCTGGATAAAGGAGGCTGGGGGGATGAAGAGCCTCAAAAAATTCCTTCAAATAAAGTCAAACCGGCAAAGACAAAACTATCTAAAAAACAACGGAGACAGGATCGTTCTCAAATTCAACACGAAAGACATAAGGTTTTAAAACCGATGGAAAGACAGGTATCCGAAATAGAGAAAACGATTGAGCTGCATGAATCAGAGCTGAAAACCTTTAACGCGGATTTAATCGAAGCTTCCAAGTCTCAAGACAGCGCTTTAATTGCAGAACTTTCCAAATCAGTTCACAGCAGTCAGAAAACAATCGATTCTCTCTTGAACAAACTCGAATCGATAACCAACAAATTGGACAAAATGAAACTCGACTTCGGTTGAATCGATATGATGTGTTGATGGAAATGGATCATGTCGATCAGTGCGGCTTGTTTTCCGAAATAAGCTGACACGCCGCGTCCGTTAAAAACTGTACATATTCACCATAGGTTTTCGCGTGATCGGAACTGGCAATACCGTCGAGTCCCCGCCTGTAAACACCCTGGACGATGGCGGCAAGACGAAACATGCTAAAAGCAATAAAGAACTGATAGTTGGCGATGTTGCCCCGCCCGGTACGGCGGGAGTACGCCGCAAAATAATCAGTTTCTTCGGGGATACCAAGCTCAGCGAGGTTCAGGTCTTTATAACCGGTTAGCCTCCCTTCCATGCTGGGTATGTGATAGCTCATACAATTGTAGGCAAGGTCTGCGAGGGGATGACCGAGCGTGGATAGTTCCCAGTCGAGCACAGCAATCACACGGGGTTCGGATGGATGGATGATCAGGTTTTCAAGGCGAAAGTCGCCGTGGACGACCGTCGTGGTATCATCGGCCGGTATGTTATTCTCCAGCCATTGAATTAGACGGTCCATGGTTTCGACATCGTCGGTTTTCGAAGCCTCATACTGCTTTGCCCATCGTCCGACCTGACGGCCCATGTAGTTGCCCGGTTTACCGTAATCGTTGAGTCCCAGTGCTTTCCAGTCGACCTGGTGAATCTTGGCAAGGGTGCTGTTCATATCATCGAATATGGCCGAACGCTCTTTTGCGGCTGAAGCCTTGGAGGCAGCAGGATCTCGGAAAATCCTTCCCTCCACCCATTCCATGACATAAAAGGGCGTGCCGATAACCGAGTCGTCCTCACAAAGCACCAATGTTTCGGGGACCGGGACGTCTGTATTCTTAAGGGCACTGATAATTCTGTGTTCTCGGTCAACCGCATGTGCTGAGGGGAGGAGTTTCCCGGGCGGCTTTTTACGCAACACATACTCTTTTCCACCTGCCGACAGCAGAAAAGTGGGGTTTGACTGCCCGTATTCAAACTGACCGACATGTAGTGTTCCTGAAAAGCCGTTGATATTTGCTTTAAGATAAGTGGCAAGACTGCTTTCATCAAAGCTGTGAGCAGGTCTAACCGGTGTGATCTCTCTGTTAGAGTTCATGCGTGCTTCCTCAACTCCAATCTGGTGATCGTCTCCAAATGGACTTCATCGGGACCGTCTGCCAGACGCAATGTTCGGACAGCGGCCCATGCTGCAGGCAACCCGGTGTCCTCGCACACACCTTTCCCGCCGTGCACCTGGATCGCCCGATCGAGTATCTTGAGGGCCATTGTCGGCGCGACCACTTTTATCATCGCAATCTCAGTCCGGGCCACCTTGTTACCGACCGTATCCATCATATGTGCGGCGTACATTGTCAACAAGCGTGCTTGATCGATTTCGATGCGGGACCTGGCAATGTCTTGTCTGACTGAACCCATTTCTACGATCGGTTTACCAAACGCAACACGGGATTTTGCGCGAATGCAGAGTTCTTCGAGCGCGCGTTCAGCCACACCGATAATTCGCATACAATGGTGAATTCGTCCCGGGCCAAGGCGCCCCTGAGCGATCTCGAAGCCTCGCCCTTCGCCTAACAGGATATTCGAGACCGGCACACGAACATTTTCGAATATGATGTGACCGTGGCCGTGGGGGGCGTGATCATAACCGAAGACCGGAAGCGTTCGGACGAATTTGACACCGGGAGCATCGGCCGGCGCCAATATCATCGACTGCTGCATGTGACGCGGGCCGCCGGGATCGGTCTTGCCCATGAAAATAAAGATTTTGCAGCGGGGATCCCCGGCACCAGAGGCCCACCATTTATCTCCGTTCAGCACGTACTCGTCGCCTTCTCGGACGATGCTCGCCTGGATATTTGTGGCATCCGAGGACGCCACATCGGGCTCGGTCATGCAAAAAGCAGAGCGAATTTCTCCGTTCAGCAACGGTTCGAGCCACCTTTTTTTTTGTTCCTCATTGCCGTAGCGGACGAGTGTCTCCATGTTGCCCGTATCCGGGGCAGAACAGTTGAACACCTCCGGGGCCATCGGCGAGCGCCCCATGATTTCACAGAGTGGTGCGTATTCAAAATTGGTCAACCCGGCACCGTATTCGCTCTCAGGCAAAAAAAGATTCCACAATCCTTCCGCTCGGGCTTTTTCTTTGAGTTCTTCCATAATGGGCAGCGGCAGCCATCGATCGCCCTCTTCAATCTGTTCGTAGAACCTCTGCTCGTTGGGGTAGATGTTTTTCTTCATGAACGCTTGAAGCTTCACCTGCAGCTCTTTTGTTTTTTCTGAAAACTCGTAAAACATTGCCTGTACCTCCTCCTTGGAAAACAATTGATAAACACCGTTAAAGAATTCTATGAAATGGGCCGCTGTCACGTCAATGATTAATTATGAAATAGATGGTCATGATAAAATCTGGAGCTTTGGCAACTTCTTTTGCGATGAGCTTAATCATCATATGATGCCCATGGACCCCTCATATAGGTAATTATGGACTATAGGTTGCATACCGCCTTACAGATGTTGTATGAATTCCGGAGTACCTGGGAATTGGGAGTCTTAAGTACCTGAGGGTTAGGAGTATTTTTTCGGACCCATCGTTCCATGAATAATCGGCGACTGCACCGTGCAAACTCATTTATAAGGGCTCGTAAAGAAAGAGCAGGCAATCTTTATAGAAAACAGCACGGTACTAAATTACAGGGCCACGCCAACATGCACGATAGATTCGGCTCTTTCTTAACGATCCCTAATGCATTCAAACAGTGCACGGTTACGCTGCCGATCATTCATTACACGATTCCCGGGTATTTGAGAGATAAACTCCCCGACTGCTCAAGTACCTGCATTGAGGAACCGCGCAGTCCTGCTTGCAAGCGGGAAGGTAAATGTTCTGGTTGTTTCAATTTCAAAAAGGAGGATTTACCATGGTTGATCATAAGGTATACTATGACGTATTTACGCCGGTAAATTTTATCGTCCGTTCTGCAGCGGTTTATTCTGATAAGGATGCTGTTGTCTACAAAGATAGGCGCTACAGTTATAATGAATTTTTTGAGCGAATCAATCGCCTTGCAAGTGCCCTTCTTAAAATCGACATAGGAAAGGGCGACAAGGTAGCGTTCATCTGCCCCAACACCCCTCCGATGCTGGAAGCCCATTTTGCCGTGCCGATGATCGGTGCAGTTCTGGTCAGTATTAATATCCGTCTGTCATCTCATGAAATATTGTATATTATCAACCACTCCGATGCCAAGGTATTGTTTGTGGACAATGAGTTCTCCGGTGTGGTGAAGCCGATATTAAGTGAATTAACATCGGTCAAGACCCTGATTAACATCTGTGATCTCAGCGATGAAAAACCTTTGAATGGGATGGAATACGAGGAATTCATAAACACCGGTTCTGATATCCCCGTGGAAATCTCCGTAGAAGACGAGTACGAAGTTGCATCGATCAATTATACCAGCGGTACGACAGGTTCTCCCAAGGGGGTGATGTATCATCACCGCGGCGCTTATTTGAACGCCCTGGGTGAGGTGATGGAGACCGGTTTGAACTTCAGATCGGTATACCTCTGGACGTTGCCCATGTTTCATTGCAACGGGTGGTGTTTCCCTTGGGCCGTGACAGCTGTTGGCGGTACACATATCTGTTTGCGCAGGGTTGTGGCAGAGGAGATTTTCCGATTGGTTGAAACGGAAAATGTTTCACATCTGTGTGCTGCCCCAACGGTTCTGATCGGCATGTCTACTTACGCTGAAAAAAATGATGTCAGGTTGAAAAACACGCTTGAGGTGATAACAGCCGGCGCACCTCCATCGCCCACCATAATTCAGAACATGGAGGCCATCGGCACCAACATAACTCATGTGTACGGTTTAACCGAGGTCTACGGCCCCCACAGCATTTGTGCATGGCAACCCAAGTGGGACAAGCTGCCGGTCGAAGAAAAGGCCATGATGAAGTCACGCCAGGGGGTTCCCTATACCATCGCCATGTACATGGAGGTCGTGGATCCAAAGTCGATGACACCTGTCCCCCACGATGGGAAGACCATGGGAGAGATCTTGATGCGCGGCAATAACGTGATGCTCGGGTATTATAAAGATCCCGATGCCACAGCCAAGGCTTTTGAAGGTGGATGGTTTCACAGCGGCGACTTGGCGGTGGTGCATCCGGACGGTTATGTACAGATCATGGATCGGCAGAAAGATATCATTATCAGTGGGGGGGAAAACATATCCTCTGTTGAGGTGGAAAATATAATCTATCGGCATCCGGAGGTCCAGGAGGTTGCGGTCATCCCGACACCCGATCCCAAATGGGGCGAAGTCGTTAAGGCATTTGTGGTTCCAAAAGATGGATGCCAGCCCTCAGCTGAAGACATTATCAATTTTTGCAGGGAGAACCTGGCCCATTTTAAAGCGCCTAAAACCATAGAATTCGGTGAATTGCCGAAAACAGCGACCGGCAAAGTTCAGAAGGCCAAACTGCGTGAAAAAGAGTGGAAAGGGGTCAACCGCAGCGGCCCTGAATCAGTTAAAAAATAAACCCTCAATAAGATTCAGTTGAATAATTCATCAGGGCCAAAGAATGATATAGGACTTTACTGGTAATTGGAGTATACACCCAGATCAGCCTTGTATATTTAAAAGGTCAACAAGAGCAGAGCTCGATAAAGTACATTCACTAATAAGCCAATACCGCTTCACAGTCGAACTGAGGTTTCTGGAACGCTGATAGATTGCTCCCAACTCCGGCAGAATTTCCATCTCGCCCGGCTTAATCAGTAATTTTCCTTCCTTAAACGGTAACGTTGACAGACTAATTTCCCAAGGCTTTTTCCCACCCCGTATGCGACCATATGAGAACTCACAGTCCAGATATCCGATAACCTGCTCCCTGTTAAAAACTTTTGACTGAAGGAGATGGCTAAAGGATTTCATTGGTTCCATTTCATATTTCCTACCTCGAGCATACAGAAAGTGGTTGCCGGCGACAACCAGGATTTGGTCGGCAATTTCGCTCCCATCTCCGTCAGAGTGCATCGCCAGAAATTGGCCATTTCCATCATCAATTCGCAGCCATTTTTCCGAGTAATCTATATGAATACCTGTTTCAATCATGTACGGTTTATCCACCCTGCATCGTCCCACATCCGGAATTTCGCTGGGGGGTTGAAAGTCGATTTCACGATGCCAGGTGACCACGTCATCCACTGTCTCAACATGGCCCGCGAATCCTTCCTGGACAGCCAGTTCTTCAAGTTGGTTATCCGCCAGGTCCTCAAAGGAGTTAGCATTCGGAACATCCGTACGGGACTCTGGTATTCGAATATCCCCGTATAGGGTAGGCGTCTGTACATAAAACACACGTGTTGAATAGTCAGGTTCAGCCCCCTCAATCCAAAGTGCTTTTCGCTCCCATACCCCAGTTAACCACTCTGGGGCCCGATTTTTTTCTATCATTATTTTTTCCCCATCTGGTTTTTTAGTGGTAAATCAGTTGCTTTGAGCAATGGATAGAATTTGGTTACTTCAGTCATCTCTATTTACTCCGAAATTACATCAGGCAGGATGCATACCTTGGGTGCCCTTGGGTGAAGCAACCGTGGTTCCTGTTCAAAACGGTCTCACCTTCAGGCATCATATCTACATTGAGTTGAGCAAATCCCCCCAAGAGACGCCAGGGGCAAGCCATGTTCATCTTAATGGGGCAGATAGGAACGAGAGCCCGTCGACCAAATAGGCATCAGGCCAACGGGCCCTGTGTGGACAGCTGTAAATCGGATCTACTTGCCGATTCGTCCGATCCATTTATTAGATGAGTACTTTTTGCGGTACCCATCGGCCAAAAGATTGTTAAGGAGGGTTGGGTCAAGGCCTTCTTTTGCGTCGGCTTTGACCTCGGCAACACCTGCCTCCATGTAGACGTCGTTAAACAAATTATACGTTGGGTAGACATATCCCGTTATACAATCTGGCGTGCCGCCGAACAGTGTTTTTCCCCAACCGCTCGGGCCGGAGGTAGCTCGCGGGGCTCCTTCGGGAATACTCATACAAACGGGTTTCCCGTCACCAATACCAAATGCGCCCAAATTTTGGTCAAGTGTGAGCATGATGGCAGCGTATTGATTTTCCTTTACGTCCGCTAAAGGCCAATCGAGGCCTTTGGCAACAATTTGGTTGCCCTTTTCAGGATTCTCTTTCCACCAGTTCACAGCTTCAAACCAGGCGCGTAAAACCTCTTTGGCAACATCGGGTTTCTCGCGCATCCACTTTTCGTTTACCGAGATCGATTCTGAGATAAGTCCCCGTTCCCAGGTTCTATCCGACAGGCTGGTCTTTAGAATATGCGAACCCGGCCGTTTTATGGACTGAATTGAAAACGGAATGTAGTTGACATCTATATCGAGATTGCCGCTGTTAAAAGCGGCGGCACTTTCCTGTGGCAGCATCACAATGTGCTTAAGTTTGTCAAAACCAATTCCGGCCCGTTTTAGGGTCAAAAGCATCCACATGTGGTTGAGAAAACCATAATCAGCTCCGTATGTTTTGCCGGGAAAATCTTTAATCGACTTGATTTCCTTGGACACGATCATCTCATCTAGGCCATAGGACATTGCCGGAATAGCGACGATTTTGATGGGAACCCCTGCCGCCCTGGTCAATACCATGGTATCCAGGGTATTCATCACGACCTGAATTTGTCCGCTCGTGATGGCAGCGTTCTTTTCTGTAATGCCTTCAATGATGCGGATGTCTATGTCAATGCCCTTTGCCAGCCCCTTTTCTTTTACAATATACCACGGTGCATAAGGAGAAAAAGATATGATGGCAACAGACACCTTTTCGGTAGCCCAAGCCCCGGTTGCTCCCCCGATGATCAATCCGGTGGCCAGAAAGCCCAGTGCTACCAGCCAAAGTAATTTTGTCGAACGTTTTTTTTGTTTCATGTTTTCCTCCTTTAGCATAAAAGATTCACATTTTCCGGGCTTTTTACAGGATTACGTATTGTCTCCAGCTCAAACGCCCGATTCTTCAACTTGGTTTTCCGTGGATTTCCTCCCGCATCATGGCAAAAAGCCTAGCCTCCATTTCCGCGTAACCCGGGTGACATATCAGATCTTCTTTTCGCGGGAATCTTTTCCCTTTTTTGAAATCCAGTTCAATGTCCGCCTTGATTTTTCCCGGCTGCCTCGTAAAAAAAACAATCCGGTCCGCCAGATAAATTGCCTCTCCGATGTCATGTGTGACCGTCACCACCGTTTTTTTATCGCGTTCGATGATCTCGATCATCATTTCCTGCATTTCCCAGCGAACCTGGGCGTCGAGCGCACCGAACGGTTCGTCCATGAGCAAAAGTTCCGGGTTTTGTGCCAATGTTCGCGCGATGGCCACCCGTTGTTTCATACCGCCGGACATGTCGCGGGGAATATAGTTCTCGAATTTTTCGAGGTGTACAAGTTTAAGGAATTCCCGCGCTTTTTCTTCACGTTGCGCTTTGGGAACTCCCATGATTTTCAGCCCATAGGCAACGTTATCAAGTGCGTTGAGCCACGGAAACGAGGTGTAAGCCTGAAAAATCATACCGCGGTCCGGTCCCGGCCCCATGACCTGTTTCCCGTATACGGTCAGCGTACCATAAGTCGGATATTCAAGCCCGGCGATCAGTCTGAGTGTTACTGTTTTGCCACATCCCGAAGGCCCCACGAAACATGTGATTTGGTTTTCCTTCAACTCAAAGGATATGTTATCGACAGCGGTAAAACTGCTGCCGCCATATTGTTTGGTGATATTTTCGGCCTGAACAGGAACAGTCTTTTTGTTGGGTGACATGTTGTCAGTATTCTCCGCTGTGTTCGAAGCTATTTCCATCTTTATCATCCTCTCTGGGGAATATTCCATCCAAAAGCCAAGCGGGATACCAATCGAAAAAGCGAATCAGTTAACACGCCTAGAATGCCGATTGTAAAGATTCCGGCCATGATTATATCAACATGCAAAAATCGTCCGGCACGCATCATTACAGCTCCGATGCCATCATTGGCCCCTACGATCTCCGCTATTACCAAATAGGTCCAGCCAACCGCAATCATATTGCGCATCGAATCCAGTATCGCAGGTGCGGCAGCAGGCGCGATCACCCCCAAAACGACCTGTCTGGGACTCGCTCCCATCGTGAGGGAGGCTTCGGTCAATTCGATCGGAACAGCATCTGTGCTGTCTAAAATCAATGAGATCAGGAAGAAGATAACCCCTATAAACAACAGCCCCATTTTTGCCATATCAGTCGGACCGAACCATACGAGAAGCAAGGGGATAAAGGATGCTGCTGGAAGATACCGAAATCCCGAAACACTCGGATTGATCGTTGCACGAAGGTTGGCAAAACATCCCATACCGATACCCAAAGGTATAGCAATTGCAGATGCTGAGAAGAAACTCACAAAAATCCGATAGCAACTCTTCGCGATGTCATAAATGAACCCCTTTTCGGCAAGAAGGTAATAGACGGTGGCGATGACATGTTCGACCGATGGCAGGAATCTCTGTTTTGCTTCCGGCATCATATAATGAGCAATTTCCCAAATCGCGAAAAATATAAAGCCCCCTAGGATGCCGAGGGCGATTGATTTCTTTCGGTGCACTCGTACTCGCAACCCGAAGAATTTGTCTTTCGGAGGAGTGAATTTCGGACCGATTGGCTGCGGTCCTTTATCAACTTGCATCTTTTCCGGGCGGTTATTCGCACCACCAGGTTGTTCCTGTTCCACACTGGAACTTTTTTCTGTTTCCATCACAAAACGACTCCCTTCTATGCTACCGTTTGTGCCCTGTTGCTATGGATTATATCGACAATATAGCGTTTTAAAAGAAAACCGTTGCACATATATTGCTTTGGGCAAAGGGATAATTAGAGTTTTCGGTTTTTATTAATATCCTTCAATCTGTTTGGGGAAGTAATCCTCGCAGCCCCCCTCCCGATACACGTCCAGCGTGGTGCAGTGCAGGGCGCCACCAAACGGGATCACATGTTCATATGGAATCGGGACCACCTCTATACCAAGCTTGTCCAGCTGCTCGATGTAACATGTTTCGTGCGCTTCTACACAGATCGTGTTCGGCCCCAGCGAAAAGGTGTTCATCGAAATCCACGACGTATCCCCATACGGCCCGAACAGCCGGCATCCGGCTTTATGCTCGTACACCGGCTTCGCCGCGGGAACCAATTCCCAATCGTTCATCTTGAACAGCTTCCAAAACTCCTCTGTGATGGGTGGCCATTCCGGGTTGTAGATGGCCAGTCCCGGCCTCACCGGCAACATGTTTACGTCGATGTGCCACGGATGCAAACTGTTATCAAATAACAGCGGGTGAATACGGATGCCCTTTGCTCCAAAATAACGCTTCAACCAGTCCATCCCGCTTTTGTTGGTCACCGAAGAGCACTGCCAAAAGATATCTTTCCCCATACGTGCCGCATCCGCAGCATCCCAGAGCGGTTCCTTTTCCGTTAGCTGGAACTCCCAGTTGTGCAACCGCTGCTTTTTTTCTTCATCCGTCCAGACATTTTCGAAATGGTAATAGTAGTTTTTGACGTAGGATTCATCTGTCAATCGCGGTTTCGGAGCTGCCGTCCACAAGAACTCGGGATCTTCCTTGAAATATCTTTCAAAAATCGGTCGCAGGTTCAAATACTCATACCACCGCGAGCGCCGGCAGGTTGTGGCCTCCATGATCTCGTTTCCAACCGGTAGAAACACATCTCGAGTGTTGTTGATCCCGTGCTGGTTCAGCTGGGTCCAATCCGGCGTCGAGACTGCACGTCGATCATGCATCGCAGGATGAATTTCCACCCGATCTACGATGATGCCCCGCTTCTCCATTACCGAAACAAAATTGTCCATTTGTTCGTTGGCCTTATCCGCCATCTCCTGCGGGAACGCCCCGTAACTTCCCAGCGGAAACCCGCCTTCCGGGTGGTCATACCACCATGCCGGCTCCGGTGCGGGAATATTCGTGCCCTCCGGTCTTCCAACAATCACTCTCTTCAACGGATCCCACTCGTTCCAACAATTCACTACCTTTGCCATTGCAATGTTCTCCTTTCTTTAAAAAATATTAATGTATTACTAAAACTTGATTCTTAAAGGATGAGATCCCATAACTTTATAGTTGTCTTTTCTTTTACCTCTAAAACTCTATTATCAAAAAGAAAAGCTATCATGTTCATTCATTGGGCTCTTTCTTCAGAACCTCTGAAGAAAGCTTCCACTCGTAGTTAATTTTCTGGGTTCGCATAATATAGAAAGTCTCGGTTGAAACAACACCCGAAATCTTATGGATGTGATTGGAAATGAAATCAAAAAACTCATCTGGGTCTCGCAGAAGGACTTCGATCACAAAATCGTAACGTCCTGTAACGTACCCGAGGTAAAGCACCTCATTCATGGCCGCCAGAGTGTTCCCGACCGTTTCAATATTGCCAGGTAACACGCGAATGCCAAGAAGTGCGTTAGCATGGAATCCTAAGGTTTTGGGATTCAGAACGGCTAAAATCCTGACGATCCCATTTTCTATCAATTTATCGATTCGGTTTTTAACCGTAGCCTCGCTCATCTTTATAGAGCGGGCAATATCTGCGTTTGTGCGGCGGCCGTTCTCTTGGAGCAATCTAATTATTTTCTGATCTATTTCGTCTATATCTGTATAGAACATATTTTTCCGATCAACTCCTTAGGCATTTAGCTCCTTTTGTCCCTCTATTTAGACATTATTTGTTATATATTCTTTTGGATTAATGTAAAATTAGTTAAGATAATATTGAAAAATTGATAATTGCCATAAGATACTATGCTTGTCAAGCATTTATATTATAGTTTCTTTGGGATTATAACCCAAAAAAGGTTCATCCTCCAAGTATTATTAACACTTACCAGTCGTAGTCTTCTTTTTCGATTATGGTGGCCACACCCTGGCCGCCTCCAACACAGGCGTTGGCGCAGCCGTATCGTCCGTCTTTGGCCTGCAATATGCGGGAAAGCGTTCCCACCAGACGGATGCCGGTGGCGCCCAAAGGATGGCCGATGGCAATGCCGCCACCCATGACGTTGACTCTGTCAGGGTCGAGACCCAGTTCTTTGATACAGTTCATTACCACGATACAAAAGGCCTCGTTGATTTCCCAGAAATCCATATCCGAGGCCTTGAGGCCGGCTTTTTTCAGGGCCTTTTGGCTGGCCGGCACCGGTCCTGTCCCCATCGTAGTGGGGTCCACACCGGCAAAACCGATGGAACGAATGGTGGCCAGGGGTTTGATTCCTTTTTCTCTGGCTGTCTCTTTGGACATGAGGATCATGGAAGTAGCGCCGGCGCTGAGAGGAGAAGATATCCCCGCCGTGATCACACCATCTTCCTTAAAGGCCGGCTTGAGATCTGCCATATCCTTCAGGGTCGCATTTTTTCGAACCGCCTGATCCTTGTCCACAGTCAGGGTTGTTCCGTCTGCCTGTTCAGCCTCGATCGGAAGAATTTCATCCTTAAAGAAGCCGTCATCCTGGGCTTTGGCAGCCTGTTGGTGGGAGCGGACCCCCCAATGATCCATGTCTTCTCTGGTAAAATCTGTCTGGGCGAAGAGCTTTTCAGCAGTCATTCCCATGTTAATGGAGTTCATCATGTCCCAATGTTTGTAAGAAGGGTCGAGAAAGAGTGTCATGTTCGGGGCGATGACCCCCTTGTCTACCATGACCTCCCCCATCGGTACCCGGGTCATGTGCTCCATGCCGCCGATCATGACGATGTCGGCGAAATCCTGCGCGATTTCCATGAATCCCACCTGTATACCGGCCATGGCTGATCCGCACTGCTGGTCGATGAACTTTGCGGAGATCGTTTTAGGGAAGTTCGCAAGAAAGATCGGGTTTCTTCCCCCGTAGGACCACTGTTCGGTGACGCCCATGGCGGATCCCACAAGAAAATCATCAATTTCTTCGGGATCGATACCTGTTCTTTTAACCACCTCGGGCAAAAGCATTGCCAAGAGTGCATCTGATCTTAATTTACAAAACCAGTCCCGGGCTGGATCATTCGGTCGGGACCGGGATTGCGCTGTCCTTAAATAACCTGCAATAACCACTTCTTTCATGGTAGACCTCCTTGAATTAATTCATACTCAAGTTTGACGGCTTCGTAATCCGCCACAGCGGACCAACTTCTGTGTTGCGCTGCATCCTTCGTCATTACAGCGTGCGACACTTGATTTAATATTGATAAAAGGTTTTTCCGGCTTCCGCCATTTCCTTGATCAGGCTTGCGGGTTTAAAGCGGAGACCGTATTGTTTTTCCAATACTTTAAGTTTTTCGTAAACATTTTTAATCCCCCACTTGTCTGCATATCGGAGAATTCCACCCCGATAGGGCGGAAAACCGAGGCCGTAGATCAAGGCCAGATCCATATCCTGCGGCCGATCACAGATGCCCTCTTCCATAATGCGTCCGGCCTCGTTGATGCCAAGGGCAAGCAGGACATCCACAATCTCCTCTTTGGACATTTCCTTGGGCGTAACCGAATTTTTGTCGAGGTACTGCTGAATGGCTGCCACGACTTTCTGATTGGGAACCGGTTCACTGCCACTGTAATCGAAATACCCGGCGCCGGTCTTACGCCCGTAGCATCCGGTTTGATAGACCACCTCGGTGAGGGGGTGCATCTTATATCGCTCCCCCAGCCGCTGTTCAAAGTTCTTTCCCACATGGTAGCCGATGTCTATCCCGGTCAGATCTGACAGTGTCGCCGGGCCCATCGGCATGCCGAAGTCGAGCATTGCTTCTTCAATGACGCTTCCTGCCACTCCGTCCGCTACCAGATAAACAGACCCGCCATAAAGTCCTCCTAGCTGCCTGGAAACATAAAAACCCGGGCCGTCATTCACCACAACCGGTATCTTTTTGATGTTTCTACAAAAAGCCACACTGGTGGCCAAGGTAAGATCAGAGGTTTTCTCCGCACAAATGACCTCCAACAGCTGCATCCGGTCGGCCGGGTTAAAAAAGTGCATCCCGATCATGCGGCCGGGGTCGGTAAGGCCTTTGGCCATATCGGTGATCGGCAGGGCCGAGGTATTGGTCGCAAAGATGGCAGCAGGTCGGCAGATGACCTCGAGTTGCTTCCAGATGTCCATTTTGATCTTCATGTCTTCGAGTACAGCTTCAATGACCAGGTCCACGTCTTTCAGATCCTTGAGAGCGGTTGTGGTGGTCAGCTTGTTTTTTATCAAATCGTCCAGATCCGTCGGGGTCATCTTCTTTTTTTTAATCGGGTAAGCAAAAGTCTCGCGAACTGAAGCCACTCCTTTTTCAATGACCGCGTCGTTGATGTCCCACAACATAACCTCAAAACCTTCTTTGAGCAGCGGGTTAACAATACCCGATCCCATCACCCCTCCGCCCAGAACAGCGACCCTTTTGATCTTGACTGGTGTTATGCCTTTGGTACGGGGCAGTCTCCCTGCGGACCGACTGTTGAGAAATATGCCGATAAGGTTTTTGGCGATGTCGGAAATGGCACAGTGGCTGAAAAGCTCGACCTCCCTTTCGATATCTGTCTCAATGTCATAGCTGAGACCTTTTTCCATGGCCTCGATGGCCATAAACGGCGCAATGTATCCTTTTGCTTTTTTTTCTGCCAGCCCCTTTGCAAAACCGAGGATCGCCTTTTTTTCAGCTGCGCTGGGAAGCCGGTCATGCATGTTGCGGGTCATTCGGTCTTTTAGCTTCAGTTCGCCCGACACAAAACGTGCGGCCGCCTTCAGGGCAGTCTCCAGCAGCATTTCCTGATCGACCACTTCGTCGACCAGTCCTCTCTGGTGAGCTTTTTCAGACCGGACCGGACCCCCCATGGCGATCATTTCCAGTGCGTTGGGAAGACCGATGAGCCTGGGGAGCCTTTGGGTACCACCCGCCCCGGGAAAAAGCCCGATCAGAACTTCGGGTTGTCCCAGATTGACTCCTTTTGCAGCTACGCGGTAGTGACAGACCATAGCCATCTCCAGACCCCCGCCCAGGCAGTTCCCATTGATGGCCGCCACGACCGGTTTGGGGCCAACCTCAATGCTGTTAAAGAATCGGGTTCCTTCCAGGACTTTTTGGTAAATTTCATCCCGATCCTTCATCGCCTGGAGCTGTGTGATATCAGCGCCTGCAACAAAATTATTCCCTGTGCCGGTTAAAACCAGAGCCTTAACCTCCTCATCCTCTAAAGCCCCATTTATCGCCTCTCTAAAATCCTCGGCAAATTGCGGGGACATCTGATTTACCGGTGGATTGTCAAAGGCAAGTATAGCCACGCCATCCTTTAGTTCCACCTTTATGGTCTTGTAATCCGTCTTCATCATTCTACACTCCTTTTCTTATTTTAAGGTTAGAATATATTTCAAACCCCAGATTTTTACTTTTTGCTTCCTCCGGGGCACGGAGGGTTTATCGAAGGATTTTTTCTACCGCCGAATCGATCTCTCTCGGATATACATTGTATCCGGCTGCAATAATCATATCTTTTTTCCGGTCAACAATAAAGAAATAATCGTCCTTGTCCTTAATGTATAGCGTATACAATACTACACGGCAATCTCGTTAATTATATTACAAAATATTGTCAATAAAAATGGTTTAAATATTAATATTGACATCTTTTGGATGTTTAAATTATGTATGTGACTTCGTGGTGGTTCAACCAAACTCTTCTATTAAAACACTTTAGCTAAACTCAAGGGAGGGAAAAATGAAATCAAGAAAAATTTTTACCTATTTGCTCAGCTTTGTTTTGGTAAGTTTGCTTTCTTTTTCGGTTCAAGCCGCCGAGCCGATCAAACTCGGGCTTATCGATCCGCTTTCCGGTCCGTTGGCAGCAATAGGACTCGAAGTCATTGATAACTACAGGCTTGCGGCCGACGTTGTTAATAAACGGGGAGGGGTTCTGGGCGGACGGATGATAGAAATCGTGCCCCTTGACAATGCGATGAAAGCTGAAAAAACAACCCAGCAGGTGAAAAAAGCAATCGACATGGGTCTTAGTTTCATCGCCCAGGGTGTGGGATCAAATCACGCCCTCAATATCATCAAAACGCTGAACAAACACAACAAGCGGAACCCGGATCAGGCGATCGTTTATTTCAATCATGCTGCGGTAACGCCGGCATTTACCAATGAGATGTGCTCGTTTTGGCATTTCCGCTTTGATGCTGATGCGGACATGAAAATAAGCGCGCTGGTGACACAGATCGGGAAAAACCCCAAGATAAAAAAATTGTACACGCTGAATCAAAACTATGCCTATGGAAAAGCGGTCCAAGCGGCTGTGAACAAGTATCTCAAAGAGCGCGCACCCCATGTCGAACTGGTCGGTGACGACCTGATGATCCCATTTGGAAAGGTACAGGATTTCACGCCTTACGTGGCCAAAGTTGCGTCTCTTAAAGCAGACGCCGTGATAACCGGAAACTGGGGAGCGGACTTCCAGCGGTTTGTCAAAGCGATTGCTGCGGCCGGACTTGATGTGGAATTTTATTCCATTTACGCCGGTATCCCGTCGTCGCTTAACGATTACGGTGAAGCGGCCGGCATTCAACTCAAGATCAAACAGATTTCCGAAAGCCATATCAACGATGAAGATCGGGTCGAAGTGAAGGCAATTAACGCAGCAAACCTTAAAAAGCACAAACGAAGCTGGTATGCCGATCGTTACCGCCTGGTAGTAGAGATGTTTGCGGCTGCGTTGGATAAAGCCGGAACCGATGATCCTGTGGCCGTTGCCTATGCGCTGGAAGGGGGGACAGCCCCTGGCCCACACGGAGATAACATCGTGATGCGGGCCGAAAATCACCAGATCGCCATGCCGATGGTCGTCAGTTCGATAGATCCGAATGCACCGATCAAATTTGTCTATCATGACAAAACATTTGGTATCGGTTGGAAAACGGACGGGTGGGTTTCAACCGCAGAAAATACCCTGCCGACGACCTGCAAGATGCAGCGTCCGCCCAAACCTTAATTGCAAAGATCATGGCCCATGATCAATCCGATGATGGGCCATTTTTCATGTTCAAGATCGAAAAATTTCCATGTTTTAAAATTAATAGAATTTCTTAAATATTCAATCATTGAAAGAAGGTACCGACCAGTGTAAAGGGTTGCAATGAATGCATTAATCTTTTCCATATTTAACGGTGCGCTCTATGGGCTGCTCCTTTTTATGCTGTCGAGCGGGCTTACTTTGATCTTCAGCATGATGGGAGTGCTCAATCTTGCCCATTCCAGTTTATTCATGCTGGGCGCATACTTCGCCTATTCGATCAGTACCGTGGTCGGGTTTTGGCCGGCCCTCCTATTTTCACCGCTGATTGTGGGGGTTATCGGCGCGTTGATAGAGCGCTACGGACTCCGGCAGGTTCATAAATCCGGTCATGTGGCGGAGTTGCTCTTTACTTTCGGTCTTTTCTACGTCTTTGAAGACGTTGTTCAAATGGTGTGGGGGAAAGTGCCGGTTCCGTATGAGATCCCTGAAAGCTTGGATTTTATCCTCTTTACCTGGCTTGGGTTGGGGTATTCCGCTTACCGGATTTTCATGGTACTGATATCCCTTGGCATCATGGTTGCCCTCTATTGGCTGATTGCCCGGACCCGGGTGGGTCTAATCATTCAAGGCGCCTTGTCTCACCCCAATATGGTAGGTGCACTGGGTCATAACGTTCCCCGGGTATTTATGATGACCTTTGGTTTCGGCAGTGCCCTGGCCGCGGTGGCCGGTGTGCTCGGGGGCAATATACTGGGAACCGAACCGGCGATGGCGGCCCTGCTCGGCCCTATCATCTTCGTCGTTATTGTCCTGGGCGGTCTGGGGTCCCTGGGCGGGGCGGTGATCGCCTCACTGGCCATCGGTATCCTGACCAATATGGCCATATCCTACGACCTTTCATTTAAAACCTTTTTCGTCGTGCTGGGTGTCAACCCTGAAGCCGTTGGGGTTGGGAAGGATTTGATTGCCATGACCAGCGGATCGATTGCCCCGATCCTGCCCTATCTCATGTTGGTACTGATGCTGATTTTTCGGCCGCGAGGATTATTTGGAACCCGTGACGTATGATACAGTTACTTAAAACAAATAGTGTTTGGTTGCTGGCTTTAATCGTCATTCTGGTCTCGCCCCTTGTTTTTTCCTCCGGTTTTAATATCTCGTTGATGGGGCTGATGGGCATTATGATTATTTTCGCTTTGGCTTACAACATGCTGCTGGGCCAGGGCGGAATGTTGTCCTTCGGGCACGCGGTTTACTTTGGACTAGCAGGCTATTTTACCATCCACTTTCTACAGCAGATGGAAAGCGGCTCAATCGGTTATTTTCCGATCAGCCTGCTCCCCTTATTTGGAGGGGTGGTCGGGCTTTTTTTCGGCGTGTTGATCGGATTTGTCTCTACCCGACGGGCCGGCACTATATTCGCCTTGATATCTTTGGGTTTTGTGGAAATGATGACGGCTTTGGCTTTCATTTTAATTTCCTTTTTTAATGGCGAGGAGGGTATCCAGGGAGACCGTTTTATCGGCCCTGAGCCTTTTGGAATCACATACGGACCGGGTATCCAGGTCTATTACCTCATCGGCGTCTGGTGTCTCATTGCCATGATTGCCATGTATGCGATTACCAAAACCCCCTTCGGCCGGATGTCCAATGCGGTGCGGGACAACCCGGAACGGGCCCAGTTTGTCGGTTACAATACCCAGCGAGTCCGCTGGCTTGCCTTCTCGTTGTCCTCTTTTTTTGCCGGTCTCGCCGGCGCCTTGTATGCTCTTCACTTCGAGCACATCGGCTATCAAGCTTCCGGCCTGGAACTTTCCGGAGAAATATTGCTGGCTACCTATATGGGCGGGATCGGTCATTTTTTAGGGCCGATTGTCGGCGCTGTCCTGTTTACCTTCCTGAAAGGGACATTGAGCGATCTCAGTTCGATATGGTATTTTTATCTCGGGGCTGTTTTTCTCCTGTCGGTTTTGTACGCACCGACAGGGATCGCAGGGCTGATACTACGCCACGAACCGGTCTGGAAAACCGATTTCCGGTTGCTGGGTAAAATGGCGCTCCCCTATCTGGGCGCGTTGATCGCCCTTGTGATCGCCGCTGCCGGCGTCATTGCCCTCATTGAAATGATTAATTTCGCAACGGATGAGTACAGTTCCGGGACGATCATCCGCATTTACGGAATCGGGGTGGAGACCAGGAGTTTTCTTCCCTGGCTGGCTTTCGGTATCGTTGCTTTAATCGGAACAGGTCTTTGCAAAGTTACCTTTCCGATTGTCACTCGGAATTGGAACGATGTCATGGATACGGTAAAAGAGAGAATGTTACGATGACGGATGCACTGGAATTAATCGGCGTGTACAAAAATTTTGGAGCGACCGAGATCATTAGAGGCGTCGATCTCAAAATCAAAAAGGGTGAGCTTCACGCCATCATCGGCCCTAACGGAGCGGGGAAGTCGACGCTTTATAACCTGATCAGCGGCATGTATCGCGTCACCGACGGGTCTATTCTTATGAATGGAGATGACATCACGAACAAAGAACCTTACGATATCAATCGGATGGGTCTTAGCCGCAGCTTTCAGGTGACCAACATTTTTCCTAAAATGAGTGTGTTTGAAAACGTACGCAACGGATTGTTATACCACAGCGGGTGTAAGTATGCGTACTGGCGTTTGGTCGACAGGAGAAAGGATGTCACCGAGCGTACCAATGAAGTGTTGAAAAGTACCGGCCTATATCAAAAGCGCGATGTCCCGGTAATGCTGCTTCCCTATGCAGATCAGCGAGCCCTTGAGATCGGCATCACCATAGCAGGCGGCGCCGAGGTGATCCTTCTGGATGAACCCACTTCCGGTATGAGCCACAGCGAAACGGAACAGGCTGTGGAACTGATCCGATCGATATCCGAAGACAAAACCGTGGTGGTGGTCGAACACGACATGGGGGTGGTCTTTGATTTGGCGCAGCGGATTTCGGTGTTGGTTTATGGCGAGATTATCGCAACCGATGCCCCTGAAAATATTCGCAACAACCCGGAGGTTCAGGAAGCCTATCTGGGGAAGGAGGTCGCCTAGATGCTGGAAGTAAACGATCTCCATGCTTATTACGGCAAAAGCCATATCATTCAGGGAATTTCTTTCACTGTCGGAGAAGGGGAAATCGTCAGCCTCCTCGGTCGAAACGGGGTGGGGCGTTCCACCACCATCAAATCAATTATGGGTGAGGTTGAGCACACCGGCTCGATTAAGTTTAAGGAGGAGGAAATCAGCGGGCTTCCTCCCCACGAAATTGCCCGCAGGGGATTGGGATACGTGCCTGAGAATCGCGATATTTTTCCTACCATGACCACCCTTCAGAATTTGCTTCTGGGAGAGAAAAAAAAAGGACAGACCGGTCGGTGGTCCCTGGAAGACATGTATAATATGTTTCCGAATCTGGGAGAAAGAAGCCACGTTCTCGGTGGGATGATATCCGGTGGTGAGCAGCAGATGCTAACCATCTGTAGGACGCTCATGGGGGATCCGGATTTGATTATGATCGATGAGCCGACTGAAGGCCTGGCTCCCAAACTGGTGGAACAGGTTGCTGACCTGCTAAAGGAGATCGCAAACCGCGGCCTTTCTATTTTGCTGATCGAACAAAAACTCGCCATCGCCATGGAAATCTCTAAACGCGTGATTGTTATGGGGCATGGCCAACTGGTCTTTGAAGGCACTCCTGACGAGCTACGGGCAGACAATAAAATCCGTCAAGAATGGTTGGAAGTATAAAGAGAGGAGGCTTCATGCTTGGCTTAATGCAAGATCGTCCGTTATTGATTTCATCTTTGATTGAATTTGCAGCGCTGAATCATGGTGATGGTGACATTGTTTCTCGAACCGTAGAGGGGCCGATTCACCGGTATACGTATAAGGATTGCGCCGTGCGATCACGGCAACTGGCAAAAGCGCTTGAAAAGCTCGGCGTAGAAAAAAGCGATCGACTCGGCACGCTAGCCTGGAACGGATACCGTCATATGGAAGTCTATTATGGTGTTTCCGGCTTGGGCGCCATTTGCCATACGATAAATCCGAGGTTGTTCCCTGAACAGATTATCTATATCATCAACCATGGAGAAGACAAATATATATTTATCGATCTGACATTTCTACCGCTTATCGAAAAGCTTGTCGATCACCTCCCACAGGTCAAGGGCTTCATCATCATGACCGATGAGGCCAATATGCCGGAAACCAAATTGTCCAACGTTTACTGTTATGAGAATTTGATGGCAACGGTTGATGATGATTATCAATGGCCGGTTTTCGATGAACGGACCGCATCGTCCCTCTGTTATACATCCGGCACGACCGGAAACCCGAAGGGCGTTTTATTCAGCAATCGATCGACCATCCTGCACAGTTTTGCCGTTTGCACCGTGGACGGATTGGGATTGTCCACCATGGAAACGATTCTACCGGTTGTCCCGATGTTTCATGTCAACGCCTGGGGTATTCCCTATGCGGCTGCGATGAGCGGTGCCAAAATCGTGCTGCCGGGTGCCAGAATGGATGGTGAAGCGCTCTATGAACTGATGGAAAACGAAGGGGTAACCCTCTCAGCAGGGGTGCCTACCATTTGGATGATGTTGCTGGGATATATGAAAGAAAACAATAAAAAATTTTCCACGATGAAACGAACCGTCATCGGCGGTTCGGCCGTGCCAAAGGCGATGATTGAAACATTTCATAGGGAGTACAACGTTAACGTGGTTCATGCCTGGGGAATGACGGAAATGAGCCCCTTGGGAACCGTTTGCAACCTGAAGAAGAAACACGAATTGTTTTCATTGGACCAAAAGATCGAGTTATCGCTCAAACAGGGCAGGTCTATATTCGGGGTCGACATGAAAATCGTCGATGGTGCGGGAAAAGAACTGCCGTGGGACGGTAAGGCCTTTGGTAATCTATTGGTGCGGGGTCCCTGGATTACGTCCGGTTACTTCAAAGCTGAGGGCGGTTCTGCCGTGGATGATGACGATTGGTTTGACACCGGCGATGTTGCAACCATTGACCCGGACGGCTACATGCAGATCACCGATCGTTCCAAGGATGTTATTAAATCCGGCGGCGAATGGATTTCATCCATCGACGTTGAAAACGAAGCCGTCGGTTGCGCCGGTGTCGCGGAAGCGGCTGTAATTGCTGTGCCTCATCCCAAATGGGACGAGCGCCCACTCCTGCTTGTTGTAAAAGAACAGGATACCAACGTCACAAAGGACGAAATTATCGACCATCTAAGGGGATCACTCGCAAAGTGGCAATTACCAGACGATGTCCTTTTTGTTGATGAATTGCCTCACACGGCAACCGGTAAGCTTTTGAAGACAAAACTGCGCGCTGAATACAAGGATTATAAACTCCCGGGCTGTTAACGTTTTAAAGAAAAACGCTTCATGGAAAAGCTCAAAATTGTAAATCTGGCTGATATTGAGGCGTTTGAAGAAACCCCGCTCGCGGAAAGACTCGAGTTTTTCAACACCTATGACCTGATTAAACACGGAGTGGCTATCAATCCTGAGGCCACAGCCATCAGCTTTATTCAATCAGGAGATACCTATACCAACCCCACACAGGTAACCTACCGCGAATTTCTGACCCAGGTGACACGAACGGCAAATCTTTTTCATGACCTTGGAGTTGGCTCCAAAGATGTGGTTTCTTATCTTCTTCCCAACTTGCCTCACACCCATTATGTCCTTTGGGGCGGGGAAGCAGCTGGTATCGTCAACCCCATCAACCCGCTCCTTGAGCCCGCCACCATCGCGCATATCTGCAAGGCCGCTGGCACGAAAGTGCTGGTGGCCCTGACCGAGTTTCCGGGATCTGAAATCTGGCAAAAAGCCACCGCAATCCGCAAAGAATTGCCGGAACTTAAGGCCGTCATTCGAATTATGGGGCCCAGCGATGAAAAGGAAGGGATCTACGGCTACGACGAGGTGATCGACAAATATAGCGGAAAAAAACTCGATTCAAACCGTACGATCGATCCCAAGGATATTGCTTCTATGTACCACACCGGCGGCACCACCGGCACACCCAAGTTGGCGCCCCATACGCATTTCAATGAAGCGGTTATGGCTTTCATGATGTCCTGTATCACCGATTTGGAAGTAGGCGAGGTGACCCTCTGCGGACTCCCGCTGTTTCACGTCAATGGGACCACGGTCACCGGATCATCGCCGTTTTCATCCGGCGCTCATGTCGTCATTCTGGGACCCATGGGATACCGCGATCCTTCCGTCATGAAAAACTTCTACAAAATCGTCGAACAATACAAGGCCGTGACGTTCTCTTCTGTCCCTACGGTTCTCTCCACCCTGCTTGATATCCCCAAAGGTGATGCTGACCTTTCTTCACTCCGCTACGCCATCTGCGGTGCGGCACCGCTGTCGGTGGAACTGTTTCAGCGCTTCGAAGCCCACAGCGGGATGAAAATCCTGGAGGGCTACGGTCTGACGGAAGGGACATGCGCCTCGTGTGTCAATCCTCTCTTTGGTGAGCGTAAAGTCGGCTCAATCGGATTACACATACCGTATAATGATATGACGGTCTTCATTGTAGACGATGAAGGCGGATTCGTACGACAGGCCGAAACCGACGAGATCGGCGCGGTCTGCATTAAGGGCCCCAATATTTTCAACGGCTATTCCGATGAGACGCACAACAAAGATATTTGGCCCAAGGAAGGCTGGTTGAATACGGGTGATTTGGGGCGTCAGGATGCCGATGGTTATTTCTGGCTCACCGGACGCAAAAAAGAGCTGATCATCCGCGGCGGGCATAATATCGATCCGGCTACAATTGAAGACCCTCTCTATCAACTGGACGGCGTTGCCGTGGCCGCTGCAGTGGGGCAACCGGATCCTCACGCCGGAGAAGTGCCCGTGGCTTATGTTCAGCTTCAAGCAGGCGCCGATCTTACGGCCGAGCAAATTCTAGACCATTTGAAGCAGGAAGTCGGCGAACGGGCCGCGATCCCCAAAGAAGTTTTTGTTATTCCTGAAATGCCGTTGACCCCTGTCGGGAAAATATTTAAGCCCGCACTTCGTTGGGAGTCGATTAAAAAAGTCTATCAGGCCGAACTTGAAGCAATAGGTGATCTGGCAGAGTCCGTGAAAGTTACGGTGGCCGAAGATAAAATCCATGGTTCTTTGGCAACTCTCACCATCAAACCCGCACGCCAGGTTCCCAAAGATAAAATCAAAGAGGAGGTCACCGAAATCCTGGCCCGTTACACCGTTAAATATCGGTTAGACATCGTAACGGTGTGAGAGTCACTCCGAGTTCGGATGACTCAGTCGTTTTCTTCCGGCAGGCGTACAACCAACACCGGTTTTTTGGATCGCCGTACCACCCGCCTGGCCGTACTCCCCAAAAGGACATCTTCAATAGCTCCATGTCCGTGAGTACCCATCACAATGATATCGCAGTTTATTTTTTCAGCCTGCTCTAGAATCTCTTCCGCCGGATTTCCCCTGGTTACGATAATCTCATCGGTGATAAAATCGTCGTCATCAGTACTCAATTTTGTGTTGTCGCAGAATTGCTCCAGAGCCTCTCTGACAGGTACATAATCTCTTTTTTTACCGGTAAGGGTCTCTTTTGCTTCCTTATAGTGTTCCTTTTTAATTTCTTCCCAGCGTTCGGCTCCAATAAGCCCGGTTACACCCTGGTCCAATAATTCCGGGGTTTCGGTCAGCGCATGCAAAAGAGTTATGCTCGCACCGTAAAGATTGGCAAGGCTCACCGCATACGCAAACGCATAATGCGCACTTTCAGAAAGGTCTGTTGCATAAAGAATTTTTTTTATTTTAACTTCTGGAAGTTTCATGCTGCTTGCACCTTTTTGAAGTATTTTCTATTCAGGTAGTACCCCCAATGAAAACTCATGATATAGGAGTAAAGATAGGTTCCGATAATAATTAGGACAAAGGTCTTTGCGATAGCCATAGTACCACCTTGCAGGCTGTATCCGGGCACATAGCCGAACAAGAACGGCGACAGATACAGGAATTTTGCAAATTTAAACGAGGAGAATGCAGTTTTCCACATGTTGGCCTTGGCAATGGTGGCGCCTGCAAAGGCGGCTATGCATACCGGCGGTGTTATATTGGAATCCTGCGACAGCCAGTATACGATCATGTGGGCCGCCACCTCATTTACACCGAGATGAATCAATGGTGGGACGGCAACAACCGCCGTGATCAGATACGCTGCAGTAACCGGAACACCCATCCCCAGTACCAGTGATGCTAAAGCAATGAACAGAATCGTTAAAACCAAGGACCCGCCGGCCAGGTCGATGACGATATCGGCAAAGGTGAGTACCAGCCCGCTGTAAGTGAGAACGCCGATGATAATGCCGATGACTCCCACGGTGGCACCGATCTTGAGGCTGCTTTCCGCACCGGCCCTAGAGGCCTCCAAGAATCTTTTAGGCGTAATCCTCGTATCCGTTTTGAACCAGCTGACAATCAAGCAAGTGGCCATACCCAGGATCGCTGAGTAGCCCGGCGAATAGCCTGCCAGCATAAAGACCGTAATCACGACAAGCGGCATAATATAATACCACTGGTTTTTCAGGATCTGCATGGCGGGATGCTCACTTTTTTCGCCCTTGATATTATGGATCTTGGCCTCAAAGTGCACCATATTATATACACTGAAGACATACATAAGAGCCGGGAATATGGCGATGAGCATGATTTTGGAATAGGGAACGCCTGTGAGCTCGGCCATGATAAAGCCGCCGGCACCCATGATTGGGGGCAGGAACATCCCAGAGATAGAGGCTGCAGGCTCGATCGCACCGGCAATATGCGGTCTGAAGCCAGCCTTTTTCATCATGGGGATGGTGAAGGCACCGGTAGAAACCGTGTTGGCGATAGCGCTTCCTGAAATGGAGCCGAAAAGGGCGCTGGCGATAACAGAAACTTTAGCAGGCCCACCGATCCTGTGCCCGACAGCAGCTAGGGGAAAATCGATGAAAAATCTCTGGGCCCCCGATTTTTCTAGAAAAGCGCCAAATAGAACAAACAAAATCACATAGGTCGCCAGAACATTGGCCATGATACCGAACACGCCGTCGCTCTTGTAGAAAATACTGGTACAAAGCCCCGGAAATGTGTCGCCTGCATGTGAAAACAGTTCAGGTGCATAATCACCATAGACCCCATATACCAGCATCACCACCCCAAGTACAACAAAGACGTTACCCACCACCCGTCTTGCTAGTTCGATGCCGATGAGAACCCCTATCACAGCTACAAACATGTCGAAAGGCGTCTCTGCACCGGTACGGTAGTTGATGGCTTCAAAATTTAGCATCCAATACCCTATGCTGAAGATGGAAAGAAAAATCAGCACATAATCGACTATTCTCAGAATTTTATTCTTTGATTTGTATAACAAAAAAACGAGGATATACGTTATAATGATGTATATCCCACGATGATACTGGGTGGCTGCCGGTTTTAAAACTGACGAATAGGAGTAAAAAAGGACCAGACTTACGGCTAATACGTCAAATACTATTTTTTCCATTTTGTTTAATTTGTCGTACACTTTTCTATTCCTCTGTATTTTTAATTTCCAGTCTTACAAAAGGTCTCAATCCCAAAGCCCTAATGTATCATGCAGGAAGTAAGACATGGGTTGTGATGCCTCAAGTCAGCCCCATATATTGATCCCACATCTCACTTCGCATGTTCAAGCGGGCAAACGTTGTCAATAATAACATCGTGAAGCGATGCTATTTTAACATCCCTTTTTCTTTCCAGAACTTTTCGGCACCGGGATGAAAAGGGGTGACAATATTTGTTGCACCCGTGTTCAATCTCATATGTTTAAAAGTTTTTTTCTGGCCATACATGTGTTTCAATCCCTCATCCATGTAAATAATGGAAAGGAGTTTGTAAACAACATCGGCTGAAACCTTGGCATTGGCCACCCACAGAGCGCTGTCCTGGAATGAGGGTGCTTCATAGTCGACCCCCTTGTAAGTTCCTCCAGGAACGGCCAGTTTTCCAAAGTAAGGATATTGTTTGTAAAAACCGGAAGCTTCAGCGTCTGCATCCAGGTTGATCAGATCGATTTTGTTGGTCTGGGCTGCCATAATAACTGCACCGCTCGGAAACGCTGTAAAAAGCCAGAACGCATCCAGTTGCTTGTTGCCAAAAGCCGCGGCTGCATCATTGTACCCCATGGCATTACGCTCAATTTTATCCCACACGCCCATATGGCTAAAGAACAGTTCACAATTGGCAAACGCGCCGGAGCCGGCGTTACCAACCCCCACCTTTTTGCCTGCCAGATCCTTTACACTCTTGATCCCGGAGCCGGCCCTGACCACCAATTGAGCCGGGGCCCCGTATAACCAAGCAACCGCTAAAACATTTTCGTATTTTTTGGGATCATTTTTCATTTTGCCGTTTCTGCCCAGCCACACATGGCCGGAATAGACCACACTCATCTGCTGTCTGCCTTTGTCTGTTTTTCTTAAATTTTCTACCGAACCTGCAGATGTTTGCGCTTTTACACTAAATTCCTCAATCGCTTTAACCGGTTTATAAACCTGTATACCATTGGCAACCACCTGGAATGTCCCGCCCGCCGGCCCGCCGCCAAAAATAACCCTTTTTTTGGCAAAAGAAGTCCCGGATAATGCAAAGATTATCATTAAAACCGTACAACTTCCGATAATAATTCTAAAATATTTGTTCTTCATGGTAATCCTCCTCAAAATCTTTTTTGATTAAAATTTCTTCCTAAAATGATGATGTTGGCATCGATTATTTACAAAAGCAATGATCTTTATTTTAATTTCTTGATAAACCGAGTATCCCTTGCTGAACCACCTCCTTTCGTGCGCCATAATTTTTTAGTGTTCAAATTGATATAGACATAATTAGGATAAATTGGTTTGTGAATTTTAACTTTGACTATAAATTTTGATTTGTTTAGTTTGTCTGCCAAATTTTTTAGCTCCTTCTAAATCCATTCCAAAATAAATATCAAAATAATTCCCATTTCTGTATCTGATATTCATTCGATCAAGACAGCGAAATTGTTCACCGTTAATTTCTATTAAATCAAGACGATTTAATCTTGATGGACATGCGATTATTCCGATCCCGGCCTTATGTATATTGCAGATGTTGTCACCCCAGGCATTAATGCAGGGTGTATCATCGGTTTCTATTTTTCGGCTAGTATAAGCAGAAACTTCAGCTATAATAATCTCTGAAGTTGATTCACTGTTTGATTGCATTGCGTTAATTGTTTTTCGTAATTCGCTAACTTCGTTCATGAGTTTAATTTTTGAGGCAAAAATTATAACTACTCCAAGGAGTATAATTACGATAACTATTTGTAAATGTATTTTCGTATAGCTCATTATTTTTGAAAAATACGGTTTAATGATTAAGTTTTTTTCCCGATCTCATTTGCTTTCTCAATAAATTCATCAACATTTTGATTTTTTGGTGTCAGCGCTGTAGGAACCAGAGAAATACGAGATGACGTCGCCGTAATTTGTACATTACGGCCAAGTAAAAAAGATTACATATCCATAACCAATATGCAATAAATTTAATTTGAAGGTGTGTGAAAAGCTCGGGCGGTTTGGCCAAACGGGGTTAATTTGGAGATACCACAGGTGTTGCGATGGCCATGCCCAGCATTGGGTCTTGAAGGGCTGCTAAAAAAGTAGCCATACCGGCAAACAGGGTGAGCCCGAGTGCGATCCAAACATCATTCATGTTGTCATAAAACCTCGGCTAACAGTGTTAATAAATCCTTTATCCGAGAGGACCGGGCTGACTTGTCTTAATATTCTTCTGTTCACAAAACCACTGGTATAGAGACTCAATGATATCCGCCAGATACTGCTTACCAGCTTGAACCGTGGCAGGGCGGGGGTCTCCCAGAACACCGTTTTCATCGAGGTGCTCGATACCGTTAAAAACCTTGGATGTGATTTCGGACAACTCTCCCACAAACCCTTCGGATGCACGCTCCATCTTTACCTGGCCGGGTCGGAGTGCAAGCATGAGGGATGTTTCCCATTCGCCCGAGTGTGCGCCTGATTGGGCGGGGGACATCTTAAATTCCTCGGAGCTTTTAAATGCAGCTCCGATAAGCCCCATCAAGTCGGTAAAAGTTATTATCCGAACATCTTTGACCGGTTCAATTTGTGCTACAGCCTCCGCCAGCGGTTTAAAGTTGCCGCCATGGGTAGGCAGGAGCACGATCTGTCGGAATCCATGGTGCGATAAACTGGACACGACATCTGCTACGATGTGCCGAAAGGTGGTGTCACTGAGGGAAATGGTTCCGGCAAAGGCCATATGGTGTTCTGAGCAGCCGAACCGTACGGTCGGCGCCAGAAAAGCGTCCAACCGATCGGCCAAACCCCAGCCCAATTCATCTCCCAACACGGCATCCGTCCCCAGGGGCATATGTCTGCCGTGCTGCTCGGTGGAGCCAAAGGGAACGATAACCGTATCCCGCCCGGTTTTAATCTCTGTTTTAACCTCTTCCCAAGTCAATTGATCAAGATGCAATGCGCCCATGGGCTGCCTCTCCTTATTACTTGTTATGAATTATATCTCGAGTTTCGCAACCAAGGTTTTTCGGGTATTAATATTCTTTTCGATGCCGGTCCTGTGGCATGCTAAAGTATGATATCTAAATCGCCGTGTCGGACACATTTTAAATCGCACAGATTACCGTTGACCGGATTTTTTTGCCGTGGCATATTGCTCCCGGCCCTGTCTATCAATTGCCAAGCTAAGGATTTTTTAAAGTCGACAATATATTGCTATTCGACCATATGCTCCACAGACGTTTATAATATATCGTTTAACATCGATTTTCGCATGGAATAATCGAGCTTCAAAAGTCGAGGTCGATTTTTCTTTTTCAAACATAAAAGCCCCGGATAATCAAGAGCCGTTTCGATGCGCTACTGAACTCTCCTATCAAAAAGCAAAATAGATGATAAAATTGTCCGCCTCCATTAAAAACACTAAAATAATTGTGAGTAAAGTCGCAGTTAAAGACAATCTTAATGCGGCAATAAATAATGCCGTTGAGTTGATCGGAGGGTTTGAAAAGATAATCTCCTCTGAAGAGAAGATACTTATAAAAGGGAACTTCAACAGTCCTAACAGGTACCCCGCCTCCTCTGATCCCAATTTTATCAGATCTGTTGTTAAGATGCTGAGAGCTAATGGTGTAACAGACATATCCCTTGGAGCAAGCTGCGGCCTTGCCTGGCAGCCTACCGCCAGGGTGCTTAAGAAAAAAAGAGTATACAAACTGGCAGATGAGCTTGAGATAAAACTCATTAATTTTGATGAGGGTGAATGGGTAAAAATTGATATTGATGGACACTATCTTAAAAGTGTTTCCATTACAAAGGCAGCGTTTGATGCCGATAAGATTATTTATCTTCCAAATATGAAGACCCATTCTCATGCCCGTTTTAGTATGAGTCTCAAATTTGCCGTAGGTTTAACAGGGCCTTTTATCAGAAGAAAGATACATATGGACCATCTCGAAGAAAAGGTAGTGGAAATTAATCTCGCCGTGAAGCCTGATCTGATAATACTTGATGCCAGAAAATGTCTTGTTACAGGTGGGCCAGCAAAGGGAAAAAGGAAAAAAGCGGGCTTGGTGCTTGCATCCACCGATTTGGTTGCCCTTGATGTAGAAGCGCTTAAAATCCTTAAATCTTTTAATGCGAGGAATAAACTCGACATGTTTGTCTGGGAACTGCCGCAGATTGACTATGCAAGGCGACTAAAACTCGGGGTCCAGAAGGAGGATGATTATTTGCTGGTTTCCGATGATTACAATTCCGTTTGACATATGTTGCAAATGAAGTTATAATCTTAAAAATTCATCTTTCCAACCAATCCAAAGGACCAGAGGTTTAATTTCAAATTAATGTCAAACAAAAATAAGGGGAGTATAAGATGACCGAGGAAAAGCAAGAGAAAAAAAATGAAAAAGACATTTATGAAAAACCGGAGCTCACTAAAGAAGGGAAGCTAAA
>Ga0255053_10000088_pt1 | contig 44042 bp, 36 predicted proteins | sample JV7_2_22_MG_FD_188635 | JGI IMG/M metagenome (GOLD analysis project Ga0255053, IMG submission 188635) | Seawater microbial communities from Jervis Inlet, British Columbia, Canada - JV7_2_22 | ecosystem: Environmental > Aquatic > Marine > Inlet | place: Canada: British Columbia | collected... | reverse complement strand
TGACTACTGACTCGTAAACATCGACATGCATCGTAGCCATCCTAGCGATAGAAAACTCGTTTTGCATTCGTTCCTTGCCTGCCCGGCCAAGCCGCTCTCGCAAATCGTCCTCGTCGATCAATCTTGCAATGGCATCCTGTAACTCATTTACATTCTCGGGCGCGACAAGAAGTCCGGTTTCATTGTTAGCGACGGCTTCAACGAGGCCACCCGCCGCAAATCCGACGACAGGCACGCCGGCGGCGGCAGCCTTCAATGTCGCGACACCGAGCCCTTCGGCAAGCGCCGGGTGCGCAAATATGTCGAAGCAGTGAACGAAGCTGTCGAGGTCATTGCGAAAACCCGCGAATTGCACGACGTCCTCAAGTCCCAATGATTCCGCCTGCGCACGCAGTTGGCTGCCAAGATAACCTTCGCCAAAAATGATCAGGCGCAGCGCCGGATGGCTGTGGCGCAGATTCGCAATCGCCTGCAGTAAATACTGATGCCCCTTACGTGGGATTAGCTGACCAGCAGCGGCAACTACCACGGCGACGTCGGGGATCGCGAAGGTCTGACGAAATGCGGTGCAATCCGCCGACTTCTCGAAGGGCGAGACGTCGACGGCACTCCTGATCACAATAAGGCGCTCATTCTCGACGCCGCGGTCGCGCAACACATCGGCAATTGCTTCCGAAATCGCGATGACCTTTTTGAAGGGCCGGTAGCGCAAGGCGGCGACCATGCGCATCTCCGTATTGTCGACGCGGCGTGATACGACGGCGGGCACGTCCGCGAAACTCGCGGCGAGCCCGCCGAGCACGTCGGCGCCGCGACGACTGTGACAATGGACAATATCCGGCCTCGATTCCCTGATGTACTGCGAGAGCCGGTACGCGAACGGCAGGTCGAGATCGCCGGCGCAGAACAGGTTGCGCACGGAAATGCCCGCCTCGCGTGCAGTGGAGTCGATGCCCGAGCCGGGTGGACAGACGAGGGTGTTGTCGTGACCCAGGTCCCTGAGCGCCTTTATCAGGTAGATGACCTGCTGCGGCCCGCCGTAAAGATGGCGCCCGGTTTCGACATGCAGTATTTTCATTGGCTGGATAATAATACGTTGGAGCGCTCCTGGGAGCGCGAGCGATTGCAGCGGCCGGCAGGCCGCTCCTGGTCGCGCCTCGAGAAGCGCTGCAACAGATCGCGGTTCGAGAACCGCTCCAACAACAAGAATATGACCGCAGACATTTCCCCAGTCCACACGCCGATGATGCGTCAGTACCTCGCGATCAAGGCCGAGCATCCGGATATGCTGGTTTTCTACCGCATGGGCGACTTCTACGAGCTGTTCTTCGACGACGCCAGGCGCGCGGCCGGCCTGCTCGATATCACGCTGACGTCACGGGGCAAAACGGCGGGCAACGCGATCCCGATGGCCGGTGTCCCCTACCACGCCGTTGAAGGCTACCTGGCAAAACTCGTCAGGAAAGGCGAATCGGTCGCTATTTGCGAGCAGATCGGCGATCCGGCGACGAGCAAGGGACCTGTCGAGCGCAAGGTCACCCGTATTGTGACGCCGGGTACGCTTACGGACGAAGCCCTGCTCGCCGAAAATCGTGACAACCTGATCGCGGCAATGTTTGCGGATGGCAACGGCATCGGCATCGCATGGCTCGATCTGGCAGGCGGCCGGTTCCGTCTTACTGAAGTCGCCGATGGCGAGGCGGTCGCCGGCGAACTCGAGCGGCTGCGCCCTGCCGAACTGATCGTCGATGAGGAGCAGGTGGACTCAGCCCGCTTCGGCGACGATGTGCGGGTAACGCGGCGGCCGCCCTGGCACTTCGAACTCGACAGCGCGACACGATTGCTCTGCGCCCAGTTCGGAACGCGGGATCTGTCCGGATTCGGCTGCGATACGTTTCCGCGCGGCGTCGCCGCCGCCGGCGCGTTACTGCAGTACGTCAACGATACTCAGAAGGCGTCGTTGCCGCACCTGCAGTCAATCACCGTCGAACGCCGCGAAGATGCCGTCATCATGGACGGTCCGACGCGTCGCAACCTCGAACTCGAGACGTCACTCTCCGGTCACGATCAGCACACCCTCGCGGGCGTCATGGACCATTGCCAGAGCGCGATGGGCAGCCGCTTGCTGCGGCGTTGGATACAACGGCCTCTACGCAGTACCGATATCCTCCAGAGGAGATATCAAGCGGTTGACGCAATCCTTACGAGCACCGGCGCCGAACCGCTTCAATCAGGATTGCGGGGTATCGGTGACATTGAAAGAATCCTGTCCCGCGTTGCGTTGCGCTCCGCACGCCCGCGCGACCTGCGACAACTGCGCGAAGTTCTGTCGCGGCTTCCCGAATTGCTGGCGCAGCTCTCCGTGATCGAATCGCCGCATATTCAATCGCTCAGGGACATGATCAGCGATCATCGTCGTGAGCATGATCTTTTACGGCGAGCAATCATCGATAATCCGCCGATGCTCATTCGCGACGGCGGCGTCATCGCCGACGGCTACGACGACGAACTCGACGATCTCCGCGCCATTGCCGAAAACGCGGATCAGTTCCTGCTCGACCTGGAGGCGCGCGAGAAGGCTCGCACCGGCATTACCACACTGAAACTCGGCTACAACCGGGTACATGGTTATTACATCGAAATCAGTAAGGGACAGGCCGACAAGGCCCCGGTCGACTATGTGCGGCGCCAAACGCTGAAAGCGGCGGAGCGTTACATCACGCCCGAACTCAAGGCCTTCGAAGACAAGGTGCTGAGCGCACGCGAGCGGACACTGACTCGCGAGAAGCACTTGTACGAAATGCTCCTCGACTCGCTGCTCGAGGTGCTGGCCGACCTGCAGCAGACGGCATTCGCTATCGCAGAACTCGATGTCCTGCTGTGCTTTGCGGAGCGCGCCGACACGCTTCGCATGACGAAGCCGGAGATTGCGGACGAGCCCTGCATCGAAATCGAGGGCGGACGTCATCTCGTCGTCGAGCAAGTCATCGATACGCCATTCGTGGCAAACGATTTGACACTGAACACATCTCAACGCCTGATCGTCATTACAGGCCCGAACATGGGTGGCAAGTCGACGTACATGCGACAAACCGCCCTGATCGCGATACTCGCGCACATTGGCAGTTTCGTGCCAGCCGACAAACTGCGCATCGGGCCGCTCGATCGAATTTTCACGCGCATTGGTGCATCCGATGATCTCGCCGGCGGTCGCTCGACCTTCATGGTCGAAATGACCGAGACCGCCACGATTCTGAACAATGCCACGCGGCAGAGCCTGGTCCTCATGGACGAAATCGGGCGTGGTACGAGCACCTTCGATGGTTTGTCGCTCGCATGGGCCGCGGCCCATTTCATGGGCGAGGCGGCTCAGGCATTCACACTGTTCGCGACGCATTATTTCGAATTGACAGCGCTGGCCGACGAGTTGTCGGCCTGTAGCAACGTTCACCTGAATGCGACCGAGCATGATGGCCAGCTGGTGTTTCTGCACGCGGTTAAACCGGGGCCTGCCAATCAAAGTTATGGCCTGCAGGTCGCAGCGCTCGCCGGCGTGCCGCGGGACGTCATCCGGCGTGCGCGAGCCTATCTCGCCACCCTGGAGTCACAGCAAGCTGTGCAGGCGAAGAATCCGCAAGCGCAGTTGCCGCTGGGGCCGCTTACGGAGGCCGAGCCGGACGCGCTGCGTGATGCACTCTCCGATGTCGACCCGGATTCGATGACTCCCCGACAAGCACTTGACGCGTTATACAGATTGAAGCACCTAGAGTGATACGAGGAAAAACTATGAACCGCAGGCCTGTGTGGATACTGATTACGCTCGCGCTCGCTGCCTGCGGGCCTCGCCCGGACGTGGCAAAAAAAGCCACGATTGACGAGCTTGTCGAGGAATACCTGTTCCTCGAATTGAGCATGGCCCTTCACGACCCTGCACACGTCGACGCGTATTTCGGTCCCGAAGGAATCAAGGCGGCTGCCGAGGCCGAGAATCCGGGCCTGGAGGAAATCCGCGCAAGATCAGAGTCGCTGGCAGCACAATTTCGAAACGTGGGAGGGGACGTCGTGCGCGTCGAGGGATTGCTTGCTCGCCTGCGTGCGCTCGATGCCCGCATCGATCTTGCCGGCGGCAAGACGGCCACATTCGACGAGGAATCGGAACGATTGTTTGGCGTACGCGCCCCCGACTATGACGCTGCGCATTTTGACACCATACTCGCCGAGATCGACGCACTGCTTCCGGGTGACGATGAGTTGTCGGTTCGCGTCAACGAATTTCGCAGTCAGTTCGAGGTCCCGCCCGATAAACTCGCGGCGGTACTCGAAACGGCTACGGAGGAGTGCCGACGCCGTACGCTCGAATTCATTGCGCTTCCCGACGGTGAGTCGTACACGGTGGAGTATGTCACCGACAAGCCGTGGTCCGGCTACAACTGGTACCAGGGCGATTCGCAGAGTCTGATCCAGTTCAATACCGATCTCCCGAGGCGCATCGATGGCGCGGTGGACCTCGGCTGCCACGAGGGCTATCCGGGACACCACACGTATAACGCACTCCTCGAGCAGAACCTCGTTCACGACAGAGGCTGGATTGAGTACTCACTGTATCCGCTGTTCAGTCCACAATCCCTGATCGCGGAGGGCAGTGGCAACTACGGCATCCAGCTCGCGTTTCCCGGCGATGAGCGCATTCAATTCGAGCGCGAGGTGCTATTCCCGATCGCGGGCCTGGATGCGAGTGAAGCGGATCGCTACTACGCACTGGACAAGCTGCTCGGGAAACTCAATTACGCGGGCAACGAGGCGGCTCGAGACTACCTTAATGGCGACATGACGCGCGAGCAGGCCATCGACTGGCTGGTCCGCTACTCTCTGATGACGCCGGAACGGGCGGCACAACGTGCGGATTTCATCGACACATATCGCAGTTACGTGATCAATTACAACTACGGCAAGGACCTGGTACGCGACTACATGGAACGCGGCACAGACGATCCGGCAGAACGCTGGTCGAGATTCGAGGAACTGCTGTCCTCGCCGAAGTTGCCGTCCGACTTACTCTGAGTCGCGCAGGAACTCGCCACGTCTCAGAAACGACCCGATCTGATCGGCGACGTTGCGCGAGATCAGCAACCCCATGTGCGTCACGGGAAGCGTCACGTGGTCCGTCGCGCCGTCAAGCCGGGTCTCAGACACGGCAACCGTGCCATCGTTGGGCTCACCGAAGGCGCCAGCGATGTGGCCCATACCCACGGGGATCGAGCCGGCCACACAGCCGATCTCACGGTGCTCGGAGACCTCACTCGCCCATTCATTGGCAACGCCATGAATCGTTCCCTCGGGTAGCGATTTGCCGAGCAGGTGCTCGCCCCAATCCTGTTCATGCAGGAAATTGGCGGCTCGGGAGCCGCTTAACGGAGATCCAATGCAGACGACGCGCCCTGGAACTTCGGTGTAGTGGTTCGCGAGCATGCGCAGAATCACGAGACCGCCCATGCTGTGGCCGACGAGATGCGTTGTCTCAATACCGTTTTCTTCGATGAAGCGCGCGAGCAACCCGGCATTTTGATCGAGCGTATTGGTGACGGACGGGTAACTGAAGACGAGTGCACGCATGCCGAACTCACGTTCGAGGTGCCTCTTTATCAGGTACATGCCGACACCGTGCAGCCAGATGCCGTGTGTGCAGACGACCGTATCAATGGATTTCATAGTGTCAGTAGACTCCGTAGCGCATCTCGATTCGTCCATGACCAGACGGTGTCGATAGCCTCCTCGATCGGCAGCCATCGGTACTCTGTATGTTCCTTGCCATCGATCCGAATGTCCATCGGCTGCGGTACCCGGTATCGCCATTCGAACTCGACGTTCTCAACGATGCCTGGTGCAAAACGCTTGCGCCAGCGTGGATCGATCGCGAATTGCCGACTGACCCCGGTAAATTCGAGAATGCCCTCGTCAGTGAAGCCTGTTTCTTCGCATAACTCGCGCACCGCGGCCTGTTCATGTGATTCGCCCGCCTGCAGGCTCCCCGTCACAGACTGCCAGAAATCGAACGGCTTGCCGCGCTTCAACAGCAACGCCTGGGCGTCGTCGGAATGAACAACGACGAGAACAGATTCCGGTCGGCGGTATCTATTCGGCACGCGGCGTGCGCAAGCGAATGCCGGTTTCCTTGAGCTGCTGGTCGGACACCACCCCCGGCGCGTTGGTCAACGGATCGTGCGCAGACTGCGTCTTCGGGAAAGCGATGACGTCGCGAATGCTGTCGGCGCCTGCCATCAGCATTACGACACGATCGAGACCGAACGCGATACCACCGTGTGGCGGCGCGCCGTACTCCAACGCTTGCAGCAGAAAGCCGAACTTCTCCTCTGCCTCTTCCCTGCTGATAGAAAGAAGATCGAAGACCTCGGACTGCACATCCTGATTGTGGATACGAATGGAGCCGCCGCCGATTTCGGAGCCGTTCAGCACCATATCGTAGGCACGCGATACCGCATTGCCAGGATCGGCACGCAATGCGTCGGCGTCATTGACGGCCGGTGCGGTGAACGGATGGTGCAGCGCCATCCAGCGTTTCGACTGCGGGTCCTGCTCGAACATCGGAAAATCGATGACCCATAGCGGCGACCAGCCGTCTTTTACCAGCCCGCGATCTTCACCCAGTTTGACGCGCAATGCTCCCAGCGCGTCGTTGACGATACGTGTCTTGTCAGCGCCGAAGAAGATCACATCGCCGGTCTTCGCTCCGGTGCGTTCCACGATGCCGTTGACGGCCTCGTCCGGCAAGAACTTGAGTATCGGCGACTGCAGACCGTCACGTCCTGCGTCAACGTCGTTTACCTTGATGTAGGCGAGCCCTTTCGCGCCGTAGCGGGCGACAAACGCCGCATAGTCGTCGAGCTCCTTGCGGCTCAGTTCGGCGCCGCCTGGCAAAAGCAATGCCGCAACGCGTCCCTCGGGATCGCCGGCCGGACCCGCAAACACCTTGAATTCGACAGCGTCGACGAGATCGGAAACTTCAATGAGTTCGAGATCGATGCGCAGGTCGGGCTTGTCGGACCCGAATCGCTGCATGGCATCTGCATACGTCATGCGCGGAAAGGGATCCGGCAATTCGACGTCGAGCACGTCCTTGAACACAAACCGAATCAACGCCTCCATCTCGCCGATGACCATTGCTTCGTCGACGAAGCTCATCTCGATATCGAGTTGCGTGAATTCCGGCTGACGGTCCGCACGCAGGTCTTCATCGCGGAAGCAGCGTACGATCTGGTAGTAGCGATCCAGCCCCGACATCATCAACAGCTGCTTGAAGAGCTGTGGCGATTGCGGCAACGCGAAAAACTTCCCGGGATGAGTACGGCTCGGCACGATGTAGTCGCGTGCGCCTTCGGGAGTCGCCCGCGTCAGCATCGGCGTCTCGACGTCGATGAAACCTTCATCGTCGAGGAAGTTGCGCATCGCTCTCGTCACACGGTGACGCAGGCGCAGGTTGCCGAGCATATCCTCCCGACGCAGATCGAGGTAACGGTACTTCAGGCGCAGTTCTTCGTTCGCCTGCTCATCATGGTGAAACGGCGGCGTCTCGGAGCGATTCAACACCTCGAGTTCGTGTGCCAGCACTTCGACATGACCGGTGGCCATATTGGGGTTGATCGTGCCCTCGGGCCGCTCACGGACCCTGCCCTTCACGGCCAGCACGAATTCACCGCGAATGCGCTCTGCCTCTGCGAATATCTCCGCCCGGTCCGGGTCGAACACGACCTGCAACAAGCCTTCGCGGTCGCGTAAATCGACGAAAATCACGCCACCGTGGTCACGGCGACGATGTACCCAGCCGCAGACCGACACTTCTTCACCGATCAGCGATTGTTCAACTTGTCCGCAATAGTGGCTGCGCATTGTTTTTCCGGGCAGGGCTTCGAAAAATGAGGCGGAATGGTACGGCGAGATAGTCTCAAGAGCAAGGCAGGCTCTTGTTGGAGCGCCTCTCGAGGCGCGACTAATCGCGCTCCGAGGAGCGCTCCGACAGCTGCTCTGCCGATGAATTCTCGAACGGCAGTTCGCCCGTCGGGCCGCCCCGCCAGCCTGGTATGACGACGCCCAGCGAAATAATCATCCTGAGCGCCTCATCCACGTCCATATCGAGCACCGTCACGTCTTTTTTGGGCACGATGATGATGAATCCCGAGGTCGGATTAGGCGTGGTCGGAACGAAACAGCCCACGACCTCCTCGCCGGTCCTGCCTTGCACTTCGCCGAGCTGCGACGATGTCTGGAATGCGAGGCTGTAGATACCCTTTCGTGGATACTCGACCAGCAACACGTTTTTGAAAGCATGACTCGAATCGGAGAACACGATTTCCGCAAAATTCTTGGCCGCCGAATAAATGGAACGAACCACCGGGATGCGGTCCATTAGCGATTCCCAGCCACCAACGAAAGCCCGACCGACGAAGTTTGCTGCCAGCACGCCGGTCAGAAGCAACAGGACGATGGTCAAGACGGCGCCGAGCCCCGGAATGTGAAACCCGAGCAGTGCCTCGGGCCGGTATTGCGGCGGTAGCAGCAGCAACGAACGGTCCATGAGGCCGATCGCGAACCGCAGTAACAGTATCGTCAACCCGAGCGGCAACCAGACGAGGATGCCGGCGACGATATAACGGCGTAATCTTTTCATCCCGAGTGCCTAGCCACTACTGGCTTTGGGCTTCGACTTCGATGCATCGGTCGAGCTTACCTTGCCGGATTTCTTGTCACTTGAACTGTCAGCCTTCTTGTCGTCTTTCTTCGCCGGTTCCTTGTCGCCATGGAGATTACGCTGATTGTCTTTCTTGAAGTCGGTCTCGTACCAGCCTTTGCCCTTGAGACGGAATCGTGGCGCCGACAACTGTCGCTTCAATTGCGGCTCACCACAATCGGGACAGTAAACGAGCGGATCGTCGGAAATTTTCTGCAATGCATCGAGCGTATGCTCGCAGCTCTTGCAGATGTAGCCGTAAATTGGCATGGGCAGGCCTCCTCAGGGTGCCGATTCTATCGCGCGCCGCAGCGCGCTCCCACAGAAATTATCAGGCGGCGTTCTGAAAACCGAGGCGATCCTGGTCCACGCTTACCTCGATGACGTCGCCCGGTTTGAATTTGCCCTGCAGAATCTCCTGCGCCAGCGGATTCTCCACCTGTTGCTGAATCGCTCGCCGCAGCGGTCTTGCGCCGTATACCGGGTCGAATCCAGCATCGGCAAGTCTGTCGCGAGCCTCATCGGACAGGTGAATGCGCATATCCCGCTCAGCAAGACGATCGTGCAGGTAACCAAGCTGAATGTCGACGATCTTGCGAATGTGCGCGCGGCCGAGCGGATGGAACACGACCACGTCGTCAACGCGATTGATGAACTCCGGCCGGAAGTGCTGCCCCACGACGTTCATGATGGCGTTCTTCATTGCATCGTAGTTTTCCTCGCCGGCCATCTCCTGAATCATTTGTGAGCCGAGATTCGAGGTCATGACGATGACGCTGTTGCGAAAGTCGACGGTGCGTCCCTGACCGTCGGTCAGGCGGCCATCGTCCAGTACCTGCAGCAGCACGTTGAACACGTCGGGATGCGCTTTCTCGACTTCGTCGAGCAAGATCACCGAATAAGGCCGGCGACGTACGGCTTCGGTCAGGTAGCCGCCCTCCTCGTACCCGACATAGCCCGGTGGCGCCCCGATGAGGCGTGCTACCGAGTGCTTCTCCATGAATTCCGACATGTCGAGGCGCACCATCGCATCGTCGGTATCGAACATGAAGTTCGCGAGCGCTTTCGTCAGTTCGGTCTTGCCGACACCGGTCGGCCCGAGGAACAGGAACGAGCCAATAGGCCGGCGCGGGTCCGACAAGCCGGCGCGCGATCGCCGAATTGCGTTGGCAACGGCTGTCACGGCTTCTTCCTGCCCCACGACGCGCTGCTGCACGACGTTCTCCATTTGCAGCAGCTTGTCCTTTTCACCCTCGAGCATCTTGGATACCGGTATGCCGGTCCACTTGGAGACGATTTCCGCGACCTCCTCGTCGGTCACGTTATTACGCAACAAGGTTGTTTCCTGGTGCTCGGCTTGCGCCGCCTCCTCGAGTTGTTTTTCGAGTTCGGGGATACGGCCGTACTGCAGCTCCGACATGCGTGCCAGGTCGTTCGCGCGGTGCGCCGTCTCCAGTTCGAGGCGGGCGCGTTCGAGTTCTTCCTTGATGTGCGCCGTGCCCTGCATCGCTGCTTTCTCGGCCTTCCAGATCTCTTCGAGGTCCGCGAACTCACGCTCGAGTTCACCGAGCTGCAACTCGAGGTCGCCGAGACGTTTTTTCGATGCTTCGTCCGACTCCTTTTTTAATGCTTCGCGCTCGATCTTCAGCTGAATGACGCGGCGCTCGAGCCGGTCCATCTCCTCCGGTTTCGAATCGATTTCGATACGAATTCGGGACGCAGCCTCGTCAACGAGGTCGATCGCCTTGTCGGGAAGCTGACGATCGCTGATGTAACGATGAGAGAGGGTCGCCGCTGCAACGATTGCGGGATCCGTAATCTCGACACCATGATGAATCTCATAACGCTCTTTGAGTCCGCGCAGGATCGCGATCGTATCTTCGACGGTCGGCTCTTTGACGAGCACCTTCTGGAATCGACGCTCCAGTGCTGCGTCTTTTTCCAGGTACTTGCGGTACTCATCGAGCGTCGTCGCGCCCACGCAATGCAATTCGCCACGCGCAAGCGCCGGCTTCAGCATGTTGCCCGCGTCCATCGAACCCTCGGCTTTGCCCGCGCCCACCATGGTATGCATTTCGTCAATGAACAGAATGATCTGGCCTTCCTGCTTCGCGAGGTCGTTGAGCACAGCCTTCAGTCGTTCCTCGAATTCGCCACGGAACTTGGCACCGGCGATCAGCGCGCCCATGTCGAGCGATAGAATGCGCTTACCGCGCAAGCCTTCCGGGACTTCGTTATTGACGATGCGCTGAGCGAGGCCTTCGACGATGGCCGTCTTGCCAACGCCGGGCTCGCCGATAAGAACCGGGTTGTTCTTGGTGCGGCGCTGCAGTATCTGGATCGTGCGGCGGATTTCCTCGTCCCGGCCCACGATCGGATCGAGCTTGCCCTGCTCCGCCCGTTCGGTCAGGTCGATCGTGTAGCGCTCGAGTGCCTGGCGCGTGTCCTCTGCATTGGGGTCGTCAACCTGTTGCCCGCCACGCAGGTCGTCGATAGCCTTTTCCACCGCGCCGCGCACCACGCCTGCCTGCTCGAACAGGTTTTTGAGAGGCGATTTGTCGTGCATCGCGGCCAGCACGAAAAGCTCACTCGAGATGTACTGATCATCGCGTTCTTGCGCGAGCTTGTCTGTGATGTTGAAGAGTTTGCCGAGGTCATTGCCGAAATGAACGTCGCCACCCGCGCCCTCGACTTTCGGCAGCCTGTCGATGGCATCCCCGAGCTGCGAGCGCAGCAAGTTCACGTTGGCACCGGATTTGGTCAGAAGCCCACGTACCGTGCCACCCTGCTGGTCGAGCAAAGCGACCATGACATGCACGGGTTCGATGAATTGATGGTCCTGGCCGATCGCAAGCGACTGCGCATCCGCCAGCGCGAGCTGAAATTTGCTAGTCAGTTTGTCCAGACGCATGGCACGCCCCTGAAATCCGTAAAGTCACACCTAGATTGCGTCTCGACTCCTGTTTTCAAGCGCAGGAGCCGCTATTCCCGGCGGTGAACAAATGTCGCCATACGGCCGCACTGGCCGTCACGGCGGTAGGAGAAAAAGCGCTCTCTGGCGCTGAAGGTACACGCGCCGCCACCGTAGATCGCGTCGACGCCCGCCGCCGCCAGGTGTTGTCGTCCCAGTTCGTACAGATCTGCCTGCCAGCGGCCGCGTTCGTTCGGCTCGAAACACGATTCTGCGCGGGCATCCGGCGTAACGAATGCCGCGCGAACCTCGCTGCCCACCTCGAACGCAGATTGCGAGATCGCAGGTCCCAGCCAGGCGATCAGCGTTGCCGGCGTTGTCTCCATGCGCGTCACGGTAGCCGCGACGATGCCCGCCGCAAGTCCGCGCCAGCCACAATGTAACGCGGCAATCTCGCTGCCATCGGCAGAGCACAACAATATCGGCAGGCAATCAGCCGTCAATACAGCGACCGTATCGCCGGCCCTTCGACCTATCGCGGCGTCGGCCTCAGAAACAGTGTTTTTACCCAGCATGTACACCGTCGTTCCGTGTACCTGGTTTAGCCACGCGGGCTCGGACGGAAGGCCGCACATCTCGAGGAACCGGCGCCGGTTATCGGCAACGCAGGCTGCGTCGTCGCCGACGTGGGCACCGAGATTCAGAGACTCGTAAACACCTGCACTGATGCCACCGGACCGCGTCGTCGAGCCGGCAATGATATTGCCTGGCGCCGGCCAGTCCGCCTGATTCCAGCTCCCGCTCATGGTGCGTCCTCTCGCAAGGCAAGCAGCAACCCGTCAAAATCGGCCGGCGGCGGCACCTCGAGGCACAGGCTCTCGTCGCTCACAGGATGCGCGAACTCGAGCCTGGAGGCGTGTAATGCCTGACGTCTGAAAGCCCTGAGAGTTGCCACAAGTTCAGCCGACGCACCCGCCGGCAAAGCGAGACGGCCACCGTAGACGGGATCGCCGACCAGGGCGTGCCGGCGATGGGCGAAATGGACGCGAATCTGGTGCGTGCGCCCGGTATCCAGGACGACTCTCATATACGTGTGCGCTCGAAATCGCTCGATGACCGTGTAATGCGTCACGGCCGGCTTGCCGTTGTTGCTAATGGCCATACGTTTGCGGTCGACGCGATGCCTGGCGATCGGGGCGTCGATCGTACCGCCGCCTGTCAGTACGCCGTTGCAGACAGCTCGGTATTGCCGCGATATCTCCCGATCAGCGAGGCGCCGCACCAGGGTCGTATGTGCCGGCAGGGTCTTCGCCACGACCAGCAGACCGCTCGTGTCCTTGTCGAGCCTGTGGATGATCCCGGCGCGCGGCAGCTCCTGCAAGAGCGGTGCGTGGTGTAAAAGACCGTTCATCAGGGTGCCCGCAGCGTTGCCCGCTCCCGGGTGCACAACCAGGCCAGCGGGCTTGTTCACCACCAGCAACGCATCGTCCTCGAACACGATATCGAGCGAGATCGGCTCGGGCGCCGCTCGCACGGCAACTTCGGCGGTGATGGTCAGTTCCACGCGTTCACCACCGTCAACCCGGTCACGTGGTCGCCGGACGTCGCCGTCGACCAGGACCGAACCATTCAACAGCCATGCCTTCAGCCGGCTGCGGGAATATTCGGGAAACATCTGCGCGAGCGCCTGGTCCAACCTTTGGCCGGCAAGCTCGTCAGGGATCTGAGTTGTCTGCTCGCTCATCGTCGCTGATGGAGTTTACGGTATACTTGCTGATTAGTTTCGATCCTCACAAACATGCACACATCTCAATACCCGCCGCAGACCCTGCGATGCCTGCAGGGACGGGCTCGTCAGGCAATTCTGATTGGCGTACTTGTTAGCGCGCTTGCGCTGCTTGCCGCATGTGCGAGCAACGAGGAGCCCTTCGACGCCGTCCAGGATCTCCAGGATGCCTACGAAAAGGCCACTACCTCGATTTACAACGGCAACTACCGCCGTGGCATCGAAATACTCGAGGCGATTCAGGCGCGCTACCCGTTCAGTGACGTAGCTCGGCAGATTCAGCTTGACCTGATGTATGCGTATTACAAGAGCGGCTCGACGGAGCTCGCTATCGAGGCAGCGGATACTTTCATGCGCGAAAACCCGATTCACCCTCGGGTCGATTACGCCTTGTACATCAAGGCGCTGTCTTATTTCCGGGACGAGCCCGGCATGTTCGAGCGCTGGTTTCGCAAAGACACGAATAAGCGGCCGCCGAAAGACGTCGAGCAGTCATACCAGTCGCTCCGGCGCCTCGTCGAGCGCTATCCCGCGAGCGAGTACGCGCCGGATGCCGAACAGCGCATGGTGTATTTGAAGAACCGGCTCGCGGCCTACGAGAATTTTGTTGCAGACTATTACCTGCGACGTGGTGCCTATGTCGCTGCTCTCAACCGCGCCAAGAACGCGCTCGAGGCCTACAACGGCGCGGACAGCAATGATGAATCGTTGCGTATTCTCATAACGGCCTACGAAAACCTCGGCATGGATGACCTCGCCGCGGATGCACAACGTGTACTGGATTTGAATTTTCCGGACTCCTAGCCCGGAAAGCGATACCAGGACGTAATCGGATAGCGCCAGTCGCGGCCGAAGGCACGGCTGCTGATGCGAATTCCGGGTGGCGCCTGACGACGCTTGTACTCGTTGCGCTTGACCATTTCCAGCACTCGCAACACCGTGTCACGGTCAAAGCCCCTGGCGGTGATCTCCGCCACGGAAAGATCTTCTTCGACGAAGGCCTCGAGAATCGGATCCAGAACATCGTAATCCGGTAGCGAATCACTGTCTTTCTGCCCCGGCCGCAATTCCGCCGATGGCTCGCGCAGGATGACGCGCTCGGGAATCGCCGCGCCGAGGGTGTTGCGATAGCGCGCCAGTTGATACACAAGCGTCTTGCGGCAGTCTTTTATTGGCGCGAAACCGCCGGCCATGTCGCCGTACAGCGTGGCATAACCGACCGCCATCTCGCTCTTGTTACCTGTTGATAGCAACATGCGGCCGGTCTTGTTCGAGATAGCCATCAGCAGCAATCCGCGGCACCGCGCCTGGATGTTTTCCTCGGTAACGTCCGCCTCGCGCCCCTGGAAGATCGCCTCGAGTTGTCGCACCGTCGCATCGTACATCGGCGCGATTGGTATCACGTCGTAACGGACGCCCAACGACTCCGCCTGGCCGGCGGCGTCTTCCTGGCTCATCGTCGACGTGTAGCGAAACGGCATCATGACGGCTTGCACCTTGTCGGCACCGATCGCATCGCAGGCAATCGTCAGTACGAGCGCCGAATCGATGCCTCCGGACAAGCCAAGCACGACGCCGGGAAAGCCGTGTTTGGACACGTAGTCACGTGTTCCGGTAACCAGTGCCTGATAGACGCTCGCTTCTTCCATCAATAAATCGACAAGCTGCTCGGATTCAAGCTGGACGACGCCACCCGTGCCACGCAGCACCAGCCGGTACATCCCCTCTTCGAACGGCGGGGCGCGGAATCCAATTTCACCGTCGACAGTCGTGGCAAAAGAGCCGCCATCGAACACGAGTTCGTCCTGACCCCCAACCATGTTCAGGTAGATTATCGGTATGCCGACGTCCGCGACGCGCGTCGCGATCACCTCTTCACGATGGGACTGACTGTTTTTCTCGTATGGCGAGCCGTTTATCGCGATAACACATTCGGCGCCCGCGGCACGATTGGCTGCGATTGGAGCCTGCTGCCACACATCTTCACAGATTGTCAGGCCAATACGAATGCCATTGAGAGTGAATACGGCGGCGTCTTTGCCCGCGGTGAAGTATCGCTCCTCATCGAAAACGGCGTAGTTCGGCAGGCACCGTTTACGATAGTGGCTGAGCGCCTTGCCGTCAGAAAACACGGCGCAGCTGTTGTAGATACGATCCTCAGAGTACTCGGGGAAGCCAACGAGCACGGCGATGCCTTTTACAGAATCGCGAATTTCGGCTAACGCCTGTTCTACGGCAACGCGGAGACCGGCGTGAAACAGCAAGTCCTCGGGCGGGTAGCCGCAAATGCTGAGTTCCGAAAAGACGACGAGGTCGGCCTGCAGCTCATCGCGGGCGCGTACCGAGTAGTCGAGAATACGTTCAGTATTGCCAGCAACATCACCGACGATCAGATCGAGTTGGGCGAGCGCGACAGTGACTGTTTTGTTCATCGCTCCATGCCCTGCCTTTAGTCGCCGAGAATCTCCTGCATTTTACTGCCGAGTTCCGCCGGAGAGCGAACCGTCGCGACACCAGCGGCGTCGAGTGCCGCAAATTTGTCAGCCGCCGTACCTTTGCCGCCGGCGATAATCGCGCCTGCGTGCCCCATACGCTTGCCCGGTGGCGCCGTCACGCCGGCGATATAAGCTACCACCGGTTTGGACACGTTCGCCTCAATAAATTCAGCCGCAGACTCCTCATCGGTGCCGCCGATTTCACCAACCATCAGCACACCGTCCGTGTCCGGGTCGGCCTCGAAGAGCTCCAGGCAGTCGATGAAATCCATGCCTCGCACAGGATCGCCACCAATGCCGATACAGGTACTCTGGCCGAGCCCATTCTGGGTCGTTTGATAGACGGCCTCGTAGGTCAGCGTGCCCGAGCGCGAAACGATGCCGATACGGCCTTTCTTGTGAATAAAGCCGGGCATGATCCCGATCTTGCACTCGTCCGGCGTGATGATGCCGGGGCAGTTCGGGCCGATGAGGCGGCAATCGTAATCGCGCATCGCGGACTTGACTCGCACCATGTCCATGACCGGGATGCCCTCGGTAATGCAAACGACGAGCTTTGCGCCCGATTCGGCAGCTTCGAGGATCGCATCCGCGGCGAACGGTGCGGGAACGTAAATCATGCTGACGTCAGCACCGGTCTCCGCCACGGCCTCCCGCATCGTGTTGAAAACGGGAACGCCAAGGCATTCTTCGCCGCCACGCCCCGGAGTGCAGCCGGCGACCACCTGGGTGCCGTATTCGATGCACTGCTCAGTGTGGAACGATCCCTGGTTGCCGGTGATGCCCTGGGAGATAATCTTGCTGTCTTTGTTGACCAGAATACTCATCTACTTTCCTGTCAGGCTGCAGCGGCAACGGCTTTCTGCGCCGCATCCGTCAAATCGCTGGCCGCAATAATGTCGAGCCCGCTGTCTTTCAGCAGCTCGCGACCTTTCCTTACGTTGGTGCCCTCGAGTCGCACGACCACCGGCACCCGGACACCCACCTCTTTGACGGCAGTGATAATCCCCTGTGCGATCAGGTCACAGCGCACAATGCCGCCGAAAATATTGACGAGAATCGCCGACACGTTTTGATTCGTGAGGATCAGCTTGAACGCCTCGGAGACGCGATCACTGGTCGCGCCACCGCCAACATCGAGGAAATTCGCCGGCTCACCACCGTGCAGCTTGATCAGGTCCATGGTCGCCATAGCCAGTCCCGCACCGTTGACCATGCAGGCGATGTCGCCATCCAGGGAGACGTAGTTGAGATCGTGCTCGGCAGCTTCACGTTCCCGCTCGTCCTCCTGCGACGGATCGCGCATCTCGACAAGCTCGGGCTGACGATAAAGGGCGCTGCCGTCGATGTTAATCTTGGCATCGAGCGCGATGACGTCACCGTCGGCCGTCGTAATGAGCGGATTCACCTCCACAAGGCTCGCATCACACTCCTGATATAACTTGTACATGCGCTTGATCAGGTCGCCGAACTGCCGCATTTGTTTCTTGTCGAGTCCGAGACCAAAGCCCAGCTGCCGCGCCTGAAAGTCCTGCAACCCGGCATCCGGGGCGATCGCCACGGAAAATATCTTCTCCGGCGTCTCCGCAGCGACCTTTTCGATATCCATGCCACCGGCCGCGGAGGCAATGAATGCGACGCGATTGACTTCACGATCTACCAGCATCGAGAGGTACAACTCACGATCGATACTCGATCCTTCTTCTACATAGACCACATTAACCGGCAGTCCTTCAGGACCGGACTGATGCGTCACGAGCTGAATGCCCAGCATGCCGTCCGCATGCTCGCGGACCTCGTCGAGGCTGCGCGCGAGTTTGACGCCGCCCGCCTTGCCGCGTCCGCCGGCATGTACCTGTGCCTTGACGACCCAGAGGTCGCCGCCCAGTTCTTCGGCCGCCGCGACCGCCGCGTCGGCAGTCTCCGCGGGAATGCCGCGCGGCACGGGAATGCCATACTTCGCGAACAACCGTTTCGATTGGTATTCGTGCAAATTCATGGGATTGTCGGTCTTCTTATGTGGAAGGATATGGGTCCGCAACAGAGCGCGAAAAATCCGGCGTATTTTGTAGCAAAGAGCGCACTGAAGCAAAGTGGATTAATCTTCGGAGCGCAATGGAATGGCAAATCCGCGATAATCGGCACATGAATCAGAGCAGCTCCGCAACCACTGGCAATCGCACCGTGCGCACGAGCCGTGAGGCGCTGCTGCAAAAAGCCATCGAAGAGCCGGACCTCTCGTGGCGCGTCCTCATTACACTGAATGTCTTTCGCATGCTGGTCGCCGCAGCGCTGCTGGCGCTGTTTTTTAGCGGCGGCGAGCCGCGAATATTCGGTGACCGCTATCCGATCCTGTTCGCGTCGACGGCCGCGAGTTACCTGATTTTCGCCATCATCTCCTCCACTTCGCTGCGACAGCGCTGGGCGCCAGCAAACGCGCAGGCTGTTGTCCAGATGCTCGTCGATATCCTCGCAGTCGTTGTGCTGGTTCACACCAGCGGCGGCATCAGCAGTGGACTGGGTGGGCTCCTGATCGTGTTCGTAGGCGCCGGAAGCCTGGTACTTCCGAGGCAGTTTCCGGCCATCCTCGGTGCGATCGCGACGTTCGCGATCCTCGGCGAACAGGTTTTTGCGCAATTCACGGGCGCCGCCGACGCGGTCAACTACCCGTCGGCCGGCGTGCTTGCAGCAATTATATTTTCGATGTCCCTGGCCGCGCGGCCGCTTGCAAGGCGAATCCAGGAGAGCGAGGCACTCGCCCGCCAGCGTGGCGTCGACCTCAAAAATCTCTCCGAACTCAACGAGTACATCGTGCAACATCTGCGCGAGAGCATCGTCGTCGTGGACAGCGACGACAAGATTAGGCTTAGCAACGGCTCGGCGGCGAGGCTGCTCGGGGCTGAGCAACTGGTTCCGTCGCGACCCCTCAGTGAGGCATCCGCAGCGATATGCGACTATGTCGGGCGCTGGCGCAAAGACCATTCACTGTCCTCGCACCCCGAGTTCACGCTCATTACAGAGGGCAATAACGCGCGCATCACGGCGCACCTGGCGCCACTTGGCAGAGGCGGCGATCGCAGCGGTCCGATACTGATCTTTCTCGAGGACGCCAGCATCATCAATGCGCGGGTTCAGCAGTCCAAGCTCGCGTCGCTAGGGCGCTTGAGTGCCAGCATTGCGCACGAAATACGCAACCCGGTCGGTGCCATGAGCCACGCGGCCCAATTGCTCGCCGAAGTTGACGGGCTGACCGACGACGACAAACGACTCACTGACATTATTCAAACGCACTCGGGTCGAGTCAGCCACATCATTGATAACGTGCTGCAACTGTCGCGCCGCGAGTCAGGTAAGCCGGAGCGACTTGCGCTGGGACCCTGGCTCGATGATTTCGGTCGGGAGTTCAGCCGCACGCTGGAACTGCAGGAGGGTGAGTTGTCGATCGAGGACATTCCCGACACACTCGAAGTGCGCATGGATAAGAGCCACTTGCGCCAGGTGCTTTGGAATCTCTGTGACAACGCCGTCAAGTATGCGTCGGAGACCGGTGGCATCCTCGTCGAACTGTATGGCGGACGCCTGGATGGCCAGGGGAGACCTTATCTCGAAGTCAGAGATCACGGGCTCGGTGTCGATCCCGCCACAGCTGAGCAGATTTTCGAACCGTTTTTTACGGCGCGCTCCGGCGGCACAGGGCTGGGGCTCTATATTTCCAGGGAGTTATGCGAATTGAATCGTGCAACGCTCCTGTACCTTGACCGGTCCGGCGGAGGCAGTATCTTTCGTATCGTATTCGCCGATCCCGACCGCTGGGACAAACAGGAATGACCATGGGCCAGCCGCTTGCGCTCGTTATCGATGACGAACCCGATATTTGCGAATTGCTGTCGCTGACTCTCGGGCGCATGAATATCGCAACGGAATCCGCCACCGACGTCGATGGTGCCAAGTCGTTACTCGGTGCGCACAATTTTGACCTTTGCCTGACCGACATGCGGCTCCCGGACGGCGATGGACTGGAACTCGTCGAGTGGATGCAGATTCATGCGCCCGGCGTCCCTGTCGCAGTGATCACTGCACACGGCAACATTGAAACGGCTGTGCAGGCTCTGAAGCTGGGCGCGTTCGACTTTATCTCGAAGCCGCTGGACCTCAACCACCTGAGGAACATCGTCGAGAACGCACTCAAGGTGGATGATGCACCGGACGACCCGCAGTCGCGGTTGCTGGGCGATTCTCAGCCAATGCACGACCTGCGCGACATGATTGACAAGGTCTCCCGTTCACAGGCGCCCGTGCACATCTCTGGAGAGTCGGGAACGGGCAAGGAACTCGTTGCACGTCTGATTCACGAAACCGGGCCGAGAGGAGACGGACCGTTCGTGCCCGTGAACTGCGGGGCAATCCCGGCCGAACTCATGGAGAGCGAATTCTTCGGACATCGGAAAGGCAGTTTTACCGGTGCTGTCAGAGACAAAGTCGGCCTCATCCAGAGTGCGGACAACGGCACACTGTTTCTCGACGAGATCGCGGATCTGCCGCTTGCGATGCAGGTCAAACTTTTGCGCGTCATACAGGAAAAAGCGGTACGGCCCGTCGGCGCATCCGGCGAGGAACCGGCCAACGCGAGAATCCTGTCCGCGACGCACAAGCCGCTGTCGGAAATGGTGGCAAAAGGCGAATTCCGTGAAGACCTGTATTACCGCATCAACGTCATCGAATTGCAGGTACCGGCATTGCGTGAGCGGAACGATGATGTCCTGATGCTCGCCGGGCATGTTCTCAGACGACTTGGGGCAGCCACGACACTGGACGACAGCGCGAAAGCCGCACTCCTGAATTACCCGTTCCCGGGCAACGTTCGGGAACTCGAAAACATGCTGGAACGTGCGGTCACGCTCTGCACGAGCGGCACGATCGGCGAAAGCGATCTGAACCTCAGGCAGGCCAGTGACGACACGCTTTCGCATACGGCAACTGCGACCAACCTGCGCAATTTCGGCAATCTGGGCAACCAGGTCGAGGACGTTCAAAGACAAGCGATCGTCGAAGCGCTCAGGAAGACCCGCTACAACAAGACCGCGGCGGCGAAACTCCTCGGACTATCGTTGCGACAATTGCGTTACCGCATCGCCAAGCTGGGTATTGAATGAAGTCCCGGCTTTCAATGCCGCCGTCGACCACCCAATGACCGAAATTGGAATCCTTCCACGCGGACGGCCCTGGATCATCTCCGCAGTCGCGCTCGCGATAATCCTCGCGATCGGCTGGCTCACCTACCAACCGGCGCTGAGCGGCACTTTCCTTCTCGACGACTTTTATAACCTGGGCGAATTGGGCTCCATAACTGATTCCGCATCTGCGATGAATTTCGTGCTTTCCGGAACCGGGGGGCCACTTGGCCGACCACTCGCGCTAGCGACGTTCGTTCCGCAGGCGTCGGACTGGGACTCCGGTGCCGCGCCTTTCCTTACGATCAACTTACTGATTCACCTGCTGAACGGCGTGTTGTTATATCTGTTCGTACGGCAACTGGCCCGCGAACACGGCGCCGAGCGCGGCGACGCCGACTTTCTGGCACTTGCCACGGCCGCATTCTGGCTGCTGATGCCATTGCTCGCATCGTCAACACTCATGGTCGTGCAACGCATGACGACATTGAGCGCGACCTTCGTGCTTATCGGACTGAACGGCTATCTCTTTGCGCGGCGCTCACTCGATGCAAACCCGAACGCAGCGCTCGGCGGTATGAGCGCTGCTCTCGTAATCGCGACCCTGCTCGCGGTGCTGACCAAAGAAAATGGCGCATTGCTGCCGGTTTTGGTGCTCGTGATGGAGATGACGCTGCTCGCACCGCCACGGCAACTGCCGAAACTTCGATGGCAGGCATGGTCATCAGCCTTCTTATTGGCACCCACATTGCTGATCGTCATTTTCCTTATCAGCCAGGCCTCGTATTCCGACAGCATGATCATGCGGCGTGACTTCACGGTCTGGGAGCGCCTGTTGACCGAATCGCGCATCCTCTGGGACTACGCCGTCAATGCCTTCGTTGCGCGGCCCGGACGTTTCGGCCCGTTCCACGATGCATACCCGATTGCCAGGTCCTTGCTCGAGCCCGCGTCGCTGATCGCTGCGGTGTCATGGCTGTTGCTGATCGTGGGTGCTTTCATTGCGCGACGGAGGTACCCCATTGCCGCCTTTGCGGTGCTGTGGTTCGTTGCCGGCCACTTGCTCGAATCAACGACATTTCCGCTCGAATTGTATTTCGAGCACCGCAATTACGTGCCGGTCATCGGGCCTGTCTTCGCGCTCGCTTATGCCGCAGTGAGCGTCAAAGGCACGTATATGAAGTATGCCCGCGGCGCACTATTCCTCTACGTGCTCGTCAATACCGGCGTTTTGTTCGGTATCACGTCGCTGTGGGGTAAACCGCTGCAGGCTGCGTCGTACTGGCATGTTCAGCAGCCCGCCTCGGTGCGTGCCGCGACCACGTTGGCGACGCGCCAACTGACGGAAATGGGGCCCAGTGTCGCGATGATCACATTGCAGGAATTCGCGTCCCGGCACCCTGAGCATGCCTACATCCGTATTCCCGAACTTACGCTCGCCTGTGCCGTCACGCCGGAACGGGACCACACGGCTATCGTCGATCGCCTGGAGTCGGATTTGCCATCCGTCGCATTCACTTATACGGTGGTCAGCATGCTGGATCAGCTGCTGACCGCGGTCGCCCCGGGCAACTGTGCCAGTGTGGGAACATCGGAAGTCGCGGCGCTCGCATCCGCCATACTCTCTAACCCCAGTTTCGGCGAGAATACCCACTACCAGCAGTTTCACCACAAGCTGATGGCGCGCATCGCCAAGCTTTCTGGCGATACCGAGTCAACACTTGGGCACCTCGCTCAGGCGATCGACTACAGACCTGATGACGATTTGAATATGATGACGGTTACGACGCTCGTGGCCGCAAGCCGGTTCGACGAGGCACGCGTGTTTATCGAATCCGCAGAAAAGCGACTGCCCCGGCAACCGCTGCGTCGCTACAACGGCAGGAACAATCTCGAACAGCTGAGCAACTACGTCAACGAAGTGGAACGACTGGCGCGAGCCGGCGACGAACCGCATATCAATGACCCGACGGAGAGCAACTGACATGACGGCAGCAAGTACTGGCAGCAGCCTGTCAATAATTATTCCGGCCAAGGACGAGGCTGCTGCCATAGGCAACGTAGTTGCGGCGGTGCGCGGCATTTATGGTGCCGCCGAGATTCTGGTGGTGGACGATGGCTCCAGCGACGATACAGCGAGTATCGCCAGGCAGGCCGGGGCGAGTGTTGTCAGTCATCCAATTTCGCTGGGCAATGGAGCTGCTATAAAGAGCGGCGCCCGTGCCGCAAGCGGCGACGTACTGGTCATGATGGACGGCGACGGACAGCACCAGCCCGGCGATATCGTGTCCCTGATCAGTATGCTTGACGAAGGTTTCGACATGGCCATCGGTGCGCGGGACACCGGCTCGCACGCAGGTATCGGGCGCCTGTTTGCCAACGGCATTTACAACGTATTCGCGTCCGTGATCAGCGGTCATCGTATCCTCGATCTAACGTCCGGATTTCGGGCAGTTCGGGCCGACCTGTTCAAGAAATTTCTTTACCTGTTGCCGAACGGCTTCTCCTATCCAACGACCATTACGATGGCTTTTCTGCGCTCGGGTTTCCCGGTCACATTTATTCCGATCAATGCACAAGAGCGTATAGGCAAAAGCCATATCCGACCGATCAGGGACGGCCTGCGGTTTCTGGCAATCATCTTCAAGGTCGCTACCTTGTATTCACCCCTAAAGGTCTTTTTGCCCATAAGCGGGGTCTTTTTTCTCAGCGGTCTCGGCTACTACGCATATACCTACCTGACGATGGGCCGATTTACGAACATGAGCTTGCTGGTGTTGAGCGCCTCCGTGATCATATTTCTCATCGGCCTGATCTCGGAACAGATCACGGCGTTGACGTTCACGAGGTCTTAGCCTGGCGCTGCGAATGTTGGAATCCGTTCGAAAGCTGGCCGCCGCAATACGGAAAACGCCGTTGCACCCGCAGTGGTTCGCTTTCTTGCGCGAGGAGCGCAACCTCGCGAACACCTGCGCGCAACTCAGTGGCACTGTTCTGGATGTCGGTTGCGCGGAAGGGTTGCCGCGAAAATTTCTGCCCGCGGACGCCAACTATATCGGGCTCGACTACTATTCGACTGCAACAGGCTGGTATGGCACGCAGCCAGATCTGTACGGCGATGCGCAGTCTTTGCCGATTGAGGACAATGGAGTCGACCACGCCCTGCTGCTCGATGTCCTGGAACATCTCCCGAACCCGGATCGCTGTCTCAAAGAATTGCATCGCGTCATCAAAGCGGGTGGCAGCCTGACCATTCAGGTTCCGTTTCTTTATCCTCTGCATGACGCACCGCTGGACTTTCACCGCTGGACACGCTTCGGGCTGTGTAACGCCGCGCAAAGGCACGGTTACAGTATCGCTGCCGACATCTCGATCGGGCATCCCCTCGAAGCCGCCGCGCTATGCGCGAACATTGCGCTGAGCAAATCGGTAATCAACTGGCTGAAGAGCTGGAACCCGCTTGCCGTGATTGCAATTGTTCTGCCGGTCGTCGTCCTGACGGTTAACAGTATCGCGTGGATTCTTGCAGCCCTCAGTCGTCACGACGATTTGATGCCGTATTCGTATCGAATGGTCTGGATCAAGAACTAGATGCCAGGAATTGCAATGATCACGACGTCCTATCCGGACGAGGTGCCTGGAACCGAGGCAGCAGGCAGTTTTGTCGAGGACTTTGCGATTGAGCTATCGAAATCGACCGCTGTAACGGTACTCGCTGCGAGTCGCGAGGCATCCGTGAGCAACGGCAACAACCTCACCGTACGGCGTTTCGCCGTACCGCGACTGCCGTTGTCCCTGCTCAAACCGTACAAGCCCTCCGACTGCCCCGCCGTCCTAGCGACGCTTCGAGCCGGACGCAAGGCGCTACGCGACCTGATCGATGACGAACGGCCGGACCATGTGCTTGCGCTTTGGACTTTGCCGAGCGGATGGTGGGCAGATGTCGAGGCGAGACGCCGAGGCGTGCCGTTCAGCACGTGGGCGCTCGGCAGTGACATCTGGTCGCTTGGACGAATACCGTTGATCCGCCGCAAACTGGCAGGCGTTCTCAGGAATGCCCGGTACCGCTATGCCGATGGGCTCGGATTGTGCGCGGATGTCGAGCGAATCTGTGGCATGCCCTGCACGTTTCTGCCAAGTGCGCGGCGCCTCGAGGCGACGCGGGCAACGTCCGTTGGCAATCAGGCGCCCTACAAGCTCGCCTTCCTTGGTCGCTGGCACCCGAACAAGGGAACCGACCTGCTCATGCATGCATTGCAGGCCCTCGAGGATGAGGACTGGGACAGGATCGAGGAGGTCCGTATCTTTGGCGGCGGTCCGCTGGCAACCGAGATCCAGGCCGCCGTAAATCAACTCGCGGCTGCGCAGCGACCGGTAGCAATTGGCGGGTATCTGGACAAGGACGCCGCCGCCGCACTGATCGGCTGGGCCGACTTCCTGCTTTTGCCGTCGCGCATCGAGAGCATACCGGTAATCTTCTCTGACGCGATGCAACTCGGAACTCCGGTTGTTGCCACACCTGTCGGGGACTTGCCACGATTGCACGCGCGTTACGAATTCGGCGTATTGTCTCGAGCCGCCGGCATCGACTCATTTGCTGACGCCATTCGCCAGGCTACGCGGCAAGACGCCACCGGTTTTGCCCCTGGCGTACAGCGCGCCTGCGCCGATTTCGACCTGGCGACGATTGCGGCACAGTTCCTTGCAGATATCGGGGCCGAATAACGTTGGGTAATTATCATATTTCAACGAGCCCCCCACCCGGCTGGCCCGCGCTCTGCCAGGCGTCATCGGCTCTGTTCGGTTCGGTTGACTGGCAGCAATTGCTCGAAACGAGTTTTGGCTGCCGTAGTGTGTACGCATGTGACGGTCAGAACGGCGCCGCAATAACGGCGTTCAAGGCCGGTCCGTTTTCGATCGGATACATCGGGTTCCCCACGGGTAGTGTCACCGGCAACACGGCGTCGCTCACCGAAATCATCTCGCAACTGAAGGCGACGAAGCCTGCTTTGGGCCTGACGTGTATCAGGGTACCGGTGAGCGCCTTTGCTGATGGTCCCGATCTCGAGTTGCCTTACGTATCCAACCCCGAGACGGCGATAGCCGACCTGCAAAACTGGGACCTGATGGGAGTCTCAAAGAACCTGCGTCGCGATATTCGCAAGGCCGAGCGCTCGGGCCTAAGCGTCAGCCAATCCAGCGATCCCGCGCTCGGCCCGGATATCTACAATATGTATGCGAGTGCCGTGAAGCATCATGGTGGCTCGCTTCGCTATAACGCCGCCTATTTTTCGTCACTTCTCGAACTGGCGAATCAGAATCCCGCACTGCAGGTTTTCGTTGCAAGTCTGGATAACGATACCGTTGGTTTCGCGGTGATCGTCCACCACGCCGGGTCCGCCAACTATCTGCACGGTGGTGCCAGGGCCGATGTGCGACACCTCAGTCCATCGGACTTGATTCTGGCCGAGGCCGTCGCCTCTGCCCGATCGGGTGGCGACGATATCTTCAATTTCATGGCCTCGCCGGCTGATCAGCCCACTCTTGTGCGATACAAAGAAAAATGGGGCGGCGAAACCAGGTCGCTCAAAACCTACACGTTGCGACTCTCGCCCGTTTATCCACTATTCAAAGCTGCGGAAGGAATGTACAGGCTGATTTCCTGAAGCGTTCAAATACTTTTTCTGAGTACGTAAACAAAACCCGGGAAAAAGAACGGCGCAAGGCGCAACATCGCTTTGGCGACCCAGCGCTTCACCGAACCGGGGGGCAGGATATCCGTCGCTTCGAATCGTACCGGGTCACGGACGATCTTCTCCGTGTAGTCGGTGACAACGAAATCCACGAGTAACTTGCGCAGCCGCGGCCGCGAATAAGGCTGCTCGGGATAGCTATCGCCCTTGCCTGCAAACCGCATATATGTATCGGCCAGCCGCCTCGGCAACCAACTCAGGAACGGTAGTCCGTAGTGCGGTTCCACCGGTTCGTACTTATTGGGACCAGCAAAGTAGCACACCGCATCGTTGGACATCACACGACTGATTTCGGACAGCAACCGAGATGCGTTGTCCGTATGTTCATAAACGTGATTGCAGATGACGATGTCGAATGACCCGGACTGAAACGGCAAGTTCTCCGCATCGGCGCGAGCGAACACCAGGTTGTCGGCGTCTCTGCCGATGCTGCGATCCATGTCGACGCCAATGCCGAGGCCATTTGCCGGCGTCACCTGTTCGAGAATGATGCCGAAGGAACAGCCGATGTCGAGGATACGAACTCCCGGATGTTCGAATGAGCCTTCGGCCTCGAGCACGGCGCGGATTTTCGCGGCCTTCCGCGCTCTGTTCTCCTCGTCCGCCAACGGCGAGGCGCCGCCGAATGACTCCGCGTATCGAGCAGCCTTGTTTTTCAGTTCGCCCACTGACCTATGGTCCCGGCATCAGGAAGAAAGGATTGCCAGCGTTGTTTCGATGACGTAGTCGACGTCGGCGTCGGTCAGGCCCGCGGACAACGGCAGGCTCACAGTCGAGTCGCCGAATGCGCTCGCCACCGGGAAATCGCCGGCACGCCAGCCAAAGCGCTCAATATAATGTGGATGTTCGGCCAGGCATTGATAGTGAACACCAACACCAATTCGCGATTCCTGCATTTTGGTCAGGAAATCGTCCCTCGATACACCGCACGCATCTTCCGTAATTGTGATCGTGTATAGATGATGTCCGTGCCGGGTGTCGGGCTCAGGGTCTGTCGGCGTTCCGAATGGCGAACCGTCGAAAGCTTTTTGGTAATTCTGCCAGATTTCCCGGCGTCTCTCCCACGCCTGTTCGACGCGGCCCAACTGATAAATACCGATCGCCGCCTGCAAATCCATCATGTTGTACTTGAATCCGGCATCGACGACCTGATAGTGCTTGTAACCCTTGTCACTAAAGCGGTGCCACGCATCCTTGCTCATACCATGCAAAGACAGGACCTTGATTCGCTCGATCGCTTCCGCGGATCGCGCGATCACCATGCCACCCTCCCCAGTCGTGACATTTTTGGTCACATAAAAACTGAAGCAACCAAAATCCGCAAACGTTCCTACCGGTCGGCCGCGCCATTCAGTCTCAATCGCATGGGCACAGTCCTCGATGACGAGCAAGTCACGTTTCTCCGCAATCGCGCAGATTCGATCCATGTCGCAAGGTCTACCGGCAAAATGGACAGGAATAATCGCGCGCGTCCGGGGCGTTATCTTGCTTTCGAGCAACTGCGGATTGATGTTGAGCGAATCGGGCTCGATGTCTACAGGTACGGGTATACCACCAGCGTGGATGACGGCGTTCACCGTCGCGCAAAATGTCATCGCCGTCGTGATCACCTCATCGCCAGCACCGATGCCCGCTGCAAGCAGGCTGATGTGCAATGCCGCAGTGCAGGAGTTCAGTGCCGCGACGCGGTCTGTCGGCACGCCGCGATAAGCGGCAAACTCGCTTTCGAATCGCTGCACCTTCGGCCCTGTCCCGAGCCAGCCCGACTCGAGGCTATCTACGACTTCGTCGATTTCTTCGCGGCGGATGTCCGGGGCGCCAAATACAATGAACTTGTCGGGCAAATCCGAAGCCACGATTCGACCCTATGCCTTGTGGCCGTCGAGCAGGCTCAACAGGTAGCGACCATAGCCGCCGCCGGCAAGTGGCTCGGCTATCGCCTTGAGCTGCTCCGCTGTCAGGTAGCCCATGTGATAGGCGATTTCTTCAGGACAACACACTTTGAGTCCCTGGCGTTCTTCGATGGTTTTGACGAAATTGGATGCGGCAAGCAATGAGTCGTGTGTCCCGGTATCGAGCCACGCCGTGCCACGTCCGAGCAATTCAACATGCAACTCGCCACGCTCCAGGTAGATCTTGTTGATGTCTGTGATCTCAAGTTCACCCCGGGCCGAGGGGCGCAGCGAGCGAGCCATGTCAGTTACCCCGGCGTCAAAGAAATACAGACCGGTAACCGCGTGGCGGGATTTCGGATTCGCGGGTTTTTCTTCGATGCTTAGCGGACGTTCATTGTCGTCGAGCTCGACGACCCCGTAATGCCGCGGGTCCTTGACCGTGTATGCAAAAACAGTCGCGCCCGATGTTCTCGCCACAGCCCGATGTAGCTTTGGTTGCAGGTCAGTGCCGTAGAACAGGTTGTCACCGAGGATCATCGCGCATGGCTCGTTGGCGACAAAGTCGGCGCCGATGATGAAGGCCTGCGCGAGCCCACCGGGCTCTGGCTGAACTGCGTACGACAGCGAGACGCCGAGCTGACTACCATCGCCCAGCAAGACCTCGAAGCGTGGCGTGTCTTGCGGCGTCGATATAACCAGGATGTCGCGTATGCCCGCCAGCATCAGAATCGACAGCGGATAGTAGATCATCGGCTTGTCGTAAACCGGCAGCAGCTGCTTCGAAATTACCTGTGTGAGCGGATGCAGCCGGACACCCGAGCCGCCGGCTAGAATAATGGCTTTCATGATCTGCAGGCTCTGAGTTCGTAGTTGGCCTCTAACCAGTCGCGATACTCGCCGGTTTCGATGCTCTGGGTCCATTCCTCGTTGTCGAGATACCATTGCACGGTCTTTTGCAGGCCGGTTTCGAATGACTCGGTCGGTTGCCAGCCGAGTTCGTCGCGAATCTTGCGCGCATCGATGGCGTAACGTTTGTCGTGTCCGGGCCGGTCCGCCACGAATGAGAGCAGGCTTCGATGCTGTCCCGACGTGGCTCCGTCGACAGACTCGTCAAGAATCTCGCACATCGCCTCGACAACTTCCATGTTCGTTCTTTCAGCGTCTCCACCAATGTTGTAGGTCGCACCTACCTGACCGGATCCCAGCACCCGCCGTATGGCGGCGCAGTGATCTCCAACATAGAGCCAGTCACGTACGTTGAGTCCATCTCCGTAGATCGGCAACGGTTCGCCACGTACGCCGTTACGAATCATCAAGGGAATCAGTTTTTCCGGAAACTGGAATGGTCCGTAGTTGTTCGAACAATTCGTCGTTAAAACCGGCAGTCCGTAAGTTGAAAAGTAGGATCGAACCAAATGATCCGCGGCTGCTTTCGATGCCGAATACGGACTGTTGGGCCTGTACGAACTGTCTTCCGTAAAAGCGGGTTCGTCAGGATCCAGCGATCCGTAGACCTCGTCGGTCGAAACATTGATAAATCGAAACGCAGCCTTTGCTCCGGCCGCCAGTGAGTCATAATACGCCCGCGCGGCTTCGAGCAGTGCGAAAGTCCCCTGCACGTTGGTTTGCAGAAATTCGCCCGGATCATGAATCGAGCGATCGACATGGGTCTCTGCAGCAAGGTTTACGATAGCCGTAATCCGATGCTCGTTCAGAAGCTGGAACACTGTGTCACGATCGCAAATATCGGCACGCACGAACGTGTAGTCGGCGTCGTGTTCGACCGATGCGAGATTCCGCAAATTCCCGGCGTAGGTGAGTTTGTCCAGATTGACTAACGGCCCGAGACCGAGACGCATCCAATCAAGCACGAAGTTCGAGCCGATGAACCCGGCACCGCCAGTGACCAGAATCGCCAAACGAAGCTCCCGAAAATTGTGGCAATGATACCACCCCAAAACACAGCCGAGCTGTGCAATGACAGCTTACCCGCACGAACGCCTCACGCCGGAACTGCGTCACGAATCTTGCACGGCGTGGCGGCCGGCAGGCAGGCCTTTGCTATCCTTGTCGCGCACCTGTAAACGCAATACTGTTGCGACAATACTGCGGAACCCGCGAAGCAATCAGCGACCCAAGACTGAGCGACACCCAAAATACTCGAAAACTGAATCCGCAATGGCAAAGCAAACGAATCAAACCCGACTTTGGATATCCAGAATTATCCTTACGGCCGGTATTGTCTGGGTCGCCGTCGTGTTCTCACGCGAGTTTGTGGGCCTCAAGGAAAGCTTTGCCATCGATAGCGTTCCCTGGCTCGTATTCACAATCGTGGCGGGCTGCGTGGCCTTACTACTCATGGTCCCGGTCTTCCGCAAACTGTTGGAGGCCTACGGCCGAATATCGATCGCACTGAGTGACGCGGCACGCATGCTGTTCGTTGCGCAGATATTGAGACATCTGCCAGGCCGCATCTGGGGCGTAATGTACCTGGTGAACGAAACTCGGTCGAGAATTCCCGCGGCCTCTATGGTCAGGGCCAATGTGGATTTCATGCTCTACTCAATGTCGTTCAACGTGCTGGTTGCCGCCTGTTTGTTCCTCTTTGTGACGTCAGGCCCGGGCGCCGGCATTATCTTTGGCGCCGTAGGCGTGGCTGCAATTAGTCTGGCCATGCGACAGAACTGGGTGGGCGGAACAGCAGCGGCGCTTGCGAGAGTCATGCCGGCCCGCTTTCAGCCGTTCACGAGCGCCGTAGCTTCGCAGCCGCAGCTGACCTGGCCAGCCGTTGTGGGTATGAGTAGCGCCTTCGTGCTCGTCTGGTGTTGTTACCTGTCGATCTGGTGGGCCCTATCACAAGTCTTCGAAAGTCTCGGAGACGTCAATATCTGGTTACTGTGTGCCTCCTATTCACTGGCCTGGGTCGTGGGTTACCTGGCAATGATTACTCCGGGAGGGCTCGGCGTACGGGAAGCAGGATTTTTCGCTTTGGCCTCCCCGTTGATGAGCTTGCCAGAGCTGACGTTGCTGGCGGTATTCATTCGACTGTGGCAGATTCTTATTGAATTTCTGATGTTTATGGCGTTCGCGTTTGTAAGGCCGGAACCCCTGGTCAAGATGTGACGGCAGTGCCAGGTCGTCGTGGTCCTTGATCGGGCCAACACCATGAGTAGTGCAATTTCGGCAGCTGGTCAGAGACCGGGTATCGGTCGCAGATTTCTGGTGGCCCCGAAGTGGAAACTCGTAGCATTACGAGTACTTACAGGTTAGTGTAATTTCGGCTGGCGTAAACATCAGGACATCGAAACCAGAATCAACTGCATCCAGAGTTAACTCATTCTCATTACTATGCTCAAGCTATTGCTGACCAGGCCGAAGGGGCGTTCTCAATCCAGGAATCTTTTGGACATCGGGCAAGGTTGATGTGTGATTAGAAATTTAGCAGAAAAACTACGGCGATACAGTCTTCGAACTGCTCCTGCGTGTGCCTTTCCCGGGTTGCGCATGCGTTTATATAAGTGGGGTGGCGTACGCTATGGAAAAGATACGTACATCAATATGAATGTGCACATGATTATTGACCCCTCAAGAAATGCGATAGTTCAAATGGGTGAACGTGTAGCAGTGGCTTCGGGGGCCGTTTTTTCCGCCCTTTCTGATGCTAACAAGTCAAGACTCCTGGAGCACTTCCCAAAAATCGAAGAGACCATTGTCCTTGAAGATGATGTCTGGGTAGGTGCCAACGCGACAATCCTTCCAGGCGTGCATATTGGAAGGATGTCTGTTGTTGCGGCCGGTTGTGTTGTAACCAAAGACGTCGAACCTGGTTCTGTTGTTGCAGGGGTTCCCGGAAAAGTTATTCGGAAAGTACCCCTCGATTGATGACAATCAATACATGCAGATTCTCGAAGCCTGCTAGTTGATCTCGAGCTGACGGGCGGAATTCGTTGCGGCCTGCAGGAATCAGCAAACAGCCGATTTGCGGGATTGCATGGGATTCAAGGTCGTCAGTGGTCGCGCTTACCTGAGTCTATCCGGGGAAAATCGCGCTCTGAACATAAGCGACGTCGGCGTTTGGCGAATCACGCTGACAAAAATTGTCAGGTTGTGACAATCGTGACAATTTCGGTGCATTAAAGCGACCGCAAGACAACTCCACCATCACTAATTTCAAACAAAATAACCGTACAAATACAGATAGTTAAGGTAGTTATTCAATAACTGGCATGGTGTTTGCTTAATACTTCAGTACAGGCGATGGCGCCGTATGGAAACACCTCTCATCATTCATGGAGATTGAGAAATGAAGAAGCAACAAGGTTTTACACTGATCGAACTGATGATCGTTGTAGCGATCATTGGCATCTTGGCCGCAATTGCGATCCCGGCATACCAGGACTACACGATTCGCGCACAGGTATCTGAAGGCATAAATCTCGCCTCCGGCGCCAAAGCGGCGATCGCCGAGTATTTCATGGACTCCGGCACCCTTCCGATCACTAACGGGGAAGCGGGACTGGAAGCCGCCGCGAATATCACAGGTAATTACGTCCTGACCGTTACCGTTGGGGCCCTTGGCGTGGTCACAGTCGACTACAGTGGGCCAGAGGTAAACCAGCAGATTTTCGGTCAAACTCTGACGTTGACGCCGATCACCAACGCTGGTTCGGTCCAGTGGACCTGCGCGAGCGGAACGCTAGCTGCGAAGCACGTGCCGTCAGCTTGCCGCTAAGACAGGATTGAAGCACATGCTTCACAAAAGCCCCGGCCTAGCCGGGGCTTTTTTTTGCTCCTTGCCTCCGGTCCTGCGGTTTCGTGAACTCGTTCTGTGCATTATTCCCGTAGCCCCGATAGACTAATAAGTTGGTGCAGGTACTCTGAACTCCGCAAATGCCCGGAATCAACCTTAAGCTTGTAAGCGCGCACAATCGCGGATTTACGCTGATCGAGTTGATGATCGTCGTCGCGATCATTGGCATTCTGGCTTCTCTTGCGACATCGGCCTATCAGACTTACACGGTTCGTGCGCAGATATCCGAGGGCCTGAACATGGCCGACGGCGCCAAGGTTCCTATTGTCGACGCGTATACCAATTCCGGAACGGCGCCCGCCGACCGCACGGCGGCCGGCATGAGTCCAAACGCGACAGATACCAGGGGCAATTATGTCAGCGCGGTTGCGGTAACCAACGGTCGCGTCGATGTCACCTTTGGCGGTCCAAGGGCGCACCAGACCATCATCGGCCAGACACTGTCAGTGACGCCCTACGAGACGAATGGCAATACCGTCATCTGGCGTTGCGGAAACGCCCCAGCTCCTGCCGGAGTTCTGCTGCTAGGTGGTGCCCCGCACCTTGCTCCGACGGTCGAATTACGCTATCTGCCAAACGCCTGTCGCTAACTGGCGACACTCCAAAAATCGACACTGAATGTCTTCAAATGCACGAATTTGAGGGTTTGACTTAATGAAATTCTGTTTGTGTGATGGGGCGCACAAAATCCAGTTGATCCGGGCACTTGGATCAGTGAGACTGTGACGTTCAGAATCATGTAATGGCTTGACCGGACCCTATGGCAGCAACGGCATCGCAAACCAATTTGGCAGGATTGCCCCGGCGACTTGTTCAGGACGGTATCGTCTCTGAGGAGAAGCTCAACGAGGCTTCCGAGGCTGCCAAAAAGGACAAGCTGACGCTCGTCGCGTATCTCGTGAACGAGAATCTCGCCGATGCCCGCGCGATTGCCGTCGCGGCATCTCACGAATTCGGCGTACCACTGCTGGACCTCGACGCAGTCGACGTCGATATCGACGTAATCCGCGCCGTCGACCAGAAGCTCATCAACAAGCATCGCGTGCTGCCCTTGGTGAAACGTGGTCAGAGGCTGTTCCTGGGTATCGCCGATCCGACCAACCTGCAGGCGATCGACGACATCAAGTTCCAGACGAGCTTGCGTATAGACCCGGTGGTGGTCGAACAGGACAAGCTCGAAGAACGAATTACAAAGGCCATTGAAGCAGTCGACACGAGTATGTCGGACCTCGGGGACGACGATTTCGACCTCGAAAACCTCGATGTAACCGGCGAAGATGATGACGCTGAGGATATTCGCAAAGACGATGTCGAGGACGCGCCCGTTGTTCGCTTCGTCAACAAGATCTTGCTCGACGCCATCAAGCGTGGCGCATCGGACGTTCACTTTGAACCCTACGAGAAGTTCTTTCGCGTGCGGAGCCGCCTCGACGGCGTGTTGTCGGAAGTCGCACAACCGCCGGTAGTGCTCGCAAACAAAGTCTGTGCCCGCCTGAAGGTCATGTCGAGAATGGACATTGCCGAACGACGCGTGCCACAGGACGGGCGCATCAAGATGCGGCTGTCGAAGAACCGCGCGATCGACTTTCGCGTCAATACCTGCCCCACTCTGTACGGCGAAAAAGTCGTACTGCGTATCCTGGACCCGTCAAGCGCAAAGATAGGTATCGACGCGCTCGGCTACGAAGATCGTCAGAAGAACATGTACCTGAAGCACCTGGCGAAGCCCTACGGCATGATCCTCGTCACGGGTCCGACGGGTTCCGGTAAGACGGTTTCGTTGTACACGGGCCTCAATATTCTCAATACCATAGACCGCAATATTTCAACAGCTGAGGATCCGGCGGAAATCAACCTGCCGGGCGTTAACCAGGTCAACGTCAATCCGAAAGTCGGACTTACATTCGCGTCGGCACTCAAGGCATTTCTGCGCCAGGATCCGGACGTAATAATGGTCGGTGAGGTTCGTGACCTGGAGACCGCCGAGATTGCGATCAAGGCCGCGCAGACCGGTCACCTGGTGTTGTCGACATTGCATACGAACGACGCGCCACGAACGCTGACGCGCCTCGTCGACATGGGTGTAAAGCCCTACGCTATCGCAACATCGGTCAGCCTGATCATCGCTCAGCGCCTGGCACGGCGCCTTTGCGACAACTGCAAGGACGCCCAGGACATCCCGCGTGAGGCACTCGAAAAAGAGGGCTTCACCGCAGCCGATATCAAGAAAGGCGTGACGGTATTCGCAGCGAAAGGCTGCAAGCAATGCAATGATGGATATAAGGGCCGTGTCGGTATCTTCCAGGTCATGGAAGTGTCCGAGACCATGGGTCGAATAATAATGGAAGGTGGCAACGCGATGCAGATCTCGGACCAGGCCATCAGTGAGGGGGTTATCGATTTGAGACAGGCTGGCTTGAACAAAGTCAAGGAAGGAGTTACCAGCCTTGTAGAGATCAACCGGGTTACAATCGAATAGCTTTGTACCTCATCTGACGGACGAGAACGATGGCAAACACCGCAGCAGTGACTATGCCCTTCCAGTGGGAGGGAACAGACCGAAAAGGCAACAAGGTCAAGGGCAAGAGCATGGCGTCCACAGAGGCGGCCGTGCGCGCCGACTTGCGTCGTCAGGGCGTAGTCCCGACCCGCATTCGAAAACAACGCGACAAGCTCTTTTCGGCGGGTGCAAAGATCACGACAGCCGATATCGCGATTTTCAGTCGCCAGCTCGCCACGATGCTCTCGGCGGGCATCCCGCTTGTGCAGGCCTTCGAAATCGTCGGTGCCGGCCATGAAAATGCGGCAATGCAAAAACTGATTCTCAGCGTCAAGGCCGATGTCGAGGGCGGTAACGCACTTGCCGATGCGCTCGCCAAGCAACCCCTGTACTTCGATGACCTGTTCGTCAACCTCGTGGAAGCAGGTGAACAGGCTGGCGCACTCGAAACATTGCTCGACAAGATCGCGACGTACAAGGAAAAGACCGAAGCAATCAAGAAAAAGATCAAGAAAGCGTTGACCTATCCTGCCGCGGTCATGGTCGTGGCGTTGGTTGTGACGACCATTCTGCTAATTTTTGTTATCCCTGCGTTCGAAGATCTCTTCAAGGGCTTCGGCGCCGATCTGCCGACGTTCACGCGCATGGTAATTGACCTGTCGGTTTTCGTGAGAACAAACGGCTTCATCATTGCAGCCATTGCCGCCGGCGCCGTCAGCGCATTCATTTACTTCAAGAAGCGGTCCCGTGCAATGCGGCATTTTCTGGACCGCATGATACTGAAGTTGCCGATCATTGGGCCGATAATGGTGAAGGCCGCGATCGCGCGCTATGCTCGCACGCTTTCGACGATGTTTGCCGCCGGCGTACCGCTCGTCGAGGCTCTCGAGTCGGTAGCAGGCGCCACCGGCAATATTGTTTACGAACAGGGCGTTCTTGCCATGCGCGATGAAGTTGCAACCGGCCAGCGGCTGCAACAGGCGATGGAAAACACGGACCTGTTCCCGAACATGGTCATCCAGATGATCGCTGTCGGCGAGGAATCCGGCTCGCTGGACGACATGTCGGCGAAAGTTGCCGACTTCTACGAGGACGACGTAGACAATGCAGTCGATAACCTGTCGAGCCTTCTCGAGCCGATGATCATGGCGATCCTCGGCGTCCTGGTTGGCGGACTTGTCGTCGCGATGTACCTCCCGATCTTCAAGATGGGGGCGGTCATTTAAGTAAAACGCCGTCTGTTGCAAAAAAACGGCGTTCGGAGGACACTCCGGACGCCGTTTTCGTTAACGGCGCCCTTCATGTCGGCGGAGGCATTGCATGCTCGATCTGCTCAACGAGTCACCTGCAGTTTTCATCGCGGTCGCGTTCGCATTCGCACTCGTAATCGGCAGTTTCCTGAACGTTGTCATCTATCGCTTGCCCATCATGATGGAGCGCGACTGGCGCACCCAGTGCGCCGAGCTGGCCGAGATGCCTGAGCCGAACTTGCCGGAGGGTAGATTCAACCTCGTCGTGCCGCGCTCGCGGTGCCCGTCTTGCGGCGCTCAAATCACAGCCTGGCAGAACATCCCGGTCCTGAGCTACCTGGTGCTTGGCGGCCGCTGTGACAACTGCAAGGATCAGATTTCGGCTCGATATCCCACGGTCGAGTTCGTAACCGCTCTGCTCATTGCCATTGTCGCATGGCGTTTCGGTGCGAGCTGGCAGGGGCTCATGGCGATGACGCTTACGTTGTTTCTCGTGCCCATTACCATTATCGACTTCGACCGTTGCCTCATTCCCGATTCGCTGGTATTTCCTCTGCTCTGGATCGGGCTGGCGATGAGTCTCTGGCATCCGGTGGCTGGCGCCGATGTCCTTTTCATTGAACCTCACGACGCAATTGTCGGCGCTATCGCCGGGTACCTCAGCCTCTGGACCTTTTACTGGCTTTTCAAGCTGGTCACGGGCAAGGATGGTATGGGCTACGGTGATTTCAAATTGCTCGCGGCGCTCGGTGCCTGGCTTGGCTTTCAATACCTGTTCACGATCGTCATCATGTCGGCTGTAGTTGGCGCCGTATTCGGCATAGCATTGATCGTGTTTCGCGGCCGCGACCACCAGATACCCATGCCCTTCGGCCCGTTCCTCGCAGGTGCGGGCTGGATCACCATGCTTTGGGGTGACGCGATCAAGGGCTTCTTCAACCTGCCGTTCTAGGTGAACCACCGACGCGACAAACCACTGCGGATCGGCCTGACCGGGGGCATCGCGAGCGGCAAGTCCACGGTCGCTGATATGTTCGCCGAACTCGGTGTGCCCGTCATCGATACCGACGCCATAGCGCGCGACGTTGTGCAACCCGGGCAGCCGGCTCTCGAAGAAATTCGATCGGAGTTCGGTGCAGGGGTCATCGACGCCGACGGCAGGCTGGATCGTGCGGTCATGCGCAAGATCGTGTTCGCGGACGATGATGCCCGGCGTGCCCTCGAATCCGTTCTGCATCCGCGGATTCGTGAGGCCACGGTGAGGCAGGCAGAAATTGCCGGAGGTGCCTATCAGCTGATCGTCGTCCCCTTGCTGGTCGAATCGCCGACCCGTGCCTTTGTCGACCGCGTGCTGGTCGTCGACTGCGACGAGGAAACGCAGATTGCACGGTTGCTCACGCGCGACGCCGAGACACAGGAGCAGGCACAGCGCATGCTTGCGGCGCAGTCCAGCCGAGCGGAGCGTCTGGCTATCGCGGACGAAGTCATAAGGAATGACGGAGAACTGCAAGAGACGCGCGATCAGGTCCAGTCGCTGCACCAGGAATACCTTCGCAGGGCAGCCCAGCGCAAGTAATGACGGTGTCGGCGATCGGCGTCATTTGCCAGCCAGCAGGGCGTCATTCAGAATACGGCGATGGCGAAACCTGCGGGGAAAATTGCGTCCGGTGTCGCTCCCCGGAGCGCGACCAGGCACGCGCACTACGAGCTACCGCTCAGCGAGCGCATGCGGACGTTCCTGCGACTCGAGTTCCTGTACCAGCAGATGCTGTTCAACTGCGAGAGCGAGTCTGGCTGGGCCACGCGGGCAACGATTACGACACTGCTCGAAATTCTGGCCATTCTGTCGCGGGGTGACGTGCGGGGTGAGGTTCACAAGGAACTCGACCACCACATCAATACGCTGCAACGATTCCAGAGCCAGCCCGGCGTCGATTCCGGACGCCTCGAGAATCTGATTCGAAATCTCCTGGAAAGCCGCGGCGAAGTTGCCGACATCGGCACCCAGTTCCTGCAGCCGCTCAAGGACAGCGAGTTCCTGAGAGCGATCAAACACCGCAATTCGATCCCGGGTGGCACCTGTGAGTTCGACCTGCCCGAGTACAACCACTGGTTGCGGCAACCCTATTTACGACGAGAGCAGGACCTTACGCGCTGGATCGGGGCGATCCGGCCTCTGTGTGATGCCGTGGTCGAGGTACTTTGGCTGATCCGTGAGAGCGCCGAGCCCGTGGAGAAAACGGCGATCAACGGCATGTACCAGCACAACATGCAAAAAGATGTCAACTGCCGCCTGTTACGCGTAGTACTTACCGACAATAGCGCACTGTTCCCCGAAATCAGCGGCAGTCAGCACCGCTTCACGGTGCGTTTTCTCAAATGGTCGACGATCGACAGCCGCGCCGTGCAGACCGGTCATGACGTACCGTTTCAACTCGCTATTTGCTAAGGGACCGACAGACCATGAATTCCATTGATACGTTAGCAACGTTCTTTGGTTGGTGTACCGTCATCAACATCGGTATTTACCTGCTCACCGTAATCGCATTGACCATGTTTCGGAGTCTGGTCTATCGGATCAACGGCAAGATATTCGCGTTGCGCGAAGAAGACGTTGCACGCATCAGCTTTCAGTACGTGGGGCTTTACAAGATAGCAATTACGGTACTTTGTTTCGTGCCCTGGGTCGCTTTGACACTGATGTCATAGACTCTGCAATGCCGCGATGACCGGCACGTCGGCCGGCAACAAATTCTGATCCGCGAGAGACATTGGGTCCACCCAGCGCAGCTGCTGTCCTTCAACACCGATCGGTTCGTTCACCCAGCTGCTGACGACAAAAAAATCGATTGAAACCGAACGATCCGGGTAATCGTGCTCGAGGTGCATGAGGTGCTTCGCATCGCCCAACTCGATACCGAGCTCTTCAGCAAGTTCGCGCGCCAGGGCCTGTTCAGCGTTTTCGTCCGGGCCGATCTTGCCGCCCGGAAACTCCCACATGCCATGAAACGGGCCGCCACCCAGGCGCTCTGTGATCAGCACCCGGCCGCAACCATCACGCAGAATTCCCGCCGCGACCTCGAAGTACTGCATGCTCGACTAGCTAAGCAGTCCGTGGCAACGCTTGAACTTCTTGCCGGAACCGCAGGGGCACGGCTCATTGCGGCCGACCTTGCGGCCGTCCCGGACGAAGGTCTCGACAGCAGCAGGGCCCTGCGCCTGGCCGCCTTGCTGCTGCCGAGGTGACTGGGCCGCCGGTGCCTGGCCGCCGAGCGCTGAGGCCTCTGCGTGGCGGAACTGCAGTTTTTGCTGCTCCTCACGCTGGCGCTGCATTTCGGCGAGGTCGTCCTCACCCTGGATTCGGATGCGGGTAAGAATGCTGATCGTGTCGTGCTTGACCTGCTCCATCATCGCGCCAAACATTTCGAACGCTTCGCGCTTGTACTCCTGTTTCGGGTTCTTCTGCGCGTAAGAGCGCAGACCGATACCCTGTCGCAGGTGATCCATCGCCGCCAGATGTTCTTTCCAGTGGTGATCGAGTTGACGCAACATGACCTGCTTCTCCACATTGCGCATCAGTTCACCGCCGACTTTCTCTTCGCGTGCCTTATAAGTCTTAGCGGCTTCTTCGACACAACGTTCTCTGACGCCGTCGTCATTGATCGTCTTGTCTTCTGAGATTATTTTCGCGACGTCCAGTTGCATCCCGAAATCAGCCTCGAGCGATTTGGTGAGGCTGTCCGGATCCCACTGCTCTTCGAGGCTGCCCCGCGGTATGTGTATTTCGACCGCCTCCTCGATGACCTCGTCGCGAATGGCGGCGACCGAATCCTCGATTTCGTCTGCGGCCATGAGTTCCGAGCGCTGGTGGTACACCACTTTGCGTTGATCGTTGGCCACGTCGTCGTACTCGAGGAGATTCTTGCGAATATCGAAGTTATGCGCTTCGACCTTGCGTTGCGCGCGTTCTATCTGGCGCGACAACAGCTTGCTCTCGATGGCCTCACCCTCGCGCATTCCCGCGCGCGACAACAGGCCCTTGGTACGCTCGGGATCGCCGAAAATACGCATCAAGGAGTCTTCCATGGAGAGGTAAAAGCGACTGGATCCCGGGTCACCCTGACGGCCGGAACGCCCGCGCAGCTGGTTATCGATGCGCCGCGACTCATGACGCTCTGTGCCTACGATATGCAGCCCACCAGCCTCCAGAACCGCGTCATGGCGCTTTTGCCAGTCCACCCGAATGGCATCTGTATCCGCCCCCTCACCGACCGCCGCGATTTCGGCGTCCAGGTTACCGCCGAGCACGATATCCGTACCGCGGCCCGCCATGTTGGTGGCGATTGTGATCATGCCCGGCCGGCCCGCATGCTGCACGATGTGCGCTTCGCGCTCGTGCTGCTTCGCATTTAACACTTCGTGCTTGATGTCGCGCTTCTTGAGGACTGATGACAGGTGTTCCGATGTTTCGATCGAGGTCGTGCCGACCAACACGGGCTGACCACTATCGCGACAGTCCGAAATGTCTTCGATGATCGCCTCGAATTTGTCGTCCTCATTCAGGTAGACGAGATCCGGCGCATCGTCACGAATCATCGGCTGGTGTGTCGGAATAACGACCACTTCGAGCCCGTAGATTTGCTGGAACTCGAAGGCTTCCGTATCAGCGGTACCTGTCATTCCCGACAGGTTGTTATAGAGCCGGAAGTAGTTCTGGAACGTAATCGACGCGATCGTCTGGTTCTCATGCTTGATCGCGACGCCCTCCTTGGCTTCGATGGCCTGGTGCAAACCGTCCGACCAGCGCCGGCCCGACATCGTGCGGCCGGTGAATTCATCGACAATGACGATTTCGCCGTCTTTGACGATGTACTCGACGTCGCGCTGGTAGATAGCATGTGCTCTCAGCGCCGCGTTCAGGTGGTGCAGGAGACGAATGTTGGCAGCGTCATAGAGACTTTCGCCTTCATGGAGCAGGCCAGCCTGCGCCATCAGCCCCTCAACCTTGTCCTGACCATCTTCGGTCATGTGCGCCTGTTTCGCCTTGAGGTCGGTCGTGTAGTCACCTCGCGGCCCCAATCTGCAGGCCGCCACCTTTTCGCTATCGTTGACCAGGACGACATCGGCCTTGCGGGAATCGCCTATCGCAACGGCCTCCTCGATCGTCATTACGTCGCCGCCCTCGGCGTTTGTCGAGCTGACAGTCTTGCCCTTTTCGTCGACGAGCGTAACGTTGCGCGCAACGATGTCGTAGTTGCAGTCTTCCTCCGGCTCGACATGCTCGACGAGCTTCGGAATCAGTTTGTTGATCTGTGTGTAGAGGTCCGTACTGGCCTCTGCCGGCCCCGAGATAATCAGCGGTGTACGGGCTTCGTCGATCAGGATCGAGTCAACCTCGTCGACGATGGCAAAATTGAGGTCGCGCAGCACCTTGTCGGTCAGTGCGAACGCGAGATTGTCGCGCAAGTAATCGAAGCCGAGTTCGTTGTTCGTCGCGTAGGTGACGTCGCAGGCATACGCGGCTTGTTTTTCTTCATGTGTCTGGCCGCTTTTCGAAACGCCAACAGTAAGACCGAGGAATTCGTAAGCCGGGCGCATCCAGTCCGCGTCGCGCTGTGCGAGGTATTCGTTCACTGTGACGACGTGCACGCCCTTGTCGCTCAGTGCGTTCAGGTAAGCCGCCAGGACCGCCACCAGCGTCTTGCCCTCACCGGTGCGCATCTCTGCAATATTGCCGTCATGCAATACCATGCCGCCGATGAGCTGCACATCGAATGGGCGCATAACGAGCGTGCGCCGGGATGCTTCGCGCGCGACGGCGAAGGCCTCCGGCAAAAGCTGGTCAAGGGTTTCGCCTTCCTGGACACGGCGCTTTAGTTGCTCCGTCATGGCCCTCAGGGCGGCATCGTCGAGCGCCTGCAGGCTTTCCTCGAATGCATTGATCTGGTTGACGGTCTTGCCGTATTGCCGCAACAGCCGCTGGTTGCGGCTGCCGAAGACACGGGTCAGAAAATTGGCCACTTGGGACTCCTGCGAAGGGCTGGTTGTGCTGGGCCCGCGCGCCCGGCTCACGTGTCCGAGTCACTTGAGCAGACGTTAAGACAAAGGCCGGTATTCTAAGCGCTTGAGGGCTTATTTAGAACGGGTTGTGAGGGCAAATTCCCCGATCACAAGTGAAAGCAGGAGAGCGGGACGCCGCGTACTGCGATTATTCGGAGGCGGCGCGGATGAAGTTGACCGGGTTGACCCGGTGGCCGTTGCGCAATACCTCGAAGTGCAGGTTCGGGCCCGTGGCACGGCCCGTGTCACCCATCAGGGCCACGGTCTGGCCTTTCTTGACTTCGTCACCAACGGTAACGAGGTTTTCAGAATTGTGCGCGTAGCGCGTCGCATAGCCATTGCCGTGGTTGATTTCAACCATCAGTCCGTAGCCATAGCGCTGCGCCGACCAGGTGACAACACCGTCAGCCACGGCAGCGACGTCAGCACCCGCCCTGCCGGCGAAATCGATGCCGGTATGGTTGGCGGGCTTGCCCGTGAAGGGATCGGTACGCTTGCCGAAATACGATGAAATCCATCCAGAGCTGACGGGGCGGCCTTGCGGGTAGACGCGCTCGTTCAGAATCTGGTTCGCGATCACGCTTTCAAGCACGCCGAGCTGCGCTTCGCGATTGTCGAGCTGCATGTCCAGGTTCTGCATCGCCTCAACGACCTCCGGAACCGCAACA
>Ga0255053_10000087_pt1 | contig 44199 bp, 39 predicted proteins | sample JV7_2_22_MG_FD_188635 | JGI IMG/M metagenome (GOLD analysis project Ga0255053, IMG submission 188635) | Seawater microbial communities from Jervis Inlet, British Columbia, Canada - JV7_2_22 | ecosystem: Environmental > Aquatic > Marine > Inlet | place: Canada: British Columbia | collected... | reverse complement strand
GTTTCTTCTCATTGTCTGGGGGCAGAAAGAAATCGAGTCGGGTCTTGCTGCCATTCTCACCGCGGCCGCACCAATTTTTTCGGTGATCGTTGCCGGAGTTTGGTTAAAGGACGAGCCTGTAACACGTTCGAGGTTGCTGGGTGCCGTGCTAGGTCTTATCGGCGTTGTTGTTCTAATCGGCCCGAGCGCTTTAGCCGGCCTCGACGCCAATCTGCTCGCCCAGCTCGCGGTGCTCGGCGCTGCACTGTCGTATGCGTTCGCGGGGGTCTATGCGCGGCGGTTCACTCGGATGAATATCGACCCAATTGTCGCAGCGTCCGGTCAGCTACTCATGTCATCGCTCATTATGATTCTGCTGGTGCTCACGTTCGAGGCGCCGGTTCAGCTGATTGAATCGAGTGCCAAGGTTTGGGCAGCTGTTGGGTTGATGGCGGTTTTTTCGACGGCGTTTGCGTACATCTTGTACTTCCGTCTTCTGGCATCGGCCGGCGCAACCAATGCGATTCTTGTTACTTTATTGATTCCCGTAACCGCGATCCTGCTCGGCACACTTATTCTCGATGAGCGACTCCAGTGGTTGCACTTTCTGGGAATGGCCGTGATCGGACTTGGTCTTTCGGTGATCGACGGCAGGATCTGGCATCGTTTTGTTCGCCGTCATGGAGCGCTGAGATAGACCGGCATGACCGACCGCTTGTGGCCGAAAGCGGCCGATCGATTTCGCTGATTTTAGACTGATTTAATGTCCGCTATTGGGAAAAGCGGACGTTCGCAAGCACGACCCAGGTTATCGAAATCAGGCGCTCGATATTCAGCATCTGAAAGACCGCTTTCCACCCTATAGCGGACATTCAGCTAAACTTGCCGAAAAGGTCCGCTGATAACCCATTGCGGCCCGTCGAATGTTGCAGGCACGCTGCGTCGCCCGAATTGCAACTATCACCAGTTTTCGGTGAACTGAGCAGAGCCAGATGAAGAAATACCTCATTAGTCAGTTTGGCCGGCCACATGGTCTTGTTGGCCGTTTGGCCGGCAGCATAATGGCCCATCGAGCATCGAACAAATTGCGCAACCGTTGGACCGTCGGCTTGCTCAATTTGGAGCCATCGCATCAGGTGCTGGAAGTAGGCTCCGGCCCAGGCATCGCCCTTGCCCAGGTTGCCGGATGCCTCACAAGTGGACGGGTTGTTGGACTGGATTATTCGAAAACGATGCACGACATGGCAGCCAACAGAAATCGCCAGGCAATCCGTGATGGACGGGTCAGCTTGGTTATCGGGTCGGCGGAAGAACTCGATCAAGCGACAGACAAGGCACTCGATGGACCATTCGACCATATCTTCGGAATCAACGTCGTTATGTTTTGGAATGATCCGATCAGTACATTTCAGATGCTTGGCCAGCGGCTCAGTAGCACCGGGCAGCTGGCATTTACATTTCAACCTCGAGTTGGATCGGTAAGCGACGAAGCGGCGTTGTCTGCCGCGGATCAAATGGTCGGGAATCTGCGTGATGCAGGTTTTCAACACATCCGAGTCGAGCGCCTGGAATCGCTCTCACCGATGGCTGTTTGCGTAATCACACGCAATCACTAGTCGCACGTTCCTCGGCGAAGGGCTGCTTGTGGCCGTTAGCTGCCGCTAAAATTAAGGCGTTTCAGCCTTCCTGAACGTCCGCTCCTGGTGAAAGCGGACGTTGGGCCTGGCACTCCCGAAACCGGCGTTTCCAATGTCTGCTTTACACCCGAAAGCAGACAATCGGCTAGTATTGGTGAAAAGGTCTGCTAATGACCCGAAGTGGACGGTCGCTTGGCAAGGCATCAGAGTGCGAAAGGTGACGGGGGATACGATGGAACAGACCACACAAAAAACCAAGACCCTTTGGGATCAAATACCCCAGCGAGTCAGGAAAAAACTGATCTGGAGTTTGTGGTTCATCACATGGGTGGGTTTGATTGCTGGAATTGGCGACCAAACATATTTCGAATATGTAGTGGTATTTTCCGCACTTCATGCGGTAGCTTTTTTCGTGCTCTTTCGTTTCAGCAGTAGGCCGTTTCCGGTGCAGGTCCGAATTGGCTATCTTGCGTGGGTTGCGGTCGGAACCTACGTGCCTCATATGGTATTTCTCATGTACATCACACTTGTCGGTCTTGCCACTAATCTGTTCTTAGGCTACTGCCCCTTGGCAAGAATGGTGTACCTATTGCCGTGGAATCGCGACGAGAAGTTCTCGCTCGATCTTGCGCGAAGGGTTTTCTTTAGCGCACCGGTGCCGGGTAAGTTCCAACCTAAACCACAATCTACCTGAGACAATCAAAAAGCATCGTGAACTTCCGGTTCTGGCCGTTAGCTGCCTTTGAGATTCGCCCAAATCAGCGGTTCTGAATGTCCGCTCTCGGTGAAAGCGGACATTAGGCGAAACTTGTCTTCAAGGGTCGCTACTGACCCAATGCCGTCATTCTCAATTAGCCCCTTGGAGCTACCCATAATGTTACTGAGAAGAATCCTCTGCGGGATTCTTGCGATCACAGCGTAATATCTCGTCGTCGGTATAGAAGGTGCAGGTATGCTCCAATGCCTTCTCGAGCCGCCTGCGGCCGCGATGAATACGGGCCTTGGCCGTGGCGAGTGACGTACCGCAGACATCGGCTGTCTCCTGTGCCGTCAAGCCTTCGAGATCATGCAAGACGAGCGCCGCACGATAGTCCTCGGGAAGGCTGTCGATCACTTCGCGGATGCAGGCGTTCATCTCGTCGACGATGAACGCCTCGCTGATATTTGCTTGCGGGTCCCAAGGCTCATGCGCCTCGTCGAGTTCGACCATGTTTCGCCGCTGGTCAGGTCGGCGGAAATAATCGATGGCAACCCGGGTCGTGATCGTGTAAGCCCAGGTCTTGAGACTGGACTTTCCCTCGAATGTGGCAAGCCCATTAGATATCTTGATCAGGGAATCCTGTAACAAGTCTTCGGCCGTCGTCGGGTCTCCGACCATTCGCTCAAGGTAAGAGCGGAGGCTGGGCGAGAGTTCTCGGACGACATCTTGAAAGGCAGTCGCGGTCACTAAAGTGCCTTTGGAACTACTATTTCTGCAATTCTACCCGCAACAAGTCGACTTGTTGCCGGCATTTTTGTCAGCCTTGGCTACAGGAGCGCTCTCCACCTGGTCGAGCGGGCAGGGGACATCGTCCAACACCTCACTCTCCGTGCCATTTACCATGGCCTTTGCTGTCGACAGGACTTTCGCAGCAGGTTTCTGGCGTACGTAGTCGGCTGTATTGAGTGCCAGCCGCAGCTCCCAATTCTCGATGCCTGCTGCCTTAGCTTTGGGCACAATCGTCTCGATACAAGGCACACAGTTACTCCCGATGGCCGCGCCAAGGGCCACAAAGAGTTGCTCTCTTTCATTCAGTGATTCCATCGTCTTTCTCCTCAATACAGATTTCGATGATTCACTCCTTTAGACGTGGCGTCTCGCAAAATGGATACAATTTATGAGTTGCCGAGGCGTGAGGTGACAACTGAAGCGCTGCAACGGCCGCTCTTGGCCGAAAGCGGACCTTCAAAATCCTCAAATTTTGCCCATCCGAACGTCCGCTATTGGGAAAAGCGGACATTCGCAATCACGACCCAGGTTATCGAAATCAGGCGCTCGAAATTGAGCATCTGAACGACCGCTTTCCACCCTATAGCGGACATTCAGCTAAACTTGCCGAACAGGTCCGCTAATGACCCGAAGCAGCCGCTCATGTCAGTCCAGTTTTTTTAATTTCAGTGACCGCGCTTGGCAATATCAGACGTTGGTCTTTGCAGTCTGTGCGACCTAACAATGCGCTGCTCGAGTCGCCCCGAACCGTATCTGTCACGGCCCTTGCAGTGCCTTGCCTGTTCCTTGCTTTCGCAAGGTCCGCGCCAGATACTTGGCGCTCGTTGGCTTAGACGTCAAGCGGAAGGAGTGAAGGGAGCTAGATGCTATGAATCCCTCCCGAATTAAAGACCCCGGGCCCAGTGCTCAGATAGAAGAGACGGAAATCGCCTGGTTGCGCTACACGACACCGATCACCGAGCACTACTGCCGCGAGATCAGCCAGCGGGACTACCGTGGCAAGAAGCTGGCTTGTTGGATGCACATCAGCTTTAACACCCTGCCGATGATGTTCGCGCTAGCCGATGCTGGCGCAGAAATCGTTTATGGGGCCTGCAATGTCGATAGCACCGACGACACCGCGGCGGCCTATCTATCCGAACGGGGCATCACGGTCTACGGCTGGCAAGGCATGACCCAGGCCGACTACGACGAACATAAGCAACTTGTGCGCGCCTTCGACGCCGATTACCTGTGTGACATGGGCGGCGAGTTGAGCGAAGCGTATCTGGACCGGGAGCCGAATGTAAAAGGCGCGCTGGAAGCGACGACCAGCGGGCTGAACGTGCTGAGAGATCACGATATCCCTTTCCCTGTATTCGACTGGAACAGCATTCCGCTCAAAGACCGCCTTGAGAACCGCTTATACGTCGGAAACGAAGTATGGCCGGTTTTCAGCGAGGTCACCTGGATGAGCCTGTTCCGCCGGTCTGTCCTGGTGGTCGGCTATGGCCCCGTGGGCAAAGGCATCGCGGAGCGAGCGCGCGACCTCGGCGCGATTGTCTACGTGATGGACCTCGACGCGGTGCGACTGATTGAGGCTCAGCATCACGGCTGCATTCCGGTGAGCATGAAGGAAGGACTGGCGCGCTGCCAGATCGTGGTGACAGCAACTGGCGTAGACAGGGTACTGGGTGAGGAGCGTCTGCAACAGGCGCGGCCGGGCACGATCTTTTTCAATGCCGGCCACTCCAATCGGGAAATCGACATCGACTGGCTCTACCGCCAACCTTATCAGCGCATGAAAGCCCACGTGGAGCGGTTTGATCTAAATGGGAACCACATTTTTCTGCTGGCGAAGGGAAGCTTGTTGAATCTGGCAGCCGCGACCGGGGCGGCCGGCGCTGACCTGTTCGATCTCTACACGGCCGTTATGCTGCGAGGGATTAGCTGGCTGTTCGATGGCGGTGCAGAAGGCGCCCCCCCAGGCGTGCAACCCTTTCCATCCGACCTCGAGCAGGAGATCGCCCGCTTTTCAGTGAAGCTGCACGGGGAAGTGTCATAGTCAATGTGTGCAGGCAATGCGAATGACCGCAATTGGCCGTTAGCGGCCTGTCAATTAATGGGTTTTCTGGTGTTCTGAACGACCGCTATTGGTGAAAGCGGACGTTCAGCCTGTGAATCTCGAAATTGGGCCGCCGAGTGTCCGCTATACGCCCCAAAGCAGACATTCGGCTAAGATTGTCTTGAAGGGCCGCTAATGACCCAATGCAGCCGTCCAGATGGATTACCGTCGCGGGTATAATTTAAGATTGCACGACAGTAAGAAAAGAAAAATCTCGTATCTGATTCCCACCGTGAGGTCTGAAATGCGACTCCCTAGATTGATGCTACTTTGTTTGATGATTCTGATGGGTTCGGCTCATGCGCAAGACAAGCCGAACATTGTCTTTATCTTCATGGACAATTTCGGATATGGCGAACTGGGTGTTTATGGCGGCGGTATTACACGCGGCGGGGCCACGCCACGGATTGATGCTCTCGCTGCCGAGGGAATTCGGCTGACAAACTTCAACGTGGAGGTGCAATGCACACCATCGCGTGCGGCACTTATGACGGGTCGCTATGCCATCCGGTCCGGTAACAGCTCAGTTCCCATCACGACGGGAATGTACGGCCTGACTCAATGGGAAATTACGATGGCTGAAATGCTATCGGACGAAGGATACGCAACGGGAATGTTCGGAAAGTGGCACTTGGGTCATACGTCAGGCCGCTTCCCCACTGATCAGGGTTTCGACGAGTGGTATGGCATACCCAACTCGACAGACGAGAGCCTTTGGCCTGATCAGCCTCAGTTCAACGCGGTTGTGAAAGAAAATCTGAGTCCTTACGCCGTACCTGAATACATCTATGACGGGCGCAAAGACAAGGAGCCTGAGAAGGTCAAGATTTATGACTCCAAGATGCGGCCGGAGATCGACCGGGAAATAACCGACAGGGCAATTGAGTTTATTCAACGACAGGCGCATGCAGATAAGCCGTTTTTTGTTTATTTACCGTACACACAGACGCATATGCCCGTTGTGCCAAGCGCAAAGTTCGCCGGTAAGAGCGGCAATGGCGATTGGGGCGACGTGCTAATGCAAATTGATGCTTATGTCGGAGAGCTCCTTAACACCATCGATGAACTGGGGATCAGCGACAACACAATCTTCGTGTTTACTTCTGACAATGGACCGGAGATGCTCCCAGGCCACAATGGATGGAGTGGCCCGTGGCGCGGCTCGTATTTCACGGGTTTGGAAGGGAGCCTTCGCGTACCGTTTATCATGCGCTGGCCCGGCAAGGTCCCGGTTGGGCGTGTATCAAATGAAATTGTGCATGCTCTCGACATGTTTGCGACGTTCGCGAACGTTGCTGGCGCGGACGTTCCTGACGACCGAGTTATTGACAGCGTTGACCAGTTGGAATTTCTAACGGGAAAACAGGACAAGTCGAATCGTGACGGTTTTATGGTTTATGTCGGTAGTGACCTGTTTGGCATCAAGTGGCGGAACTGGAAGATGATGTTCAAGGAGGTCGAGCGCGGTACCGACGAGAAGCGCACATTCGATTTTCCACGATTCTTCAATCTCTACTCTGATCCGAAAGAAGAGTATCCGTTGACAAAAGCGACAGCAGGTCATTTCTGGGTGCGGTGGCCGATGGGTGAGATTCTTACTGAGCATGGCGCTTCGCTACAGAAGGAGCCACCAATAAAGGCAGGGACTCCTGATCCGTATTCGCCTTCTGGCGGTGAATAGGGACGGCCGCTTGTGGCCGAAAGCGGCCCTTAAAATCACGCCGTTTCAGCAGAATCGAATGTCCGCTTTGGATGAAAGCGGACATCATTGCTGCAGCTAAAAATAGCGCCGGATCTTTTTCACACGATTCTGAAACGATCGCGTGCGTTTTTTTGGATTGTTTTCCACGGGTGAAGGCAGCGTTGCCGCAAGTTCTATCGCTTGGCGGCTTGTGAGTCTGGATACCGGTACACCCCAATAATAACGAGCCGCGGCATCGACGCCATAAATGCCTCTCCCGAACTCCGCGATATTCAGATAATGCTCGAGGATGCGCTTCTTAGAAAGATTTCTTTCCATACCGATGGTAAGCAGGAGCTCGTGCCATTTGCGCAGGGGATTCCTTGACGGGCTTAAGAAAACATTCTTGACGGTCTGCTGGGAGATGGTGCTGCCGCCATAGACCAAGCTCTTTTCTGATAGGTTGTATTCCATCGCTTCCTTGAGCGCTTCAATGTCAATCCCCTCGTGTTCATAAAAACGCGCGTCCTCGGCGATGATCACGGCCCGAACCATGCTTTGCGGGATGGTATCGATCGAAACCGGGCTCCAGCGGAGTTTTGGCCAATCTGCATGCCGGTACTGCTCGGACTCGTAACTGCTAATGAAATTCGAGCGCTGAATCGGGCCATCTGTGTACAGATCCCAGTTCGGCCAGATCCCGACCAAGTAGCCAACATCCATCATGACCACAACGGGCAATAGTCGCCAGCTCCAACGCAGCGTGCGCGTGACGATTGGCACGCGAAAGATTGACCGAATTTGTCTGAAGAATCTGGCACCCACCGCCCAGGATTTTAATGCAAAAGGTCCCAGAATTGCTGTGACGTCGTTGTCATGTCCGCTTTCTGGCTGGCTGACCGGCCGCTTCTCCCCCAAAAACGGACGTTCAGCTAATATTACTTGCAAGGGCGGCTAATGACCCATTGCGGACGATCGCGGTCTTGCGAGGTTGTGATGCGAAGTACGTTTGTAAAACTCTTTCTTTGCTTGGTTCTGGGACCTGGCTACGCGACAGCAACGCCCGATATCGTGGACTGGCCCGACGTGTCGGGTCCGTACTTGGGACAGAAGCCCCCGAGTGATGTGCCGGAGATCTTTGCGCCAAATCTCATCTCAACTGATAAGAGTGAGATAGGTTCGGTCTTTTCTCCTGATCACACTGAGTTCTACTTCACGACTTGGACAACGGAGTCCGGCACCAAAATAATGGTCACCCGGCGGGTCGACGGTATATGGCTTGCACCAGAGGTTGCCTCGTTCTCCAATCATCGGTCCGACGTTGACGTCGCCATCAGTAATGATGGCGAGAGGATCTTCTTCGGTACACGTCGGCCTCGTCCTGGTGAGACCGAAGACAGGCAGGACGGGTTCGATATCTGGTATGCAAACCGCATTGCAGCAGGCTGGAGTGAGGAAGAATTTCTTGGGCCGGTGGTTAACTCTGGCAAGAGTCAGGTCTATCCGACCGTTGCCAGCAATGGCACGCTCTATTTCCAAGCCGTGCGAAAGGAAGGGTACGGGAAAGCTGACATCTATCGATCCCGCCTGGTTGACGGCATCTACCAGACGCCAGAGAATCTTGGCCCCATCGTCAATTCCGAACATTACGAAGGAGATGTCTATATTGCTCCCGACGAGAGCTACATGATCATCTCTATTTACGGCCGTAACGATGATTTCGGCGGCGGTGATCTGTATGTCAGTTTTCAAGACTCGGAAAACGAATGGTCGCCTCCCAAGAACCTCGGCCCGACCATTAACTCGAATAAGCGCGACTTCTGTCCAATGGTTACCCCAGATGGCAAATACTTGTTCTTCTCCAGCAAACGCCTTGGTGTTGGAGACATATTTTGGGTCGACGCGAGCGTGATTGAAGCGTTGGAAGGCGGCTGAGCATACTGGGTAGGTGGACTTGTTCAAAAGCTATTTTTGAACGACCGCTTGTGGCCGTTAGCGGACCCTCAAATAGTTGATTATCTGGTAGCTTGAACGTCCGCTTTTGGTGAAAGCAGACGTTCAGCCTGAGACTCTCGAAATCGGGCTACTGAGCGTCCGCTATACGCTCCAATACAGACATTGAGCTAGTATTGTCCTGAAGGGCCTCTAATGACCCAAAGCGGCCATGACAATCGAGCATCCCGCCCTTTAGTATCTTCCAAGATTTGGCGCCTCCATATCAGGGGTTATACTCGCCAGCCGTAGGCAATAGTAAGTATTGTTCTGGAGGTTAATGATGATCAGATTATTGATAGTCGGGCTCGTTGTTGCGATCTGTCTCGCGGCATCAGGTTGTGAAAAGCAGCAGGGTCCCGCTCAAGAGAATGCCCCCGTCAATAGGCCCAATGTATTGATCATTCTTGCTGACGATATGGGCTACTCAGATATTGGCGCCTTCGGCGGTGAGATCGCTACGCCCACTTTGGACCATCTCGCCAATGAGGGGCTGCGATTATCCAACTTTCACGTTCTGCCCACATGCTCGCCATCGCGATCGGTTTTGCTCTCGGGGATGGATAACCACCTGGCGGGAATAGGTACGATGGGAGAAATTCGCACGACAGAAATGGAGGGCCACCCCGGATATGCTGGATATCTCAATTTTGAGGTCGCAGCCTTGCCAGAAGTATTGCAAGCCAGCGGATATCACACCTACATGGCAGGCAAATGGCACCTCGGAGACGAGAAGGAAACCGTACCGCATGCCCGAGGTTTTGAGGAGACGTTCGCTCTCTTACCTGGCGGCGGAAGCCACTGGAGTGACCTAAGGCCGTTGTCGCCACCGCAGACGATGATTTACAGCCGTAACGGCCAGACAGTGGAGTCATTGCCCGACGATTTTTACTCGACTCAGTATTACACCAATATCCTGTTGGAGTTTCTGGACGGGGACCGTGGCGACGGTAAGCCGTTCTTTGCCTATCTGTCTTACACGGCACCGCACGATCCGCTTCATGCGCCCAGGAAATACATTGAAAAGTACAAAGGCGTTTACGATTTAGGTTGGGACGAATTGCGCCAGAAGCGGCTTCAGGCACTTGAGGATCTTGGAATCATTCAGGCCGACACCAGACCATTCCCACGTCTTCCCTCGGTCCCAGCCTGGTCCGAGATGCCAGCCCACGAGCGAGACGCGGCGGCCCGCGATATGGAAGTCTACGCTGCGATGGTGGACTACATGGACGAGCAAATTTTGCGAATCTTCGACTACCTGAAGGAGATCGGCGAATACGACAACACCATGATCATCTTCTTCTCGGACAATGGGGCCAACGGCGCACTCCCGGATGTGTATCCCGGTCAGACCGACCAATTTCTAAGCTCCTTTGACAACAGTCTGGACAATCGTGGGCTGATTAATTCCTTCATCGAAATGGGTCCAGGTTGGGCCCAGGCCAGTATGTCTCCGAGCCGTATGTTCAAAGCATTCACCAGCGAGGGCGGGATCAAAGCTCCAATGATCGTCAAATTGCCTGGTACGATGAGTAACGCAGGAGCAATGTCCAACGAATTCGTGCATGTGCGAGATATCATGCCGACCATTCTCGACATTGCCGATGTTTCTCATACAGGGGAGTTCGACGGTCGTTCAGTTCGACCCATGCAGGGACAATCTGTGCTGGACTTTTTCGCTGGCGATGCTGACACAGCTTATTCCGGTGCAGACCAGGTCGGCTATGAGCTCTTCGGCCTAAAGGCATTCATTGACGGTGACTGGAAAATCCTCCGGATGCCACGACCGTTCGCCAGTGGCGAGTGGGAGCTTTACGACCTGAAGCAAGATCCCGGGGAGATTGAGGACCTGAGTAGCAAGTATCCGGAGAAAGTGGAGGAGATGATCGCATTGTGGGAGCGGTATACCGAAGACAATTCAGTACTCGACATCTCCTACGATCATTCGGACGCGGTCGAGTGACTAGAAGTCCAGCGTTGGGTCTGCTAGTGGCCGTTAGCTGCCGGTCGAAAACCAGAAATTTTAGCTGTTTGAACGTCCGCTTTTGGTGAAAGCGGACGTTCGCCATTGCGCCGCCCGAATCCTTGCCTAATAACGTCTGCTATACGCTCGAAAGCTGACATTCGGCTACTATTGGTCTGAGGGGCTGCTACTGACCCATAGCGGACATTCCCGATTTATCCTTACTTGCCCGGCCTCATTGATGCGGCCGGGCGGTGTCGCCTTAGTTGCTGGCCGTTTCCTCGCGTCGCGCCATAAGTTGGGCTCGCGCCGCATTGTACCTGGCCATGGCCTCTTGCAATTCCGGATTGGTGGCAACCAATGTGTCCAGCTTCTCCTGCAGCTTGATCAATTTGTCTGCTATGACGGGATCGGTATCCGGATTTACCCTGCGAGTTTTGTCCTCGCGGTCTCGCGCTTTCGAGAAGAACACCGGACGGCAAACGTGGTTCTTTTTCCGCATGCCTGTCGGCGTCTCATAGCGGCAGCGAACGTCGTACTCATTGTCGTCGTTCAATTGGTTGTAGAGCGAGTAGAAGTCGTCCTCGGCCCGGACTAGGTCCCGACGCAAGGCGGACGTGGATTTCTGGCTAGCAACGACAATATTGTCGATCGCCTCTTCATCTTGCCCGACAGCCGCCATCGGCAATGCCAATACAGCGACAAATAGCGCCAAAATCGTGTGAGTCAGTTTCATTGCGGTTCCCTTTAGTGCTCTGATTTCTATATTAGATGCATCAACTAGGAAAACGGTTTCGTTCAATTGGTAATAAAGCCAAAAAACCTGATCCCTCTGGTACATTTGGCGCCGTAAATCAGAATAAATGTCGAAAACATACCGAATCGCACCTCAATGATCGTCGGCGAGCCGGACGGTTGAGCCGAGTCACATTCTGGACGATGTTCGCGGCCTGTACGATTGGCATGGTTATTGGCCTTTACTTTGGTGCTGTTTCAGCCTTTTCGCTGCTGCCGGATTTAGAACAAGGCATTTTGTCTTTCAAAACTGTTGCCGGTTGGTTTCTTGTATTTCTCGTTGTCCCGACCATTGTGGGCGCTGTTGCGCTACGGTGGATGTGGGTATGCCGACCATTGGATTGACCCGTCTTTTGCGCAGCAATATGACTACATGTGAGCGGCTGCTTGTGGCCGTTTTGCGTCCTTCGCGGTGACGCCAATTTCACGAACTGAACGGCTTGTTCTGAGGAGAGCGGACGTTCGAGATGCGATCTGATCTGACATTGTCTGTCAGATCAGATGACGACTATCACAACTAGTAACTCACGATGACTTGCGGCCGGCCGGCAGCAGCCTCATCTCCGCGAGCGATAGCCGCAGTGCGGCCACAAACGTAATGCCATCGAGGCGGTGATACTCGATTTTCATCGTCAGCGCGCTGCCGAAAACGATGCTGATCAGCGCGAGCAGGGATCCGAGCGCCAGAGTCGACATTCCGGTCACCCCCTGCCCGATTGTACAGCCCAGAGCCAACACGCCTCCGAATCCCATGGCGATACCACCCGTAATATGGCGGACCATGTCGCTGCGATCGCTGAACGTCTCCAGCCGGAAGTTCCCTGTCAGCACGACGTACAGAAACGAACCCAAGATAACGCCAAAAACAGCGGCGACTCCGAAACTGATCGTCGAACCCGTGAACGTAAGCAAGTACATGAGACTCTCACCCGTGGGAGCAACGAACGTGAATGACTCGATTCGCACAGGATCGAAATCATCAAAGCCGATGACGCCAGTAACATACCAACCCGCGGGTATGATCAACCCAATCACGATTCCAGCTAGAACGTTGTCAAAACTCCGCCGGAATGAGCGAGCAGCGAACGCATAAATGATCGCACCTCCGCCCAGCAACGCTGTTACAGCCCGGTTGATTACCGACGTGCTTTCCGCGCCGACAGCGGCACCGATAAGAGTACCGATACCCTGGTCGGGAATACCTGAACCGGCAAGCCTGATATTGCTGACTTCGATCCAGTTTACCCGGACGAGTGCGAGCAGGCCTCGCATGGTCATATAAGCTGTCAGCCCCAGCAGGATCAAGACCACCAGGGACTTGAGGTTTCCTCCGCCGAACCTGACCAATGTGCGTTGCCCGCAACCAGATGCCAACGTCATGCCGACGCCGAACAAAGTCCCGCCAATGATGTGCCCGAGCCAGCCGAAGTTCGGTGTCAGGTACATCGCCTCGCTGACATCGATCAGCCCCAATTCCTGCATTGACTGGGTCGCGATAATTGCGACTCCGATCGCCAGCATCCACGCCCTGAGACGGTCTTTGCTGCCAATATTTACCCAGTCGCTGACAGCCCCCATGGTGCAGAAATTGGTCTTGTTGGCGATGGCGCCGAACACGATGCCAATCACGAAGACGAGCGCGGCGACGCGGTAAACCGGTTCCCACTCCATCATTCGGTCTGCTCCGCAGGCGACGTCAAAACACTTTCCTCATCTCGCATGCCGCGCTTTCTGGCAAAGACCTTGTACTCAGTGTCGTAATAGTGCTCGCCTTCAATGTATTCGCCGAGCAGCAGGAATTCTTCCGGCGTCTTTATCATGCCGAGGTGTCGGTATATTTCGACGCCGTCCAGATTGAGAAAGGACAGCACGGGCGTCATGTATATCCTGCGATGATCGGCGAACACCTTTGACGGCAATGTGATACCGTCAAAATCAGTCAGTTCGACGTCCCCGTGAATATCCACGCCGATGTTGACGAATCTCTCTCGATACCAGTCCTGAACGCGTCGCTGATTGAATATTTTTCTCAGCATGTACTGACAATACGCACACGCATCTGCCTCGAAAAACAACAGCATGCCGAGCTGGCCCTCGTCCCGCGCCGTTTGCATTTCCTCGGGCAGGTCGCCAAAGGTCTGCACGAAAAAATACTCTCGGGCATCCCTGGTCTCCTGCTCTTCGGCCAGCACTGCACCGGCCAGCAAAAGCATCGCGAACAGCAGTGGGGATCTCATTTGAGCGGCTCCTCAGGATAGTCCGGGGTACTCCGAAATTCCTTGATTGGCGCCGACACCCTTGAGCACCGGCGAATTCAATTTGTCGATTCGGGCGACTTTCACGTCTTTCAGGTAGGTCGCCACGACCGCCCATATCGGTGGGCCTGGCGCCTGGCTGCCGACTGTCGCCCAGCCCGCAACCCGGTAGTTCTTGTGCGCCTCCAGGGGCGTACCATCGTCGAGTGTCATTTCAGAGATACGCTGCCCGGTTTTGGCTTGTGGTTCGCAGACGTAATTCATGCCACCCGTGCGTACCATGTCCCCGCCTTGCTGGTAGAAAGGATCCGGGTTGAACAGGTTGTCACAGACGTCCTCGAGTATCAGCTTGATTTGCTCGCCGGTCATATCCCGGACGTAGGTCTCCGGGTAGGTGATGCAGGTCTGGTTCATCACGCTTTCCATGGTCACCGTATCCCCGGGCAGCACGGATGTCCCCCATCTGAATCCGGGCGAGAAGGCAATCTGGCTGTCGCCAACGGCCCGCTGCGCATCGCAGATGATCTGGTCGAACGTACCGTTGAAGTTCCCGCGGCGGTAGAGCAACTGATCCGCGACGGCCAGCGGCTCCTCGAGTGCATCGAGCCATGGTTCGCGCGCACGGGCGACATAGGCACTCATCTCGGCATCCGCCGGCAGCAGGTTCGCGAATACCGGCAGCAGCCGATAGCGAAAATCGCGTACCCCGCTGGTGCCGAAGTCGAGGTCGAGCACGCCCAGGAACTTCCCGTTCGAGCCCGCGTTCGTGACAATCGTCTTGCCCGATGCATTATCGACGACGACGGGCAACGGGACTGCGTCATGTGAGTGCCCGCCGAGTATCGCATCCATGCCGGAAACTATGCGGGCGAGTTTGAGATCCACATCCATGCCGTTGTGCGATAGCAGGACAATTGCGTCGGGTCGATCCTGCTCACGTATGTTGTCCACCAGCTTCTGGAGTTCGTCGGCACGAATTCCGAAGGTCCAGTCAGGTATGAACCGCGACGGGTTGGCAATCGGTGTGTAGGGAAACGCCTGTCCGATGACCGCGATGGTGCGCCCGCCCACGCTGCGCAGGGTGTAAGGACGGAATACATGGCCCGAGTCCTCGTCGTACGCCTCTGCACCTTCGAATAATGCGTCTTCGGTCAGCAGAATGTTCTGGGCCACGAATTCACCCTCGAACTCACCGATGTTCTTTATGACCTCGGAATCCTGGTAGGTGAATTCCCAGTGCCCGGTCATGACATCAACGCCGAGCAGATTGCAGGCACCCACCATGTCGCGGCCGCGAGTCCAGTACGCGGTGCCGGACCCTTGCCAGGTGTCGCCACCATCGAGCAGCAGGGAGTTGCCGGGGCCGGCTTCCTGCCTCAGTCGACTTACCAGGGTCTGAAGATGCGCGAACCCGCCTACTTTGCCGTACCTTGCGGCGGCCTCGGTGAAATCCAGGTAACTGATTGCGTGCGCGAACTCGCTGCCCCGCCTGATACCGGCATAGTCCAGCAGCGCTTCGCCTACCAGGTGCGGCGGCTTATCGAATGCATCGCCGAATCCCAGGTTGACGTTGGGTTCCCTGTAATGAACAGGCAGCAACTGTGCATGGCAATCGGTGAAATGCATGAGCCGTGCCTGGCCGAAAGGCCTGGCCGCATACAGGTCAGGCGCGTTGTTCGGGCCTCTGGTCGCGCAGCCCGCCGACTCAGCAGCTACTCCGGCAATTGCCAGCAGTCTTAGAAATTCTCGTCTGTCCAAGCCGTGCCCCGAAATGGTGATTTTGTTTTCGCCAGAGTCGCCTTACCTGACGACGCGACCGGTCCATGCCTCGGCCTCGTGTTCTGCCTGCTTGATGGCCGCCTCGGCCTGAAAGCGTGCCTTGTCGAGCAACGCATGTGCAGCCTCCGTGTTGCCCCGGGCCGCCTCGTCCCGCGCTTGCTGGATTAGTGCCCCGGTCTCGAGCCATTCCGAGCCCGCTGCCGCCGCCGCGGCTCGTAGTTGCTCTGCCTCAGCGAGTTGCCGCTCGAACTCGTTCGAACAGGCGGACGCCGTGGCCAGCACGAGCACCGCTATCAGCAGCCTCGAAATACGTTTATTTGCGCGCGCCCGGTCCATTCAATTCGAGTCCATTGCTCATGTAATTCAAGAAATACTCCAGGTTCCTGTACTCGACGCTCTGCAGTTCGAAGGGTTTTGCCCGCACGTCGCGTATACAGCCTGCAAACCGTTGCTGCAGGGAAATCATGGTCCCCAGCTTTGACCGGTAAACCGGAAAGTGCGTGGGATGGCCGAGGCTCGCACTCAGTCGATCAGCCCTGACATACTGGCCCACCGACGTGACGTGGCAATCGGCGCACGCGAAATTGAGCTGCCCGCGCTTCGTGTAGTAAAAGCGCTTGCCGGCTTCATACGCCGCCAGCGCGCCGAGCTGATTACCCGATACGCGAGTCTCAAGTATCTTGCCCCTCGCTTCGAACGCCAGGTAGGCCGTAGTACTGATCATCGCTTGCGAGTCATACCCGAGCGGTGGAAGGTCGCGGGCAACTCTGCAATCGTTGATCGCGACCTCCAGCGTAACGACCTCGCCACGGGATGCATCGAACCTCGGAAAAAGGGTCCGAATATCCTCGACTGGCTGCTGAAAACAGTCCCCAAGCGAACTGCCGTCCGGCAACGCCTCCGACCAAATCGCCTCGCCCACCTCGATCGCGAATTCATAGGGCGGGAACTCCTCGATTTCGAGCCATTGCGCTCGCGCATCACTGTCAATCGCGTAGATCCCGTTGGCGAATTCGGCGAAAGGGATATCCGGAAAACGCGACTGATAATAAGCGGCAAATGCTGCACGATCCTCTTCAGGACCTGCCAGAGCTGCTTGCTGGACGAGCAATATCGCGAAGATGGAACCGAAAGCTGCCGCTGCTTTTGTCATGCCTGAATCGAGGTCGACAGTGCTGATCTACCCGAGCACAGTCTCGAGTTCGTCCGTCGCGCCCAGATTATCCACCCAACTGATTTTGAGTGTGTCACCCGCTTTGGCACCGCGAACCTTGCAGCTGAAATAGGGATTCTTCGCGACCGCGGTACTCAAATTCGCCACCACGATCGGCTCGCCGTTCTTGGTAAGTGTTAGCTGAGTAATGTGGTGCATTGGAACCAATGCGCCAGTGTCGGGATCCTTGCGTGCACCCGTCTCCATCGGATGCAGCATCAGGGTTTTGATTTCCGCTATATCACCTGAAAGCTTGGCCTTGACCTTGATCTTGCTCGCCATCACTTGTCTCCTCGAATCGCGTCGACCTCAGCCACCGCAACCACCGATTGTTACCTTGACCTGCTTGGACGTACTGAAAATGCCGGCGTCAGTCTTGACGACCGCCATTACATCCGAGGTCTCCCCCATTTTGATCCGGCTTGAAATATCTGGCAGCGTCTCCGGCGAAATCTCAAATGTAGCCACCAACGGCCTCGGGTTATTTTCGACAACGATGCTGATCGACTCTACATTTTCGAGGGAGGTGCTTATTGTCACAGGTACTACGGCTCCGTTCTCTGCAATTTCCGGTACCTTCAACCGGATTTGGTCCGAGGGCGTGGTCTGGTCCGTACCAAGCAGGTCAATCATCGCTTGCCCCGCCGTGGTTGACGAAAAGGCTTTGTCGGGCCAGGCGGCGGCTAACAATATCCTGGGAAACGATACAAGCGCGGCAAGTGCAATGCCGCCCTTGAGTACCAATCTTCTGCCTGCGTGCATATATCTGTCTCCGTAAATCGACGCTTTGACTACAACGTGTAAAGGTAGTCGATAATCAATTCTACTTCCTCTGCCGTCAGTAATCCGTGGCGGCAGAAGGGCGGCATTCGGGTGTCCGGATTGCGTATCGTTGCATCACAAATCTGCTCTCTCAATGAATCCCGTTCCCTGAAGCGCAGTTTCATCGCCAGTAGCGGTGGCCCGATGTTCCCCGGCAACTCACCATCATCAATCGTATGACAAGCGAGGCAATTCCCCTTGCTCCTTTCCATTGTCAGGAATTTACCCTGCGCTACTTCGGCATCCGACGCGGCGACGCCTTGCTGCACCGCCAGAATTAGCAGCACGAACAGACAGCGACGCAGACGAACTGCCAACGCTGCCTCACTGGAAAAAGCACGATCTCTATTAGTCATCAGCCCACTATTGACGTATTGCGCACCTGAATTATTCCACATTCACGCGTCCGGACCCCGCGATACGGCGAAAGCTCACGCCACTTTTCCAAACCGGGTGCTGCAAATCACGGTTGTGCGGTAGCGTCACATACATAAGCATTCCTTATTGAAAGTATAACAATTAATTAATTTTCTTATGGTACGCCATCGGTTACGGTGCGTATCAAGTCAACCCGAGGAATCCACGACGATGGCACTCAACCAATCCAGCCGCTACGCGAACCTTGACCTGAAGGAAGAGGATCTGATCCGGGACGGCAGGCACGTTCTTGTCGCCTACCACATGAAACCGAAAGCAGGATTCGGCGGATTCGTCGAGACGGCGGCGCACTTTGCGGCGGAGTCGTCGACCGGTACTAACGTCGAAGTTTCCACGACGGATGCATTCACGCGAGGCGTCGATGCCATCGTCTATGAAGCCGATGAGAGCCGCGAGCTGATCAAGCTCGCTTACCCGGTCGAGTTGTTCGACCGCAATATCACCGATGGCCGGGCGATGATCGCCTCGTTCCTGACGCTCGCAATCGGCAACAACCAGGGCATGGGCGACGTCGAATACGCAAAAATGCACGACTTCTATTTCCCGCCCGATTACCTGCGCTTGTTTGACGGACCAGCAACGACGATCGCCGACCTCTGGCGCGTCCTCGGACGCCCACACGTTGATGGTGGATTCATTGTCGGCACGATCGTCAAGCCGAAACTCGGTTTGCGCCCTCGCCCGTTCGCGGACGCCTGCTACGACTTCTGGCAGGGCGGCGATTTCATCAAGAATGACGAGCCACAAGGCAACCAGACCTTCGCACCGATGAAGGAAACGATCCCGCTGGTTGCGGACGCTATGCGGCGCGCACAAGACGAGACCGGCGAGGCGAAGTTGTTTTCGGCAAACATCACGGCCGACGATCCATTCGAAATGATTGCGCGCGGCGAGTACGTTCTCGAGACATTCGGCGAGTTCGCGGATCACGTCGCCTTCCTGGTCGACGGTTATGTGGCTGGCCCCACAGCGATTACGACAGCTCGACGGCGCTTTCCAAATCAATACCTGCACTACCATCGCGCCGGCCATGGTGCGGTAACGTCGCCGCAAGCTCAGCGTGGCTACACCGCCTTCGTACATTGCAAGATGGCGCGCATTCAAGGCTCGTCCGGCATCCACACGGGCACCATGAGCTTTGGCAAGATGGAAGGCGAGGCATCAGATAAATTCACTGCTTACATGATCGAACGTGACAGTGCCGACGGCCCCTACTTCCACCAGGAATGGGACGGCATGAATCCGACCACAGCAATCATCTCCGGTGGGATGAACGCCTTGAGGATCCCGGGGTTCTTCTCGAATCTCGGACACTGCAACGTCATCATGACGGCTGGCGGAGGATCCTACGGTCACGTTGATGGCGCAGCGGCAGGTGCCAGATCGATGCGCCAGGCGGCGCAGTGCTGGCAGGAAAATGCCGATCCGATCGAGTTCGCTCGCGATCACCACGATTTCGCGCGCGCCTTCGAGAGCTTCCCGCACGATGCCGACCAGATTTTCCCGGGGTGGCGACAGAAACTGGCATTGACGGCGTAACGTGCCAGTTCACAGTTCCTGAAGGCTGTGGTTTAGAAAAGTACTCCAGACAGGTAAAATCAAGCCTGCTCCGGACCGCGCTTGGGCTATGCCGCGGGCCGCAAACTTCAAAAAAGAGGTCTTCAGGTTTTGAATATTCAAGTCTCGAGGCGGATTCTGCGCGCCTGCTCAATATTCCTTTTCCCAATCCTCGCCGCCTGCGGCGGTGGCAGTGGCGGCTCGGGGTTCGTTCCCCCTGCCCCACCACCACCTCCGGGTGGTTCCGGGTGGCAACCGGGCGTGTTCCTCGATGCAAGCACGTTTCAAAATTTTTGCCAGAATCCACGCAGTGGCATCGATCCGGCAACCAACCTGCCATTCGTCGACCTGCAAGGCACGACGCTCGACGAGAATAACTTCCTGCGCTCGTACAGCGATGACACCTACCTCTGGTACAGCGAGATCGTCGATCAGGATCCCGGGCTCTTCAACGATCCGCTGGTCTACTTCGACGAACTCAGGACCCTGGCGGTGACACCTTCGGGACAACTGAAAGACAAGTTCCACTTCTCACTATCGTCAGCCGAGTGGTTCCAGTTGTCACAGTCCGGAATCTCGGCTGGCTATGGCGCGACCTGGACTTTGCTGTCCGCGGCACCTCCGCGTGAAATCGTCGTCGCTTACACCGAACCCAATTCGCCGGCAACCAACCTGCCAATTCCGATCCAACGCGGTGCCCGCGTTCTGACGATCGACGGCGAGGACGTGGCCAATGGCAACGACGTAGATACGCTCAATGCAGGCCTGTTTCCGGCGGGTCCCGGCGAACTCCACACGTTCGAGATCCAGGATCTCGGCGGAGGGGGCAGCCGGACCGTGCAGCTGACATCGGCGAACATCACATCGGACCCGGTACAAAATGTCGATTTCGTGGATACACCGACAGGCCGTGTCGGCTACATGCTGTTCAATGACCACATCCTCACAGCCGAAGGCGAACTCGTCGCCGCCATCAACCAGCTCAATACCTTCGGCATCGACGACCTCGTCCTCGATATCCGCTACAACGGCGGCGGCTTTCTCTTTATCGCCAGCCAGCTCGCGTACATGATCGGCGGGCCCACGGCGACAGCAGGTATGCCTTTCGAGACACTGCAGTTCAACGACAAGCATCCGGTGACCAATCCGGTCACCGGCGAAGCGTTGCAGCCGACGCCGTTCTTCGACATCACGTCCGATAGTCCGCCTCAACAGTTACCCGTGCTGAATTTGCCGACGCGCCGAGTCTATGTATTGACCGGACCAGGTACCTGCTCGGCCAGCGAGTCCATCATGAACAGCCTGCGCGGCGTCGATGTCGACGTCATTCAGATCGGGTCCACGACCTGCGGCAAACCCTACGGTTTCTATCCGACAGACAATTGCGGCACCACTTACTTCACAATCCAGTTCCGTGGCGTCAACGCGAAGGACTTCGGCGATTATTCCGACGGTTTCTCGCCGGAGAATACGGCTGGCACGACCGGAGTCCTCGTGCCGGGCTGCTCGGTTGCTGACGACTTTGCGTCGTCGCTCGGCAGTCCTGCGGAAGCCAGGTTCTCGGCTGCGCTCACCTATCGCGATACCGGCGTTTGTCCTGCCGCAACCGGCGTCGCTGGCCCCGGCCTAAGCAAACTGGCGACACCGCAGGTCTCAAGGGATGGCGTAGTCGTGAAGAATCCGTTCCTGACCAATCGCATATTGAGCAGACCGTGAGTCGCTTGCGACGCAACAGCGTCATTGCGGCCCTGCTACTGATCGCCGGCTGCCAGACCATGGGCGCGGACGCGGATGTTCCCGCCTTGATTAGTGATCCCGACGACGCCAGCCGAGCGGCGTTGCAGGCTGCCGTCGCCGCTGCATTCGGCGGCCAGAAAGTCGTGCTTGCTGACGACGCATTGACCGCTACCAGCCTGTTGTTGATCGAGCACGGCCCGCGCGGCTCACTGAACAACCCCCCGGCGACCGGGCGCGTGCTCGAGGCGCCGCTGCGTTTCAGGCTGGTGAAGAACGGAGATGATTGCGTACTAATCGATCTGCGAGACGAATCGCGTCACATCCTCGCGAACACGAGCTGCACGCCGGAATAACGTGCGCGACGCGCTACCCCGTGGCGCTGATTTTGCGGGCAAATGCCTCGACCGCTTCCCAATCCGTGAATTCGAACGTCCCGTTCGGGTCGGTCGGCCCTTTCGTTATCCACATGATGAAGCGAATCATCGTCTTGTCCCAGACGCCCAATCTGGGGTAATCGATCCTGCCGGCGAAGATGCCGATAAGCGGCGGTTTCCAGCTGATGGTCTTGAGGAATTTCCTTACGTAAGGATTGCTCTCGGGCGTGCGTTTCTCCGGCTTCCGCGCCACGGCATTGACGGAAAAGAACGCGCTCGGTTTTGACTGGAGCACGTCGATGTTCCGCTCGATAAAACGAGCGACGTCGGGACGGTGCTTGCCATAGCGAACGCTGGCCCCGATGACAATCCGGTCGAACGGGGTGAGATCGATCGCGGAATTTGCCGTCAACTCATGAATCGATCCCTCGTGACTATCGCTTTCGACAAGTTCGCGCAGCCGTGCGCAAATCGTGGCCGTGTGTCCATCAACCGTTGAGTAAACAAATGCAATACGTGCCACTTTGCTGTCTCCAGGCATTCTCTGTAGGTGAATTCCGACATTTAAACTCGCCGCATGGGGTCGTATTTTCACCTGTATGGCCTCGAATAACCAAGAATCAGGCCCTTAGGTGACCGATTTCTGTCGAGCGCCCGATTCGCGCCCGCCTTCAGCGCCGAAAGTGCGTGTCGTCTATGACACCTTTTGCGCTATGATTTAGGAAAACACAAACTGAGAGGAGCAAGCAGATGGGCTATAGTTCCAATGACATCCGCAACGTTTGCCTGGTTGGACCGAGCAACGCAGGCAAAACCCAGCTTGCGGAGGCATTGCTTCACGCTGGCGGCACTATTTCAACACCGGGCTCCATTGCTCGCGGCGACACGGTATCGGATTTCACCAACCGTGAGAAACAATTGGGCCACTCCCAATATGCTTCGATTTGCCACCTCGACCACGGCGGTATTCACGTCAATCTGATCGACACGCCGGGATACCGGGATTTCTACGGCCGTGCCTTATCCGTTTTGCCAGCCGTGGAAACCGCCGCCGTAGTGATCAATGCCCAATCCGGCGTCGAGATGATTGCCCAGCGCATGATGAAAGCCGCGCGCATGCAAGGGCTGTGTCGCATGATCATCATCAACAAAATTGACGCCGAGGAAGTGGATCTGGAATCCCTGTTGGAGCAAATTCGGTCCACTTTCGGCTCTGAGTGCCTGCCTCTGAATCTGCCGTCTGCCGATGGTGAGGGCGTCGTCGACTGTTTCTTCCAACCGGAAGGCGCCGAAACCGCGTTCAGTACGGTTGCGGAAGCGCACACACAGATTGTCGATCAGGTCGTCGAGCTTGACGAGGAATTAATGGAGATTTACCTCGAGCAGGGAGAGGAACTCGCACCCGAGCAATTGCACGATCCTTTCGAAAGGGCGCTACGGGAAGGTCACCTCATTCCTGTCTGTTTTGTTTCGGCAGAAACGGGTGCGGGCATTCGCCAGCTACTCCAGATCTTCGAACGCCTGATGCCGAACCCGATGGAGGGCATTCCACCAGTATTTCTCAAAGGTGAGGGAGACGACGCCGAGGAAGTCGTCGTCACACCGGATCCCGAGTCACACGCAATCGGTCATGTGTTCATGGTGAATATCGATCCATTCAAAGGCCGCCTGGGAATATTCCGAATTCACCAGGGTACGATTCGACCGGGCAATCAGCTGTTCGTAGGCAATGCACGAAAGCCGGTCAAGGTGAATCAATTGCTGAAAATCAATGGTGGCGAGCACACCAAGAAGGACGTCGGTTTGCCAGGAGATATCTGCGCCATTCCACGTGTCGATGAGGTGCATTTCGATGCCGTGCTGCATGATTCGCACGACGAAGATCACTTCCATCTGAAAGCCATGGACCTGCCGCGACCGATGTACGGTTTGGCCATCAAACCGGCGAAGGACGCTGACGCGCAGAGGACCTCGGACGCGTTGAATGCGGTCGTCGCCGAAGACCCGTCACTGCTGCTCGACCACAACATCGCGTTGAACGAAATCGTGTTGCGCGGCCATGGTGAATTACACTTGCGCACAGTTCTCGAGCAAATTACCGACCGTTACAATCTCGAAGTCCTGACGGCGCCGCCGTCAATTGCCTACCGGGAGACGATAACGGCCCCGGCCGAGGGCCATCACCGGCACAAGAAACAGACGGGTGGTGCGGGCCAGTTCGGGGAAGTCTATCTGCGCGTCGAGCCATTGCCTGCGGGACAGGGATTCGAGTTTGCGAGCAAGGTCGTCGGTGGATCGATCCCGTCGCAGTACATTCCAGCCGTCGAATCCGGCGTCCGCCAGGCGATGGACACCGGGGCGATCTATGGATACCCGATGCAGGACATTAAAGTCACCGTCTATGACGGCAAGTTTCATTCCGTCGACTCCAAGGAGATCGCATTCGTGCAGGCAGGGAAGAAAGCCTTCCTCGAAGCCGTTTCGAACGCGTCGCCGATCGTCATGGAACCCATCGTGGACGTCGCGTTCACGATTCCACCCGACTGCGCCGGTGGAGTCGCCGGAGATCTGTCGTCGATGCGCGGCATGGTGAGCGGTACCGAAGTATTGCCTGATAATCGTATGGTGGTATCCGGCCAGGCGCCACTCAAGGAAATTCAGGGATATCACTCACGTCTGAAATCGCTAACCGGCGGCGACGGTAGCTTCACGATGGACTTCAGTCACTACGCGGAAGTGCCGAGGGAGTCACTCGACCAGGTTGCAACTCAGAATTAACGCCGGGCGACGCCGTACAGCGGTCAATAACGACCGTGTTGCTTGAAGATGTAGTTGCTTAGTTCGATGAACTCGTAGTTCATTCGATGGACTATCCGGTGCGCCGAGCGTGCGACCGCGCGCATGACCTTGTAGACGAGCTGCGGACTGTCGTCAACGATGTCTTCGAAGTCTTTGCGCTTCAGGCTTAGCACCCTGCTATCGCATAGCGCCCGCAGTCCGACCGTATGCACTGCGCCGTCGATAAAGCTGAGTTCACCTGCAAGAGCCCCTGGTCTCAGGATGGCCAGACTTGCTGATTCGTCGGCACCCGTGCGTTTCACGACCTCGAGTTTGCCAGCCAGCAGCACGTATAACCTGTCGTCCACCACACCTTCGTTGATTAGAAACTCTCCATCCTCGAGCTCTCGACGACTCATTAACTTGGCAAGAGCATCAGCCTCGTCCTGCGAGAGTTCGGCTCCCAGGGATGACCCAAGTATCAGCTCCGCCGTGTTCGTCATTGTAAGATCCTCTTTTCCCGGCCACTGAAGTGTACGCGCGAATCATGCTAACGCGCACCATTCAGGCTCGATATAAGGGTTTTCAACACATCTTTGCGGAATGGTGATCAGGAACTGAATTCCGGTACATATTTCTCGTGCCAGTCGGCATTCGCGCCACCACCGCGCCGGTCTATTATGACGTCCAGCACATAAGCCTTTCCGTTCTTTTCCGCGGCTATCGCTCGTCCCAGCGCTGCGGCCAGGTCTTCGGGCCGGCTGACGCGTTCGCCATCCAGACCATAGGCCTTTGCAATGCCGACATGATCAATTTGCGGATCATTCAGGCTGGTCCCGATGAACTGACCGCTTTCAGCCGCCCGCCCTTTGAGACCCGTAAGCGCCCAGCGGTTCGCCTGATAACCGACGTTGTTGAAGATCACGATAATCAACGGCACCTCGAATCTCGCAGCGGTCCACAACGCCTGCACTGCAAACTGGTAGCCACCGTCACCGACAAGTGCGACAACCTGGTGGTCTGGCGCACCAAGCCGGGCACCGATTGCCGCGCCGACCCCCCAGCCAAGGCTTCCGCCGGAGGAGATCAGGTGCCGTCGGCCACCGCCCGGTTGGTCGAACCTGACGTAGTCCCAGATTGGTGCATCCGACGTAGCACCTTCGGTGACCACGATCGCGTTCGCTGAAATCGTGCGGTCGATTTCCGCCGCCAGCCGTTCCGGCGCGATCGGCGTCGAGTCCCAAACCCGCTCCAGTAATTGTCGCCGCTTCGCCTGACGTTGTTCTTTCAATACCCCGGCCTGCCTGCTCCGCACTCTGACTCGATCTTGATCCGGATGGCCGGCGGCAATGACTCTCTGAAGTTGCTCAAGGGTTGCCTCGGCGTGTGCGTAAATCAGCAGGTCGGCCGGGTAATTGCGGGCAAGGTGGTCTTCTCGCAGCCCGATCTCGATGATCTTCGCCTCCGGCGGAATGAGCGGATAGCCTCTTCTCGAGAGCGATAGCCGACTCGCACCGGCGATGAGCACCACGTCGAAGGGCGTCGGCGCCTCGATTGGTCCGCGCATTGCACCAAGGTAATGCGGGTGATCGCTCGGAAAGCCCATCGATGAGCGACTCGATGCGGTGTCGCCGCTGACCGTCGCCCCCAGCTGTTCCGATATTGCGACTAACTCGGCCAAGCCACCCCAACGCGGCAACTCTGCTCCCGCAATGAGCAGTGGATTGTCCGCAGCAAGCAACCACTCGGCTGCCAGCTTAACCGCACCCGTATCCGGGTAGATTCGATTCGCGGACGTCGTTCTTTCCATGGGAATCAGCGAAGTGTGGTCCACCGTCCCGACCCAGACGTCGGAAGGCACCCCGAGGAAAACCGGCCCGGACGGCAGGACCGATGCCAGTCTGAATGCACGACGCAGTGACTCGGCAAGATTCTCGATTCGACTCGAACGGAACGACAGCTTTGTATACAACTCGGGAACGGTCTCGAGTTTGGCCGTTTCCGTAAATACGCCGAGATTCTCACCTCCGCGTTCACTTAGTCCTACCGATATCACGACGGGCGAGCTGTCAGCCCAGGCGTTAACGATCAATCCGAGTGCATTTGCGGTACCTGTTATCGAATGCACATTGACGAACGATGGCCGGCCCGTAACGCGGGCGTAACCGTCCGCCATGGCCATTACGGATCCCTCATGCAACCCAAGCACATAGTGAATATCGGGAAAATCGACGAGCGCATCGACGAAGCCTGCCTCGTAGCTGCCGGTGTTGCCAAAAACATAACTGACATCCCAGGCCTTCAGCGTTTCACAGGTGATCTGGCCGCCGGTGGCATTCTCGAGATTCACCCGGCGATCGGATTTCGGCGCTGCCGCAAAGACGTCGGCCAACTGGCTCGCAGCTACCGTGCCGACACCGAGCTGCGTCAGCGTAGCGAGGAACTGCCTCCTGGACAGCGAGCCGCTGAGTAATTTCTGGAATACGTCACGCAGCATTCGCGCAGGCCCCGGACGTCATTCTGAGAATCGGCATTTCGGAACGGCCCGGAGTATTTGCTCCGGGCCCTGCGGTCCTGCTAGAAGGTCGCCCTGAAAGTCAGCCCATACGTTCGTGGCGGCAGGTAGCTGCCGAGGAGCAACTCCTCCCGCCCGGGACCCGGCGGTAAGCCGATAAAAGGCGCATTGGGCGGCACCAGCAAGCTGTTCGGCGTCGTGAACTGCGCGCCGAGCACGTCATCGTCTTCAATGTTCTTCACCCAGGCCTCCAGCGAGTACTTGTTATTGTCGCCAAATGCGTAGTTGAGACGAAAATCGGTCCGCGTATGGCTGGACTGCCGATTTTGCGGGTTATTGAACGGCAGCAGAAAATATTCATCCTCGTAATGGAAATTGATGAGTGGCGTCAACGTCGACCCACCAGCGAAGCCCCAGACGTAGGGTTCCAGGAGAATATTGAGCGACAGCTCTGGCGCCTTGCTGAATTTGTTGCCCGACAAATCTTCGGGCACGATGCCCGGCGTCTGCGGATCATCCACATCGGTGAATTTGTCGTATTCTGCGTCGAGATAAGATGCTGTTACGTCCAGGCGCGTCTTTTCCGTGAAGGCAAAGTTGCCCACGAACTCGAGCCCTACGAGCGTCGATTCAGCCGCGTTTCTCGTAACGATCTGCGCGCTGACGACCTGGCTCACCTGCTGATCATCGAAGTCGTAATAGAAAAACGAGAAATCGACCTGGCCGCGGCCGTCCATGATACGACCCTTCGCACCGGCCTCGTAGGCGAGCAACGTTTCCGGTTCATAGGTGTTGGCGTCATTGAATCCGCCCGACCGGTAGCCCTCGGTCGCGGAAACATACAGCAACCATTTATCCGTCGGCCGCCAGTCGAAGCCCACCTTGAAGGTCGTTTCGTTCCAGGAATCGGACTGGGTACGAAGTTGACAGCGGAAGATGGTGATCGCGCCACCACCGGCCGTACACGTCGGGGCACCCGGCGAAGTAGGATCGAAACTGCCGGCATCAATGGCTGGCGGCGCCGTCAACGGGGCCAGTGTAAAGCCTACGTAAGAGTTATTCCCGTCGTCTTTTTCATCCTCGGTATTACGCGCTCCGACGGTTAGCCGGAATTGTTCGTCCGCACCGAAGTCGATCGATGCCTGACCGAAAAACGCGAGCGACTCTGAAGACTGGTCCGTGAAACGGTTGACTCGCACGGCCGGATCGGCGGCGAGTATGAGGAACGAAGGCGGGCCAGGCAGTGGCGGAACCAGGTTCGGGCCGATGAAACCTGCACCGCGCAGACCTTCCAGGAATGCGTCAAAGTCCGTGTCGAGTTCCTCGTCGAAGTAATACGCCCCGAGCATCCACTCGAACGGGCTGTCAGGTGTGTTCGACGACAGCCGGACTTCGAACGACGTCGCTTCGGAATTCTGGTCGGTCACGGCAAAGTTGCCGACGGTCGGACCAATGACCGGTACGCAGGGACGCGGCGGCGGGTTGAAGCGGCACAGATCAGCAACCGTGGGAATTTGGTCGGTACCGTCACGGTCGACGGTGTTCCCGCGCTCATTAACCCTGAATGCGCCAATCGCGGTTAACGTAGTGCTACCCAGATCCCAATTCAGTTCGCCCTTGAAACCATAGTCGGCATTATCGGTGCGGGGATCGATGTTCAGAGGAAAACTCTGTGGATCCGGGGCGAACGGGTACTGAAAGCCGGTGAGATCAAAGGACCGGTCGTAAGGCACAGCCGACATCGCGGTACCGTTACCGGTTTGCTCGAAATAGTCGCCAGTCAACAGTATGGACGTATTGTCGCTGAGGTCGAAAAGCAGTGAGCCGCGTACGCCGGCTTCGCTCAGGTCGTCGCCGTCAGGCGCCGGACTATTGTTGCGAAGGCCATCACGATCCGCATAGATAAATGCAAGTCGGCCGGCAACGCTGTCGCTAAACGGAATATTGAATGCACCCCTGACCGAGATCAGGGAATCGGATCCACCCGTAATTTCGGCATCAAATCCTTTCTCGCTCGACGGACGTTTTGGAACAATGCTGACAGTGCCGGAGGTCGTATTGCGACCGTACAACGTTCCCTGCGGCCCGCGCAATACCTCGACGCGTTCGACGTCGTAAAAAATCGCGTTTGCGCTCGAGATGCGAGGCAAATAAACGCCGTCCATATGTACGCCAATGGACGGATCGCCATCATTGGTTATCGCATCATTGGATATTCCACGAATGGTCAGTTGTGCACCGCCGAAACCCAGATTGAGCGACCCGAACTTGAAATTCGGTACGAGTCGCGTCAGGTCCTCAACCTTCCTGACACCGACGCGATCCAGCTCCGCCTGACCAAATGCCGATACCGCCAGAGCAGTATCCATCGCCGTCGATTCGCGTTTTTCCGCGGTGATAACGATTTCGTCAAGCGCCCCGGTACTCTGCGCAATTGCCGTCGCTGAAAAGACCGCGACTGCGCATACGCCGGTCATACCGTATATGACACGCCTGATCACACGGGTAACGGTTATATCCATCTCACTCCCCCTATACCGCATGGCAGCCAGGCGCTCTCAAGCGAGCAGCCCGATTGCCTTTCGACCGCGGACTCATATTAACTATGGGCCCTCGCTTGACAGTGTATCACGCAAGCCCTAATAGTGAACTGTAACGTACAGTCCGATTATCGTTCCTGCCCTATGAATGTCAAGCGGCAAAACGACAGCTCACCGAGGACCAGCATGAACTCAAGCGGCGACCGGTCGCATGACATGCAGGCTAGAAGTCTGCTTTGCCGCCATGCTGCCCGTGTTCGCCAAAGATTTCACAACTTGGAAAATAGTCTGACCAGACGTACCAGAATATTTTGTTGTAATGCGGAATCGCGGCCAGCTGCCGGCCTTCGTATGCACCACTCACGCATGCGCCGGTCGCGATCCATTCGGAGCCCGTTTCCACATCGACAAAACGTCCCTCCTGATTCGACTTGTCGAACGTTAATACTGTGTTGCCATCAATGCGTCGGTCGAAGACCTGCACGAAGTCGTCGACAGAGAAGATCGCCAGACGCAATTCGCCGAGCCGATCATTGATAATTTCCCTGTCGGCAACCACGTCGGCCGGATACGCTCGAACCTCGTCACCGGCAAGCAATCCCAATACCAGAGACTTCATCGGCCGACGTTCGTCCAGCTGGTGCTGCAACGGGTACACCATAACGGAACTGTCAGGATCGATCACGTCTGCCCTGGCCAGTAACTTCAGATAAAAAACGTCACGCCATTCGATTGGCCGCATCCAGACCGGGGAGTCGGGATAATGCCTCTGCCACGTTTGCAGACTTGTCATGACGGTCGGCACCGTTGACAAGGGATCGTTCCTGCCTTCGAGCCGATTGTGAAGTTGCACAACCGAGCAGCGATTGCTCTTGTCATAGAAAACCATGTTATTCGCCAACGCCGCAGTAATCGTAATATCCGGTTTCTCGAAGCTGCCCTCGAGCGCATACGACATGGAGCTGTGCGCGAGAATGCAATGCGTCATGATGAACGGTGCATCACCCTCCGTCTGATAGACGATGTGCGGGCGGCGAGCCAGTCGCGCTATGAACGCATAGGGATTTCCATTCCTGTCGATGACTCCAACGACCTCTTCATCGGGTCCAAATTTGTCAAGCGCCTCTTCTATCGAAACGAAAACCGGATTTCGAACCGGCCTGAACAGCAACTTCGCGTGCATCAGGAAACCGTAGATCAACAGCAGCAACACGGCGATTGAGGACCCGATGACAACCATGGAGTCGGCGTCGCTCACCGCACTTCGATACCAGGTGTAAACAAGCAGCACTAACGCAAGAACGATGAGCGCGCCCGACTGGAAATAGATGTATCGCGCCCCGGACGGTGATGCCGCTATCCTGTTCGTCAGCATCAGTATCCCGAGCGTCCCGGGCAGTACTGCGACAGCGGTCAGCAAGGCCGCAAGTAATGCAATTGTGTTCACTGTAGTCACTCAGCTACTCGGCACGTCCGATCTCCCGCCATGGCACGGCAGCGTACTGTACCGTACATTATCTTATAATTTCCAGAAGTATTACGAAAGGGGCCGATCCGGCGAACGATTCAGCTGTCTGCCTGGTGATACGCCTCGAGGAAGCGGTCAACCACGTGACGCGCCCTGACGCTGACTTCCTCTGCCGATGGCACGGGCGCATTGAGGTAAAGCTGGTCGATATAGCGTTGATGCATAAGCATGCCGCGAAAGAACTCGGATGCCTCGGCGGCGCTCCTGATATCGATCAGACCCTTGTCGATCAAGGTCTCGAAGTAATCGCGCAACTGGGTGTGGCCACGTAGCGGCCCCCGCTCGTAATACATGCGAGCGATATCCGGGAAACGATCGCGCTCGGCGATGATCAGTCTCATCAACGCGCGATGCTTGCGGGAGAACACGACGCGTAAGCGCTCTTCGGAGAAATTCACAAGAGTGTCGCGAACATTGTCGAGCGACTTCAAGTCCACACGCTCGTGGCTCGCAACGATCGAATCAACAACGGCGCGGAACAGGTCAGCCTTCGTCGGATAGAAACTGTACAGAGTCGCTTTGGAGCCACCGGATTTCTCCACGATGGCGTCGATCGACGTATCTCCGTAGCCGTCTTTCAGGAATAATTTGGTTGCCGCGGCCAGTATTTTGGCCTTCCTTTGTTTGCCACGCGCCGACGCGGGAACGGGATTTTTACCGGCTACCGTATTTGCTCGTTTGCTATCTTTCTTTTTTTTTGCCGCCAAGGTCCGGGCCTGTTCGGAGAATCGATCAGGTTTCGGATACTAACCTACCCGGGCAGTTGACAATATCCGTTCGTCGCATTGTCAGTCGTTTCAGCCAGCGACGAACCCGGGCTACCGGTCTCATAGCGGTAGCGCAGTCTCGAACTTGATCCGCCTCAGTGCGAAATCCGAGTGGACCTGCGAGATGCCTGGTGCGTCAAATACGACGTTCTCGAGAAAACGGTCATAGTCGGAAACACTCGGAGTGGCTACGCGTAACATGATGTCTGCGGCGCCGGTCGTAAAGAAACACTCCATGACTTCCGGTCGCTGCCGCATCAACTCTGCGAATTCGATGCTGGACGCCCTGGAATGACGCGCCATCGAGACATGCGCAAACACCGTTTCACCGATTCCCACCTTTTTGGGATCCAGTATCGCGGTGTAGCGAAGAATAACACCAGCGTCCTCGAGCCCTTTGACACGGCGCCAACAAGCGGACGGTGAAAGCCCGATCTGTCGGGCCAGTTCCTGGTTGGTCAGGCGGCCATCGGCCTGCAACGCCTTCAATATGCTGCGCTCGTACCGATCCAATGTCACGGCCTCGGACTGCGTTGCTGCGTCCATACAGAATACTCCTTTCTAAAACTTGGTATTTTTCGACAATTCCTTGCTATTTTAGCTCAAAATACGGAAAAAAAGAAAGAATTATACGCTGAAATCGGCGTAATCTGTCCCGTACTATTAACTTGCTCGTACGGAGAGACGCCATGATTCCCGCTACAGCCAGCCCCGCTGCCGCTAATGTTATTCCCGACGGCGTCAGTCTGACGGTCGACTCTATTCTGAGCATCGCGCGCGACCCATCTCGCCAGATTGAACTGACACCCGAGATTCGGCGGCGTGTAATCGCCTCGCGTCAATTGCTTGATGAATTCGTCGATTCCGGTCGCATCATCTATGGCGTAACGACGAGTGTTGGCGGGTTCGTCAACTGGCTGGTTCCGCCGTCTCATGCTGAAGAGACGCAGAACAACATCATGCGCTCGGTGCAGAGTAATTGCGGCCCCCATCTTGACGATCACTACGTTCGTGCTGCGATGCTCGCCCGAATAAATTCACTCGGCCGCGGTTACTCGGCAATCTCGATCGAAAATCTCGACAAATTCGTTGCGATGTACAACAACGGCGTCCTGCCGTGCATCCCCGAGAAAGGCTCACTTGGCGCCAGCGGCGACCTCGGGCCGCTGGCATGTATCGGTCTCGTGGGCACGGGTCAGTGGCGCGCGAAGTACGAAGGCAAAATCATGCCCGGGGCGGAAGCCTTGAAGAAAGCCGGCATTAAACCCATGAAACTCAGTTACAAGGAAGGACTGGCACTCATTAACGGCACGTCAGTGATGACTGCTGTCGCCGCCTGCCTGGTTGCAGAAAGCAAGAGCCTGATCAAGGCCTACACGCTCGCAACCTGCATGAGCCTCGAGGTACACAAGGCGAAAATCATGCCGTTTCATCCTGCAGCGCACCGGCAAAAACCGCATCCCGGGCAAGGGAAGATCGCGGAATGCATCTACAAGACGCTCGGTGATAGCAAGATGATCGTTCAGGACGAGGAAATAGAGCAGTGGCTTGGAAAACTCGCCAGCGACCAACCGACGGGGCTCGATGAGCAGATCGAAGACGTCTATTCAATCCGCGGCACGCCGCAGATTCTGGGGCCGGTAGTGGACACCACACTCTTCGTGCAACAAACCGTCGAAACCGAGGTTAATTCGTCGAACGATAATCCGCTGATCGTCGTCGAGGATGGCGACGCTGTGCACAACGCCAATTTTCATGGCCAATATATCTCCAACGCCATGGATCAACTGGCGATCGTGCTCGTGAATATGTGCAATCTCTCAGACCGTCGCAACAATCGACTGCTGCATCCCAAGTTGAACGGAAACCTCCCGCCGTTCCTTGTCAAGGAAAATGCCGGGGTTCGCATGGGGCTAATGGGCGGCCAGTTCCTGGCGACCTCGCTGACTGCCGAGATTCGCCAGATGTGCATGCCCATGTCGATACAGACTCTGCCATCGACCGGCGACTTCCAGGATCACGTCAGCTTCGGGCTGGTTGCTGCCCGCAGGACGCGGGACATTCTTGATAATGCCCGTCATATACTTGCTTTTGAGCTAATCTGTGCTTGCCAGGCGGCGGACCTGCGTGGTATCGATCGACTGAGTGCGGCAACCCGCAAACTGCATGACATGGTACGTCAACACGTCCCGTACCTTGATCACGATGAGCCATTGACCGATTATATCGAGTCGATTGCTGCCATGTTTGCAAATGGAGAACTTCTCCAGGCAGTGCCGCAGGAGGTCGATGCCTACAACTGGTAGAGGACCAGGACCCATGTCTGCAATTCGTGCAGCCTACCTCGAGCGAACTAAATCGAGCGCCGGTCTTTTCGCACAGGCGACCTCCCTGATGCCGGGCGGCACCTCGCGTCAGGCGTCATTCTGGGCGCCCTATCCCCTGACGATCAAGCGTGGTGCTGGGCCTCGCTTTTGGGACATCGACGGTCACGAGTACCTCGACCTGATCAACAATTACACGGCGATGGTCCACGGACACGCCTACCCTCCGATTGTCGAGGCGGCGCGCAAGCAGATTGGCGACGGGACCGGATGGGCTGCGGCAAACGAACCACAGTGCCGCCTGGCCGAACTGATTGTCGATCGAGTACCAGCCATTGAGCGGGTCCGTTTCACTAACTCCGGGTCCGAGGCCGGCGCACTTGCATTTACGATCGCCCGGATCATCACCGGCAAAAACAAACTGTTGATGGCGCGCTGGGGCTATCACGGTTCGCTGCTCGAGTTCGAAATCGGTTCGTTCGGCAAGGAAGGGCCGCTTACTCATCTGGCGACCTACAATGACCTGGCCGACTTCGAGACGGTGCTGAGCGAACACGGTGACGACATCGCGGCCGTTTTCCTCGAGCCCGTGCTGGGCGCCAGCGGGGTTATTCGCGGTGAGGCGGATTTTCTCCATGGCGTCAAATCGGCCGCACATGAGGCCGGTGCGCTGTTCATTCTCGACGAAGTGCTGACTCTGCGATTTGCTATCGGCGGGTGCCAGGCGGGCATTGATATTGCGCCGGACCTGACAATGCTGGGCAAGATCATTGGCGGCGGGTTCCCCGTCGGTGCGATCGGTGGCGGCGCAGACCTGCTGAAAATATTTGACCCCGCAGATATGAAGGTGTTTCACACTGGTACTTTCAACGCGAACCCGGTGACGATGGTCGCGGGTGAAGTATCGTTGCGCGAACTCACCGCCGAGCGCATCGAGCGGATGGACCAATTGCGCCAATCGCTGCAGTCAGGTCTTGTCGGTGTGGCGAAGAAACACGGGTTGCCTTTGGCGACAAATCACTACGGGTCCTGCCTCAACATGTACTTTAGCGAGTCAGTTCCCGAGTCGTCCATTGTCCGTGACGACGACGACGTGATAGGCAAGTTTCACCTTGCCTGTATCAACCACGGATTATTTATCGCACCCCGGGGCATGATCGCCTTGTCTACGGTTACAGGAGATGAGCATATAGCCGAGGCCATTGAACGTGCCGACATGGCAATGCGTGATGTGGCGGCAGAAATCGAGTGACGCACGTTTGTGCTGCCAAGTCCGATGATCGGGTTTTGTTGACTCGCGTTGAAGGGAAAGATGATGTTCGAACAGGTTGAGATTCCATACGGTTGTTACTGGTCATCACCGTTCGTGCGCTGGCAGGGGTCCATGCAGAATCTGCATGCCGTCAAGTTCGCCGCGTACGTCGCCCGTCGTGAGCTTGCCAGACGCAACATAGACCCGGAGTCATTCGACGCCGGCGTGCTCGGCATGAGCATCTACCAGCATCAGTCGTTCTACGGTACACCGTGGTTCATGGGTTTGCTTGGCGCGCCGCAGGCGCCGGGCCCCACGGTGTCGCAGGTCTGTGCCTCCGGTGTCAGGGTGGTGGTCATGGCCGCCCAGGAAATTGGCAGCGGACTTGCGCAAACGGTGCTGGCCGCGACGGCCGACCGATGCTCGAACGGACCCCACACTTACTACCCTGCCCAGTCTGCACCGGGTGGAACCGGCGTTGCCGAAAATGTCGTCCTCGACAGTTTCAACTGCGATCCGCTCGGCAGGCATTCCATGTTGCAGACTGCCGAGAATGTCGCCGCGAAGTATTCGATTTCAACGGCAGAGCAACATGATGTCGTACTACAGCGTTACGCACAGTACGATGATGCACTGGCGGACGATAAAGCGTTTCAGAAGCGCTACATGGAAATGCCGTTCGCGGTTCCGGACCCTCGATTTCGCAAAACAGTCGAAGAGATTGACGGCGATCAGGGAGTGACTGCGACAACCGCCGAAGGCCTGGCAAAGTTGAAGCCTGTCATCGACGGTGGTGCAGTCACCTTCGGTGGCCAGACTTATCCAGCGGACGGCAATGCGGCCATGGTAATCGCGGATCGGCACAGGGCCCGGGAATTGTCCACCAATGCCGACGTGCAGATCCGCATTCTGAGCGCCGGGCAATCCCGGGCAGAACTCGGATACATGGCGGAGGCGCCGCCTGTCGCTGCCCGTTCGGCCCTGCAACAAGCAGACCTGTCGTTCGACGACATGGACGCGATAAAAACGCATAACCCGTTTGCAGTAAATGACATCGTGTTCGCCCGGGAAACCGGTGTGTCACCAAAAGATTTCAACAACTTCGGCTGTTCCCTGATCTGGGGACATCCGCAGGCACCCACTGCGATGCGCTCCATCATCGAACTGATCGAGGAACTGGTGTTGCGTGGTGGTGGCCGCGGATTGTTTACAGGCTGTGCCGCGGGCGATTCGGCCATGGCGCTGGTCCTGGCCGTGGATAACCGTCAGAAAGAATGAACGAGTCAGAAACGCCGGAGTTCGCGCCTGCAACGGTAGATGTTGAACATCTGCAGGGTGGCGGATTCATTCTGCGCTCGCCGCTGAAACTCGAGCCGTATTCCGCCAATATCTGCTCGTACCTGGTCGACTGGGCAGAACTGGCTCCGGAACGCACGTTTCTTGCAGAACGTTCGGCGAACGGCGATTGGCGGCGAGTCAGTTACAGTGAAGCCCTGGCATCCGTTCGCGCGCTGGCGCAGGCCTTGCTGGACCAGGGCGTCTCCGCGGACCGGCCGCTTCTGATCCTGTCCGGCAACAGCATCGAAAACGGACTGTTACAGCTCGCAGCCATGTTCACGGGCTTACCGGTATCGCCTGTTTCCCCCGCTTACTCGTTGATGTCGCACGATTTCGGCAAGCTTGCATTTATTTTCGGCCTGGTAAGGCCAAAGCTTGTCTTTGTCGACAATGGTGAACCGTTTAGAGAAGCGTTGAGTACGTTGGATCTCGATGACGTAGAACTACTGGTCAAACAAGACGCACCGGATGGCATCCAAGCGACAACGATAGACGAGATGTCGGCTACGGAAGCGACGTCGGCTGTAGACACGGCGTTCTCCCGCGTCAGCCCGGAGACTATCGCGAAGATCCTGTTCACGTCCGGATCAACCGGAATGCCCAAGGGCGTCATCAATACGCAGCGGATGATGTGTTCCAACCAGCAGGCCATTACTCAGATCTGGCCGTTCATCACCCATCGCCCACCGATAATTGTCGACTGGCTACCCTGGAACCACACCTTCGGCAGCAATCACAACTTCAACATGATCTTGCGAAACGGCGGCACGCTCTACATCGATGCCGGTAAGCCGGCGCCGGTCTTGTTTGATACTACGATCGAGAATCTGCGTGACATCGCGCCTACCATCTATTTCAACGTTCCCCGTGGCTTTCAAATGCTGGCGCCCTACCTCGAGCAGGACGCACGATTTCGCGATCACTTCTTTTCGAATCTCGACACGATATTCTATGCTGCCGCCGCGCTGCCACAGGACCTCTGGGAACGATTCGAGGACCTGTCGATGGCGGCACTTGGCAAGAAGATCGCGATGACCTCCGCCTGGGGCCTCACGGAGTCCGCGCCTCTCGCCACAGGTGTGCACTTTCCCATCGACAGGGCCGGCGTGATCGGCCTGCCAGTACCAGGAACTGAACTCAAGATGCTGCCGAACGCCGGTAAACTGGAACTGCGCCTGCGTGGGCCGAACATCACGCCGGGGTATCTCAGGCAGGACGACCTGACCCGGGAAGCGTTTGACGAGGACGGCTTCTACAAGACCGGCGATGCCGGAAAGTTCTCAGATCCGGATGATCCGGCCAAGGGGGTCTTGTTTGATGGTCGCGTTGCCGAAGACTTCAAGTTATTGACCGGTTCATGGGTCAGCACCGGCATGGTCAGGGTCGCGGCAATTTCCGCGTGCACGGAGATTATCCAGGACGCCGTTGTCACGGGCCACGACCGCGACGAGATAGGATTGTTGATTATTCCGAATCTCGCCGGCATAACGAAGCTGGCCGGCGGGGGCCCCGATAATTCCTTGCTGGATCTCTTGCACGATGAGCGGGTCGCGCAGACGTTGCGCGATGACCTCGCCGCCTACAATTCAGAGAATCCAGGCTCCAGCACACGGGTCGCGCGGGTTCTTTTCCTGGTCGAACCTCTGGATATCGATGCCGGCGAAATCACCGACAAGGGTTACGTCAATCAACGCGCCGTGCTCGAGCGGCGGGATATCCTGGTGCAACAGCTTTACAGTGACGACGCCGCAGTAATCCTGATCGACTAGTCGGTGGATTCTGTTTGCAGGGCGGCGGCCAGTGTATCCGCCAGCGCCTTGTAGCGGGCGGTTTGCCCGCTTTCCTCGTCCTCGGCAACGACGCGCTCGAATTTTCGCGAAACGTCCTGCATATCATCGCCACTTAGCAGGTGGTCAGCCATGGGAAACAGTACCCTGTCTTCCTTCATGATGTGCTCACGCAGAAGGTAGACGTAGTCCAGCACGTTACGGACGACGTCCGTCGATGCGCCCGTGTCACCATTCTTCAGGTTCTCCGCTGCAGAGCGGAATCCGGCTGTATAGCGCCGGCCCTCCTCGTGTTCATACATCATGACCGCGACCGGGCCTGCATCCGCCGACATATCGTTGGCCGTCAGTGCCGCGAACAGTATGTCCTCTTCCTTCCTGTGGTGGCTGCCATCTGCAAATCCCGCCACGAATTCTGCCGCATCGATAAAAAATTGCGGCTCAATTCTTTCTCCGTCATCGAACCTGCGGGCGGCATCTTCCAGGCAATCCAGAACTTGCTCGATCAGCCGATGCTCCTGCATCAGAATTTCTGTCGCTTTCACGTTTTCTCCTTGGACGTGCCTGACCCTGGTTCCCGATCGAGCGGGCCGCATGTTGGCTCGGCGACATTCGTCATCGGGCACTCAACGCTTTCCTGACCCAGGTCGACTGCAACTGTGGGCGGACCGGTATCGTATTCATCCAGGTCCTTCGATGCTGCGCCGTGCTTCGCCTGTAGCAGTTTCTCATGGCGAAACGCGCCCCATAGCGCTGCACCGATGGCGCCGGCATAGATCGAGTCCGGGTGGCTGAGCACCTGCACCTTCAGTTTCTGTTCGACCACCTGCTCCTCGATTGCCTCGACGAGCCCTTCATCGACGGCGAGACCGCCGGTCAGGAGTACGCTTCCCTCCCGGGCTTTGATCGATTTCAGCAGTTTTACGAGCCGGCCCGCCATCGCGAGATGGATACCTTTCAGGATGTTCGCTGTGCTGATGCCCCGGGAAATCATATTGATCACGTCAGTCTCGGCGAGAACGGCGCATATGCTGCTGACAGTTTCAGGATTATCCGCAGTCTTCGAAATCGCGCCGACCTCTTCCAGTGTTACACCCAGGTAGCGCGCGATGTTCTCCAGAAACTGACCTGATCCCGATGCGCACTGACTCGTCATTTTGTACGTCAATACCTTGCCGCGCTCGTCCGTTGCGATTGCCCTGCCATGCAGAGCGCCGGCGTCGATGACAGCATTGATGCCCGGGCTAAGAAAGGTGGCCCCTCGTGCATGGGTTGTCATCGAGTAGAAATGTCCGGTGCGAAACGAAATATTCTCGCCGTCGCCGGTTGTCGCCACATAGTCGACAAGTTCGGGTTCCAGATCGAGTTCTCCAAGCATGCCTTCATACGCTTCCCTGGCGAGCAGCATCGGGTCACGCCGGCGAATTCGATTCGTACTCCTCGCCAGCCATTTTGCCTCTCCATCCGAAACATCGAACAGGACGGTCTTAACTGCACCGGTGCCGAGATCGATTCCTGCCGCAAGTGTCATTTCCAGTCCCCCGGTCAGTGTACGACGGCGCGCTGCGCGAACGTGGCCGCACCGAGCGCGCCCGTGTAAATGGAGTCCGGGTTCACGTTCATCGTTAGTTCACCGTAGTTCTCCGTGGCGAGTTCCTTCAGCACGGCCACGGCGGCTTCGTTTTTGGCGACGCCGCCGGTGAATGTGAATTGATCACGGATGCCGCCGGACCGCGACAGAATCGACATCGCACGAAGGATGATTGCCCGGTGCAATCCAGAGACGATGTCCTCCCTCTTCTCGCCCATCGACAGACGATCCCGTAATTCCGCACCGGCAAATACCGTGCAAGTCGAATTAATGCGTACTTTTCGCGTTGCCTGCATCGCCATCGGCCCGAGTTCGTGCAGGCCCAGATTCATTTCATCAGCAATGTAACCAAGGTAGCGTCCGCATCCCGCCGCACAACGATCGTTCATTTGAAAACTCTCGACGATCCCGTCCGAATCGACCTGTATCGCCTTGGTATCCTGGCCGCCGATATCCAGCACGGTGGACGTCTTCGGATGCATGATGTGCGCACCAAGCCCGTGGCACAGAATCTCAGAGCGAATATGCTCTTTCGAGAAAGGCAGCGTAGCGCGGCCGTACCCCGTGCCAACGACATAGCTCTCCTCGAGTTCGTAAGCGAGCACGCGTCGAACGAGTTGCCGCAATTCGTCGAGGAGTCCGGCAAACCTTGGTGACTGCTTGCAAGTCCGGTCAAGTGCACTCAGAAACTTCGCTTCATCGGCACTGTTACTGATGTGATTTTCCACTTCGATGATCGAACGGTCATAAATATTGAGCATTGCCTCGAAACTGATCCTGCTGTCCTGGGTCACCGACTCCGCGGCCCTCGAATATTGTGACCCGGCAATGTCACGGAAAAAATCGGATTTCCTGCTGGAGCCCTGTGCATAGAGCTTCGGCGCCTCGTGATCGAGCTGCCGAAAAACGTCCGCGAGCAATGCCCGCGTTTCCGCACCGTCTTTAGCGAGACGATCGTCCGTGGCGCTATCCAGGCAAGCTCTCTCGAGCTCAGCGAGCTGATCAAGGTATTGCTCCAGTCGAAAGTCCTGTTCGAACCTGCTCAGGAATTCATCGAGATAGCCGTCAAGCGTGGGCAGATCCTGCAACAGCTTGCCGAACAGGAAAAAACGCGCATCGAGAAACGCTTCCTGCTTGGCGACGTCTGCGGCAATTCCGTAATTCGAACGGGAATTGGTGATGCCACGACCCAAGACGCTCGCATCGCTGTCGAGTACGATCGCCTTGGTTGTCGTCGAGCCGAGATCAATGCCAATGAATGTCTTCATGCGGCCGTTTTCGCGTCGCCGTGGGCTTTTTTCTGTTCGATCATCTGAAAGTAACTCTCGAGCCGGTTCTTTACGTTCGCCGGCGAGAAGTAGCGCGGATCTACGAGATCGGTCTCGATGAAGCCGGCCGGCTTCCCGGTGCGCTCTTCTATTTCACGCAGCATTAGCAGCTGCCCTGCCGAAAAACTGTTGCAACTCTTGATTGAATTGACGAGGAAGCCGTCAGCCTCGTACTCATCCATGTAATTGCACAACATGTTCACACGCGACGGCAGGCTGTGGTTTGTATAGCAGCCGAGGCAATAGTCGGCGAGGGACTCGAGCGGATGATCCGGATCATGCCGAAAACCGAAGTCGTACACACCGCCGACCTTGGTGTAGGAACTGGCAACGACAACCACGCCCTCGTCGTAGAACATCTTCCAGAAGTCACGAAAATGTGTCCAGTTGGGCGGGCCCTCGACAACGAGACGAATACGTTCCTCGTCGAGGACGCCTTCCGGCGTCACCGGTCCCAGGCCTTGTTCCAGCCTCTCTTCGACCTCGGTACGCAGCGCCTCGTAATACTCCGTCGTCTGCTTGCTGCCTCGGAATGCCGTGAATATCGGGCCGCAGTAGTAGACGCCGCCGAAATAGGCGTCGATCGGCGACGGCCTGTTCTTCGCCGACTGCAAAACCCAGACCAGGTTCTCCTCGGCTTTCGCTGATTCCCTGAGGTATTCCCTCAGGCGGTCAATATCGAATTTTACGCCGCTGACGCGCTCGAGCGTTGGTATGACATGTTCCTTCAGTTGCATGACAACGAAGTCGCGCATGTTATCCGTAATCTCGCCATCAGCCTGGTAGGGAACATGCAGCATTGCCGTTTCGCAATCGTACTCATCACGCACGAGCTCGAACCACTTCATGAAGGTGAAACAACCAGTATATGAAAGCAGCAAAACGTCCGGCGTTGGCAATGGCTTGCCGTTTGGCCCGACCTGACCTTTCGCCATCATGCCCAGGTCACTTTTCACATAGGTGCAGACATCCTCCGAGTGCCCAGAGCGTTCCGCCTCCATGATGTAGCCACCACTTTTCTTCCTCATGCCGGCTTGAAGTGCATTGATCTCGGGAAGATTCCTTACGAGATCGAAACACATCAATAGTTCGTTCAGGTTGCCGGGCACGAACGTCGACGATATTTTCCTGCCCTCCTCGTGTGCAGTGGACAGTGCATCGTAGTTGGCACTGATCATGGCCTTCTGCAGTAGCATTGAATCTTCTTTCTGCACCTCCGCCGAATTCGTCACTGCGGTATTCATGCGGCGCTCCATAACTTGATTGAGTCTGCAAAGGTTCCTGCCTGCTCGCGAATCGGTTGTAGCTGGCCCGTGTTTTCCGCGAATTTGAATGCGGTATAGGGAATGCCCTGGGCTGTCAGGGCTTTTTGCAGCATGGGTCTGTCAAGGAGTGCCGGATCGCAGAAACTGGGCGATGCGAAGATGACGCCTTCCGCGTGATTCTTGCGGACCGATTCAATGAGAAATTTTCCCTTGGCCTCCCGCTTCGGCACGTACTTGCAGGACGTTTCAACGGAATAGGTGATGAATGCGTCACTGAGGTTCTTGAGTGGATCGCCCTCCGTCGGCACATCATCGAGCAACCATCGCGCGACCAGCATGAAGTCGTCATCGACGACATAACAGCCGGCCATTTCGATCGATTTGAGCAGGCCCAATGGTGGTTGTTCGCAAAAAAGGCCTGTCACGACGACCCGGCAGTTATCCCTCACCGGACGCTCGACAGCTCTCACGGCAGCAATGTAATCATGTATTAGGCGCGTGTGCTCGTCGACCGGTAAGACCATGCCGGCACGCATCAACAGGTATACCTCCGGCGTCGGCACCTGCCATGGCTCGGCGGATCGATATGCGTACAGCTCGCGAATCGCGCAACGGTTCTCGTTGTACAGGGCGATCGACACACGCAGGTCGTCGTCGCTGATCTCACGGCCGCCTAGCTCGGCAAGTTGATCGCGGAGCAATTGCAATTCACGCCTGTAAAAGACACCGCCGACATCCAGGTCGAAGTCCTGCGGGACATCGAAATAACGCACCAGCTTGTCGGGAAACTTCAGCTGCCACATTCCCGACAGATTCCGAATCACATCGCAGGTACTGGGAAAGAGCATTCCGTCGAGTTCATCCAGCCTGCCGGTGACGGCCAACTCGATCGTGGAACGCGGGATTCTGCAAATATAGCTCTGGTAGTAAGCGTCACCATGAATGACATCCAGCTGGTCGCCGCCGCCGAGAATGCCGACCGGTAGCATACCGGCAGCATGTATGAGCTCTCGCGGCACGTACACGGGCATATGGCCGATCGCCTTGCGGCTTGTCCCAGCCGATTTCCACTGCTTGACGCAATCGAAACTGAGGTCGTCACAGAGATTCCGACAACGCTCGACAATCGCTTCCAAAGCCATGATCAGACGCTCGTACGTGAATAATGGTATAATCGTACCGAATTACGTGTTTAAGGTCAATCTGCCACGACTGTACGTCGATCGCTTTGGCTGTAAGGCCCTGTTAGCGCGCGGCCCGGGTGGTAGGATAGGCCGCGGCAGGGAATCCGGTTACGCCCGATATGAACAAAAAGAAGATCGCAATCGACATCCGGCAAGCGACTGCCGCAGACGGTGCCGCCATCGTATC
>Ga0255053_10000083_pt1 | contig 44528 bp, 42 predicted proteins | sample JV7_2_22_MG_FD_188635 | JGI IMG/M metagenome (GOLD analysis project Ga0255053, IMG submission 188635) | Seawater microbial communities from Jervis Inlet, British Columbia, Canada - JV7_2_22 | ecosystem: Environmental > Aquatic > Marine > Inlet | place: Canada: British Columbia | collected... | reverse complement strand
ACAAAAAAACTTATCAAATGGACCCGTCAAACAGCGACGAGGCCCTGCGAGAGGTCGGCCTGGACCTCTCCGAGGGCGCGGATCTCGTCATGGTTAAACCGGCCATGCCATATCTGGACGTGATCAGGAGAGTGCGGGACGAGTTTGGCGTCCCCACGTTTGCGTATCAGGTCAGTGGTGAATACGCCATGCTCAAGGCCGCGGCCGAAAACGGCTGGCTCGAAGAGCGATCGGCGGTTCTCGAATCATTGCTTTGCATCAAGCGGGCGGGCGCCCATGCCGTCCTGAGCTATTTTTCGCTGGCCGTGGCTCGCTGGCTGGCGGAGTAGGTATACTCAGCGGGCAGAGCAGCAACTAAACGGTTTGTGTAACAATCGAATAACGATAAAGACACGTCCAGGGGGCGTATTCTTTGCCGTCAGAGAGAATGAAAACTTCGCGACGAAAAGGGACTGGCGACCATGGACGCTAAGCCCGCTGCTATTGATCGCTACGGCGTCATGGGCTATCCGGTATCGCACAGCCGTTCCCCGGTTATTCACCGCCTGTTCGCCTTACAAACAGGCGAGAACCTGCAGTATGAATTGCTTCAGGTCGCACCCGACCAACTCGATACCGCGATAAGGCAATTTCAACGTGCGGGAGGCAAGGGCCTGAACATCACCCTGCCGCACAAGAGCGAAGTGACGCGGCTCGTCGATGATCTCAGCGAGCGCGCGAGCAGTTCCGGTGCAGTCAATACCCTGGTGTTTCGGGATAAAGAGATTTTCGGCTACAACACCGACGGCACAGGGCTCATGCGTGACCTGCTCGATAATCTCGGCCTCGAACTCAAGGACGCCAGTATTTTGATTCTCGGCGCCGGTGGCGCGACGCGCGGTATCGTTGGCCCATTGCTTGACGCTGAGCCCGATTCTATAACCATTGCCAACCGGACTCTGTCGAAAGCCCGGGTCCTCGCGGAGCATTTCTCCGCTTCCGGCCCCGTAACTGCTTGCCGGTTCAGAGAGGTGAAACCCACATCGTCATTCGACCTCGTCATCAACGCCACCTCCGCCAGCGCCAAGGGCGAATTACCGCCTTATCCCGAAACCGCAGTCACTGACCGGACATTTTGCTACGACCTGTCTTACGGCCTCAGTCCCACGCCATTCAGCAGCTGGGCAGCTAGGAAGGGCGCGGCGCATTCCGTGATGGGTTGGGGCATGCTGGTCGAACAGGCTGCGGAGTCTTTTCATCTCTGGCGTGGCGTCAGGCCGGACACGCAAAAGGTGCTGGAGCAACTTTCGATTACCGCATAGTCACGAACTCTTCCGCACTCGTGGGATGAATCGCAACCGTATCGTCGAAGTCTTTTTTCGTCGCCCCCATGCGTACGGCAACAGAAAATCCCTGCATCATTTCGTCGGCGCCGTCGCCGATGACGTGGCAGCCGACAATTTTCTCCTCCTGACCGACCGTAACGAGCTTCATGGCTGACGGTTCCTTGTGCTCGCCGAGCGCATAGAGCATGGGTGTAAATCTTGACTCATACACTCTCACATCGTCGCCGAACTCTGCCCTGGCGTCGGCCTCAGTCATTCCAACCGTGCCGATTGGCGGATGGGCGAATACCACTGTCGGTATGAAGCGATATTCAAGATGGCGATCGGCCATGCCGCCGTACAGGCGGTCCGCCAGGCGCCGGCCCGCCGCGATCGCGACCGGTGTTAACGCTTCCCTGCCCGTTACGTCACCGAGCGCAAAAATGTTGTCGACGTTCGTAGCCTGGTAATCATCGACGGGCACGAAACCGTAGCCGTCTGCTTCCACGCCGGCGGCATCGAGTTGCAATTGCTCTGTATTTGGCGCGCGGCCAACAGCCCAGACAATACTGTCGAATGCGCCAAACTCGCGGCCATCTTCGGCAATTAGCTTGAGTCCGCCGGAAGTTCGTTCAAGTGCATGCGGCACGACGCCGGTCTCGAGCTGAATACCGTCCTGCTGCATGGCCTTGTGCTGCTCGTCCCTGAGCATCTGGTCGAAGCTGCGCAACACACCGTCCTTCCTGACCAGCACGGTGGTCTCCGATCCCAGGGCATTGAAAACACCGCTCAGTTCGACGGCGATGTATCCGCTGCCCGCAAGGGCCACCCGTCCCGGACGGTCCGGGAGCTCGAAAAACCCGTCTGAGGTTATGCCCAGCTTGGCGCCGTGAATTCTGGGTACGATCGGACGGCCCCCGGTCGCAATCACAATGTTATCGGCGCGATAGTCGTCACTCTCAACCCGAATCGTGCTCTTGTTGACGAAGTCCCCGGTTCCCTTGATGAGTTCGACATTCCTTTTGTCGAGATTTTCCTGATAAATATCGTTGAGTCTTGCGACATAGGCGTCACGCCTTTGCTTGAGCTCCGACCAGTCGTGACCGTTCACCGTCAGATCAAATCCATAGTCCGCCGCAAGCCGGGCGCTGCGTGCGTAGCTCGCCGAATACCACATGACCTTCTTTGGCACGCAGCCGACATTGACACAGGTACCACCGAGCGGCCCGTTCTCGATTACGGCGACATCCGCCCCATGCTCTGCTGCTCTCTGTGCATGCGCCAGACCGGCGCTACCGCCGCCAATCACGATCAAATTGAATTTCTTTTTCACTTGTGCTCCTGCCAACCTGCCCGCGCCGTTTGCGCGCCGCGTACTTTTTTCCTGTGATAACATCCTGCGCCTGACAGGACATCAACAGCATTCATGACCAACCCTCTACTGGATACGTCGGCATTGCCGCGCTTCGGTGACATAGCGCCCGAACATGTGCTGCCCGCACTGAAGAAGCTTATCGCAGAGCATCGTAGAAAGCTTGCGGCCCTTCTCGATGATCCCGAGGAAAAAAACTTCGCTGCGCTCGTCACTCCGCTCGAGGAAATGAGCCATGTATTGAGCCGGGTCTGGTCGCCCGTAAGGCACCTGCAAAGCGTTCTGGAGGCGCCCGGCTGGCGCGAGGCATACAACGCCTGTCTGCCACTATTGACCGAACACGGCACCGAAATATCACAAAACAAGAAACTACATCAGGCATTCGAATGCCTGTCCGGCTCACTTCCTGCCGATGCGCCAGACGCGAAGCGCAGTCTCGTCGATCATGCGTTAAGGGATTTTCGCCTGGCCGGCGTCGCCCTGCCCAATGACAAGAAAAAGCACTTCAGGGAGTTGATGCAGGAGCTTGCCACCGTCCAGGCGAATTTTGATCAGAATGTCCAGGACGCTACCGACAGCTGGCATTTTCATACTGAGGACGAAGCGCAGCTCGCCGGTCTGCCGCAGCAAACGTCGGCCCGCGCCCGCAATGACGCAAAAGCGAATAATGTTGGCGGCTGGTGGCTCACTCTAGATCATCCGACTTATCAGGCAGTTATCACTCATGCCGAGAGCCGGAGTTTACGAGAAACATTTTACCGTGCGTGGTCAACACGGGCTTCCGATCAGGGCGCTGACACATCTTTCGACAACAGCCGGAACATCGGTAGGATTTTGCAGCTGCGGCATGAGGCAGCAAGGTTGGTCGGGTTCGATAACTATGCCGAATACTCTCTGGCCACCAAGATGGCCGCTGAAACCGTCGCAGTTATCGACTTTCTGAGCGAGCTGGCTTCGCGCACCCGGTCTGCCGCAGAAGCCGAATTCGAGACTCTCGCAGAGCTCGCCTCTCACGATCTTACCGCCTGGGACATCGCTTTTTACACCGAAAAACTGAAGCAGAAGAAGTTCTCGATTTCGAACGACGTGCTGCGACAGTACTTCCCCATTGCCCGTGCGCTAAGTGGCCTTTTCGGTCTGGCGGAGAAGCTCTATGGCGTTGCCATCGCGAAGAACGACAACATTCAAAAATGGCACGACAGTGTGAGTTACTACGAGCTGCGCGAGAGAAGCGGCGCAGTAATCGGTGGTTTCTATGCCGATCTGTATGCTCGTAACGGCAAACGGGGAGGTGCCTGGATTGACGAATGTGTGGTTAGGAAAAATCTGCACGGCGAAAATATTTTGCCGATCGGTTACCTCGTTTGTAATTTCTCTCCGCCCGACAAGAGTAGTCGTTCGCTGCTCACCCATGAAGATATCGTCACGCTTTTTCATGAATTCGGGCACATGCTCCACCATCTTCTTACTCGCGTAGACTATCCAAGCCTTGCCGGCATCAATGGCGTGCCCTGGGATGCCGTCGAACTGCCAAGTCAGTTCATGGAGAACTTTGCCTGGTGTTACGACGTTCTGGTCCGGGCATCGGGACACTGTGAATCCGGCGAGCCGTTGCCCAAAGACCTTTTCCAGAACCTCGATGACAGCCGTCATTGTGGTGCGGCAATGACGATGCTTCGGCAGATCGAGTTCGCGCTTTTCGATTTTCAGTTGCACGCGAACTACGATCCAGACAACGGCACCGAACCGCTGGACATACTCAGGGATGTTCGCGATGAACTCTCTCTTGTGCCTCACCCCGAGTACAACCGGCTGCCCCACAGCTTTACCCACATATTCGCCGGCGGTTATGCGGCTGGCTACTACAGCTACAAGTGGGCAGAAGTGCTGGCGGCCGATGCATTTTCTGCATTTGAAGAGTCCGGGATCTTCGATGAGCAGACTGCCAGACGTTTTCGTTCTGAGATTCTCGAGATCGGCGGCAGCAAGGACATCATGGAGGCCTTCATTGCATTTCGGGGCCGCAAACCATCCATGGATGCTCTGCTCCGCTATAGCGGCATTGGGCTGGCAGCATGAAGATCGCGACGTGGAACGTAAATTCGCTGAACGTCCGCTTACCGCATGTCCTCGAGTGGCTTGCGGCACATGAGCCCGATGTGCTCGTGCTGCAGGAAATCAAGCAGCTAACCGAGGTCTTTCCGGAAGAAGCGTTCTCCGAGGCCGGCTACCAATCGATTGCGAGCGGCCAGAAGACATACAACGGCGTCGCTACCGTCTGTCGTGACAAACCGTTAGATCCAGTTACCGATTTTCCAGGATTCGAGGACCCGCAACGCCGCATACTGGCGACCACCATCAGCGGTGTTCGCGTAATAGATTTGTACGTGCCGAATGGCCAGGCTGTCGGCACGGAAAAATACGAATACAAGTTGAACTGGCTTGCAGCCCTGCGCGATTTCCTGCTGGAAGAGCTCGAAAGTCACTCGAGGCTTGTCGTGCTCGGAGACTTCAATATCGCACCCGGTGACCGTGATGTTTATGACCCGGAAAAGTGGGGCGATGGGATTCTCTGCAGCGAGCCTGAGCGAGATGCGTTAGCTGAGTTGCTCAAACTCGGGCTAAGCGATGTGTTCCGCCAATTCGATCAGGCAGAAAAGAGCTTTAGCTGGTGGGATTACCGGGCGGCCGGCTTCCGGCGCAACGCGGGCCTGCGGATCGACCTGATTCTGGCCAGCCCGGCCATGGCACAAGCCTGCCGGACAAGCTACATAGACAAGGAGCCGCGTGCCTGGGAGCGGCCATCCGATCACGCTCCCGTAGTGGCGGAATTTGCGATCTGACGAAAGTCAGGCCAATATTACATATTCTTGCTAAAACCTGTGCCCGACGATGATCCTCAGTGTATTATTTTACTACGTCAAGCCGGCACGCTGTAGGCTATCCGTGAGCAATGCGGAGCGGGGGTTGGCATGAATAATATGAGTAACCCTCGCATAGCAATGCCTGCGATGACTGCTCCACCGAAAGATAAGAAGAAGAAGAAAATATTGTCTCAGGATCGACGTAACGATTACGACGTGACTAATACGGTGCAGGTCAGCAGTCCTGCCGCGGTCCGCGATGCTGTGCACGAACTCATCATGGAGACGTTTCCGGGCGCATCTTTCGATAAGCTCTGGCTTGCGTTTTACGACTTCGAGCGGCTGTTCACAGGAAAATTTCCCGGCTATAAGGGTTGCGATACGACGTATCACGACCTGCAGCATACGCTGGACATGACCCTGGCCCTCACGCGGCTCGTCGCCGGCCGCGAACGCAGCGTCGAACTCCCCGATCGCCTCGGCGCCGCACGTGCCCAGATGGCAATTGTCACGTCTCTGTTCCACGACTCCGGCTACATTCGTCACGAGGAGCGGGACAGCGCGTTTCACAACGGCGCCGAGTTCACGCTTTGTCACGTATCACGAAGTGCCGATTTTCTCCGCCGTTACTTGCCCGAGCTCGGAATGTCCAGGGATGTCCCGGTCAGCAGCATGATTGTCCATTTCACCGGATACGAACTGGATCTCGACAAAATTGAACTCGACGATCCGAGGGACATTATTTGCGGACACCTCCTCGGCACTGCCGACCTCATCGCACAGATGGCAGACCGCTGCTACCTGGAGAAATGCAGAGACCGCTTGTACAACGAATTCGTGCTGGGCGGGATAGCGGTCGAAAATGCCAGGCCCGGCGAGTACACGATACGATACAAGTCGGGCATCGATCTTCTCGCCAAGACACCCTTGTTTTATCGGCAGGTGTTTCGCGAACGCCTGCAACAAAAATTCAATCGCGCCTACCGCTACATGGAAGTCCTTTACGATGGCGAGAATCCTTACGTGGACGCAATGAACAACAATATGATGCATCTCGTCCGCGTGCTCAAATCTTGTGACTGGAGGCTCTTGCGCCGCAGCCCGCCGTACTTCCTCGGGATCCGCAGTGCAATTCAGGACATTGAAAAACTTGCCCGCGCTTACCTGGCGAAAGTGCCGGACACCGCGCAAGTCACCAGCGGATACGCCACCGCCTGATATCACCCGTCACGAAGGCCTCCTACCAGCGTTCTATTGGCTTTCCAGTACGGGCTGCTGAAATCAGTTCGTCAATGCTTCTTTCACAAATTCCCAGCGGTCGTTTCCGAAAAACATCTCTTCGCCGACGAAAAACGTCGGCGCCCCGAACGCCCCCCTCCTGATTGCTTCATCAGTATTTTCTTTGAGCTCGTCTTTGATTGACTGATCCGCAATGCGGGCAAAAGTCTCGCTTTCATCCAGACCCGCAGAATTCATAATATCTGCAAGGACCTTATCGTTATTCAGGTCGGATTCATGCACAAACATCGCCGCAAACAATGCACTGTGAACTTTATCGAATACGCCATCCCCTTGTGCCACGACCGCAAGCCGGAGCGCTTTGAGCGTGTTCTGTGGAAACTTCGGGTTCCACTTGTATGCCACGCCGTAATGTGACGTCCAGCGGATGATGTCTTTTCGTAGATATATTCCCTTAGCCTCGATCGAACCTGGCGGTTTGTTACCGGTTGCTTGCATGACCGCAGCAAGAAACATGGGACGATAGACCAGGTTTGATCCACCAACTTTGCCTACCTGACTATCGGCCAGATAGGAATAAGGGCTCACATAGTCATAAAAAAACTCGAGCTTCTTTGCCATTAGCGGGGCTCCATTGGTACATGGCCTGGCGTGACCTTCACGCGATCCAGCCATGCGCGAGTTGCCGGGTAATCATCCAAATCAAAGCCGCCCTCATGCGCGACATGCGTATAAGCATAAAGTGCGATATCCGCAATACTGTACTCTGACCCGGCAATGAACGTGTTATTACCAAGCTGCTGCTCCATCACATCAAGCGCTTTGTAACCGCCAAGCCGTTTTTCCTCCATTGCCGCTTGCCGATCAGGAGGACTGCCGAGATATTGAATGATGAATCGCGACGTCGCGATATTCGGCTCGTGGCTGTATTGTTCAAAAAACATCCACTGCAAAACTGCCGCACGTGAGAACTTGTCCGAACCCGCCAGTTCCGTGCCGTCCGCCAGATAAGCAAGAATCGCATTAGATTCAGCAAGATGACGGCCATCCGGCAGCGCAAGCAGGGGAATTTTTCCGTTGGCATTCATGGTAAGAAATTCAGCTGTGCGGGTATCGCCGGCCAGGATATCCACTTCGTGCCATTCGTATGCGATACCCAGTTGCGAGCAAAGCAATTTTATCTTGTAACAGTTGCCGGATCGCAAGTCACCGTAAACGACAAACTTATCTTTCGTCATTTCTATCCACCCCGTGCTTTCTCAATGCGAGTACCTCGTACCGGTTTAGTGGCCTCTTCGAATAGAATATTGCAACCGCGACGGCGCAAAATGCGTAGATCACGTCGATAACGGATACGGTATTTTCGAAAAAGCTCCCCAGGACCCGCCACCAGTTGCTACCAGGACCGGTAGTTTCTGTCCCCGTGAATACCAGCGCAATGAACAGATTGCCGCTAAATGCGCCTATCCAGGCCGCCGCGCCTGCAACCAGTGGAAAACGCCAGTCCAGTCCGCGGCCGGACCTCTGGACGGCAATCCCGATAACCGCACCTTGCACGATGGAAATCCACGGCAAGAACTTGCCGGACGCTGATGCCGTGAATGCCCAGACAATGTTAAACATGATGATCGCGATCGCTGCGCCTGTAATCGCCGCCCGAACGGACTGGGCAGCGATCAATTTCTCTGCGCTGACGAGCGTGGCATCCCGGCCGAGATTACGCGAGTGTTTTTGCCTGAGTCGAAACATTCACTAAATTCGCAGATCAGCGAGTTTGCTTAACCGGCCCACTTATTCCTGTCGCACACTGCTGTAGAATCCGTAATCCGGTAAGGTATTCGCCTGATCGTCATATTAGCCGATTGCGGCGCCAATTCCTTACTGAGGGCGGCTCAGGAGCCCCGTGAAAATGCTTGTGATATCAAGAACCTATCGAACAGCGGCCGTTATCGCGACCCTGGCTCTTGGTTTGAGCGCCTGCGCCGAATCTACGAGCGTCGTCAAGACTTATCACGATGGTTCCTATGATGGTACTTTCTTCGATAATTTCCTGGTCATAACAGTGGCCGGCAGTTCCGATTCGCGAACACTGTTTGAGAAGACATTGGTATCCCGCCTGATCGACGTGGACACCTCGGCATCAGCCTACTATGCCGTTATGGGTCGCAAGCAGCCCATTGAACGAGATATGCTCAGTATCGCCGTCCGCTCCCGTGAATTTGACGCCGTATTGCTAACGCGTCCGGTGAATCGGAACCTACCTGTCGTTGATCTTTTCCGAATGAACTACGACGAACTCAACCAGCTTAACGACATCGATATAAGCAACGCGGTTGAACTGATGACGGAACTCTATTCCGCTTCGGACCAGAAAAGAATTTGGGCGATCAGGAGCACAAGTCCGGGTTCTGACTCCACAGAAGAATCTGTCGATGTCCACGCATCGAAAATTGTAGCGCAGCTTCAGAAGGATGCCTTGATTCACTAGTTATCGGAAATGCTGCCGTATCGACTTCTAATCTCTTCACCCGACAACCCAGGCCCCGCGCCCGCATGCCTGCGGGTAAGTAAAAATACGGCTATTGAATGTAAACGAAGTGGGCGAACATCCGTTATAACCATGAGGAGAGAAATCATGAAACGATGGCAATCATTGATCCTCATCCTGGCCCTGAGCGGTTGCGCTGCCACATCGGGAGACGTGGCTGGCGAGTCTCTGGGGTCACCCGAGAAAGTGTGTGTGAATGTGCGAAACATCACCTCATTTGATGCTATTGATGACCGGCACATATATATCAAAACCCGTGGTGAACGGAAGCATTTTCTTTTCACGATGCATGGCGGATGCACCGGGCTGCGCAGCGCACAAACGATCGCTGTGAAAGATACAATGAGCAGCGTGTGTTCCAACAGTTTCGGTGAGGTTGTTTACCGCCAAATGGGCAGGGGTTTGGAGTCCTGCCGCATTCGAACTATCGAAGCGGTCTCGGACAAAGACGATGCCAGGGGCCTGGTAGAGGATCGCAAGCGGGCAAAACGGGAAGCGCAGTCTGAAAGTGAGTAGTTGTGATCGTCGAGACCCTGTCTGACAAGGAGTGCCCGGCTTGATTGCGCCCGACGGGCCCCTACCCGATCGCGCGCAGCCATTCAAAAGCATACCGGGTTACGTTAGCAATCATTCCGCCAGGATCCGTGTAGGATGCCCCGGCGATCGGAGGAGGAGCCCATGAAGCACCTGCCCAGGATCGGTGACCATATGGATGCAGTGGTGCCCACCCTCAGCCCTGAGACTCGAATAATGAAGGCGGTCGACTTCCTGCTGCGTCATCGGGTGACCGGGGCCCCGGTGGTCGACTCCGATGGGAGACTGCTGGGAATAATCACTGAAACGGACCTGCTCAAGCTGGTAACCGAGGGCATTCAGGGCCAGCCTCCTACGGAGGCAACGGTCGCAGAGTACATGACCAGCGATGTAGTGACAGTGCCTCCGACCGTAGACATCTACTATGTCGCAGGCATATTTTCGAAGAGCAAATTCAGACGCCTACCCGTGGTCGAAGACGGTAAGATTGTCGGAGCCATCACACGCTATGACCTGCTCCGGGTTATTCGGACGCTTTCAGTGATGCCCTGATAACAGGGTCCACTAGCTGCACACAACATGGCTAGGTTACGGGCAGGCTACTTCAGAATACCTTTGGATTTATTCTCACGAGCGAACCAGACGGCGAAAATACTTAGAGCAAGAAATACTAGCTCAACGGAAATATGGGCTCCGCTCATAACGCTCGATACGTTAGCGAGAACAAACGCTCGGTACAAAGCGCCCAGGAAAAAAACCACTGAGATGATATAGAGTGGCAGTGCCCAGACTCGTCGCAGCAGCAGCCCAATTGCGCCAAGCAGACGAGTCACAGCGGCGATTATGCCAACCGCGATCGCCCAGAACGGGATACTCGCAACATAGTTTGCATATGCTTGTCTATTTGCGGCGGTCTCAGCCGTCTGGGCAAATTCTTCCGGTGTTTCTATGAAATAGGCGATATATATTGAAGCGCCTCCAAACCCCCAAAGCAGCAATCCAACGGAAATCACCCAAAACGAAACGGACGGTCCGGTGTCAGTGGTTTTCAAACGATTGTCCTCCGGCCGATCGTGTTCATTGTCTATGGTCAGCGGTAGCAGTCAACACGGCGAAAAGACGTGCGTCAAGGTTCTGACCCCTTTCTGAATTTTACTTAGCCGCGAGCTTGGCGATAACGTCGATATGCAGGCTCGCGCAATCAATCACCTCGAAACTGATATCCCGACCATCGAACGCGAGGACGAGATCGGTTCCGCCAAGCATGACTGCCTCGGCTCCGGTCTCGGCGACAATCCGACGGCCTGCCGAGAAAAACACCTCGCGTTGCTCCTCGGTCACGACTCCGGTGGAAGTCATTTCAATATAGGCACGATGAACGTCCTCGAGATCGGATTTACACGGCGGCATAACCTCTGTCGACTCGATCCCGCGATAAAATCCTGTCTCCATCACTGTCCTTGTTCCAAGAATACCGACCTTCCGAATAGCCATGTTCCGCAACGTTCGGTTAACTTCCTCGATCATGTCGATCACCGGTAACGACGAGACCGCTTTGAACTCATCGATACAGAAATGACCCGCGACTGAGGTGATTGCTACCGTCTCCGCACCCGCGGCTTTCAGGCGTTCGGTCAGGCGGGAAAAAATAGTAACTTGCGCCGCCTTGTCACCTCCAAGCAGATTTCGGAGGAGCGTTGGCGTGTCGGCGTGAACGATAGTGAGATCGAGACTGAAGTCACGTTGAGTGGCCACCTCTATGATCCGGCGATAGTAGTAATCCGTCGCGGCTGGGCCGATTCCCCCTACGAGTCCGATGTGCATAACTTAGGTCCCTTTCTGGAGCGGCGAAACGACTGCGCGTCCGGCTAATATCTCGGGCCCTGATAAGAAGCGACGACTTCCGCGACCAACCGGTCAAGCTCGTCCTGTGGATACCAGCGTCCGCGCGACATCACGCCCAACCGTTGCCGGGTAGCCCTAACGTCTTCCAACGGATTCGATTCGAGCAATACAAGGTCGGCACGTTGTCCCACGGTGATCTCTCCGAAGGCATCGTCAACACCCATCCGGTTTACGCTCAAGCAAGCGTTGCTGGTGGCTGCGCGCAGCGCCTCGTAGGGGGACAGGCCTGCTTCAACGAGTAATTCCAGTTCACGGTGGATGTGCTCCGGCAGTCCGCCCTCTACGCCAGTATCCGTACCGGTGAGGATTGGCACGCCTGCAGCATGCAAGGCCCGGGTCATCTGCTTATAAAACGGCTGCAGCGTATCGCGACGCCAGTCTTGTTGGCCCTGCCAGTTAACCATGCGGCCGCCAAGCCACATCCGGATCGTCTGTGGGCGGATGCGACTATATTCCGGCCGATCAAAATACCCCGGACCTCCGTCCAGGTACTCGTAGGTGACCACGTCCGTCACCATGTTCGAGACGACGAGTGCGTCGTACTCGACGACACTCTCGACAGACTGAGGTATCAGATCCTTGTCCACCGGCACCGGCTGGAACGCTCGCGGTGAAATTTCACCCATCAGATGCTCGTCGAGAAACTCATCGACGTGCGCTGACTCCTGCAATCCGGCTGCAAGCGGCACCTCAATACCGTAATCGAGGTGACCGATAACATAGATGCCCTGGATTCGCGCCTCGTCGATGGCACCTAGATACTGATCCCGTGTCATCCAGTCGTACACCTTGATCAGATCGTAACCGGCGTTGACTTGCCGTCGAACTTCAGCTCGGGCCCGCGCTTCGGTATCCGGAAAATAGGCAAACGGGTACTGTAGCGACGCATAAGCATTCAGAGGAATCGCCTTCACGCCAAATAATACAGCGCCGATTGCAACCAAAACTATGGCGCCCGGCAATATCTCTCGTCTCAATGGCGCGGTACCGCAACTCAATACTCGCAGGCGCTGCAACAGCCAGAGCGAGATCCATACAGCTGCCCCGAGGGCGAGAAGGCCAGCAACGACCAGCAGACGGAACGCCCAGACCATTGTCGGTTCAGGCGGGCCGACGATAACGGGCCCACTGGTGTAAATCGTGGGACCGATCCGTTCTCCACGAAAAACCTGATCCCGCCATTCGAGATGGTCCGGCAGGGCATTGAGATTGCGAATCGTGGTTACGCCCTCCGCCAGAAATAGCCGCATGAAATCCGGGCTGGGATCAACATTCAAATGAGCATGCATGTCGGCGAGGCCGGGCATTAAATACGCGCCGTTGGCGTCGATGACTGCCGCGCCCGACGGTACGTTCACATCGGCAGATGGACCGACTGCGACAATCTTATCGCCGTCAATGACGACGGTGTATCCCACCAGAACACTTTCGGTGTCCATCGGAATCACATTAACGTTGACGAATGCAATCGGATTTCGAGCGTGAACCGATGCGCTTGTAACGGTGGCAAGAGTGATCACCAGGAACGCCGCGAAAGTCCTGCTTCGGCACCCTGGTATCTTAAAGGTCATGCGTCTCTCGTGTATTCAACGGTTCGAAACACTTATTGTGTCGGCAGCATAGCAGTTCGGAACTCGCCATTCAGACTTGCTCAAATCTGGCAGCGTGTGTCTGGTCGGGTGCCGACATAGACAAATGGTAGCTGCTATTCCTTGATGTTTGGCCAGGTATCGCCAATCCGATAACCAGCCGGCCATGGGTCGTCCGATTCCAGCATGAGCTGCTGTGTACCCGTAATCCAGGCTCGGCCCGAGATCGACGGGCGGATTGCCGCTCTGTCTCCGACTGTGGTTTCCGACTCGATGCGGCCGAGGAATTCTGAATCGATGATAGATCGGGCTAACAGCGTGTCGCCGACGGTTGCCTCGCCCCTCGCATGCAGAACAGCAAGTCTTGCTGAAAGCCCGGTTCCCGTCGGTGAGCGATCGACTTTACCGGGACGTATGGCAACCGCGTTCTTGCCGATCTTCTGCCCTGCCTCTTCGAAGATCGGTTTGGTAAACTGACAAAAAGATATTTGCTTCACCTCCGGATTATCCGGATGACAAAATCCCAGTTGTTCGTTGGCCGCTGCCGTGATTTTTACGCCCGCCTCGGCAATATCACGGGCCTCGTCCGGCGTGATTTCAAAACCCGCAGCCGCCGCATCAACGATGACGAAAGTATCTCCACCGTAGGCCGTATCGACCGTAAGCGTTCCGAGCCCGTCTACCTCGATCTTCTTACCCAGTTGGTCCGCGAACGACGCGATATTACGTACGGTGATCCGCTCCGCCTTTCCATCATGGCACTGTGCCGTAACGTCGACGATGCCGCCCGGCGCTTCGAGAATGAGCCTGGTCTCAGGCTCGGTCATCGGGATGATGCCGGTCTCGAGAAGAACCGTGGCCACGCAGATCGAGTTCGACCCCGACATGGGAGGGGTGTCCTCGGGCTCCATAATGATGAATCCCATTTGTGCGCTCGGGTCTTTGGGCGGAACGAGCAAATTCACATGCCGAAAAACGCCACCGCGGGGCTCGTTGAGTACGAAATTGCGTAGTGTTTGATCCCTGGCAATCCAGCGCGACTGTTCCCAGACTGTCTCGCCGGGTGGCGGATCAACGCCACCAACAATAACGTCGCCCACCTCACCTTCGGCGTGGCAATTAACGATCTCTATCGTTTTTTTGCTAAGCATTCTGATTCCGCATGACGAGCTCTGCTGCTGCGAGGTCTTCCAGTGCCGAGCCAACTGATTTAAACAGGGTTATTGCTTCGCCCGATGACCGCCCCTGACACTTGCCCCGGGCGAGTTCGGACAGATCGCCGGCAATGTCCGATTCTTTCATCGCTCCTTCTTCTATTGCCTGCAGAATATCGCCGGCTTCCGATAACGCACCGCTGTATGTATCGACGAACACCTCGGCGCGCGAAACCGCCTCGCCATCTGCTTCGCGCATGTCTTGCCTGAAGGCGCCGACCAGGTCCAGATGCTGTCCGTCTTGCAGCCACTCGCCCTTTATTATTGGTTCGATAGAAAGCGTCGCGCAGGAGATAATGTCGGCCTCTCGCACCGCTGCTTCGAGATCAGTCACTGGCTCAATCGAAAATGACGCCACCGAAAAGTTTTCCACCACCTTTCTTGCTGCCTGCTCACGCCGACCCCAGATCAGAACTCTGTCGATGTCCCTCGAAGTCGCGTGTGCTGCCACCATATGCGGCGCGAGTTGGCCTGTGCCAACCATCAACAGTGTTTTCGAATCGCCTCGTGACAGGTAACTTGCTGCAAGGGCCGATGCCGCAGCCGTACGTCGCAGCGTGAGCTCCGTGCCATCGAGCACTGCGAGAGGAACACCTGTTGTGGCGTCCATCAGGAAGTAACTCGCATTGACCGCCGACAACTCACGTCGAGAATTATCCGGAAACACGGTGGCGATTTTGACGCCGAGCCTCCCGCCTGTCTGCCAGCATGGCATGAGTAACAGGGTACCGTCCGCGCCGTCTGTCACTTCGACCGGGTAATGGGATCGATCCGGAATGTTGGCCCCGGTCTTAAACGCTGCATCGAGTGCGTCAATTAAAGCATCATAGGGTAGTGCTTCGGCGACGCTTTCTGCATTAAGAATTATCATTATTGTCGGCTGTTCGACCCGGCATAGTATTATCGTGCTGCAGCGCAATCTTACCGTTCAAGCCCATACGAACAAAATCGGCCACCTGCCACCCTGATAGTCGATGACATTTTATCGAAAACCGGGCCTGTCCGCGGTTATCTCCGCGGTGATGGGCGACATGATCAGCCAGGGCAAGAAAAACGTGTCGTGACTTAATCTTCCGGGAAAAAACAAACCTGACACCTTTCCTGATCCCCGTGACGGTAGGTTATAGTGCCGAAAACGGTAGGGGAGAAACGACATGGTGTGGCTTTGCGTTGGTGTGCTGCTTTGGATGGTCGTACATTTGATCCCGAGCGTGGCTCCGGGGTTACGGATCTCGCTGATCAAGCGCGTCGGTGAAAATCCCTACAAGGGTATTTTTGCTCTCACACTTGTTTTATCCATCGTGCTAATGGTTATCGGCTGGCGTTCCACGACGCCGAAAATCATATATGTGCTTCCGGCCTGGGGCCTTCCGGTCACATTGATGCTGATGCTGATTGCTGTCTTGTTATTCGGCGCTGCCCATCAGCCAACCCGAATCAAGAGAATCATCCGGCACCCTCAGTTGACCGGCATGGTCGTGTGGTCTCTGAGCCACCTGCTTTCGAACGGCGATTCCCGCTCTCTCGTACTGTTTGGTGGACTGGGTTTGTGGGCATTGATCGAAATGCCGTTGATCAGCCGACGGGAAGGCGTCTGGGAAAGGCCTTACGGCCCGGCACTCTCGGTCGAGATCAGGGGCGTATTAATCAGCGCCGTGATCTTTTTCGTTCTTGTGTTCCTGCACCCGTATTTCGCGGGCGTCTCACCAATACTGCCCTGACTCGACGGACGTTCTGGATTCAGCACCTCGGCTCGACCCGTGAAGCTATTCAACCGTAACCGACTTCGCGAGGTTCCTCGGCTGATCTATGTCCGTACCTTTCAGCACGGCCACATGATAGGCGAGTAGCTGCAGCGGAATCGTATAGATGATTGGTGCCTGAAAGTCCTGAATCAGGACGGGCATTCTCATCGTGTGGATGCCGACCCGGTCTCCGAACTGCACTCTCGGGTCGGCGAATACATACAGCACTCCGCCGCGTGCCCGTACTTCCTGCAGGTTGCTTTTGAGTTTCTCCAGGAGCTCGTCATCCGGCGCCACCGCGATGACCGGCATGTCCTCGTCAACGAGGGCTAATGGCCCGTGCTTTAACTCGCCGGCTGCATACGCTTCGGCATGGATATACGAGATCTCTTTGAGCTTCAGCGCACCCTCCATCGCAACAGGATTCTGCACGCCCCGGCCGACAAACAGCGCGTGATGCTTGTCCACGAAATGTTGAGCCAGGGACTCTATCGCATCATCCAGCGTCAGGACCTGTTCAATAAGCCCCGGAATTTCCGCGAGTTGAGCAACGAGAATGCGTTCCTGCTTTTCCTCGAGACCGTTGCGGCGGGCGAGCGCGATGGTCAACAGCGAAAGGGCTGCGAGCTGAGTCGTAAACGCCTTCGTCGATGCCACACCAATCTCCGGTCCCGCATGCGTCATCATCACGAGTTCCGACTCACGCACTATCGAACTCTCGGGTACGTTGCATATCGCCAGCGTGGAGATGTAATCGATTTCCTTTGCCAGACGTAGTGCCGCCAGCGTATCGGCCGTTTCACCGGACTGACTAATCGTTATGAAGAGAGTGCCTTCCGGCACAACGGGCGAACGATAGCGATATTCGCTGGCTATCTCGACCGTACAGGGCAGCTTGCACAATTGTTCAATCCAGTAACGTGCTATCAACCCCGCATGGTAACTGGTGCCACAGGCGATAATATGTACGCCACACGTCTTGTCTAGCACCTTAACAGCCTTCCCTCCGAAAGCCGTGTCCAGCACTTTTCCGTTTGCGATACGTTTATCGAGCGTGCGCGCCACTGCGGCAGCCTGCTCGTGAATTTCTTTTTGCATGTAGTGCCGGAACTTGCCGCGTTCGGCAGCATCGGCCGACAGCTCGCTTTCCTTAACGGGCCGTGCGACCTCCCTACCGTTGCTGTCATAAATCGTCACATCTTCCCGGCGCACGACGGCCATGTCTCCCTCGTCGAGGAACATGAACTTCCGCGTGACCGGCAGCAGGGCGGCAACATCAGATGCAACGAAGTTCTCACCTATCCCCAAGCCGATGACAACCGGACAACCCGCCCGCGCCAATACAAGTGTCTCAGGATCGTCCGCGCTCAGGACTGCGAGTGCATAAGCGCCTTCCAGCTCGGCAACGGTCGCCCGAACCGCTGCCGGGAAATCCCTTGTGTCTTTCAGGTGAAGCTGTATACGGTGTGCGATAACTTCCGTATCGGTCTCGGATTCGAACTTGAAACCAGACTTTTTCAGGTCCTCGCGCAATTCTTCGTAGTTCTCGATGATGCCGTTGTGAACAACGGCAATCGTCTGCCCCGACATGTGCGGGTGCGCATTATTTTCGCTCGGGGCGCCATGTGTCGCCCAGCGCGTGTGCGAGATGCCGGTTGTGCCCTGGAGCGGTTCATCGTCGAGCGCCTGTTGCAATTCCTGCACTTTGCCGAGACGGCGAATCCGGTTAAGGGCTTTGCCGTCCAGAATCGCGATACCCGCCGAGTCGTAACCGCGATACTCGAGCCGGCGCAGGCCCTCCATCAGTATCGGGACGACATTTCTCTCGGCAACAGCACCGACGATTCCACACATGGATACGCTCTTCCTGAACTTGTTATTGACTAAGTCTGATTGTCTCAGCTTTCGCGGCCGGCCAGAGTGCATGAATTCGCAGAAATCGGCAAGCAGCATCCTGGCCGTTGCCAGGGAAGAAATAAATCATTGAAAACTATGAACTTTTAGCTTTTCTTTTTCGGGCGCTTCCAACCGGGCACGCTCACCTGCGTGGCGCGCTCGACGGTCAGTTCATCGGCCGGTGCGAACTTTGAGATAGTCGAGCCGGCGCCGATCGTGGCCCCTGCGCCGACATCCACCGGTGCCACCAACTCTACGCCGGAGCCGATGAATACATTGTCGCCGATCGTCGTGCGGTGTTTGTTCGCACCATCATAGTTGCAGGTGATCGTGCCGGCCCCCACGTTGACCCCTTTGCCGATATCCGTATCGCCGATGTAGGTCAGGTGATTAACTTTGCTGCCGCTCGCAATCGTGCTCTTTTTAATTTCGACGAAATTGCCGACCTTTACATTATCAGCCAACTCGGCTCCTGGCCTGAGCCGGGAAAAGGGACCGATTTCGCAGTCGTCGCCGATTTTCGCGCTTTCAATATGACAATTCGGGTGCACAATCGTGCCGCTACCGATCTGACTGTCGCGGATGAGATTGTTTGACTCGATCCTGACCTTGTCACCGAGCGTTACTTCGCCCTCGAAAACTGCGTTCGCATCAATATAGACATCCTTGCCGCAGTTCAGACTGCCACGAATATCTACCCTTGCAGGATCTGCAAAACCCACACCCTGCGTCATCAGTTCCTCGACGAGTCTCGCCTGCAATGCGCGCTCCGCTTCCGCCAGTTGCTTCTTGTCATTGATACCCATTACTTCCACCCAACTATCGGTTTTTACGCCGTGCACGATACAACCGTCTGCTACGGCAAGCCCGATGACGTCAGCCAGATAATACTCTCCTTGACTGTTGCGGTTATCCAGCCCGAGGAGCCAACCCTTGAGGCGCCCGGCAGGACAGACCATAACACCGGAATTGATTTCAGTGACCGCCCGTTCCTCATCCGTTGCATCCTTTTCCTCGACATTGCGGGTCACGTTCCCGCCTGCACGAATGATGCGGCCATAACCGAAAGGATCTTCCATGTCGACGGTCAGTACAGCGACTTCGTCTGCGCCGCAAGTCTCTAACATTCGTCTTAGTGTTTCCGGCCGCAACAGGGGCACATCGCCGAAGAGAATCATCACGCGGTTGCCGTCAGGCGTCTCGGGCATCGCCTTTTGAACTGCGTGACCGGTGCCCAGTTGCTCAGCCTGCAGTGCCCAGCGCAGCTTTTGCCCCGCGAAAGCAGCCGGCACGGCGTCACCTCCGTGGCCATAGACGACGCAGATATCATCGGCGCCGACCTCCACTGACGTGTCGACAACATGTTGCAGCAGGGGTTTTCCTGCCAGGGGCTGCATTACTTTCGGCAGCAGAGAATGCATGCGCTTTCCCTGGCCCGCAGCGAGAACTATGATGCTAACGGCCAAATGGCCCTCCCGTAGTTTCTTGCATCAAGGGTTGTGATTTGAAGCTTGCCTCATGGACTTTTTCGTTGGCGCTCTGGGCCATAGCGGCCTGCAGTATACCGGCAAATGCCGGATTTGGATCCGGCGGCGTTAACGCCCCTGAGCAACGGAATAAGCCCTACCTGATATTGATATCCATTGACGGCTTTCGATGGGATTATCAGGACCTGTTCGAGACACCGGCGCTGGATCGCCTGGCTGCTCGTGGGGTGCGGGCCGAATCGCTGCAGCCCGTATTCCCGACGCTGACGTTTCCCAATCATTACAGCATCGCCACAGGGCTTTACCCCGCTGAGCACGGGATCGTCGCCAATGATTTTCCCGATCCCGACAGCGATGACTGGTATATGCACAAACGCGCAAAAATCGTGCGGCAAGGCCGATGGTATGGCGGCGAACCGATATGGGTGGCCGCCGAAAGAAACGGCATGGTCAGCGCCGCCTTTTTCTGGATCGGCACAGAAGCTGACATCCAGGGAATCAAACCGACTTACTGGCACAAATTCGACGCCAACGTCCCGGCCAGGCGGCGCGTCAGGCAAGTCCTGAAGTGGCTGGAGATGCCAGTCGAAACGAGGCCACACCTCATTACGCTTTATTTCGAGCACGTCGACATGAATACCCATAAACACGGCGTCGGATCGAAAGAAAGTATCAACGAGATAAAAAGGGTAGATCGATATTTAGGCACTTTGTTGGACGGCATCGATAAGTTGCCGCATAGCAAAGACGTGTACATCATTCTGGTATCCGATCATGGACAGTCCGGATACGACCGGGACGCGAAAATTCTCTCCCTGGATAAGTTCCTGAACCTCGACGGCATTTCGATTGTCGAGGGCGGTACCTATGCATACCTATTTTTCGACGAAAAAAACCCAATCCGTGCAGAACAAATACGGGACGATATTAACGCCGTGTGGCGCCATGGTCGCGCGTGGCTGTCAGATGAAGCTCCCAAGAACTGGCACATCAACGGAGAATCAGGTTTCCCCGACGTGATTGTTCAACCTGATCCACATTTCGGGGTGGTTTCCGGTCGAGATAAATCTCACATTCTTAACCTCGGTAGTCACGGTTGGGATCCATCGTTCAAGGATATGCACGGCATCTTCATTGCGGCGGGGCCGCGATTGCCAGAAGGAGAAATGATTGGCATCATCGAGAACGTGGACATATATCCATTGATGATGGAGATTCTGGAGATTTCGCTAACGACGCCAATCGACGGAGATCCCGACAAACTTACGCACTTGCTAATGCCAAGATAATGGTGGGGATCGCTCGTCAGGACGGGCTCCAACTGCGATGCTATTGGCCGCTGTGGGAGCGCCCGTCCTGACGAGCGATTATCGGCCTAGCGTTTACCTTTGAGTTTCTGCGCGGCGCGATAGCGGGCTTCGGCTTCTGCGAGCTCGGCCTGGGCACGGGCGAGGTCTGTTTCGTCCGAAATGCCTTTCAGCGCCTCCTCGGCTTCTTGTTTCGATGCAAGTGCCGCCGCTTCATCCAGTTGCTCGCCTCGAAGTGCCGTGTCGGCGAGAACAGTTACCAGATGCGGCTGAATCTCGAGCATGCCGCCCGTAATATAGAAAAAGTGCTCTTTGCCTTCCGGGTCTTCGACACGAACCTCTCCCGGCTTCAACGCCGTCAGTAACGGCGCATGGCGTGGCGCTATGCCGACCTCGCCCATGCGGGCCGGCGCATAGACCATCGCGGCGTCACCTGAGTAGATTTCGCCTTCTGCTGAAACGATGTCGACGCGAATCGTGGCCATTCGATTGCTCTCGTGTTCCTGTTACAAGGTCTTGGCTTGCTCGACGGCTTCGTCGATCGAGCCAACCATGTAAAACGCCTGCTCGGGCAGGTGGTCGTAGTCACCATTGACGATTCCGTTGAAGCCGCGAATCGTTTCCTGCAAGGAGACGTACTTGCCGTCGGTGCCGGTGAATGTTTCCGCTACGAAGAATGGCTGTGACAGGAAGCGTTGGACCTTGCGTGCGCGCGTCACTGTTTGTTTGTCGTCTTCGGACAGCTCATCCATGCCGAGAATCGCGATGATGTCCTGCAACTCCTTGTAGCGCTGCAATACGGCTTGCACGCCCCGGGTGCAATCGTAGTGTTCCTGGCCGATTATGTTTGGATCGAGGATGCGGCTCGTAGAATCGAGCGGGTCAACCGCCGGATAAATACCGAGTTCCGAGATCTGACGAGACAGAACGAGTGTGGCGTCGAGATGAGCAAATGTCGTTGCCGGCGACGGGTCCGTCAGGTCATCGGCCGGGACGTAGATCGCCTGGAAGGATGTAATCGATCCGGTCTTGGTGGAGGTGATGCGTTCCTGAAGGACGCCCATTTCCTCAGCGAGTGTGGGCTGATAACCCACGGCTGACGGCATGCGCCCGAGCAACGCCGAAACTTCGGTTCCAGCCAGGGTATATCGGTAAATATTATCGATGAACATCAAGACATCGGTGCCCTCATCGCGGAATGCCTCGGCCATAGTCAGGCCGGTCAGCCCAACCCGCAGGCGGTTGCCCGGTGGCTCATTCATCTGGCCATAAACCAGCGACACCTTGTCGATCACGCCCGATTCCTTCATCTCGTGATAGAAGTCATTACCTTCACGAGTCCGCTCACCGACGCCGGCGAATACCGAGTAACCGGAGTGCTCATGTGCGATGTTGCGGATGAGCTCCATCAGCGCGACTGTCTTGCCGACGCCTGCGCCGCCGAACAAACCGATTTTGCCGCCTTTGGCGATCGGCATAATGAGGTCGATGACCTTGATACCCGTTTCCAGCAGTTCCGTTGCCGGCGCCTGGTCTTCATAGCTTGGAGGCTTGCGGTGAATCGGAAGATGCCTGTCGGCACCAATATCTCCCGCATTGTCGATCGGCCTGCCGAGCACGTCCATGATGCGGCCGAGCGTCTTTTCGCCAACCGGGACCGAGATCGGCCCGCCCGTGTTGCTGACGGACATGCCCCGCTTCAGGCCCTCGCTCGAGCCCATCGCGATCGTGCGAACAACTCCATCGCCCAGCTGTTGCTGAACTTCGAGCGTGGTGTCCACCTCGTCGATAACCAGCGCATGATAAACCTTGGGAATGGCTTCGCTCGGAAACTTTACATCCACGACGGCGCCAATGATCTGCACGGTTGTTCCTGTGCTCATATCTTAGGTCCTCAACCTGATACGGCGGCCGCACCGCCGACAATTTCTGAAATTTCTTGTGTAATCGCAGCTTGCCGGGCTTTGTTATACGCAAGTTGCAACTTGTCTATGATCTCGCCGGCATTATCGGTGGCGGATTTCATTGCGATCATTTTCGCCGCCATCTCGCAGGCAAAGTTCTCGACTGCGCCTCTGTAAACCTGTGATTCGATGTAACGCATCAATACGTCATCGAGAAGATCGACTGCATCCGGTTCGTAGATGTAGTCCCAATGTTCCTGCAAAGTTTCCTCGCCGAGATCGATCTCGCTGACTGGCAGGAGCGTTTTGACCTCCGGTACCTGGCTCATCGTGCTGACGAATTCGTTATGCACGAGGAACAGCCTGTCGATTTTCCCTTCGCTGTATTCGTCCAGCATGATCTTGATGCTACCGATCAGGTCGTTGACGCTCGGGCGATCGCCGAGATGTGACGCCGTACCAACGACATTGCCGCCGAGACGCCTGAAGAACAAAACCGCTTTCTGGCCGACCAGTGTGAGATCGACCTCGACGTTTTCCGCCTGCCACTTCGCAAGCTCGCCGATAACAGTCTTGAACATATTGACGTTCAGGCCACCGCAAAGCCCGCGGTCCGTGGATATAACGATATAGCCCACGCGCTTGACTTCGCGTTGCACAAGAAACGGATGCTTGTAGTCCGGGTTCGCGTGGGCAAGATGCCCGACTACACGACGAATACGCTCCGCATATGGTCGTGAGGCCTCCATCTGATCCTGCGCTTTACGAATCTTGCTGGCGGCCACCATTTCCATGGCCTTGGTGATCTTCTGCATGTTTATTACGCTTCGGATCTTTGTGCGTATTTCTTTTTCGCCTGCCAAGTCTTTTTTCCTTACGTTGCGATCGCGGCTAACGCCGCTCCTACGATACTTTGTCGTTGTCCGTATTCAATAGGCGCCTTTCTCCGAGAACCCGGCCATTACGGCTTTGAGTTCGCCTACGACTTCATCGCTGTAATCACCCGAGTCGTTGATCTTATCGAGCAGGTCGCCGTGGTTGGCCCGCGCATAGTCGTGCAGCGCCGCTTCATAGTCGCCAACCTTGTCAACATCGACACTGTCAATATGACCCTCGTTTACCGCGTAAAGCGACAACGCCATTTCCGCGACGGACAACGGCGAATACTGCTTTTGCTTCATGAGTTCCATAACGCGTTCACCGCGTTCGAGCTGCTTACGAGTCGCTTCATCGAGATCGGATGCGAACTGCGCGAATGCCGCGAGTTCGCGATACTGCGCCAGTGCCAGTCGAACGCCGCCGCCGAGTTTCTTAATGATCGTCGTCTGTGCGGCGCCGCCAACACGCGAGACCGAAAGGCCGGCGTTTATTGCGGGACGGAAACCGGCGTTGAAGAGGTCGGTCTCCAGGAAGATCTGTCCGTCGGTGATTGAGATCACGTTGGTCGGTACGAATGCCGATACGTCGCCTGCCTGGGTCTCAATGATCGGCAGCGCGGTCAGCGAGCCCGTTTTACCTTTGATCTTGCCGCCCGAAATATTTTCGATGTGCTCGGCGTTGACCCGCGACGCTCGTTCGAGCAGACGTGAATGAAGATAGAAAACGTCTCCGGGATAGGCTTCGCGGCCCGGCGGGCGGCGGAGCAGCAGCGATACCTGGCGGTATGCCCAGGCCTGTTTCGTCAAATCGTCGAATATGATCAGCGCGTCCTCACCCTTGTCGAGAAAATACTCGCCCATCGAGGTGCCCGAGTATGGGGAGATGTATTGCATGGCCGGGGAGTCGGCTGCCGCGGCCGCGACAACGATTGTGTGCTCCATAGCGCCCTCTTCTTCCAGCTTGCGTACAACGCCGGCGATCGACGAGGCTTTCTGGCCGATCGCGACATAGATACATTTAATACCGGTGCCACGCTGGTTGATGATGGTATCGATCGCAAGCGCAGTCTTGCCGGTTTGTCTGTCGCCGATGATCAGCTCTCGCTGGCCGCGACCGATCGGTACCATTGAGTCGATCGACTTCAGCCCGGTTTGTACCGGCTGACTGACGGACTGTCTTTCGATAACCCCTGGCGCAACTTTTTCGATCGGAGAAAACTGATCGGTCTCGATCGGTCCTTTGCCGTCAATCGGATTGCCGAGCGAATCCACGACCCGGCCCAGAAGCGCTTCGCCGACCGGGACTTCGAGAATGCGCCCCGTTGTCCTAACCGTGTCACCCTCGGAGATGTGCTTGTAATCGCCTAGCACTACCGCGCCGACCGAGTCCTGCTCGAGATTCAGCGCCAATCCGTAAGTGTTCTGCGGAAACTCGAGCATTTCACCATACCGCGCGTCGGCCAGTCCGTGAATGCGCACGATACCGTCGGTAACACCGATGATAGTGCCCACATCGCGCGCCTCAGCCGATGCTTCGAAATTTTCGATTCGCTCTTTAATCAGTTCGCTGATTTCAGAAGCTTTGAGTGCCATTCTGTTTTCCTCTTTAAGTGATCAGCGCGTTCGCGAGACCCTCAAGTCTCGAACGCAGTGATGCGTCAATGACTACGTCGCCGGCGCGAATGACCGCACCGGCGATCAGGTTTTCGTTTATTTCTGTTTCCAGATTCACTTCCCGGCCAAGCCGGTCCGCGAGTGCTTTCGCGATCGTTTTCTGTTGTGCCATGCTCAATGGCGCGGCGGATGTCACGGTGACATCTATCGTGTTTTCGACCTCGGCTTTCAGCGCATCAAAATGATCCGCAATTTCCGGCAATACGGAAACACGCCTGTATTCGAGCAACAGTTTCAGGAAGTTCGTCCCGTGCTTGTTTCCCCCGGCCAGAATTGACGACTTGCTGCCCGCCGACGTGAGCAGATCCGCAATGAAGGAAAGCCGTTCATCGTCAGTCAATGCGGGGTTGCCCAGAAACTGTGCCACTTGACCGTCGCCAAGCAATTCCCTGGCCACATCGAGCGCTTCTGACCATTTGGCGAGGCCATTCGACTGTTTCGCGAGCTCGAAAGTCGCTTGTGCGTAAGGCCTCGCAATTGTGTGGTTGTCAGCCATCGTTTTCCTTGCCTGAACTTACAGCTCCGCTGCCAGCTTGCTCAGGATGTCTTCGTGAGCTTTGCCATCGATTTCCCGCTGCAATATTTTCTCGGCGCTCGCGACAGCAATAGCCGATACCTGGCCACGCAGCTCTTCGCGTGCGCGATTGGTTTCCTGTTCAAGCTCCGCGAGCGCTGCCGCGATCTGACGTTCTCGCTCCTTCACGCCATCAGCTTTACCTTCCGCGACGATCTCATTCGCCCTGGCGTGCGCCTGATCCAGAATGCCGCTCGCCTGCTTGCGGGCCTCAGCAACAGCTTCCTCGGCTTCGGCCTTTGCCTTACCAAGACTCTGCTGGCCGCGTTCCGCGGCGGCGAGCCCATCGGCAATCTGCGTCTGACGTTCCTCGATCGCATTCATGATCGGCGGCCAGATGAGCTTCATACAGAACCACACGAACACGATCATCGCGATGGTCTGCCCGATGAGGGTCATATTGATATCCAAGATTCTCTCCCTGGGTGGCTGTTGCGGCTCGTCGCTCACGCACATCCATGTGCTTCACGACATAAGTACGTCCTGTACAAAAAGCCGCTCCTACGATGCCTGGTTATCCGGTTACCGGCGCCAGCGCGTCCTGCAGCTGGCCGATGAACGGGTTGGCGAACGCGAAGTAAAGCGCGATACCCACACCGATCATGGCGACAGCGTCGAGCAACGCGACGACCAGAAACATTTTGGTCTGCAACATCGGCGCCAGCTCAGGCTGTCTGGCCGCGCCTTCGAGGAAGCGGCCGCCCAGGAGCCCCATGCCGATTCCGACGCCCAGCGCACCCAGGCCAATCAGAATCGCGACGGCGATCGCAGTGTAACCAATTACAGTTTCCATCAGTGTCTCCTCTTTGAAATCAAGTCGAAGTAGTCGAAAAGTAGTTCAGAAATCTAATGCTCTTCAATTGCCAGGCTCAAATAAACTATGGTCAGCATCATGAATATAAAGGCCTGCAGCGTAACGATCAGCAGGTGAAAAACCGCCCATGCAAAATGCAGCGGCAGCTGCCAGATCCCGAGTAACGCGATCAGGATAAAAATCAGTTCCCCGGCGAACAGATTGCCGAACAGCCGCAGCGACAGCGATAACGGTTTCGCCAGTAATGAAACCGACTCGAGAATGAAATTAAAGGCAATAATCAATGGCGCGGCGATCAGTCCGAGGCCCTTGGTCGGTGGCGCGATCGGGTGCAGGGTCAGCTCACCGATGAATCCGCCAATACCCTTGCTCCTTACCGTATAAAAGATGATCAGGAAGAACACGGCAATGGACATGCCAAAAGTAATATTAACGTCGGTGGTAGGCACAACCTTGAGATAAGGCACGCCGATTGCCCCTGCTAGCATCGGCAGCCAGTCGACCGGGATCAGGTCCATGAAATTCATCAGGAACACCCAGACGAATATCGTCAGGGCAAGCGGTGCGATCAGCCGGCTCTTGCCGTGGAATGTGTCCCGTACGCTCGAGTCAACGAAGTCGATGATGATCTCGACGAATGCCTGGACTTTGCCTGGCTTGCTGCTCGATGCTCTTTTCGCGACCCCGCGAAACAGCCAGACGAAGATCAGGCCGAGCAGCACCGAAAAAAACATCGAATCGACGTTTATGGCCATGGGATTGCCGGCGCAATGGTTCCACACCCACTCACCATCCGCCCTGCAAACCTGCAGGTTCTGCAAATGATGCTGAATGTATTCGCCGGAGGTTTGGCCTCCGCCTTCACTCGCCATTTTCTGTTCTCTTTTCCACCTGTACTTCTTTGTCCCGCATCAGAAAGCCAGCAAAGATCACCAGCTGCGCGCCTATGAACCCCGCGAACACCGGCCAGGCCGCAAGTGGTTGTACCAGCGTAAAGACGACGCTGAGCATGATCACGGTCAGCGCCAGCTTTCCGAGTTCCCCAATATATGCCGCTTTAACCAGGGCTCCGGCCCCGGGCTCCCGGCGCGGCACTACCAGTCGCAGCGCCAGAAAGGCATTTGGAATAACACAGGTCAGGCCGCCCAGCAACGCCGAGTAGCCGGCTACGCGTCCGCTCACACCCCAAAACAGCATCGCAAGAACCACGCTAAGGCCCAGTTGTGCCAGCAGGACTCTCGAGATAAGACTCAACTTGCCTCCGGCACTAAAAACGCCACGTCCATCGGCTAACCGGCGGTTGGTGGCGTCATGAAACGATATTTCCAGGCGGGCCTGTTCTTGGCCCGCGCATTATAGTGTTGCAAATGGTGCAAGGCAATAAATCCCGGCCCATCAAATACCTGTCATTACCAGGCTTTTATCGGTCTTACTGAAGCCCTTTCAGCGCTTGCGGGGCCCACCGGCATTTCCATATTGCGACATACCGCACATTCCGCAGGCGCTGCGGCACGTATAAATGGAGGAGCTTGCCGGGACCGCGTGCCGAGGGCGGTGAAAGCGGACGGGGCGAGTCTGACAGGATTGCCCGGCTCTGGAGGCGTCATGCTAATGGTAACCAGCGAGTCCGTGGGCAGGACTCGAACTCTCTTCGAGGTTGCGGGAGAGCTCAGCCTGTCCCCCAGTTATTTCGCCAGCGTCGACACGCTGGATAAGCTGATGAGCGGGCAGTCGCGGCGCATCGTCGTCCTCACAGAAGATGACATCAATGAGGGAACCCTTTCCAGCCTCGAGAAAAGCGACGGCCGCGCCCAATTCGGCCTGATTGTCTGCGCCGATCGGGAAGGCTTGAGGACCAGTAACCGCGCCGAGCTCCTGCACCGCGTAGGGGGCCTTATGAACGTCGAATGGATCTCAAGAGAATACGACGTCGATTCCCTTTGTGCGGCAGCTCGGGAATGCCGCCGCCGGATGCTTCGAATTTCGAAGCACGAACTCGAAGTTGCACTTGTTGGGCAACAGTTTCTCATTCAATACCAACCGAAGGTTCAACGTAGCAACGGTTCCGAGTGGATTACGATGGAAGCAGAGGCGCTTTTGCGCTGGCACCATCCGGATCACGGTCTGCTCGGCCCCCTGGAGTTTCTGCCTGAGGTTGAGGCGTTCGACCTGATTGGCCCGGTCAGTGAATTCGTGCTTAACGAGGCCGCCGCCCAGCTCGTCAGGTGGCGGGAGCGGGGCCTCAACCTGAATTCCTGCATAAACCTGGCCTCCAGCCTGCTCAAAGACCCGAAGCTTCCGGACGACTATGTGGAGATCGTCAAAAAGCATGGCCTGGAGTGCACGAGTTTCACATTCGAAGTAATCGAGAAGGATGTTGCCAATGCCAGCGCCCCGCACCTGCGTGTGTTGAACGCCCTGCGCGAAAAGGGTTTCCGGATTTCCCTCGATGACTTTGGCGCCGTGGTGTCTTCACTCGGCACTTTCGAGCAGTTGCCGTTCGACGAGATCAAGATTCACGCCTCACTGCTTGCGAGAGCACGACGTAAACCGGTCACGATGCAGGTTCTTGCTGCTGTCACCGGCCTCGCCCACAAGCTGGGCATTTCCGTTTGCGCCGAGGACGTCGAAGACCAGGAGACTTTCGAATTCCTGAAGACCATCAAGTGCGACAAGATGCAGGGCTACCTTATCTCGGAGGCCGTGATGCCCGACATCATCCGCCGCGTCTACGGCGCCAAGTTCAACGGCGTCGAAGACGTCGCGTAACAAATAGTAATAAATAGGGACAGACCCCGGGGTCTGTCCCCGATTAGTTACGACGGCGATTCCGGTCTGATATTCGCGTTCAGGCGGAACAGATTGTCTGGATCGTACTTGGATTTAATCTTCACCAGACGTGGATAATTGCCGGCATAGTTGCCCCAGGTCTTTTTCTCAGTGTCGTCGTTAAGGTTGGTATAGAAACCGGCCATATGCGGTTCTACTGCCGCATAGAAATTTCTTAATGCGGCGATCCTTTGTTCGGACTCCGATTCGTCTGTCCACATCGCGTTGATGCCGAAATTACTGTGCACGTTCCGATGTGCGAAGGCTGTCGCATCAGGTGCCACCTGAGCAACCTGTCCGCCCAGGTGTTGCGTCCAGAAACCCGGAAGGTAGTCGCCTTCGTAATTTTCGACTATCGCGTCAATGGCCGCCGGTGTTATCTCATTCAGGTAGCCGGATTTTAGATAGTTCAGCAAACCATGGTGCATGATTCCGTCGATGCTGGTCTGCATTGTCGCGTAGGCCATCGGCCCGACATCATCAGATACAGGTTTTCCGAATGCGCGCAGCGGCGCGAAGATTTTCTCCGCTTCCTTGTGATCTCCGGCATAGCACACCTCCACCCCTATGAGTTTGTCGCCTTCAGGTGACACGTTTGTAAACAACTCGACGTTTGCTTCGTCCGGAAGCGATTCCGAATATTCAGCGAAAAACAACAGTACATCTTTCGCTTGTTCGAAGGGGTAGACGACACTGCCACCATAGATTTGCGGGTTGAATGGATGCAGTTGATACTTGAACGCCGTGACGACGCCGAAATTACCGCCGCCTCCTCGGATCGCCCAGTGCAGATCCGAGTTCTCCTCGGCACTCACATGCCGCAGCTGTCCGTCTGCAGTCACGAGATCGGCCGAAATAACGTTGTCGATCGCAAGACCGAATTTGCGGTCGACTCTCCCCAGGCCGCCGCCAAGTGTGAAGCCGCCAACACCCGTATGAGAGACGACTCCCGTCGTCACCGCCAGATTGTGTGCCAACGTTGCAGTATCCACATGCCCGAGAAGGGCGCCGCCACCGACCACGGCTGTTTTTTCGTCGGAATCGATCTCGACCGAGTGCATTGACGACAGATCGATCATCATGCCGCCCTCGCAAACCGACTTGCCAGGGAAGCTGTGGCCGCCACCCTTAACTGCTACGAGTAATCCTCTTTCGCTGGCGAACTGCACCGCATTCTGGACGTCTGACGCGTCCGCGCAGACGGCGATCAGCGCGGGATGCCTGTCGATCATGCCGTTCCAGATCGTCCGCGCCGCGTCGTAGCCATCATCTCCGGACAACAGCAGCGGTCCGCCGAGGCTTTCGCCCAGCTCCTTTACTGCAGCGGCCTCCAGCGTCAGTTCCTCGCCACCCAGATTGATTGCCGATACTCCGCCGGAAACCTTTGTGCTGCATGCCGGGAATGTCGCGGCCACTGCTGCGGCTACTGTTGCTTTACAGAAAGTTCGTCTTTTCATGAAATGAGCCCCCGTTTGCTAATGTAGTTTGCCGTCCTTGATGACGGCGCTGACGTTCTCCAGCACGCTGATGTCGTCCAGCGGGCTACTGTCCACCGCAATCATGTCGGCGAGCTTGCCTGGCTCGATCGTGCCAAGCTTGTCCGACATCTCGATTAGCTGTGCTGCTGCAATGGTAGCGGAATGAATGGCATCCATTTCACTCATCCCTGCTGCGACCATCACAGCAAATTCCTCCGCGTTCGCGCCATGTCTTGTCACGCCCGTATCGGTGCCGAATGCGATCCTGACCCCACCTTCATAGGCCTTGCGGAAACTGGCCTTTGACCCCGCAGAAGCGGCCCGCGCCTTGGCTTTTATCGCCTCGGTAAAAAACGGGTTCTCTTCCATCGTCGCGGGAACCTTGTGCCCGGGCAGCAGCGTCGGCACGAGATAGGCGCCAGTTCGTTTGAAGATCTTTATCGATTCATCATCGAGAAAGGTGCCGTGGTCAATACTATCTACGCCGGCTTTCAGTGCGGCGTTGATGCCATTGGTGCCGTGAGCATGTGCCGCCACTTTGACACCGAGACCGTGCGCCGTCTCCATTATTTCCCGCAGCTCATCGTCCGTCATTTGCTGGTCCGTGCCGGTCGCCGTATCCGATAGCACGCCACCGGTTGCCGTGATTTTAATCCAGTCGGCACCGTACTTGATCGCAGAACGCGTTACGCGACGGCAATCATAGGGGCCGTCACAGATCGTGTCCGGCGTCCACAACGTCAGCAATTCGGCTTTGACACCGTCCACGTCTCCGTGCCCGCCTGTCGCAGCAATCGAACTGCCAGCCGCGAGAACTCGCGGCCCGGGAACGACACCCTGGTCGATCGCGTCCCGAAGGGCGTAAATTGCTTCCGGTTTTCCGCCAAGATCCCGCACCGTTGTGAATCCTGCATGCAAGGTGCGCTTTGCATGCAACGCGCCTTTCAGCGCTTGCATTGACGTGGTGACTTGCAAGGCCTCCGTGCGCGAGTTAGGGCCCAGCTCGCTGAGCAGATGCACATGCATGTCCATCAGTCCAGGCAGGACGAATTTGTCGGCAAGATCTATGAATGTAACCTGGCCGGTCATACTTGCCGGGTCAACGAACCCGTCATCGATGGCCGTGATGCGATTACCCTCGATTGTTATCGTCTGCCTGGTTTTCGGTGCTTCACCGGGCACCGCCAGCAACGTGCCCGCATGAACAATGGTGGTGCGCTCATCGGCGAGTGAAATATTCAACAACGTCGGCATTAGTATCAGGCAGGCGGCGAAACGCATATTTTTCCTCTTTTGCTTTTTCGCGGCTTTAGCCGCAAATGGCTAATGCCAATTCTATTTTATGTGTTTGAGAATTCCATCGAGTTCGTCGAGGCTGTTATAGTTGATCACGAGCTTGCCTGAGCCTTTCTGCGAATGGTCGATGCGAACTTTCGCCCCAAGCGTTTCCGAAACTTCGACTTCCAGCCGCCGAATGTCTGCGTTGCTGCCTGATTCCGCTTTCTTGGTTATCTTACCGGTCTGGTCTGACAGCAAGCGCCTGACAAGCCGCTCGGTTTCGCGCACCGACAACTGCTTCCTGACAACCTGCCGGGCCGCCTCCAGCTGATGCTCGCTACTGCTGATGGCAAGGAGCGCCCGGGCGTGGCCCATTTCGATCTGTCTCGACTCGAGCATCGCCTTAACGCGTTCGGACAGGTCGAGAAGTCGTAACAGATTGCTGACAGAAACCCTCGATCGTCCAACTGCATCGGCCGCTTCCTGATGCGTCAGTTTGAATTCCTCGATAAGGCGGTCGAGTGCCTGTGCTTCTTCGAGTGGGTTCAGGTTCTCCCGCTGAATATTTTCGATAAGCGCCACTGCAATCGCGGCATCATCGGGCACCACGCGTACGACGGTCGGAATATCGGCCAGGCCGGCCATTTGAGCCGCGCGCCATCGACGTTCGCCCGCGACTATTTCATATCGCTGCGTTTCGCCATCTGTTTTTTTCAGCAGTCGGGCGATGATCGGCTGTACTACCCCCTGCGACTTGATTGAACTTGCGAGCTCCTCCAGTGTGTCCTGCCGCATGTCGATGCGCGGCTGGTACTTGCCACGCTGCAGGAGCTCGAGTGGGATATTTTTGAGCGTGTCCCTGTCCGCCCCTGTAACAGAAGCGGTATCTGCGACGGGCTTGCTCAACAGCGCCTCAAGTCCGCGGCCCAGCCGTTTTTTCTTAACACTCATTCACACATCTCTGAATAATGGGGAACAGACCACATTCTTCTGTCACTACACTGCGACCCGGCGCTCGTCTTCGCGTCGCAGCACTTCGCCGGCCAAGGCCAGATACGCTATTGCGCCGCGCGACGACCTGTCGTGAAACAGCACTGGCCGGCCAAAACTCGGAGCCTCTGCCAGGCGCACGTTTCTCGGTATGACCGTCCGGAATACCTTGTCGTCGAAATGGGCAACAAGTTGTGCGGAGACTTCGTTCGACAGATTAATGCGCGGATCAACCATCGTGCGCAACAAGCCGAACACTTCGAGATTCGGGTTGACCGTTTTTCGTACCTGCTCGACCGTGTTCAGAAGCGCACTGAGCCCCTCAAGTGCATAATATTCGCATTGCATCGGTATCAACACACCGTCAGCCGCAGTCAAGGCGTTGATGGTCAGCATATTTATCGATGGCGGGCAGTCGATCAAAATAAAGTCGTACAAGCCGCGAACCGGCGCGAGCGCCTGACGCAAGCGCATTTCCCTGCCGAGCTCCTGCAGAAGCTTCACCTCTGCGAGCGTAAGGTCCTCGTTGCCAGGCAAAACGGCGAAATCGCCTTCGGGCGCCGAAACAATCACGTCTGCCGCTGTCTCCTCGCCCAGCAATACCTCGCAAGCGGAGCGTTCGAGGCTCATCTTGTCGATGCCGCAGCCCATTGTGGCATTCCCCTGCGGATCCATGTCGACGAGCAACACCCGACGCTGCGTTGCAGCCAGTGACGCCGCCAGATTGACACAGGTCGTCGTCTTGCCAACGCCTCCTTTCTGGTTTGCTACGGCAATGATGCGCGTCATGCGTCAGGATTCCTGCGTTTAAGGGCGATAACGTGTCGCGCTTCCAGGCCCGGTACTGCCAGATCGGTCACCTTGTATGTCCATGCATCGGGTATATCTTTCAGTTCCTCGGCCGGATACCGGCCTTTCTGTGCCAGCATAACGCCTTCTTCTCCCACCAGATCGCCGGCAATCCCGAGCAATTGCGGTAATGGAGCCAGTGCTCTTGCGATCACGGTATCAAAGCGCTTGCCGGGTGCATAGTTCTCGGCGCGTGATCTCACTGCAGTCGCGTTGGAAATTGCAAGCTCGCCAATCATATGCTGCACGAAGGCGATTTTCCTTGCGTTGCTGTCCAAGAGCTCTACGGCCAGTCCGGGCTCCGAAATTGCGATGGGCAGGCCCGGAAAACCGGCGCCTGTTCCAATATCGATCAGGGTCTTGCCAGAGATCAGCGGCCGCATCGCAAGGCTGTCGAGCACATGGCTGCTGACCATCTCAACCGGTTCGCGAATCGCCGTCAGGTTCATGCGGGCACCCCAGCGATCGAGCTCGCAAAGCAGCTGCGCGCACTTTTGCACGCGTTCCGGCGAAAGCTCCTGTTCCAGCGACTCGATGCCGCTCGTAATCTGATCAATGAATTGTGCCTGCTCCACGACAATCAGGCTTGTCCGCTAAATCGATGAATGTCGACAGTCTCCATTTATCACACAACGAGCAGGGCCATAAAATCATCGACCGTGGTTGCGGCGAGTTTTTCCGGATCTGCACAAAGTGCATTCAGCGCTTTCCACTGCCCCGCTTTCAACTTCGGCGATATGCTCGATTCGAACTTGCGGATGAGTACCGGCATGCCTTCTGTCCGACGCTGACGGTGACCGATCGGATAGTCGATGCTGACGCGCTCGGTACTCGAGCCGTCTTTGAAGAACACCTGTATCGCATTGCCGATGTAACGTTTCTCGGCATCGAAATAGTCTTTGGTAAAACCCTCGTTTTCCGTGACTTCCATCTTATCGCGAAGCGCGTCGATGCGAGGATTGCTTGCTATGTCATCTTCATAGTCAGCCGCAGTCAATCGACCGAAAATCATCGGCACGGCCGTCATGTATTGAATGCAATGATCCCTGTCGGCGGGATTGTCGAGCGGCCCGGTCTTGTCGATGATTCGTACGCCGGCTTCCTGAGTTTCGATAAGGACTTTTTCTATTTCGTCGAGCCGGTCTTTGACCGCCTCGTGCAGCGCCATGGCTGCCTCGACTGCAGTCTGGGCATGAAACTCCGCCGGGTACGAGATCTTGAACAATATGTTTTCCATCACATAACTGCCGAAGCCCTGCGGAAAAGTGAACGGTTTGCCGGCGAAGAGCACGTCGAAAAAGCCCCAGGTCTTTGCGCTTAACGCCGACGGATAACCCATTTCGCCGCTCATCGCGATCAACGCCAGGCGCACCGCGCGGCCCGTGGCATCACCGGCCGCCCAGCTCTTGCGCGAGCCCGTGTTCGGCGCGTGCCTGTACGTGCGAAGTGCGCCGCCATCGATCCAGGCATTGGAGGTGGCATTTATTACCTGCTCTCGCTCACCGCCCAGCATCCGTGTCACGACAGCGGTCGACGCGACACGCACGAGTAACACATGGTCGAGCCCCACACGGTTGAAGCTGTTCTCCAGCGCCAGTACGCCCTGGATTTCATGCGCCTTTATCATCGCGGTCAGAACATCCCGCATAATAAAAGGCGTCTTGCCCGCGGCGCGGTTTCGCCTGCTCAGATAATCGGCGACGGCCAGGATGCCGCCCAGGTTATCCGACGGGTGGCCCCATTCGGCAGCCAGCCACGTGTCATTGAAGTCCAGCCAGCGGACCATCGCTCCTATGTTGAAAGCGGCGGCTACGGGCTCGAGTTCGTAAGACGTTCCCGGCACACGCGCACCGCCTGCCAGCGTCGCGCCCGGCACGACGGGACCGAGGAGCCTGGTGCATGCCGGGTAATCGAGTGCCTGAAAGCCGCAGGCCAGCGTGTCCAACAGGCAGTAATGCGCCGTCTCGAAGGCAAGCCTGCTGTCGATATCCGTGTCGCAAACGTAATCGGCAATATCGATGAGAAGCTGATCCGGCTCGGCGCGCCTCGCCGATCGGCCATCTGCTCCCGACATGGCGTTATCCCCGTTCGTCTATCGGGACCCAGGTCTGAAGACCGGGCCCGATGTAATCTGCAGCAGGCCGGATCAGTTTGTTGTCCGCACGTTGTTCCATGATGTGTGCAGCCCAGCCCGTGATGCGAGAGCAGACGAAGATGGGCGTGAACAGATGAGTCGGTATGCCCAGGAAGTGATAGAGGCTCGCTGTAAAGAAATCCGCGTTAGCGAACAACTTTTTCTCATCCCACATCACTTTTTCGATTGCTTCGGACACAACATAAAGCCGTGTATCACCGGCCTCGTCCGAGAGCGCTTTCGACATCTTCTTGTTGACCGAATTACGCGGGTCGGAGGTCGTATATACCCGGTGGCCAAAGCCCATGATTTTTTCCTTGGCGGCGAGCATGCCCAGTACGCCTTCGGTCGCCTCCTCGGGCGAGGAGAATTTCTCGATGAGCTCCATGGCCGCTTCATTTGCGCCGCCATGCAGTGGGCCACGCAACGCGCCGATCGCGCCGGTTACTGCCGAGTGAAAATCCGTTAAGGTGCCGGTAATCACTCTCGCCGCAAATGTCGATGCGTTGAACTCATGCTCGGCATACAGAATCAGCGTCGTGTCGAGTGATTTTCGGTGAAGCTCGCTCGGCGTTTTGCCATGTAGCATGTTGAGGAAGTGGCCTGATACGCTGTCATCATCGGTCTCGACATCGATGCGCTTACCATCGGTATGAAAACGGTGCCAGTAAAGCAACATCGAGGGCAGACAGGCGAGCAATCGGTCGGCGACGTGATGCTGGTTTTCGAAATCGCCTTCGGGCTCGATGTTGCCAAGAATTGAAACACCGCTTCGCAGAACGTCCATCGGGTGACTGCCCGCCGGAATCATCTCGAGCACCTGCTTTACCTGATCGGGCAGGCCGCGCATCGTCTTGAGTTTTGCAACATATGCGTCGAGTTCCGCCCTGTTCGGCAATTTTCCGTACAGCAAGAGGTAGGCAACCTCCTCGAAGCCTGCATTATCAGCCAGATCGTAGATGTCGTAGCCGCGATACGTCAGTCCCGCGCCTTCCTTGCCAACCGTGCACAGCGCGGTTTCTCCCGCGGATACGCCTGCCAGTCCGCCTATTTTTTTGTTTCCTGCCACTTTTTTCTCCAGTGTAATCGGGCTAATCGTCCGACTTGTCGGTTAGCCCCCCGTCCGCAAACAATTCGTCCAGTTTTTGTTCATATTCATGATAGCCGAGCACGTCGTACAGTGCGGACCTGGTTTGCATCGTATCGATGATCGCCTTCTGGGTCCCGTCCTTACGCAGCGTTCGGTAGACGTTCTCGGCTGCCGCCGACATCGCCCGGAAAGCCGATAATGGATACAGCGTCAGTCGCACGCCAGCCCCCGCCATCTCCTCTTTCGTGAACAGCGGCGTCTTGCCGAATTCCGTGAGGTTCGCCAGCACGGGAACATCGCTTGCCGACGTGAATTGCCTGTACTCCTCCACCGTCGTCAGGGCCTCGGCGAAGATCATGTCCGCGCCGGCTTCGACATAGCCTGCGGCCCGGTCCAGCGCAGCCTGCTGCCCTTCCACAGCATGGGCGTCCGTGCGAGCCATGATCACGAATTTCGGGTCGGTCCGACCATCGACGGCTGCCTTGATCCTGTCCATCATCTCCGCCGTATCGACGAGCGCCTTGCCGGGACGATGGCCGCAGCGTTTTGCGGCGACCTGGTCTTCGATATGGCAACCGCCAGCACCGGCCCGAATCATTTCGCGTACCGTCCGCCCGATCATGAACGCACCGCCCCAGCCGGTGTCCGCGTCCACCAACAACGGCACATCGGTGGCATAACAGATCCGCCGAATGTCCTCGCAGACATCGTTCAGGGTTGTCATTGCCAGGTCGGGCAGGCCGAACGAGGCATTGGCCACGCCGGCACCGGACAAATAAATCGCTTTGAAGCCGGCGCGTTCTGCCAGCAATGCGCTATAGGCATTGATCGTGCCAACGACCTGTAGTGGTCGCTCTTCTTCCAGGGCCTGCCATAGCCTCGCACCTGCGCTCATCGCAATTCCTCGCTCGTCAGGAATTTGATCCTGGTCAGGATATTGGTCCTGATCAGGACATTTGGTCCCGATTAAGCTTCCGGGGGGGCGGCGATTCTATCAAATTGTGTGACTTCGTATGCTGCTGCAGCGGCCGGCAGCAGTGCTGCGCCGCCATGCCGGCGCCGCTACGCGACCCGGTATTTTGTCGGGCATTGAGAACTAGTACTCCGTCAAGGTGATATTGACGGAGTACTAGCCTATTTTGACGACAGTGCGTCCCGTCACCGTGCCGTCGATGTAAGCCTGAAAGGCATCGGGCAACTCGTCGAATTCAATTGTGCGCCCGCTGATTACATCCAGGTGCCGAGGGCGAAGATCACCGCCGATTCTCTGCCAGACCTGAAGCCTGAGATTCCTTGGCGTATCGACAGAGTTGATGCCCAGGAGGCAAACGGCACGCAGAATGAAAGGCAATACGGTCGTGTTGAGCGCCGGGCTTGCTGCGAGGCCAATGCTCGCGATGTTGCCCCCGTATTTGACGGTGCGTGTCAGCCAGGTCAGCACGTCACCGCCGAGATTGTCGATTGCGCCACCCCACCGTGCTTTCTCCATCGGCCTCTTGCCGAGATCGACTTCGCCCCGCAACAGTACCTCGTGCGCACCGATGCTCTTTAAATACTCCGCCTGTTCCGCTTTGCCCGTAAGCGCGACCACATCATATCCACGACCATCCAGCATATCGACCGCAATGCTGCCGACGCCGCCGGTTGCTCCCGTAACAACGATGGGCCCGTTCTCGGGAAGCTGGCTGTTTTGCTCCATGCGCTGTATGGCAAGCGCCGCCGTGTAGCCTGCTGTACCGATCTGCATCGCCTGTCCCGCAGTCATCCCTACCGGCACCGGCACGACCGAATCGCTTTTCACGCGTGCGTATTCCGCATAGCCGCCATCGACCGTTTCGCTCAGGCCACAACCATTAACGAGCACTTCCGAACCGGGTTCGAGGCGTTCATCTTCGGAACTAACGACCGTTCCCGCGAGATCAATGCCGCCAACGAGCGGGTACGTTCTTAATATTTTGCCAACACCGGTCGCTGCCAGCGCATCCTTATAATTGATCGTCGAGTGGCTGACTTTGATGACGACCTCTCCTGCGGTCAGGTCATCGAGGCTAAGCTCGCAAAAACCGGCTACGATCCTGTCATTCTCCTGGTCGATTCGAAAAGCACGAAAGCTTTCCATAACAGTCCCTTTTCTTATCAGTCTATTTGGCGGTCTCGACCGTATCCAGCCAGTACTCGAGGCCCATCGTGTCGATCTCAATATCCATGTCGAGGATTGCATGGAGCCGGTCCTCATCTAATTCGCCGCCATGCATCTCGAGGCAGGTGGCAAGATACGAAAACATGGCTGTCTGCATTGCCTCGGTTCTATTGCTGTCGCTTGCGTGTTCTCTTGCAATCGCAACGAAGTCGTCTATTCGTCTGTGCATGTCATCCGCCAGCCGGGCAAGGTTGGTCACGCGGCTGTAGTGCGTCAAGTATAGCTGCTCCGGCTGCAGGCCCATTATCCGGTCAATTGCCTTGTGCGCCTCGGGCGGATCGAAGTGAATCGGTGTCGTGGTCGGATAAATAAATTCGCCGGCCGCGGTATCCAGCTCCCGATAGGACAAGCCGAAGCTGTCGCCTGTAAATACGCCTTTCGATGCCGGGTCCGACAGGCAGTAATGATGCCGCGCATGACCCTCGGTGAAAATGCATTGTAGCGACCGGCCTCCTAAAAGGATCGTTTGTTCATCGTCGACGACGATTATTCGATTCGCCTCGATTGGCACAGGGTCCCCATATGCCTTATCGAAGTGCTCCGCACCAAACACGGCCTTAGCACTCTGAATGAGCTTCGACGGGTCAATCATATGCGCTGCGCCGCGCGGGTGAATGACGGCTTTCGCGTTGGGAAGGCGTTGCATTAACGCCCCGGCCCCGCCCGCATGATCAAGGTGCACATGCGTTAGAAATACGTACTCGACTGCTGCTGTATCAATGTCCTTGCGGGCCAGCGCGTCAAGCAACAGCGCCACGCTGTGATTGACGCCGGTGTCGACAAAAGCGGCACGATCATCCTGAATGATGAGGTGGCTGGCATCGAATAACGGCCGCAAGTAGTCGGTGTCTATCGCCGATATGCCGTTTTCAAGCTCGGTTATGTGGGCCCCTTGATTAGGTCTGGTCACCAGTCTTTGTCCGGGAAAAGGGAGGCGCGCTATGGTAATAGCAGAACTGCCTGAGTTCCAGGCCGGCCAGGGCGCCGTTCCGGCGCCAGCCCGATCACCGGTGCCATGCTAGCATCGTCGGGATCAATCGATGCAAATGGAGATTTAGCGTGAATCGATGGTTTGTGGCCCTGTTGATCACACTCGCTGTCATCGTCCTCGTTTCGCCCGGCATTGTCGGGCGCCTGGCGGAGAAAAGCGTAGAGGAGAATCTCGATTTTATCGCCAGTGAAAACGACGAAGTTGTTGTCACGACCGAAAGCTTCGACCGCGGCTGGTTCACTTCCGAAGGCCGGCACCGCATCGAGCTTCGTGACGGCGCCGTCGGTACCGTCTCTGAAAACGACGCAGACGAGCATGACCGTGTTCCGTCGTTGATTATCGACACTCACATCGATCATGGCCTGATCCCGGTCACTTCCATGTCGCGCGATTCCGGTTCGCTCAAACCCGGCCTCGCCAGCGCAGTTTCAACGATGACGCTTGACCCTGGCGACGGTGAGCTGTTCGAAATACCCGGCAAAATTTACAGCGATGTCGGATTGACGGGCGAAGCAGCATTGCGCTTCCTTCTGGAGGCTGGCTCCAGAAGCTTCCACGACAAAACGGCCGAGTGGCAAGGCGCCGATGTCACCGTGCACACGAATCCTGCAACCGGCTCGGTTTCCGTAAAAGGCGACGTTCTGCCATGGTCGATCCTGGACGACCTCGGCAGTGTCAAATTCGGCGGCATGACGCTCGAGGGGCGCCAGGAAAAAGGCCCGTATGACCTTGGCACCGGTAGCGTTCAGCTTGAGATGGGCCCGGTAGACCTCGAAAACAGCTATGGCCCGGGAACCGGCTTTAACAAGCTCTCGTTCAACGCCAGCAGCAAAATCGACGGCGACCGGGTCAACGCCGCTTCTAAACTCGACATATCGGGTATCAGGGTCCCGGACTTCGGGAATATCGACGTGGCGATGAATCTCGTTCTTAACAGGCTCGATGCGCTTTCTTTTCACAGAATTGCACAAGCCTTACAAAATACGAGTGGCTCCGCTGATCCGGAGTCCGCAATAGAAGATCTGTATCCGGTTATCGAAGCCGACCTTCAAAAACTCCTTGTCACGGGCTTTGAGATACGGATTGACCGATTCGACGTCACGCTGCCGAGCGGCAAAGTGACAACGAAACTTCGCTTCGATCTGCCGGCCTCTGCTACGACTGCAGGGTTTTCCTGGCCCGCTCTTTTGCTTGCACTTGACGCGTCCGCCGATATCCGGCTGCCCGTGAAATTTTTCGACATGGTGCAGGAGATGAGCCCGGAGGCCGGGGCGCTTGTCGCTATGGGGTTTTTACAGAAGGACGGTGATTTCTATGAAATGCGGGCCGAGTACACAAAAGGCCTGCTAACTGTGAACGGCGCCCCCCTGCCCATTCCGTTACCCGGTTTGTAAAAAATAATGAGGGCTCGAACCGAGCGTTTCCAATGGCGATATTCACCACGGACATGAATTGCCAGCCTTAAGTCTTAGAGCGTGGCCCGCAGGGATGCGGGCCCCGAGCCTACATGGATGTACTTGCCGCGTGTCTAAGACTTAAGGCTGGCAATTCATGTCCTCGATCGTTATACCCGATTTATGGGATCGTAGTGGGTTCGACCCCTGTTTGTTACAGAGCCAGTTCAGCGGCCCGATGACAGGCCGCGCTGCTTTTATTGAAATCCTGTAGCTCCGGCAAATCATCGCTACAGCGCAAGATTGAATACGGGCAGCGCGGATGAAACGCGCACCCGGATGGTGGCTGCAACATCGACGGCGCTTCCCCGAGGTCGCTCGATACAATAATACCGACAGCCGGATCGGCAATCGGTACCGCGTCAAGAAGCGCTTTGGTATACGGATGCTTCGGCCGCATGAACAGGCTCTCTGTATCTGCCAGCTCGCAAAGTCGTCCGAGGTACATGACCAGTACGCGATGGCTGATCTGCCTGACCGTCGTCAGATCATGCGTGATAAATAACAACGACAGTCCCGATTGTTGCTGCTCGGCCCTAAGCAGTTCGAGTATGTCCTGACGGATCGAGCCATCGAGCGCCGCCACGGCTTCATCACAAATCAGAATTTTCGGTTTCAGAACAAGCGCTCTTGCAATCGCAACGCGCTGCGCCTGTCCACCCGACAGCTCGTGCGGAAATCGTTTCTTCAGGGCATCGTCCAGCCCGACTCTTCGAAGCATCGCTGCGACAATTTCTTGCTTGTCAGCTTTGATCTTGTCCGGCTCATGAACCGTCAACGGCTCGGCGATTATGTCGTCGACGCGCATCGCCGGGTTTAACGATCCCGCCGGGTCCTGAAACACCATTTGTACATCGCGGCGCAGCGCATTCGACCTCGATTCGACGCGGCCGGTTAACGGTTTTCCAAGGAGCACCATTTTGCCTCTCTGCACGGGCAGCAATCCGACGATAGCGCGGGCCAGGCTGGTTTTGCCGGCGCCGGACTCACCCACGAGCGCAACCGTTTCACCGGGCGCGATTGTTATTCCCAGCTGCCGCACCGCGGACAGTCTTTTCCGGCTCCTCCTTTCACCTGGAACGGCATAACTGACAGCGAGGCTTTCGATTTCGAGCACCGGTTTCTGATCGTTTGGCGTCCGCTCCTGAGAACGAGTCAGAAAGTCTGAACGCCTGGCCGCCGCGAGCATCGCCCTGGTGACCGGATGCACGGGCTCCGCAAAGATTTCAGGCGTCATTCCCTCTTCGACCAGTTTGCCGTCCTTGAGCACAATCATCCGCTCACAATTGCCGGCGACGACGCCCAGGTCATGCGTTATCAGCAGCAACGCTGTGTTGAGATCGTGCCTTAACCCGCGCAGCAGACCCAGAATCTGCGCCTGTACCGTGACGTCGAGCGCTGTCGTCGGTTCATCTGCGATCAAGAGGTCCGGTTTGCCGATCAATGCCGCGGCGATCATCACGCGTTGCCGCATGCCGCCTGACAGTTGATGCGGATATGACCTGAACTGCCTTTCCACATCGGGCAAGCCAACCAGTCGCAGCATTTCCAGCGAGCGGCTGTCTGCTTCATCGTCGCCTGCCAGGCCATGCTCAAGCAAAATCCTGTTGAGTTGATCGCCAATCCGGACGTACGGGTTCAGCGCAGACATCGGGTCCTGGAACACGATGCCCATGTGCCTGGTGCGGTACAGATTCAGCGTTCGCTCCGACCGGCCAAGCAGCTCCTTGCCATCGAAAACAACGCCTCCCGTTGCCCTGGCGTTCGTCGGCAGCAAGCCCATAATCGCAAGCGCCGTCTGGGTCTTGCCCGAACCTGATTCACCGACCAGGCCGAGCGATTCTCCCCTCTCGATTGCGAAACTCAAGCGATCGAGCACCGCCGCTGATCCTGGATAGCTGATACTGAGTCCGCTGATTTCGAGCAGGCTCATTTAGCCTCCTGCCTCGGATCGAAAAAATCCCGCAAACCGTCTCCCAGAAAATTGAAGCAAAGAAGGACCACTGCAAGCAGCACCGCAGGTATTAATAGCATCCAGGGTGCCTGCTCCATGTGGCTGACGCCGCCGTTTACCAATGCGCCAAGGGATGTCTGCGGCTCCTGAACGCCGAGCCCGAGAAAACTGAGAAATGATTCCACAAGAATCGCCTGTGGAATGGTCAGCGTGACGTAAACAATCACAACACCCAGCAGGTTCGGCGTGATGTGCCGGAAGATAATTCTCCACGCGGGCACGCCGATTAGTTTCGCCGCGTCGACAAATTCGCGCTGTTTAAGGCTAATTGTCTGGCCGCGCACGATGCGCGCCATATCGAGCCAGTTTATTGCTCCGATCGCCACAAAGATCAATAAGAAATTTCTCTCAAACACCACCATCAACAGGATGA
>Ga0255053_10000081_pt1 | contig 45468 bp, 39 predicted proteins | sample JV7_2_22_MG_FD_188635 | JGI IMG/M metagenome (GOLD analysis project Ga0255053, IMG submission 188635) | Seawater microbial communities from Jervis Inlet, British Columbia, Canada - JV7_2_22 | ecosystem: Environmental > Aquatic > Marine > Inlet | place: Canada: British Columbia | collected... | reverse complement strand
GACCGCAATCCCGGATGGATCAATAATGAAACCCGATCCGCGTCCTGCGGAATTTACCTGCAGGCCAACCTCAGGATCGACGAAGGTACCTTGCGCTTCGATCTGGACCACCGCCTGACGAACATCCCGCAGGTTGGAAACGGCACCGCCTTCGGATACGGGCTTCGTCTCCGATTCGACAAGGGGCTGAGGCTGCTCTTGAGCTGGGGGAGGTGCGGGTTCTTCGGTGGCAGTCTGGCCTAAATTACAGGCCAAAGTGGCAATTACAAGCCCAGCAATCATCAGGACTGCCGGACGAAAGTTTTCATTTTGGATCATCGATGTTCCCCTATTCGGACCACAGGTAGGCGGCCATAGTATAGAGGAACTTCCTGCCCATCAACAGGACACCAAGCTTACGCCGTGCTTACAGACTTGAGAAGTTGCGGTATTGGTTAAAAAAAGACGTACTGCGCGGAGGCCATTGCGATGATCGTGATGACCAGCAGTACAGCATTTGCCGCACCCAGGTTAGCCCCTCGACTCTGCAGATGCCCTAGCTCAACAGCCTGTTCCGGTGATGGCGGGCCCTGAAGGCTTGATCCTAGCTCCGCTAGCTTTTTACCGTTGCCCGCGATGAGGCCACCGAATACACCGGCGCCAATAGCGGCCAACCCTCCGATGGTGAACATCACTCCCGCTCCGGTGGACATCCATTCGGTTTGAAGGCCTCCGGAGGCGCGCCAGTAAAGCAGCAAGCCCGAAACTATCGCCAAGCCGGCCGCGAGGCTGATGGCCGTGGTGTATCGGGTTCCAAGAATCAGGCGCTGCATAAATTTAGGCCCTTCTGGTCTAAGTTGACCGGCTGTTGGTGCAATCCAGCCAGTTAGCAAGAAGGCGCTGCCAGCCCAGAAAGCACCCCCCAGGATGTGAATGATCCGTAGTGTTAGAACGTAGAAATCCATGATTTCTCCTCGCCGCGTGAATGAGACATTATAGTCCCGGTGACGGGTCAGGAGCGGGAGTACGGTCCCCTAGTCCGATTCATCCCACCTAAACTACAATCCTCGTTGTGCCTTTAGACATTGGTTCAATTCTTAACGACCGATACCGCATCGAGGGCCAGCTCGGCAAAGGCGGGATGGGAACGGTTTACCTGGCCTACGATCAAACTCTCGATATCAAGGTCGCGCTGAAGGAAAACCTCAATCCGGACCCCGAGTCGGAGGCACAGTTCAGGCGCGAAGCAAAACTACTGGCAAGCCTGCGACACCCGAATCTTCCTCGCGTAACAGACCACTTCATTTTGGATGAGATCCAGTACCTGGTTATGGATTACATCGAAGGAGAAGATCTACAAACCCATCTAGCTCGCCAGGCGCAAGAAGTGGCGGAGGTGATGAGGTGGTCGGACGATGTCTGCGATGCGCTGACCTTCCTTCACACTCGCCAACCCCCAGTGATCCATCGCGACATCAAGCCTGGAAATTTGAAACTGCAACCTGATGGAAGAGTGATCCTGGTTGACTTCGGCATAGCCAAAGCCAATACCGACGATCAGACTGCAACCGGCGCCAGGGGAATGACTCCCGGATTTTCGCCTCCAGAGCAATTTGGCGGTTCTGGGACAGACGCCCGTAGCGACCAATACGCACTGGGAGCAACGCTCTACTACTTGATGACAGGGAAGCAACCAGCCAACAGTATCGATCGAATGCTGAATCAGGGTGAGCTAGTTCCGCCTGGAGAGATTAATTCCGAGATTCCCGAGCACGCAGAAACCGCGATCATGCATGCCCTCGCCCTTCCGAAGAATGAGCGATTCCCGGACGTGGCAAGCTTCAAATCGGCTATGCACGGAGGTTCGGACCTACCGACAGTTGCGGCGGGAGGGATGCCTCGAGCGGTCCGAATTGGAGCACCGATATTGATACTGGCCGTGCTTGGAATTGCCGCCGCTCTTCTCCTCGGAGGCGGCGCCCTCTTTGGAGGCGGCCAAAGTGCAGAAGCAGAGCCCACCGAACCGGTGGCGGCGATCATTATCGACCCCACGGATACCGCATCGCCGGAACCTTCGGACACCTCCATGCCGACCTCAACCGAAACACTAGAGCCTTCTCAAACCCCGACTGAGACGCCAATTCCCACGACTACCCCAGTTCCGGTCGTTCTAGGCGGGAGTTCCAAAATCGCCTTCGTGAGTGATCGATCCGATGAGGTCCTGCAAATCTGGACCATGAACCCTGACGGGACTGACCCGCGCCAACTCACATTTGATCCCGGTGAGAAAACCCAGCCCAAGTGGTCGCCTGACGGATCCCGGCTGCTCTATGTCGCGCCTGGCGGCACGGATGATTTTGGCAATAACCTGGACTTGGATCTATGGGTGATCAATGCCGATGGGACAGGAATTGCAAAGGTGACAAGTTTCGAGGGCGACGACACGGATCCATCCTGGTCACCGGACGGCTCCACTATCGCCTTCACCAGCAACCGCGCCAACAACACGCCGCAAGTCTTCATTAAAGATTCCGCCTGCCTGGAAACTCCTGAAGGATGTGGAACGGTGCGGGCGAGCAACGTGTCCTGCCATGTGGACTTCTGCGCGGTCGAATCCTCTCCCGCATGGGCGCCTTTGGGAGTCGATTTGCCCGGCTGGATTCCGGCCGACTACAGCCTTGCAGTGCTGGCTTCGATCAACAACGCGCCGTCGGAGATTTTCGTACGTCCTCCAGAAGTGGCGGTTCCACTGGATTTTGACCGGCGCGACCAGATACGCAGCCTGGAAGACCTGAGCTGGTCACCGGATGGCTTGCATTTTCTATTCACCTGGTTCTACACGCGAGGGGTAAACGAGATTTACACTGCCCGAGTTGAAGATCGAGCAACCACCTTCACCAAGCTGACGTCCAGCAACGGAAATAAGGAGCCGGTCTTCTCACCGGACGGTCAGATGGTCGTCTTCACAAGCACCCGCGATGGCAAGCCGGACATCTACCTGATGACCGCCGGCGGCGGCAATCAGACCAATATTTCAAACAGTCCTGCAACACGCGACATGCACCCCGATTGGCGGCCTAACTAAGGAACGATTTCGATCTGGATCCGGCGACTTTCGGCGCGGTTCCCAGCTGCGTCAACTGCGCGAGCGTAGATCTCGTAATCGCCGGTCCGATTGGGAATCATCCAGTCAACGCTAAAAGGCGCCGAGCTGGATGTTCCAATGCGGCGCCCGTCGGCAAAGAATTCCACCCCTTCGAGCCCAACTTCATCCGTTGCGGAGACGCTGATCGTGAGCCGGTCAACCTCATCCAATGAAACTACTTCCCCTGCGGATGGCACCAGCAGCTCTATGATGGGGGGTTCGTTGTCGAGCGTCACCGGGAGTGCAGCGGTTCGCACTTGCCCGTTGTTCATTACCACGAGCAGCTGCAGCGTATAGAGACCGTTCAAGCCCTCTGTAAGCCAGGTGCCCAGGCGGCTTCCCTCAACCGGACGCTGCTGGTCATCGCCAATCTGAACCCATCGCGTGGGGTTGAGCCCCTGCCCATATTGCAGCCGATAATAGTCAAATCCATCCGTGTTGGCATCTCCTCGGACCGTAACATCGTCGCCCAGGATTTCAAAAGGCGCTGGAGACATGATCTGGATTCCGGGAGTTGAGCCAAGCTCCGAAGAAAGCGTGTCGTATTCCTGAGGCGGCTGCTCGATACCCATCTCACGAGCCCACGCTTCGGCTACCGAAGGTGGAATGAAATATACGCGCTCTTCGACCGACTGAAGTGGAGTGAGAAGGGTGGCAAGTTTGCCGGTCTCACGGTTGACTCGAAAAGGCTGATACAGGTTGTCATAGTGGGTTGGTTCGGTGCCAAGGATAAAAACTTCGCTCACGATTTCCGGGCAGTATTGGGTGGGTAGAAGCCCGGAAGGACTGCAGACGTCGACTTTCGTCACGCCCAGCGGCATATTCCAGCTTTCTGGAGGCAGATCGACCGAAGCAAACCGAATGGCCGCGTTCCAGATGGCGGCCGCCCCATTCACCCGATCGATTTGAACCAGTGGGGAGCCTCCAAGCCAGGTGCCAACCGCCCGCTGCGGCGTAAAGCCGATCGCCCAATTATCTGCGGCATCCAGGGAGTTTCCAGAAATTACTCCGGCGGCCCGTCCAATCTCCAAGCTGTTTCCCTTTCCCAACTCTTCCCAACGGGCTGACTCGTCAGACAAGGTGTCGACCATCAAAAAAGCAAGTTGGGGGCTAACGACGGCTTGAGAGAACGGACTGTACTCGAAGAGCACAACGCCCTCCGAATCCTCGACTCGCTTAACGATGGTGGGTTCAGATTCCCCACCGGTGCGTTTTCCGTTGGCGGCTAGCACCCCATACGCGGAGGTCAATTCCATGAGGCTAGCCGAATCACGGGGTCCACTTAGCCCAAGCTGCGCCAACGTTCGATCGACGCTTTCCTGGCCGAGCGCGGCAAGCGTGGCCGCAGCCGGATCCGGATAGGCGTTGACTAATGCTGTCCGCATTCTCACTGGCCCGTGCGGATCTTCTCCGAGATCAACCACCATGCTGGAGGGTGTGCTGCCGCGCGAGAACGCGGTCAGGTACGTGAATGGATCAAGAAGGGCTTCGGGGTTAAGCGCCTCATCAAACGGACCCTGCGCGGCAAGAATCTCACCCGAAATCGGGTCAATCACAACCAGCGCCCAATCTTCGATCTCATGGTCAAGGCCCGCGTCACGCGGTCTCAGGGTGGGAAGCAGTGCAGCCGATACACAGGGGCTGCCTTCTGAAGTAGCGCTGACCGTCCCAATCGGCTCTCCGGATAGCCGCGACACGTGGGATTCGGCAGCACATGCGGCCTGCTGCTGCAAGTCGTAGTCAATGGTTGAGATAACTTTCAGCCCACTCCGACCGACGAGTTGTTCGCCTAATTCGCGGGTGACTTGCTCGATCAAGAATGTCGCGAAATGAGGAGGCTCCAGCTCCTCCTGCATCGGAAGATGGTCATCCAGAGCGGCACGCGCTTGTGCTTGGGTGACAAAGTCCGATTGCACCATCCTGTCGAGCACCATGCTCCTGCCCGCCTCTGGATCCAGTTGGCTTGTTGCTGGGACCAACATGGCTGCCAGAGAGGCGTTCTCTCCCACGGATAGCTCGTCGGCATGCTTCCCATAGTGGACCAGGGCTGCCGAATCGATTCCATATGCAGCGTTGCCATAATCGGCGCTGTTCAGGTACCAGGTTAAGATCCGTTCCTTGGGATATCGGCGGGTTAGCTCGGCAGCAAGCAGCGCGCGCTGCGCCACTCTGGCCAACGAAGGCTCGCCCGGAGGCAGCAGAGCAATTTCTGCCAACCGTTCGCTGATCGTCGATGCCGTTTGGCTGGACAGGTCGTATCCGGGGCTGGTCCAGAAATCCGGTTCGACCGCTGCCACTGTCGCCTGCATCAGGCTGTCGGGCGCCGAATCAAGATCGATCCACTGCCTCGATTGAGCATCAGGATGAAGATGCTGATACAGAACATGCTCACCAGAGCTGTCATACACCAGGAGCGGTCGAAAGGTTTCCGCGCCTCGCATTCCAAACTGCGCCTCGACCTGGGCCACATCTGGCAGCTCCTTAACGACCGCCAGATAAGCCGATGCGCCGAGCAGTCCCAACCCTGCAGCCAGCGCGAACACCATCGCCAGCACAGCAACCATTCCACCGTTGCCTTCTCTTCGAGCGGATCTTCGAGCTCTACGTATCTGCAGCGATCGGGACATCTTGGAGTTTTTCCCTGGCTTTAAGAGATCGCAGGGCCGAGAATTATAATCAGCAGGCTATTGCCAGGCAATTAACTGATGACTAAAACAAAATCCTGCGAAGTCTTCCATCTGGGCACCATCGATTTTCTGTCGGCCCGACGTATCCAGGAGAATTTGGCTGCAGAAATCGGAGCCGGCAAGCGTCCCCCTGCGCTGCTCCTGCTGGAACACCCGCATACCTTCACCTTCGGAGGGTCGGCAAATGCAGGAAATCTGCTTTGGGGCGAGCGCGAGCTCGATGATCGCAGCGTCGAGGTGCACTGGATCGACCGGGGAGGAGACGCTACTTATCACGGACCAGGCCAATTGGTGGGCTATCCGGTGCTGCCGCTGGGGCGCCTGAAAGCCGACGGTCGGTTACCCAAAGGGGATTTCATCGGGTACCTGCGGGACCTGGAAACCATACTCATACGCGCCCTTGGGAACATTGGACTTGCAGCTGGGCAGCGCAAAGACCACACTGGAGTCTGGGTTCAGCCTGACGTGGCTTCCCGATGCAGAAATTGTCCGCCTGCAGCTCGCCGGGTTCCTTCGAAGCTGGCCTCGATCGGCGTGCGGGTGACGGCTCAGGGGGTCAGCCAGCATGGATTTGCGCTCAATGTAGCGCCCGACATGGAGTACTGGGAAGGGATTGTGGCCTGCAACCTGTCCGAGACACCCATGGTCTCACTTGCCAATTTACTCGATCCAGCGCCCACCATGGAGCAGGTAACCGAGGCAATCGTCAAAGAGTTTGGCAACGTCTTTCAGCTAAACATGGTTGAAGCCATCACCGCATAACATCCGGCCTCCAGAACCTTCGGCACGCCTCCTGCAACCAGGTACAGATAGGGATATCCAATCATGAAAACTATTCTGTCTATCGACGGCGGCGGCATACGAGGAATCATCCCGCTGGCCTGCTTGATCGAGTTGGAAAAGATAGAGGGTCGCCCCTCGCGGGAGATCTTCGACATGGTGGCGGGGACCTCGACCGGCGCGGTAATCGCGGCCGGGCTCGGGCTCGGAATGAGCGCACGAGGCCTGATGGCAATTTATCGCAATCTGGCCGAGTCAGCGTTCAAAGCGCTTCCCTTCTGGGAAGTAGCCCTCAACCTCGGCAATCATCGCTACAGTAGCGAGTTCGTTGCAAAGACACTCGACCAGATGGGCGCCGACAAAGAGATCAACAGCCTCCCGATCGATGTCTTCATCACCGGCAAAAACACCGTCACCAGCCGCACCGATTTTTTTGTACGTGATAACGAGGGTAACGCCTCGGCCTGGGGCCGTTTGCCGCTTAAGGACGCGGTCCTGGCCAGCACCGCTGTTCCAACCTATTTCCCTGCTCACTCCGCCACTCTTGACGGAGTAACCCATACCTGGGTCGATGGCGGCGTAGGGGTCTCGGGAAACCCGTGCTATCAGGCAGCCGTTGAAGCTATTCACTATAGTGCGGGCGCCTATACTCCGGGTGATACGCGGATGCTGTCATTTGGCACCGGCCGCACGCTCCACGCGATCGAGGCTCACAAGGCTAGCTTTCTTCAGTGGGGGGAATGGGCGCTTCGAGAGATGCTCGAAGACGCTTCAGAATGGCAGTCGTTTGTGACCGATTTGGAATATGATGGGTCCGGTCGCATCGATTTCCGCCGCTATAACCTGGATCTGGCGCCCGATGTCATGGATCAACTCGGGGTGGAGGTCCCTCCAGGCAAAAAGGTGACCGACATCGGTCTTGATGCGGTCTGGGCAGTTGATTTGCTCCAGGATATCGGACGTGCGTTTGCCCGGCGGATCGACTTCGACGACCCCAGCGGTTTCTTCATGCGCTCCGCCTTGGGCGGCTCACCCCCGCAGTTCTAGCCCGCTCTCCGAGTGCGCTCCTTTTTTTTTCCGCTTCCATACTCCGTTCCTCGAACGCGCAGAACCCCTGCACGCCCTCCGTGCTATACTCCGCCGGATTTTCCGGAGATTCTTATGCGTACATCTGGACGGGAACCGTGGCGCGCGGGCAAGTCTTCATGCTTGCGGCGCGATCGATCGGACAGTTTGCAGCCCAAGACCACTGTTGTTCGCCTTCGCCCGGCAATTTTGCTGCTAGGCACGCTCGTACTTGTCGCGGCCTGCAACCGACCCGCCGAAGAGCCTCCCGCCAACGTGCTGGCGACCTCCGTATCATCCACTCTAACCGCTCAGCCGACTGAAGAAGCGACCGCCGCCGCAACAGCGCTGGCAACCGCCATCGACGAGAAGACTCCCGAGCCCTCAGGTACTCCGGACGATAAGAGCATTGAGGTCACACCTACGGCTACGGTAGAGCTGACCGAAGAACCCGAGCTTTCGCCTACCCCCAGCAACACTCCCATTCCATTAGAGCCAGGAGATCCGCGCTTGGGCATCAACCTATCGGATCCGGACTACATTGACGACTTCAGCAAGCGATTCACATGGTTTGAATTCAGTGATCCAGAATCTGCCACTGTTGTTTGGGATGACGGTCGGCTGCGGGTCACTGACCATGTAACGGATGGAATCCTGTGGTGGACAACCACCGCAGTAGTAGCCGAAGATTCCTACGCCGAGATCATGGTGCAAACTTCGGCCTGTTCTGGCAAGGACGCCTACGGGATGGGGATCCGAGTTGGCGGAGACAACATCGACCGGGGCTACACGCTTGAGATCTCGTGTGACGGTGCATGGCGTGTGCGGAAATTCATCGCGTTCGATGAAATCCCTGCGGTACTGCTTAACTGGACTGAGTCTGACCTGATAAACACTGGGCCAGATGCAACCAATCAGATCGGCTTCCTGGCGGATGGCGATCAGCTGTTCGTGTTCATCAACGGCGTGCTGCTTGATCCGATCGCCATCGAGGACTCTGATTACATTTCGGGCGTTCCCAGCCTGTTTACCAACGCTTCCCAGACTACCGACCTCACCGTTCATTTCGATGACTTCAGGCTCTGGTTCGTCACCCCATGAGCTTCCCGCTGGAATGGGGCGCATTGACTTCTCAATTCCGTCCCCCTCCGGCCTCACTCCACATGAGCCTCGCGCGCTCAGGTGGAGTTTCTTTGCAATTCTCGCAGCAGCCTGTCTGACAATTGCCGCGTGTACACAGCCGGCCTCGTCCGACGCGAGCTCTTCGCCGACCGCTGCTGAAATAGTCACAAGCCAACCGCCTCCAACTCAGACCACTCCACCGCCCACCCGCACCGCCGTGCCTGAGCACAAGCTCGGACTCGGTGTGCCGCTCTTAGAGGACAGCTTTGAATTCGATACCGGTTGGGATCAGGGCGCTGCACCGCGCGGGGCAGTCAGTCGGCTGGACAATAAATTGGTCGTCTCGGTACAGGGGCCTTCGACAACGCTCTCCTCGCTGTCTCCTATTGAACCCATCGCAGATTTCATGGTCGAAATTGAGGTCCGCTCTGAAATTTGTGAGAATGGAGATGAGTTCGGATTAATTGTGCGGGTTGGAGGAGCTGGCAACCCCAACCAGGATTCACATTATCGATTCTTGATCACTTGCGACGGAGCCGTTCGTGCTTCACGCTTTCTGTCAGGTGCGGAGGCGCCTATACTGCCGATAACACCCAGTGCGGACGTTCTTGCCGGCGCCCCAGCCGTTAATCGCATCGGAGTTTCAGCAATTGGCGACGTGTTTCGTTTCTTTGTGAATGATATGCAAGTATTCGAGCTGGCTAACGGGGAAATACCGGCCGGCAGGATTGGTGTGATCGTTCGTGCCCGCAAAGGCGCTCAAACGACGATTTCATTCGACGATTTCAGAGTTTGGGATCTTGCCGCAAGCCAGGTGGATGACTGAGATGGCTAAGAAACGACCCTTTCGCAACCGACTCAACGATTTAGATCCCAAGCAGTGGATCAAGTTCCAGAAATCCTGGTTCGTTCACGATCCACCTCCAAGACGAAAGGACGTAAAGCTTCATCCGGCCAAATTCCCGGAGACTCTTGCTCAGGAGTTCATTGAATTCTTTACCAAGGCCGGACAAACCGTGTTGGACCCAATGGTCGGCACGGGATCAACACTTATTGCCTGCCTTCGAAGCGGGCGCAATGGAGTCGGGATCGAGCTCAGCCCAAAATATGCGGAACTTGCCGCTCAACTGGTCGAGCAGGAGAAGACTGCTCTCGGGTCGGAGCAGCTGCGAGTGGAGGTGATCCAGGGCGATTCCTCAGATTTAGCCAGCTTTGAGCTGCCGCTCATCGATTACGTGTTTACTTCTCCCCCCTACTGGAATATGCTCCACGCCAAGGGCGCAGGTACCCAGAAGCAGCGCCGGGAGGACGCCGATCTCGACGTCACCTACTCGGAGAACGCGGCCGATCTTGGAAACGTGGAGGACTACGATGAATTTCTGGATCGCCTGATCGCAATTTACTCCAGCCTGCAGGAAGTGCTGAGACCGCGCGCCTATCTGACCATCATCGTCAAGAATGTTAAAAAGGGGGGCAAAATCTATCCCCTGGCCTGGGACCTTGGCCATCAGCTGGGCCAGATCTTCACCCTCAAAGACGAGAAAATCTGGGCGCAGGACGATATTCGGTTGGCTCCGTATGGCATGGGGAATGCCTGGGTCAGCAATACATTTCATCATTACTGTCTTCAATTTCGATATGAACCTGAATAGCTCGTGGGTTGCGCGTTCCTGTTGCCAGCGCCGCTCAACCCGGGTATCCTACGTCTGCAGCACCCCACCGTAAATCTGAATGTATCTCGCAATAGAAGGTGTAATCGGCGTCGGGAAAACCTCTCTGGCGCGCCTGCTCCAGCCCGTGTTCAACGCGGAGCTATTGCTGGAGGTCTTTGAGGAGAATCCATTCCTCTCTGATTTCTATTCAGACCGCCATCGCTATGCCTTTCAAACTCAAATTTACTTTCTGCTGAGCCGATACCGCCAGCAGCATCACGCTATTCCTCAAGCGCTTACCAATGGCGACCTGATAGCAGACTACACATTTGCTAAGGACGCGCTATTCGCAGGATTAAATCTAACTGGAGATGAGATCGAAACCTACCAGCTGGTGCACAACGCGCTCGCCGAACGCATCCCCCTGCCGGATCTGATCGTGTATTTGCGCGTTTCTACCGACATTGCCATGCAGCGCATCTCGATGCGGGACCGCTCCTACGAGCGCAATATGGAAGTTTCGTATATCGAGGAGCTCAACGTAGCCTACGAGGATTTCTTCAATCAAAACGACGAGCTCCCGGTCCTATTTATTGATTCGACTGCCCTGGATTTTGTTTCTCACCCGAACGACCTGGAGCACGTAGCGGATCGCATCCGCCAGAAGCTGCAGATCCCCCCATACCAGCAACACCTGCCACTCGAGAAATCTTGAGGATCACAACCGAGAAGCTATTAGAACTGGCGCAAAAAGAGGCCGAAGACCGAACCGGTATCGTCTCGGCCTATGTAATCGGTTCGGCTGCCGGCGGTGACCCAATCTTTGGCGGCACCGCGGATGTGGATCTGGTGCTGATTCACGAGTACGAACCAGTCGCAGCACGCGAGATTGTTCCTCTCTCAGACCAGGTTCACCTTGACATTGCGCACCACCCGAGGCGACTTTACAAACAGCCGCGGGAACTGCGCGTGGATCCCTGGCTCGGCCCGGCAATGTGCGAGCCAGTTTTTCTCCACGATCCGAACCATTTTTTCGAATGGGCTCAAGCCTCCGTACGGGGACAGTTTCATCGCCCAGACTACATGCTGGCCCGGGGTGCTGCGTTTCTTGAGAAGGCCCGCGCCTCGCTCGAGAAATTGGAAACCGATCGGCTATGGCTTTCTGACTGGACCCACGCATTGTTAGAGGCCGCAAATGCCGTGGCTTCGCTTGAGGGTTTCCCGGCCGCCGGTCGCCGGGTCATGCCGCAGCTCGAATCAAAGTTGGCTGGATTAGATCAGCCTGAGATTTATAGCTCCTTCCTTCGATTGCTCGGCGCTGAGGGCTTCCAGGCGTCCGCAGCGTCAGAATGGGTCGACCGCTGGGCTGAGAATTTCGCGTCGGCTAGCGAGATTTCTTTGGACCCCGAGCTGACCAGGGTTCGCAGGGACTATTACCTTGGAGGCTTCCGATCCATGATCGAGGCTGGATCAGCGGTTGAAATCCTGTGGCCGATGTTATCTACCTGGGATCTGGCCATCCACGAACTCACACTGGCCGGTGAAAGCCTTCCCCACTGGCCGCAGATATTGAATACACTGGGGTTGACTTCCGGTCATGCCCGCGAACGCGAGCGAGAAATGGAAGAACTATTGGATCAAGTCGAAGGGATCTTAGAGAATTGGGCCGAGAAAGTCGGAGCATAGTGGAGTGAGTCGGTTTGTCGCAGTTGCGGGGAATATCGGCGTCGGCAAGTCGACGCTTGTTGAGCTGCTGGCCGAACGAATGGGTTGGACGCCCTTCTTTGAACCTCAGTCGCAAAACCCCTACCTGGCAGATTTTTATCGGGATATGCAAGAGTGGTCGTTCCAATCCCAAATTTTCTTTCTCTCACGGCGCTTGCGCGCCCATCGAGATATCTCGAATCATCCGGGGCCAGCGGTACAGGACCGAAGTGTTTATGAGGACGCCGAGATTTTTGCACAGAATCTCTTCCTCGAGAGAAATATGTCCGATCGCGACTACCAGACTTATCGTGACCTCTATGAGGTCCTGACCCGCTTCCTGCCGCCTCCTGACCTGGTTGTGTACCTGCGGGCTTCTGTGAGTACCCTGGTGGAACGCATTTCAATGCGCGGGCGGGACTACGAAAAAGGCATTCAGCCGGAATATTTGGGCCGCTTAAACGACCTGTACGAGGAGTGGACCGAAAGCTTTTCGCTCTGCCCCGTGCTTACCGTACCTGCCGACGACCTCAACTACGTGCTTAATGACGCACACTTGGACCTCATCATTTCCAAGATTCAGAGCAAGCTGTCGGGCAAGGAAGAAGTACGGTTTGAGGCAGAGGAGATACGGGGTAGCTAACGCTATTCTTGCTTCGCCTATTTGATTCCGCTACAATGCACTAACGGGAACCCTTCGAACCCCGATCCGATAACGGCTACCTTTTTTTTAGCAAAACTATATAAAGGCCCGATGAAAATCATCAAGGTCTCCGCGGCTTCGAGAACCTCGGCCGTCGCTGGCGCTATCGCCGGCGTGGTCCGGGAGCACAACCATGCGGAAGTTCAGGCCATCGGCGCTGGTGCGGTCAATCAAGCCGTAAAGGCAGTTGCCATCGCCCGCGGCTACCTCCAGGAAGATGGGCTGCACATCGTGTGCCTCCCCGAGTTCACCACTGTCACAATTGAGGGAAAAGAGCGAACTGCAATTCGGTTGGTTGTCGAACCGCGCTAACCTGATCCCGCCGCGTCGCTAGACGGCAGGCAGATCCAGCATGAGCGATTCCATCGCGAGCCGCAGGTTTGCATTGCTATCCACTGCAGCCAGTGTGCTCGAGATTGCTTTCACCACCTCATATCGATCCGCTGGAGCGACGGTCTGGGCCAGGCTTTCAAATGAAGGCAACTGATCAAAATTGCGGCAAAGCTCATCGGCCTGGTAACCGCGGTAGAGTAGATCGCGCCAGATGCTCAACCAGGCCTCAAGCGCAGTCCGAACGCGGCGACGCTGTACGACGAGTTTCCCCCTACCCACGATTTGCTCCGCCAGCGCAAATCGGCCACCGATATCCGCTTTCATGGCCTCCCGCAATTGGTCCAGAGCTTCTGATCGACGTTCCAAGAGGTCAGGATCGGATTCCCACCGAATGGCTCTTCCTGGGCGTCCTTCGGATAAGGTTGCCAACATCTGAGATCGCTCGGCCTCGACCTCCCGATCTTCGAGCTCGCCCAAAATTGTCGACGATGCGACCCCCCGCAGCCGAACCACTTCGCATCTGGAGACCACGGTGGGTAGCAGCTGCTCTTGTGCGACCGCCGTCAGCAGAAGCACCACCTGGTCGGGTGGCTCCTCTAATGTCTTCAGCATAGCGTTGGCTGCGCTAATGCTTGCATTGTGAAAGTCTTCCAGCAGTGCAATTCTCCAGGGCCCTTCATACGGAGACAGCGCCAGGCGCCGCTGCAATCCGCGTACGTCATCCACCTGGATCGTTGGATCTGGCGCCAGGATGTCCAGGTCTGGGAAGGTTCCATCGGAGATGAGACGACAGGCTCGACACTCGCCGCACAATTCGCCCAGGGGATCTGCACGCTCACAACTCAGGGCCTGAGCAAATCTCATTGCCAGGGTGCGTTTCCCAATCGATCCCGGACCGACGAACAAGTAGGCATGACGCACTCGTTTGTCCGCAATATGCTGCTTGAGTAACCTGACTGCCCACTCGTGACCAATAAGATTCCAGCTCACATTTCCATTGTATCCTTTGGTCAGGATTGAGATGTGGATCCCAAATCCAGCGCTGGTAATCGTCGACTCCAAATGGCGATTCCATCTGGGATAGGTTGGTTTGTATGGTGGATCAGCAAGGTGAGTGGATCGGTCTCTCGGAAGCCGCAAGGCTGCTAGGAGTACATCCCTCAACCGCCCGTTCATGGGCAGATAGCGGAAAGCTGTCCGTGCACCGGACCGCGGGAGGCCATCGACGCTTTCTTCGATCAGAGATCGAGGATTTTGGACGCGGCTCCGACGCAAGCAGCGCTCAATTCGTGATCGAGAACGTGATCGGCCGTACGCGTCTGGAGGTCGCTGAGGGACGGTTGGAGGATCAGGCCTGGTATCAGAAGCTTACCGAGCCCCAGCGCGAGGCCTATCGCGAAAAGTCGCATCGGTTGGTTCAACAAGTTGGTGAGATAATGGGCGCCGATACAACCGAGGAGCCGCGGCTAATTGGTCGCGAATATGCCGGTATCAGCCTCGATGCCGGCATGACCCTGGTCGAGGCAGTGGAGGCATTCTTGTTCTTCCGCGGTTTCCTGATGGAAAGCATCTACAGCCTTCAAGAAGCGCAGAGCAGGCCAGCCTGGACACAGTTTCAACGTCAGGCGGCGAATTTCATGGATGGGGTGCTGGTTTCAATCGTCGAAGTCTATGAAACCGCTTGAGACGGTATAATCGGCTGCTCGAGGTTTCCCCCCCTATGCCAAATTCCCTCACCAATTTGCTGAATCAGCCACTGCTCATGCGCATACGCCGTAACCACGGCTTAGAGCATGCCACCATTCACATGCTTAGCGCTAAATACCCGCGGACTCCGATCGCCGGCCGTGCCGACGCAAAGGGGTTTCTGATCCTGGGTCGGCTGCCAACAGACGCTATAGCCGAAAGCGCAGAGGAAGCCGCAGCTCGATTGCGCGCTGGGGAAGAACACCTTGCGATTCACCCGAATTGTGGAACGAACTTCCTGACTGCGGCCGTGCTTGCCGGACTGGCGTGTTTCGCCACTCTCTTGGGAGGCAGAACTGATCGCACACGCGATCGGCTGGAACGTTTGCCTTTGGCCATATTTGCTACGGTTTTGGCCCTCATCATCGCTCAACCGATCGGCTCCGCCGCGCAGCGGCACGTGACGACCTCTGGCGAAATTGGAACGCTTCGGATCAACGGAGTCCAGCAGCTGCGCAGCGGTCGTACCACAGTGCACAGGGTGCGCACACAGGGCTAGAGTGAGCCCGCCCTCGATATACCTCTTCTACGGCGACAACCTGCTCGCCATCTCTGAAACCTTAGCGGAACTCGAAGCCAAACTCGGACCATCATCCGAATTCAACGTTCAGCGTTTTTCAGGTAAGACGCTCGACCTCGAGCAGCTGCGGGCCGCGTGTGGAGCCTTGCCATTCCTCTCCAGCCGACGGCTGATCGTATTGGAAGATGCGGAAAGCATTCCTAAAGGGCGCAAGGAGGCCTTCTCGCAGCTCATGGATGATCTGCCGGATACGGCCGCCTTGGTCCTTATCGAGCAGGTTCGGGGCGATCGCGAGCGGGATTACCAAAAAGGTTCATTTCTCTATGCCTGGACACAAGAACATTCCGACCTAGCCTACGTGCGCGCTTTCATGAAGCCGAGAGGGTCGGCCTTCATCCAATGGCTGGTCGAGCGATCAGATGGGCGGATCGAGCAGGATGCGGCCCAGCTGCTTGCCCACTCTGTGGAGGAAGATCCGCTCCTTGCCGAGCAAGAGCTAAACAAGTTGCTCAATTACGTGAATGATGGTCGGCCGATCCGTATCGAGGATATTGAGCGATTGACGCCATCGCATGGCCACCTGGATATTTTTTCTGTGGTCGACAAATTGGGAGATAAGCAGGGATCCTTGCCTCGGCTCCAACGCCTGCTCGAAGACCAAGACCCGGCCTATGTGTTCCTGATGTTGGTACGCCAGTTTCGACTGATGATTTTGGCTCGCCGGGCGATTGATATCGGGGAGGATCCGATCAAATCCATGAAAGTGCCGCCCTTTGTAGTGAAAAAGGTCAGCGCTCAATCCCGGCAATTTACGAGCGCCGAGTTGAAGGGGATTTATCAGCGACTGCTTGACCTAGATGTCTCGGTTAAGCGCGGCGAGGCCGATTTATCGCTGGATCTGCTTCCGCTTATCGCTGGCTTGTCCTGATAGCTTGATCCCCAACCAGAAATGGTTTGGCTGCACGGTGTCCATAGGCTGAATATCGGTACCCCCGACCTTGGCAGGTTCGGTGAGTGTTGACGGGTGGACAAAGCAGAGCGTCGCCACCCTCCCGTACTTTTCCTTATAGTAGCTCGCAGCCCGTTCAACACGCTTAGAAACCGCTATCTCATCATTTGAGTCGAACCACAGCATCCCGATATTCATAGCAAACTCCTCCTCGGTACCCCTTGTCAGCCTAGCGAACAGATGTTCTAATTATACGACCGTTTGTTCTAGGGTCAAGTCAAGATCCTGCTTAACCGCCGCGTGCAGCCAGGGGGTTTTGGCCGCTATGCTACAATTCCGCCGATTTCCCAATGGAAGGCGAATCGCTACTACCCAACGCACTCGGACTGCTCGCAGTCGGATTTCTGGTACTCCTCAACGCTTTTTTTGTAGCTGCAGAATTTGCCCTGGTGAGCGTCCGCCCCACGCGCATCGCGGAACTGGTGGCCAACGGAAATCGAACCGCACTGTGGGTGGCACGTGGACTCGAGAATCCAGACCGCTTCATCGCCGCCACTCAGCTCGGCATCACCCTGGCCAGCCTTGGCCTGGGATGGATTGGTGAGCCAGCTTTGGCTGGGCTGATCGAGCCACTGGTCCAGCTATTCCCAGCCGAATTTGCGACCGCCGTCTCTCATACCATCTCCGCAATCATCGCGTTCGCAATGATCACTTTTCTACATGTGGTCGTGGGAGAACTCATGCCGAAATCCATCGCGCTTCAGAGCCCAGAGCGCACGTCGCTGACCGTCGGTCGCCCGTTATCATGGACCGTGACGCTCTTCAAGCCCATGATCTGGGTGCTGAATGGGACCGGGAATGCATTGCTGCGGATCATCGGCGTCAAGCCTGCCGAGGGCCATGAGCTGGTCCACTCTGTGGAAGAACTGAAAATGATCGTCGCCGATAGCGCCGAGGTCGGAGTAGTTGCCGCTTCAGAGCAGGAGATGCTGCATGCGGTGTTCGACTTCCGAGAGTTGTTAGTTCGCCAGGTGATGAGCCCTCGCACGGAGGTTATCTCTGTCGCCTCAGACACCACATTGGAGGAGATCCTGAAGATCTCGGTATCGACCGGATTTTCCAAACTACCGGTATTTCAGGATGATCTGGACCGTGTGATCGGGGTTGTCCACTTGAAGGATGTCGTTGAAGCCATCCAGAGCAATGGTTCGGCAACCGCGAGCGATCTCATGCGTGAAACCATTTTCGTTCCCGAAGCTGCGCAGGTGGAAACGTTACTTCAGATTTTCCGTGCCCGGCACCAACACCTTGCCATCGTGCTCGATGAGTACGGGGGAACCGCGGGTATAGCGACCCTGGAAGACCTGCTGGAGGAAATTTTTGGCGAGGTCAGCGATCCGTTTGATCGCGATATTGAGATCCAATTGATGCCCGATGGATCCACCCTGGTAAATGGCCTTACGACGATCGACGACGTGAACGAACACTTTGGGTTGAAGTTGTCCGATCCTAACTATGACACTATTGCCGGTTTCATTCTCGGCCAGCTCGGGCGCCTGGCAGAATTGGGCGATAACGTCGACGTGGATGGTGCCAGGCTCCGAGTGGTGGCCATGGACGGTCGGCGCGTTTCCAAGGTCTGGGTTTTTCCCATCGCCTCCAACGAATCACAGACAGCAAAATAAACGCGTGGAATATGTTGAGGTAGCTGTAAACCTTCCCGCTGTGCGGGGTACCTTTCATTACCATCTGCCCTCGCGGATGGAGGGCAAGGTCGGCGTGGGCCATCTGGTGACGGCCCAGTTTGGCCATCGGCCGGTCCAAGGCGTTGTGATCGATCTCCCCAAGGTGCCTGAGGTGCCCGAAACCCGACCCATCGACGACCTGTTGGATCCAGAACCAGTGCTCACCCAGCCTCAGCTGCAGCTCGCACACTGGATGGCAGAGTACTATCACGCGCCGCTCATCGAATCCATCACCTTGATGCTCCCATCGGGGCTCAGCCAACCGGCAGATTCGGAATACACGCTGATCGCGCCAGACGCGGTGGGCGAAAATACCGCGCAGGTACGCTTGATTCAACTCCTGACCAAACGCGGTCCGCTGCGAGGCCGTCAAATCGCACGCTCCCTGTCTCGATTGGACTGGCGCCGGGCGGCCGATCGACTGGTGCGCGACCAGGTCATCGTCCGTAAATCGGTGTTGAATCCTCCGCGTGTCTCCCCTCGTACGGTACGGACCGTACATTTAGCAGTCGCTCCGGAACAGACAGAGACTTTCGAAGACCTGGGACAACCTGGTGGCGCGGCCGCCCAACGTCGAAAGTCAGTCCTTGAATTACTGGTAGCCAAGGGTCATGCTCTGCAGGTAGGCCAGGTCTACTCAGAGACCGGAGCCAATTCGGCCGATCTTCGCTTCTTGGAAAAGCGCGAGCTGGTTGGCTTCCGTGGCCTCGAGGTGTGGCGCGATCCAGTGGCTGAGCTTGAGTTTGTAGCGGCCGAGCCGCCGGAACTTACCGATGATCAACTGCGCGTCTGGGACGAAATTCGGCCGGCCATTGGAGCACAGACCGGGCATGCATATCTGCTGCACGGCGTCACGGGATCGGGGAAAACAGAGATTTTCTTGAGGGCAGTGGGCGAGGCTCTGGATCGTGGCACATCTGCCATTGTGTTAGTCCCTGAAATTGCACTCACGCCTCAGACCTTGCGCCGATTCCTGGCCAGGTTTCCAGACAACCTGGGCGTACTCCACTCACAGCTCAGCGAAGGCGAACGCTACGACACGTGGCGTCGAGCACGGTCGGGTGCGTTGAAGGTGATGGTCGGACCGCGGAGCGCGCTGTTCGCGCCGCTGGCAAACCTGGGGCTGATCGTGGTCGACGAATCCCATGACGAGTCCTACAAGGAGCAAGGTCAGGCGCCTCGATACCACGCCCGGCAAGCCGCGCTCGAGTACGCACGGCTCAGATCCGCCGTATGCATTCTCGGCACCGCGACCCCCGACCTGGTTACCACCTTCCAATCCGGCAGGGGCGATCTCACCCGGTTGTCCCTGCCTCAGCGCATCCTTGGGCATCGAGACGCGCTGCGTCAGCAGGCATCAAAACTGGGAGTGCGCAGCCGCTACGAGCCGGCTGGCGGCCTGGCAGAAACCATTGCACTCCCTCCGGTGCGGGTGGTCGATATGCGCCAGGAGCTGCGCGCAGGAAATCGCTCAATGTTCAGCCGTGCGATGCAGCAATCGCTAGGGAAGGTCCTGGACAAAAAACAACAAGCTATTCTGTTCCTCAACCGGCGCGGGACGACCACCTATGTCTTTTGTCGCGATTGTGGGCACGTGATGCGCTGCTCCAATTGCGATTCGCCGCTGACGTTCCATTCCGCGCGGGAACGGTTGGTCTGTCATCACTGCGGCAACGATCGGCGAATGCCGGACAAGTGTCCTAACTGCGGCAGCTCAAGGATCAAGCAGTTTGGCGCCGGCACCCAACGCGTGCAGGCAGAGGTGGAGCAGTTGTTCCCTGAGGCGCGCACGCTTCGGTGGGACCGGGATACGACCCGCTCCAAGGGCTCGCATGACGCGATCCTCAGCAGCTTTATGGCTCATGAAGCGGATGTGCTGATTGGCACGCAGATGGTGGCGAAGGGACTGGACTTGCCGCTGGTCACTCTCGTGGGAGTGGTGCTGGCTGACATTGGATTAAATCTGCCGGACTATCGATCGCCCGAGCGTTCTTTTCAAGTGTTGAGCCAGGTTGCCGGTCGCGCCGGACGCGGATTGCTCGGCGGCCATGTCGTGCTCCAGACCTACGAACCGGAACACTACGCGATACAAGCCGCGGCCGAGCACGACTACCAGGCTTTCTATGAGGCTGAGCTCGAGATGCGAAGGCAGCTGGACTATCCACCCTACCGCAGGCTGGCGCGGCTGGTGTACCGGCACACCTCGGAGGATGCGGCGCGATCGGCCGCTGAGCGCATGGCGGGGTCAATCGAAGCGCGCATCCGTGAGCTTGGGGTGCGCCGCGCCGAGCTCATTGGCCCTGTTCCAGCCTACTTCCGGCGTGTTCGAGGAGAATATCGATGGATGGTGGTAATCCGGGCCGCCGATCCGACCCAGTTGCTGCCGGAAGACCTGCCCCGCGGGTGGACCGTCGACGTCGATCCGGTCTCACTACTTTGAGCCGCGACCGGCCGGAAGGGGGAGAGCTCTATTCGGCGGACAACTTATCTGTAATGTCGATAAATCGGTAGGGCAGGTTGAGGACTGTGAAATAATGCTTGTCGGGCAAGAGCGCGAGCTCGGTTCCGAGGTACTGGTTCAGTATCAGCCTGAACGTATTTACCGGGCTGATGTCTTCGTAAAGGTCAGAGTAGTCCCCGTCAGAAAAATAATAGGCATTCAAGATCGGCATTCGTTCGCGGACATCGGTCTCTTCTAAGCTTAGCGGATGCATCAACGAAGCGGGCCCATGGTCACCCTGAATAACAATAATCACGGGCCGATCGCGATCGGTCAAGATTTCTTCCACTACTTGCTCTAACCGATCGGAAACGTACTCTGTTTGCCCAACATAGCCCTCAATGTAGTCCGCGCGGGTCTCCCCTGTTATCAGTACCAGCCCGCCATCAAAATAAATGCTTTGGTCCTCACCGACCCGCTCACCATTGGGCCCAAACACGAATGGCGGATGCGGCACCATGAAGTGGGCCAGAATGAATTGCGGCCTGCTACCGCTCTCGAACTCCGACAAGCGGTCGAACATAAACAAGGCATGCTCGCGGTGAAAATCATATGCTGGAGTCAGAGACAGTAACCGGAGCACAGCGGGAACAGGAGTGGTATTGAGAAACAGATTTTGGAACGCGTCAACCACCCATCCTTGCGGAGTTATATAGTTTTCCGCGCTTCCGATGTCGGTAAGCTCATACTCATCGGCAAATACGTTGATTAGATAGCCGCGGCTTTTGAGGAATTCGAAAAGACGGTTTCGGTCCGCCATGACCTCAAGCGGGAGGGTATCGCTTGTTTCTTCGCCGATGGTTTCCGGCAAGATGTCCAGATAATCTAGATTGAGAGACGAAGTCAGAGATAATTCGGTCCAGGCGTAATTGGCGCTGCTCTCATCGGCAACGTAGAAACCTTTCTCTTCAAGGTAGCCAATGAACTCGGAGTTGTCGTAGTCCAAATACTCGCGAAAGGCCATAGACGAGCCGAAGCTGTCAGGAACAATATAATAAATATCTGGCAGCGTAGCTGCGGAAGATTTGGTAGCGGAAATCGGCTCGGTCAAAAGGCCCGCATTCCATTGCTTGACGAAATTTCCTACGCTCGTTCTAGGCTTCGTAATCTCACCGATGGCGATCTGGCCAACAGCCGTGAGCACAACGACCAGCGAAATGAAAGTCAATCCCTTGTTTATTGGGCCCGCCAGTCCCTTCGACCGCCAGAGCAGCCACATCACAGTTGCTCCACCGACCACGTACGCGGCAATCCAGATCACGTCACTGAACTGTCCTCTCACAAGTCCGATCCAGCTGCTTATCATTCCAGTCGATGCCAACAGCCAGGTAGCTGATTGAATCACGTGACCAAACGAGAAGGATAAAATTATGATGATCGAAGCGGCGGCCGATCCTTTCAACATGTCTTTCGTCAGATAGAGCGCCACCAGCCAAACAACAATGGCGAACGCAATTGCAGCAAGCAACACGGGAAAGATTCGTTGGAAGCGCAGCTGAGCCGCGTTGGCTCCATAGAGTGAAAGAACAGGAAATATTGCGAACAGAATTGGATGATACTGAATCGATCCCGTTCTCAGAATCGTACGCATGCCAGGTTGATCAATGGGTTTGACCGTGGGTATTTGCCGCAAAGAATTCTCAATATATTGTAGCTAACGGGGAAATTTCGCCATATGATCATCCACTCCTAGCTGGTTAGCCCAGCGTTAACGGCAGGTAGGTTTCTAATTTGCGGGTCTGACGCGCGAATTAAGCTAGAGCCGAACCGGGCGAAAATTCGTGTCGCGATCGTAGACGTCGATACCTTCCGACCGCTTCAGGGAATTGACCACCCAGTAGGTGAGGGGGGTTGCCAGCGCTTCGTAAGCACTCTTGACCAGCCACTGAGTAACGACGGCAGTCATGAGCGCCGAGGTCGGCAGGATGCCGTAAAAGGCGACCGTGATGAAGATCAGTGAATCAGCACCCTGCCCCACGATCGTGGATGCAATCGTGCGCATCCAGAGGTAGCGGCCTTCGGTACGCACCTTCATCTTAGCCAGCACAAATGAATTCAAAAACTCGCCGACCAGGTACGCCAGGAACGAGGCTACCAGCAGCCTGGGCGTGAATCCCAGAATGGCTCGATAGGCCTGGTCCGCTTGCTCAGGATTCTCATATACACCAGCGGTCCAGAACGAAGCGGGAGGGAGAATACCTGCAAGCCAGATGGCGACCACGGCCAGCAGGTTGCAGCCGAATGCGATCCATATCCCACGTCGCGCCGCCGGATACCCATACACTTCGGTTAGCACGTCCCCCACGATATATGCGATTGGAAAGAGCACAATCGCGGCTGGCAGCGTGAGCTCAATGGCGTCTGAAACCCGAATTGCGATCAGCCGAACGGCGATGATATTGGAAACTACCAGGGAGGTGGCGAGCAGAGCGACGACCGCCGGGTACCAGCGGCCCATCTAGGTTGTATTTGAGGTCGCGGTCGGAGCGTCCCCGGGTTTCGCCCCCGCATCAGACTGAGCGGTCTCGTCGCGCATGGGAGCGATCCCGTCCCGGGTTCCATGCTCGGCTTCAACGGTAATCCCGATCCCGCCTCGCACGTTGAAAGCCCCACGTACCCAACACCAATGGGGTTCGAGGGCTTCCACCAGGTCATCGAGGATGGTATTGGTGACATGTTCATGGAACACGCCCTCATTTCGATACGACCACAGGTACAGCTTGAACGATTTGGATTCGAGGATCTTATTGTTTGGGATGTACTCGACGGTGATCGTGGCGAAATCTGGCTGCTCGGTTGCGGGGCATACGCAGGTGAATTCGTCCGATTCGAGCCGCACCATATAACGGCGCCCAGAATGGTGGTTGGGGAAGGTTTCCAGCTTCTTGCTCGGGTGAGCATTGCCGCCCAGTAATGTAAGTCCTTCTAGATCGGAAACTTCTGTCAATTCGCCCTCTCCTGGCAATGCGGAAGGTGGCGATTCCCCGAAATCCGCATTTGCGCGAATTCTGCTTCGCCCTGTAGACTCACTCGCCGGCTCATTGTATCAGCGGCATGAAGCTTGCAAAAAGCAAGGCATGGCCGCTATCCCACTGAAAATGAATTCTCATCCAGCTCGCGTCCTGGTTGTGGACGACGACGACTCCTACTGCACTATTATTCGCGAACTGTTGGTTCGCAATGGCTACGACGTTCGCGTCGCCTACAGCGTCGAAGAAGCCCTGAGCTTGCTGCAGGAAGAACGCCCAGATCTAATCCTCACCGATCTCATGATGCCTGAAGTGGACGGCATTACGTTTATCCGACAGCTGCGCGCAATGCCGCCGCACTCGGGAATTCCTACGATAGTTGTCAGCGCGCTGGTCCTGGCTCGGGAGCGCGCCGCAGCAGCACAGGCAGGCGCAGACGCCTTTGTGGCCAAGCCCTTTTCGATTCGGCAACTGCAAGCGACCATTCAGGAGGTCGTTGGGCAATAGAGTTGCTTTGATTCAGAATAAGCAAATGGCCGCCCCAGGGCGGCCATTTTTCTTGCCGTCTTGGTCAAACCTAGGCTCTAACCGTATAAGAGATCCCGGATCGCGTGCACTTGCCGACGGAGTCCATCGTCGCGTTCAATCAGATCTGAAATGCGGTCGTGGCCATACATAACGGTCGTATGATCCCGGCCTCCAAGCGCCTGGCCGATCTTTGGCAGCGAAGTCTCGGTTTCTTCCCTTATGAGGTACATAGCCACCTGGCGTGGCAGGGCGATCTGACGAGTACGGCGCGGCCCCAGCAGATCCTCCTCCGGCACCTGATATTGTTGCGCTACGGCCGCAATAATCTGGTTGGGCGTCATGGCCGCCGAGCGAGGCGCTACGTCGGACAAAGCTGCTTCGATGGTTTCTTCGTTGAGCAGCGCCCCGGTTAGATCGACATAGGCCAACGCACGGGTCAGCGCCCCTTCCAGCTCGCGGATGTTCCGCTGTGCCCTGCGGGCAATCAATTCAAGGTGCTCCTGAGCTACCTGCCGCCCCTCTCGCTCTGCTTTTGCGCGCAAGATAGCGACTTTCGTCTCCAAATCCGGCGGTTGAATGTCCGCTGCCAGCCCCCATTCAAACCGGGACCGGAGCCTCTCCTCCAGAGTGACGAATGCCTTCGGTGGTCGGTCCGAGGACAAAACCACCTGTCGCTCCTGCCCGTGCAGGGCATTGAAGGTATGAAAGAATTCCTCCTGGGTCGACTCTTTGCCCGCAATGAACTGCACGTCGTCAACCAATAAAATGTCTGCCTGACGATATCGCTCCCGAAATTCGGCAGTGCTGTGCGTGCGTATGGCATTGATCAGATCGTTGGTGAATTCCTCGGAGGAAACATACACCGCCGTTCGTCCGGCTGCGATGCTGGCTCGAGTAATGGCATGCAGAAGATGAGTCTTCCCAAGGCCCACACCCCCATACAGGAATAGTGGATTGTATGGTCCAGCCGGGTGCTCTGTCACAGCAACCGCTGCGGCGTGCGCCAGCCGATTGCTCTTTCCGACGACGAAGGTGTCAAATGTGTAGTTGGGATTGAGGTACTGAGTGGTAGGTGCCGAATCAAGGACTGGGGTTCGCGGCTGGTCCACGGTTCGCTCCGGGGTCGGTGCGCTAACTGGAGCCTGCTGTTGCCAAACCACAAACCGCACATCCACCGTCCGGCCCGCGATCCCGCCGAGCACCTGTTTGATGGTCGGCCGCAGCCGATCGTGCAGCCAGTCCCGGGCGAAGGCGTTCTTCACGCCAATGACGAATTCGCCATCCTCGTAGCTCAACAGCTCGGCATCGCGAATCCAGGTTTCAAATTTAGCGCGTGGCATCTCAACTTGCAGCTGCCCCAAGGCTGCCTGCCAGAGTCTTTCCGCCTGCATCCCCACCTCCGTGGAAAATTTAGTTTTCTTCTAGAGTGCGGTCGGGCTTTAGTTCCTGAAGAGGATCTGTCCCGTGCGACCAAGTACGTGTTACTGGCTCGCGGTTCGCATTCTAGCAGAAGCGTATGGCACGATCAATGCTTGCGGCCCCCTCTAACCTAAAAAGATTCGAATCTTTAAGAACCGGCAATCTTAAGGAATGCTGAGGGGATTGATTCATCAGGGACTGGCAAGCTATCGGGGACTGGCCGAGTTCCTCCCCCAATATGGCGAGCTATTCTGGAGACACTCCGCCAGATGTTGGGGATTCTTCGGTACGCACTCGTTATCGCTCGCGCTGCACTCAAACCTTAAGGCTTCATTGCCTGGTTGGTTGGGCCCACGGCGCGTGACGAGATTCCAATCTGGAGCGTTCATCTGAACCGAATCGGGCGATTCATCAAAGTCGTCTGATCGGGCGCAGTTGTGCGGACCGATCAGGCCTTGAGCGCAAAGCTGAGCGCCTCCGAAAGACCCGACATCTCATGCAGCTTCAGCTCCGGAGGCAGATCGACTCCCTGCTCAGCGCGCCTGGGCAACACAACTGACGAGAAGCCCAGCTTGACCGCTTCGCGCAGGCGCGGCTCGAGGTTGGGTACGCGCCGAAGCTCCCCTGAAAGTCCGATCTCACCAATCAAGGCCAGGTCGGGTGGCAGCGGCCGGTCGCGAGCCGAAGACGCGATGGCAGCCGCCAGCGCCAGATCGGCCGCGGGTTCCTTGACCTGCATTCCACCAACGACATTGATGAAGATGTCTTGATCCGATAGCTGAATGCCGACCCGGCGGGTGAGCACGGCGGTGATGATCAACAGTCGGTTGGTATCTACACCATTGGCTGTCCGCCGTGGGTGGCCGAAGGAGGTGGGGCTGGTCAGGCCTTGCACCTCCACAAGCAGAGGACGCGAGCCCTCCATGGTGACGGCGATCGCTGAGCCCGGAGCGTCGCTTCGCCTCTCCGCCAGGAATGCTTCCGATGGGTTGGCAACCGCCTCCATTCCCGATGGCCCCATTTTAAATACGCCAACTTCGGTGGTAGCCCCGTACCGATTTTTCACCGATCGCAGCAGCCGGTAAGAGTGGTAGGGATCGCCTTCCAGGTATAGAACGGTATCGACCAGGTGCTCCAGCACCCGCGGGCCGGCGATTGCTCCCTCCTTGGTGACGTGCCCAACCAGAAAAATGGCTACGCCCGAGGATTTGGCGACCGCCTGCAAACGCAAAGCACATTCACGGACCTGGGAGATTGATCCGGCTGCCGACTCTATATCGGCAGAATGAACCGTCTGTACCGAATCGATGATGGCCAACTTGGGTCCTACGGACTCAATCTGTCCGATGACGCGATCCACATCAGTCTCGGTTGCAAGGTACAAATTTTCCGCCGGCTGGGCACCATTGGAGACACGCAGCGCCCGAGATTTGATCTGCGCTACCGATTCTTCACCAGAAACATAGAGCACAGGCCCTGCGGCTGCCACCTCGGCGCTCATCTGCAGAAGCAGCGTGGACTTTCCGATCCCCGGGTCACCGCCAATCAACACCAGCGATCCAGGAACCACGCCTCCACCCAACACCCGCGCGAACTCGGAATTTGCGAGCGGGAGCCGGTCATCAACGCCGACCTCGACCTCGGACAGTCTCTGTGGCGCACTGCCGGATGCCGGGGAGGCGGAAGCGCGGCCCGCGCTTTGCACCTCTTCCACCATGCTGTTCCACTCCCCACACTGCGGGCAGCGCCCCAGCGGCTTGGCCGCCGTGCGCCCGCATTGCTGGCATACATATTGGGTTTTAGCCTTGGCCATTCTCGAATCAAGCCTCTCGTAAGCGAAACTGGATTATATCCAAGCCCAACACACCCCTCCCTTGTCTGGCCCCTGCTTTGCGAGTTACCATGCATCCACACCAAAATGGCTCGCGTCTGGTTTTACAACATCCCCTTTCACGGACATGTGAATCCCACCCTGCCGCTGATCCGCGAAATAGTCACACGCGGCGACGAAGTGACCTACTTTTCTACCGCTTCGTTCGAGGCGCGGATTCAGGCGACGGGGGCTCTGTATCGTGGCTATGGCAGCTCATACTCCTTCGAGCAGACGCGAACGGTGGCGCATGTGATTCACCTGGGCAACCAGGTGGCAGAGGCAACCTACGCATTGCTTCCGGAGGTGTTGGAATCGGTCGCGGCAGAAGCACCTGACTACCTGATGTTCGATATGAGCGCGCCGTGGGGCAAGATCGCCAGCCGCCAAATGCACATTCCAGCGATCGCCAGCTTTCCTCATCTGCCTTTCTATTGGAGAACCGTGCTCAACGATTCCCGGGTGCTGCGCAAGGGGATACAAAGCGTTCGGCCCGGCTACGGATACTGGCGCCGGCTCCAACGCCAAACCGCCAAAATCATTAAGGACTTCCGGCTACGCGATCCGAAGTCGATCAATGTCCTGTCAAGTTCGGCCGAACTCAATATCGTATTTTCTTCACGTCTCTTTCAGCCCTACGAGAAGCATTTTGATGATTCGTACCTGTATGTGGGACCCGAAATCGAACTCGATCGTCAGGAACAACCGATGCCGATTCAAAAGCAGGCGGGCGAAAAGCTAATTTACGTAGCGGTGGGCACTGTGTACCAGGCCAATCTGGAGTTTTTTCGGGCTTGTTTCAGGGCCTTCGCCGATCCCAAGTATCAGGTGGTCTTGTCCGTAGGCAGGGCGATCGAACCAGAGGCGCTCGGACCCGCTCCTGAGAATTTCAGGGTCGAGCAGTATGTCCCGCAGCTCTCCGTGCTTGAACAATCGGACCTCTTCATCACCCATGGAGGCATGAACAGCATCAGCGAGGCCGTCATGTACGGCGTGCCGATGATTGTGGTCCCCAATACCATCGAGCAAGCCATCAATGCGGCCAGAATAGAGAAACTTCAGGCGGGGCTATACCTGGATCCAGGCCAGCTGACATCGGCCGGAATACGCCGGGCGGCCGAGATGGTGCTCTCCGACCCTGCAGCGACGATCGGGCTTAGGCAGATTCGCCGCTCTTTTGAAGATGCAGGCGGCGTCGCGCGCGCGGCAGAAGCGATACAGTCCTTCAAGAAACGCCACCAGCTCACTTAGTCAACCCCTATCCGCATTAAAAGTCGAGACTATGTCTCTATTTTTCCAATTTGAACTGTAGCTTCTCTATAATGAGGGCGCGGAGGGAAAGCGATATGGCATACCTGGCGAATTACACACAGTTCAATGGGCGGCATTGGGAAACTGGATCTGTTCACAATGTTCTGGCCTATCAGGGGAATGAAATCCCTGAAACCGGGCAGCCGATGTCTGAAGCCATGTTGATGGGCATCAGCGGGGGCGCCGCGTTTGGGTATTTCGTCTTCGAATATGCGAGTACCGACCCTTTTGTTTCCTTGCTTTCCCGAAACACATTCGACCCGCTCGATACGCTATTGGAGCGATTAGCGATTCCGCAGGATCTTTTCCATACCGCCGATCCCAAAAAGGGCGTACGCAATTTAGTCGAGGTGCTCGAGAGCGGTCGCCCGGCCATCGTTTGGGCGGATGTGTTTGGCCTGCCCTACAATGCCCTCTCGTATGACGAGCAGAATTGGGCCATGTTCCCCATCGTCGTCCATGGGTACATGGATGGAAAAATCCGCATCGCGGACCGCTCGAGTCGGCCGCTCCAGATCACGGAGGCAGAATTGGCGACTGCTCGGGCTCGAGTTAAGAAGGATAAATACCGCGTGCTTGCGCTGGGCACACCCGATTTGAGCAAGCTGCCCAGCGCCATACAAAAGGGCATCTGGCAGTGCATTGCGCTCTACACCGAAGCCCCTCCGAAAGGTGGGCGCGATAACTTTGGATTCGCGGCCTATGAAAAGTGGGGCAAGATGCTGACCAACACCCGCAACAAGCAAAGCTGGGAACGGATGCTGGCTCCCGGAAGCAGAATGTATGCCGCCCTTGCTGGATTTGGTTATCAGCCTGGTGCGTTCGGTTGGGCACGTACATTCCCATCCAACCAGGTTGACGATCGAAACATGTATGCCGATTTCCTGGATGAGGCTGCATTGATCCTCAAGAAACCGGAGCTCAAAGGGGCGGGCGAGCAGTTCAGAGCGAGCAGCGAGGCCTGGCTCAACCTGTCGGAGGCGCTGCTTCCCGATGACGTCCCGCTTCTGAAGGAGGCCAAGGAGCTGCTGGTATTGAAGCGTGATCTATTTGTCGAACAGGGCGGAAGCGCACGTCATGAGATGTTGGAGGCAGAGGCGCGATTGTCTGAAATCTACTCGCTAGCTGCGGCCGATTTTCCGATGTCGGAACAGGAAGTTGCAAGCATGCGAGAGGGACTCGCCGAACACGTGATGAATATTTCCAATATCGAACGGGGAGCTATCGAGCTGCTGCAGGCCGCCATGGGGTAGCCGCGATATCGCTCGGCGGGGAAACAAAAAAAGGCTGCCCCGCGGGACAGCCCTCAGAATGCTAGCCTTGCGGGCGCCTAGCCTGGTGCGAGGGCCTCTTCTTCCTCTTCAATTTCCGGGGTGCCGTGCGCAAGAAGCAGCTCGCCATCGGCAACGTCCACCAGCACGGTGTCGCCATCCTGGAATTCGCCGGTCAGCAGCGCATCCGACAACACATCTTCGACCTTGGCCTGAATCACTCGTCTGAGCGGGCGGGCGCCCATCTCAGGCTCGTAACCCAATTCGGCCAGCAGCTCGCGCGCTTCTTCTGTGGAACGCAGCTTCAAATTGTGATCCTCGAGCCGCAGCGCTACTTTCGTCAGCTCCAGATCCACGATCGCCTTAATTTGCTGTATGGTCAGCGCATGGAAAACAATTACAGAATCGACACGATTGATGAACTCGGGCCGAAATTCCTTCTTCAGCTGTTCGGTTAGGCGCCGGTGCATTTCTTCGTATGCCAGCCGTTCCTCCAGGTCTTCATCTTGCTGAGTCGCAAAACCCAACTTGGTCTGGTTCATAATCAGCTCCGCGCCCAGGTTCGAAGTCATCACAATCAGGGCGTGGCGAAAATCAACCTTCCGTCCTTTGGCATCGGTTAGCTGGCCCTCTTCCATGATCTGCAGCAGCATGTTGTGGGCTTCGTTGTGCGCCTTTTCGATCTCGTCAAACACAATAATGGAATAAGGTCGCCTTCGAATGGCTTCCGTCAGCTGACCCGCGTCTTCATATCCAACATATCCTGGAGGAGCCCCTACCAAGCGGCTGACCGAGTGGCGCTCCATAAACTCCGACATATCGATTTGAACCAGTGCATCTTCGCTGCCGAACAAGAACTCAGCCAGCGCCTTCGTCAATTCTGTCTTTCCAACTCCGGTTGGGCCAAGAAAGACAAAGGATCCGACCGGGCGCTTTGGATCCTTCAGGCCGGCGCGCGCTCGCCGTACTGCCTTGGAGATGGCCTCAATGGCCTCGTCCTGGCCAATGATCCGCTCGTGGAGCGCATCTTCCATTTGCATCAAACGCTCTGATTCTTCCTGGGCAATCTGCATGACCGGCACGCCGGTCCACATGGACACCACTTCGGCGATATCCTCAGCAGTTACCTTGGGGCTGTCCTCGCTACGCTCCCAACCAACCCGCAGTTGGGCCATTTTTTCTTCCAGCTCCGCCTCGCGATCCATCAATTCCTGAGCGTCGTCGTAGCGTGCTTCTTCCATGGCGCCCTTGTGGGCATCCCGCGTCTCACGCAGCTCCCGTGTGACCTCCTGCATCGAGCGCGCGGCAGGGCTCTTATACATCCGCACTCGGGAGGCTGATTCGTCGATAAGGTCTATGGCCTTGTCGGGCAAAAAGCGATCTGGCACGTATCTGTCGGAGAGGTGAGTTGCGGCCTCTAACGCTTCATCGGTAATAATCAGCTTGTGATGATTCTCATACGGCGCCCGGATGCCGCGCAGAATTTCGATTGTCTCCTCAACGGTGGGTTCATCGACAAAGACTGGCTGGAAGCGACGCTCGAGCGCAGAATCGCTCTCGATGTACTTCCGATACTCATCCTGGGTCGTCGCCCCAATCACCTGGAGCTCGCCACGCGATAGCGCCGGCTTCAATATGTTGGCGGCATCCACGGAAGACCCCGCAGAGCCTGCGCCGACCAGCATGTGAACTTCGTCGATAAATAAAATCGCCCCGGATGATTTCAATTCGTCGATCACCCGCTTGAGCCGTTCCTCGAACTGGCCACGATACATGGTTCCCGCAACAAGCGAGCCAACGTCCAATTGCAGCACACGTTTGCCCAAAAGCGGCTCAGGTGTCTCACCGGAGACTATCCGCTGGGCGAGCCCCTCGGCGATGGCCGTTTTTCCAACACCCGGATCGCCAATCAAAGCGGGATTATTCTTCGTGCGCCTGGCCAGGATCTGGATGACTCGCTCTATCTCCATCTGACGCCCGATCACCGGGTCCAGCTTGGATTCTTCTGCCATTCCAGTCAGGTCAGTCGCGAGCTGATCGATCATGGGGGTCTTGACTTGCTGCTCTTTGCGCTCTCGACTGGAAGAGCGGCCCGTGTGGCGGGTGGGGGTTTCTTGCAGCGCCCGGCGAGTCTGCCGGCGAATCTGCTCTGGCGTGATTCCGAGCCTGCGGAGCACATCCATGCCCACGCCTTCCCCCTGCCGAACCATGCCCAACAGGAGGTGCTCGGTTCCGATGTAGTGATGCCCCATACGACGGGCTTCTTCGATGCCCATTTGAAGCACCTGTTCGGTCCCGGGAGCTAATTCGATTCGGCTGCTGGGGTTTCGTCCGACGCCCGTAAGCCGCTCGACCATCTCCTTGACTCGAGCCGGATCCAATCCGAGGTCGCGCAATACGCGACCGGCAATCCCACCCTCTTCTCGGATCAATCCGAGTAGAAGATGTTCGGTGCCGATGTAGTTGTGATGCAAGCGCTCAGCCTCTTCGTGCGCTAGGCTGAGCACCCTTCTGGCTCGCTGTGTGAAGCGTTCCATCTTGTCGGCCAAGAATTAATCTCCCTGGAGTTCTATTTGCTTTTTCGATTTTACCAAAGAGTCCCCTCGGGGGCTCCGAGTCAGGATTAACGTCCTATGAAGTACTTTCTGGCTCTTCCGAACCCGATTCCACTTCTTCCACCATCTCAGGTTGCTCTTGTGGCTCCGATTCCGGCTCATTCTGCTCTTCGTCGGTCTCAGGCTCAGGAGCATCCGGCTCGCTCTCGGTTTCAGGATCTTCCGATTCGATCTCGGACTCAGGAGCATCCGGCTCGCTCTCGGTTTCAGGATCTTCCGATTCGATCTCGGACTCAGGAACATCCGGCTCAATCTCGGTTTCAGATTCCTCGGGTTCACCTTCGGCCGGAATATCTTCCGCTTCCATGTCGAGCGCCTCTTCCGCCTCGAGTTCAGCATCAAAGTCCGCTTCGGTCTCCGGTTCTGGCTCCTCGTCTACCTCTACCTCCTGGACTGCGGCTTCCCAATCCCTATCGGCATAATCAGACGACTCTACCCGCTTCAGACTCAAGCCGATTCTGTGTCGAAGAGCATCGACTCGAATCACCCGCAGCGTCAGCACCTGTCCTTCCTGGACTACCTCGCTCGGGTGCGTAATGTGTCGATCCGAAAGTTCGGAGATATGAACCAGTCCCTCAATGCCATAATCCTCGAGGCCCACAAGCTTCGCGAATGCACCGAACTTAGTGAGCTTTGTAATCGTGCCCTCAACGAGCTGACCCTCGTCATATTGCTCCAGGATCTTCTCCCAGGGATTTTCCTCGAGTTCCCGGATAGACAGGCTGATCCGGTTGCGTTCTGGATCCACTCCAAGCACCTTGACCTGCACCTCTTGCCCCACGCTGAGCACCTCACGCGGATTGCTCACTCGTTTCCAGGAGATCTCGGAGATGTGCACCAATCCATCCGCTCCCCCGATATCGATAAATGCTCCGAAGTCGGCCAGGCTGATCACATGCCCGGAGCGGATTTCGCCAATCGCCAGTTCTGAGATCAACCGCTCCTTGAGTACTTCGCGCGCCTCGCGCGCTGCAGAGCGTTCTGACAATATCAAGCGGTTTCGCTGCCGGTCGACTTCAATCACCTTGGCTACCAGTTGCTCACCAACCATGCTTCCCCAACGATCTTCGGGCGTTTCCCCGTCAGCTCGACGACGGCGAGCCAGACTGACCTGTGAGGCCGGCACAAATCCTCGAAGTTGGCCCATCTTGACGATCAGGCCACCCTTGTTGTAGCCGGTCACTTCGCCCTCGAAGATGTCCTTCGATTCCAGAAGCTCTTCTGCCTTCTTCCAATCTTGCTCTTCTTCGGCGCGGACTAACGACAGCTCAGGCCCGCTGCGGCCGCCCGGCCGAATGATGTACACATTGATTTCTTGTCCGACGTCTAGGGTTGCTCGCTGATCTTCGGGGATTTGCTCGAGTTCTCGAGCGGTGATGATGCCTTCGGATTTAGCGCCGATGTCGACCAGGACATCAGCCTCAGTCGCGCGTACGATCGTGCCAACGCGAATCTCGCCTCGCCTAGGCGCATTTAGCTCATATTCTTCGGACTCAAGGAGCGCGTCCATCGGGTGTGGCTCAACCTTATTCTTACCCTCAGCACCACCCGCTGCGCTCTCCTTCTCCTCGTCTATCATTGACGGGATTTGCTCCGGCGGATCAGCCCACGGATTATAAAGGGGTTGATAGGGGATGACAACCTATCGCCAAATCTCGTGCGGTATAATGCCGCTCGGCCCAGATCTGACCCAAACTGCGCCCCAGGTACCAAACTTTGACACCCGTATTCCCATTTACCGCAATCGTTGGGCAAGAGCGCATGCGCCGTGCGCTTGAGCTAAATGCCGTAAATCCCCGAATCGGCGGAGTCTTGATCCGCGGCGAACGCGGCACCGCCAAATCCACTGCGGCCCGCGCGCTAGCCGCGCTGCTCCCCGAAGTTAGCGTCGTTGCCAGGTGTCGGTTCAGATGCAATCCAGAGCAGCCAACCACCTGGTGCACAGAATGCCGCGAGCGTGCGGCGTCCGGTGAAGAGCTTCCTTCGGAAGTCTTTCGTACCTCCTTCGTCGACCTGCCAGTATCAGCAACCGAGGATCGGGTGGTCGGCACTTTGGATATTGAACGGGCCATCAAGGAAGGCGAGCGCCACTTCGAGCCAGGAGTCCTGGCGTCTGCCAATCGCGGTCTGCTCTACATCGATGAAGTGAATCTGCTGGACGATCACGTGGTGGATTTGTTGCTAGACTCGGCTGCGCTTGGCATGAACATCGTAGAACGAGAAGGCATTTCATTCAGCCATCCCTCGCGTTACATCCTGGTTGGCACAATGAACCCTGAAGAAGGCGATTTGAGACCCCAGCTGCTCGATCGCTTTGCGCTGTCGGTCGATATACATGGTCTATCTGACCCCGATGATCGAGTGGCCATTATGGAGCGGAATCTGGCCTTCGAGCAGGACCCGGTCGGTTTTCGAGAAGAGTGGATGGAGAGCGAACTCGAACTTTCCAAGCGCATTGAAACCGCGCGTAAAACTGTCGACAAAGTGAGCTATGAGACGCGGAACTTGCATGCAATCGCAGCCCTCACGTCCTCATTAAATGTCGACGGCCATCGGGCTGACCTGGTGATTTTGAAAGCCGCCAAGGCACATGCGGCCTTTGAGGGCCGCGAGGCGATCGATGATTCCGATATCGCGCGTGCAGCAGAACTCGCGCTTCCCCACCGTTTGCGGCGTGGACCTTTCCAGCAGGCCGAAATCAAGCTCACCGACATTGAAGACCGAATTGAGCAGATCCAGAGCCAGGCGGGAGGCTCACCAAAATCCGAACCTGAACCGCTGGAAGAGCAGGAACTCGACCGAAAAAAAGTCAGCGCCAGGGCGTAGCCCGGGAATCCGAAGAAGATAACAAGGAGCTCGGGCAGGCCAAGCCGGCTGAACAAACCGTCGTCGATTCACTCAGCGCCCGGTGGTGGGAAGGCGGCGACAAGGTCAAGGTGGGATCTGAATTTTCCCCCCGGCGCCTGCAAAATCCCCTCGATCGCATAACCCGTAAGCATGGCGGGCGTCGGACGCTCACCCGTACCGATCGCAAACGCGGCCGCTACATTTCCGCTCGTCTGGCACAGGACCGCACCACCGATATCGCCTTCGATGCCACGATGCGAGCCGCCGCCCCTCATCAAATACACCGATCTAAAGAGAAAGTGGCATTTGCCATCCGGCCTTCGGATCTCCATCGAAAGGTCCGCATTCGAAAAGCGTCCAACCTGATCCTGTTTGTCGTGGACGCCTCCTGGTCCATGGCGGTAGCAGAACGGATGTCAGCCACGAAAGGCGCCATTCTTTCGCTTCTGAACGACGCCTACCAACGCCGGGATCGAGTGGGGCTGGTAGTTTTCCAGAAGGATCGCGCGCTTACGGTCCTGCCACCCACCAACTCGGTCCAGCTCGCGCAGCACGCATTGGCAGACATTCCTGTGGGCGGGAAGACACCGCTGTCGGCTGGACTAACGCTCGCGCTCGAGACCTTTACCAGGGAAAGGCTGAGCCATCCCGAAGTCCTTCCCCTGATGGTGCTGCTGACAGACGGAGCTGGGAACGTCTCACTCGGCAACCTGCCGCCGCAGGAAGAAGCCATGCTTGTCGCGGACCGTATTCGAGAAAACGAGATCCGCTCGGTGGTCATCAATATGGAGCACGCCGCCTTCGACCAGGGGTTGGCCAACGCGTTGGCAGATCGGCTAGGTGCCCCCTGCTACACGCATCAAGAGCTCAAAGCTGAGCACCTGTACCATGCGGTTCGGCAGGAGACGGAACTCACTTCGGCCTAGTTAGCTTGAGATGTTCCATCTGGCGATCACCAGCAAAAGGGGAATTCCTGGGCTAGCCTGCCAGCTTTCGCTGCAAACGATTGATGCGGTGTTCGACCTCGGCAGACCGCTGATCTCGCCTCCACCCCTTTGGCCACTTGTTCACCGCACGCGAAGCCGTCTCCGCCCATTCATGTGCTTGTGAGAGGTCTTTGACCTCCCACTCGTAGTACATCGCCAGTTCGATGCATGGAGCAGGATCTTCTGGCGCTGCTTCGTGCCATTCCGCCCAGCTTGATACCGCATGCGCGCGGCGCTTTTGGCGTTTCAGCATTGCCGTCCGAAGCTTGAGTACCTCGGCTCGCAGCATGTCATTGGGAGCGCTTCGCACAGCTGCCTGGTAGGCACCCTCCGCTTCCTCAATTCGGCCGTTGGCCTCGTGCCAACGAGCTACAGCAAGCGCTTCCCCTCCCGCCAGCCCACTCGGATCCTGGTCCAGATGCTTTTCTAAAACAACGGACGAAAGCCCAACCAGGGAAAGGATGTCGATGGCATTGTGGTAGATCACCCGGGTCATATCGGAAGCATCGCCGGTTCGCAGATAATCCAAATACATCCCCGGGATCAGCTCACCCGGCACGTCTTCTTCGGTGCGTTCAACTTCCAGCACACGACGCTCTAGCGTGCCTAACCGGCAATTGGGCAAGGTCTTACTCCACAGGCGTCGCGAGGGGTACAGTAGATCGAGGTGTGGTCGTCCCGAGAGACGCCAGCGATCACGCACGGCAATGGTGTAACGAGATTCAAGGATCGGCAGATCAAATGAGCGCCCATTGAACGTCACCAGCCCATCCACATTCTCGAGGTCGGAGCGCAATAGCTGCAGGGTCGCAGCCTCCTCTTCTGGATCGCGCAGGAAATACTGTCGCAGGTTGAACCCACCTTTAACGAAGGTGCCCAGGCCAATCAAGAATCCGAGCGTTCCTGCCCCTCCTGAAAGCCCGGTGGTCTCGATGTCGACAAAACCCCATCGACGGATCTTTGAGCCGCTCAAACCCGGGTCGTTGCCCACTTCCGCCGCAAGTCCGGAGGCATACGTCAACAGCTCCTGGAGCGGTCGATTGCCGTGGAGGTAGTCGGATGGGTAGTGAGTATTGATGTGAAAGGCATGGCCGCTAGCGGTCTTGGTTTCCTCGCCTTTTGGTAGATCCCGGATTTCGCCGCTTCGCCGAGGTCGTGCGCGAGAAGTACCCCGCTCGAGCCGCTCTAGACGGCGTCTTAGGTCACTGGACATTGGCTGCCTTCATATACTTAGGATGATTGTCACCCATTCGCCCTGACATTCTTCCGTGCTGAATATGTACCGCGGGAGCTATTATAGGGCTGGAGACAGAGCAACAACGCTCAGTCCTCCTTTGGCAAACGCCTCCACCGGGTTTCTCCCTCACCGCCCCGGTGGAGGCTAACTTTATTCTGTTGTACTACTCTTGGGGATCGGCGGTGGGCAGCACCACCGTAAAGGTTGTTCCCTTGCCTAGCTCAGACTCGACCCATATTCGACCGTCGTGGTTGTCGACAATCGACTTGACGATCGAAAGGCCAAGTCCCGTTCCGGGCATATCCTCGGGGGCATTGCTGGCTCGGAAGAACTTGTCAAACAGATAAGGCTGATCGGCTGCAGGAATTCCCGGGCCGGAATCTCTTACGCGCAAAATCACCTGATCGCTTTCCCCTTCGCCTTCAATATAAATGACGCCTTCAGGGGGCGTGTATTTGACCGCGTTGTCGAGCAGATTGCCGATCATTTGCCTTAATCGGATCGGCGCCCCAAGAACCATTGGCAACTCTTCAGGAATATCCGACTCCAGAGTCAGGCCCTTGCCTTCCGCAGTACTTCGCATGCTCTCAAGCGCGTACCGCGCAAGGACTGCGATCGGCGTGTTTTCTTTTGCTTCGTCTAAGCCTGCCTCGATTCGACCCAAATCCAACAGGTTGCTCACCAGGTCCGTGATTTGGCCTACGCTGAGTTGCACCCGCCGAATGAATTCCTCTTGCTGCACATTCAACCCACCGGAGCGCTCGATCAGTTCGACGTAACCCAATATGGCAGTTAGAGGAGAGCGTAAGTCATGAGACACAGTGGTGACGAATTCGGACTTGATTCGATCCAGTTCTTTGAGATGGGTGATATCTTGCATCACAATCGCCTGTCCGATGCCTTCGATCGGTGTTCGTTGGGCGTTGAACACTCTGCCGTCCTGGAGTTCCACTTCCTCTCTCTTCGATACTCTGCCGGAGGCACGCAGCATTGCCAGGATGCGAGGGTCTTCAATGACTTCGCCTACCGGACGCCTGTTCCAATTTCCATTCACTCCGAAGGCGTCCCGCGCGGTCTGATTCATGATCAGTAGTCGGTTCTCGGGATCGACAACGATCACGCCATTTTCAACCCGCGCCAATATCGTCTCCAACTTGCGACGCTCCGCCTCCGAACTATTGAACAGCCTTGCGTTTTCGATCGCAATGGCCGCGTAATCTGCCATAGCCGTCAGGATGGCGACATGCTCGCGGGTCAAAGTGTTTCCAACCTTACGATTGTCAACCCCCAAGACGCCGATCGTACGGCCGCGCGCCTTCAACGGCACGTAGATCAGAGAGTGCACCAAATAAGAGGTTTTGATCTTTTGAGGAGTCTGTTCGTCCAACAGCACAGGCTCACCGGATTCAATGACCTGTCCCGCCAACGAGTCTTCTACTTGAAGCCGGAATGTGCGTGCAAACACCTCGTCGAAGTTCTTAGAAGCCCGCATATACAGTTCGTCGGTGGTCTCGTCCAGCAGCAGCAGGCTGCCCTCTTCAGCGCCGGTCAGGCGAACTGATTCGTCAACGACGGCCGTCAACACGTCGTTATGGTCCAACATGGCGGTGACCGTGCGCCCGATAAGGGTCAGAGTTTCGAGCTCTTCCAGCCTGCGCTCAAGTTTTTCAGCTGCAGAACTAGCGTTGTTCTGCCCATCAATAATCTCTCGCCAGCGTCTGCGCTGAACCAGTGCCCTTCCCACCGCGGCCAGCATGAGTTCCGCCTCGAAGGGCTTGCCCAGCAAATCGAAAGCGCCGGCTCGCATGGCCTCCACCGTTAAGGTTTCGTTCCTCGCGCTGGTCATCATGATGACTGGAGGATGGGGAATCTCCGAGCAGACACGCTGGATCAATTCCAGGCCGGTTAGATTCGGCATCTGGTTGTCGGTGATCACGACATCCGGTTCGATTTCGCGCACCAGGGTGAGCGCCGACATGCCATCGCCGACGGTTCGCACCTCGTAGCCGGCCGGGCCGAGTACCGCTTCTTCAAGGTATTGACGGATGTCCGGGCTGTCGTCAGCGACGAGTATCAGGGGTTTATTCATGTTTGGTTTCAAGGGAGGGTGCATGAAGCTTGCTAGCGGCTTGATCCTAGCATGCCCACCTGTAGGCGCACATGGTACTCACGTAGAGAATGAGATTCAGGCGCTTGGGGCAGGAGTAGATTCGGCCTGCAAATGTGGCATCTCATCCAGTTTCTGCAGCATCGTTTCGAGATCGCCGCTAAGAACCTGGAGCCGCTTGCGCTGGGGCGGGTCTTCGGAGTTTTCTAGTAAGTCAGGGATCTGATCTTTCAATTCTTTGAGTTCGGCGCGGACACGTTCGACCCAGGCCACCTGATCCTTCAAACCGGTAAAGGTCTCGTCCACGACTTCTTGCAGTTCTTCAGCCCGACCCGTGAGAGCTTGGAATAACCGCGCGTTGATCAGCGAAATCGACGCATAGTCCCCCACTGCTTCCAACATTCGTTGGTTTGGATCACTGAATGGTTTGGCTTCTTCTCTGGCAACTGTGAGCACTCCGATGGCTTCTTCGCGTGCTTTAATCGGAACGATCAGCGCCGCCTTTGCGAAACGAGCTAGCTTGAATTGTTCCAATCCCTCTCCGTGGATGCTAAGCGTCTCTGCGGAGAGCATTACCAGGGAACTTACGCCGTCATCCCAGGCCTGATGGATCTTGTTGGCCAGCGCCTTCGGCATTCCGCGCTGCGCGCGCAGGAAGAGCTGGCCGCTGTCTTCATCAAGGAGCAGCACCCAGCCCATATCCGCGTTCGTGACATTCAGGGCGCTCAGCATCAGCTTGTCGAACAGCTCGCGCTGATTCGTGGTTGAAGTGACAACTTTCCCGATTCCGTAGATGGTGGTGAGTTCGCGAACCCGCCGCTCTAATTGACGGTGGCTGTCTGCCAACTCAGCTGCAAGCTGTCTTGTTTCGTTGCTCAGGCGGACTTCTTTCAGTGCGCGTTCAATCGCGGCCAGGGCTTCGGCCTCGCGCAGCGGCTTGACCATGTAGTCTTTGGCACCCAATCGGAAGGCCTGGATAGCGTCCGCTTCCTGGCCCTCTTCCGCCGTGACCAGTACAGGAACATCAAGGCCCTGCGATCGCAGCGCGACCAGCAGATCTTTTCCACTTAAACCGGGGAGCATGAGACTGGCAACGATCAGATCCGGGGAAAAAGAGACCGCCTGCTGGATCGCCGTGCCGGCCTCGTCTGCGGTTGCCACTTCGTAGCCCAGTGGCTCCAGCACCTGACGCGCCAAGAGATCCAGTACATCTGGATCTTCATCTACTATAAGTACGCGCTCTGTCGCCGGAGAGAGGCCCACTTTCGATATGATAGCACCGTATTTTCAGGATCGGCCCCTGTGCGATAGTACGGGAGGACCGCGATAAGAATTTCATTAGATAACCCATGGTTGGCTTGACTCCCGTTTCCGCGCCCCATTAGAATCCTTCTTGATGGATTACAAGGATTACTACAAGGTGCTCGGCGTCGACCGCAAGGCGGATGAGAAAGAAATCAAGAGCGCCTATCGACAGCTGGCCCTGAAATATCACCCGGACAAGAACCCTGATTCCGAAGAGCACTTCAAAGAGATCAACGAGGCGTACGAGGTGCTTGGCGATTCCGACAAGCGCGCCAAGTACGATCGCCTCGGATCATCTTACCGGACCTGGGAGCGGGGTGGACAGGCGCCCGGGGGTTTCGATTGGTCGCAATGGTCCGCCGGAGGGCGAGCGGGGACCCGAGTTGAAGTTGGCGACTTCGGCGATCTGTTTGGCGGGGGCGGTTTTTCAGATTTCTTCAATGCTATCTTTGGAATGAGCGCCCAGGCGCAGCAGCAGATGAGGGGCCGAGACATGGAGCAGCCAGTCGCCATCTCTCTCGTGGAAGCCTACAGCGGAACCACCCGCACATTCAAGCTCAACGGGCGCAAATTGGAGGTTTCAATTCCGCCCGGCGCTAAGACCGGGACCCGTGTCCGCATCTCTGGCAAGGGCGAGCAAAGCAGGGGTCAGCCGGGCGACTTGTACCTCAAGGTTCGAGTGCAGAAAATGCCTGGTATTGAGCGAAAAGGTGACAACTTATATATGGAAGTAGAGACCGATTTGTATGCTGCCATACTGGGCGATGAAGTCGAACTGAGCACACTAGGTGGATCGGTGATGCTGAAAATTCCAGCTGGCAGCCAACCTGGTCGCACATTTCGCCTGCGCGGCCGCGGCATGCCGAAACTTACAGACCCATCTCAGCATGGAGATCTGCTTGCCAGCCTCAAACTCACTGTGCCAAAGAAACTAAGCAAGGAAGAGCGCAAATTATTCGAGCAGCTGGCCAAGCTCCGAAAGTCCTGAACAGTGGCCCCCGAGGAGTATGAAAAATACTTTATGAGCCGACTAACGCTATTTATCTCCTTCGTAGGATTGGCGGCCTTGTCCTGCACGCTGATCCCTTCGCTTGCCACCCAGGCACCAGGGCCAACTGCTGAGCCCTTACCAACCCTCGACGCGCCAACCGTCGTTTCGGACATCCCACAAAATGTGTTCGCTCCGCCGGATAACTTCGTGGAACTCTACAACCGCGTGAACCCAGGGGTGGTCACCATCTACACCTTTGCCGCCCCGCATCCGGACACTGTTCCGCTGGGTCAGGGCTCAGGCTTCGTCATTGATACCGAAGGGCACATCGTGACCAATCAGCATGTGGTCGAAGGTGCGGAGGAAATCGAAGTGGATTTCCCCTCCGGATTCAAGGCCTGGGGAATACTCATCGGTACCGATCCAGACTCCGATCTGGCAGTGCTGAAAGTGGATGCGCCTCCGGAGGAGCTGTTTCCTATACCGCTTGGAGATTCTGATCAGGTGATGGTTGGAGAGTTCGTTGTAGCGATCGGGAATCCATTTGGATTGTCCGGGACGATGACGGTGGGCGTCGTCTCCGCCATTGGCCGAGTATTGCAATCGGAGCGACAGGCTCCCGGCGGCGGTTCGTTTAGTGCCGGGGATCTCATTCAAACCGACGCGGCTATCAACCCCGGCAACTCTGGCGGTCCTCTGCTCAACCTGCGAGGCGAGGTCATCGGGGTAAACCGTGCAATTACATCCGAAAGTTTTACGGTTTCGGGTAGCGCCTCTAACTCCGGAGTCGGTTTTGCAGTCCCGGTCAATATTGTGCGACGGGTCATTCCAGCGCTCATCCAATCCGGCGACTACGACTATCCCTATCTTGGCATCACGAGCCTGGGGGATGGCTCGCTAAATCTCCGCCAGTTAGAGTTCCTGGAGCTTCCTTCGCGTTCGCTAGGCGTCTACATTACATGCGTGGTCCGGGGTGGACCCGCTGATCGGGCCGGCCTACAAGGCGCAGGGACCTGTGGCGCCCCAGACGCTTCGGCTGGAGGCGACCTCATCATTGCAATTGATGGCGAAACTGTAGTTAGCTTTAGCGATCTGATCAGCTATCTCGTTACAGATGCGAGCGTAGGCGAGTCGATCATGCTAACCGTCATTCGGGATGGAGAGATCGTCGATGTACCGCTCACCCTGGAGCCCAGGCCTTAGCTATAGCCTCACCAGGCAATCAACCACGCTCTGCGGGATCAAAACGCGGGCTTCCATCTCTGGAAGCCCGCTAGGTTTTTAGGATGAACTTCGACTACTCGCCGGACAATTCTCGCTCGATTTCAAGCAGGATATTTGCCAGTATCTCCAGATCTCGCTCAGCAGCGAAGGGATCGGCGTCTGCCTCTGACAACACCAGGACCAGACGTTCGCGGATTCCCTCAAGGTCGGAGTCCTGCATCAAATCGCGCAAGGTGGCGAGCTTATCCCCCGTCCCTTGAAGCGCGGCAGCCACTCTGACCGGGTCCTCCTGGGCTAGCGCCAGCTGCGCCCGGGTTACATCGACCAGGATGTTCAGGAGCGCCAGCTTGACCTCAGTCTTCTGAAGGACTTCGGAAAGCGCCTGGTTCTCCTGCTCCACACCTTCCAGTCGATCAATCTCTTGCTCTAGCTCCTGCTGCGCTGCCTGCGCTTCAGCCAGCGACTGGCTGAGGCTGTCCCGCTCATCAGTAAGCGGTCGCACCCGGACAAATTGCATGGCTACGATTCCGAGCGTGAAAACAACCAGGAAGATTACTACCCATCGGAGCGCTCGCTTCAGGAAGCCTCCTACGCGGCTATCTTGTGCTTCGCCGTCAGTAGGCACCTTCGGCTCATCGTCGGGGCTATCTACCATTTCGGTTCCGAGCTGCTGCCCAGCGGCTTCTCCCGTCGGTGCATCTTCCGATTCGACCACAGGTTGTAGCTCAGCTGCGCCTTCAGCGGAATCGTCCGGCAAACCGGGTTCGATCGGCTTCTCAGGCTGCTCTTCACTCATTGGTTGCCTCTCCCTCTACCAGCAGCTTCCATGCAATCTCCAGGTCGTCCCCCGCCACAAGCGGAGTGGCTTGCATCGCTTCAAGTGCCAGACCGATTCGTATGATCGCATCCTGTACGCTCTTTATTTCGCCATCGGGGTCGGCCACCGTCAGCCAATCCCGCGCCCGGCTGGCCTCCTCGGCTGCCAATCCGGCGTTGTTTTCCAGCAGCCCGAGCCTGGCACGTATAAGGTGCAGCATGGCCCGGCTGATCAGCAACTCCTGTCGCAATTCTTGCTCGGGCTCTTCCGGATCACTCAGTACCGCATCAACCTGATCCGTAAGGTCGCTCAGCGTGTTCCGGACAATTCCGATTCGGTCCGTAACGGACTCTATCGCCTTGTCTTGATCAACTGAAGCAGCGAGTGCCGCCTCGAGCTGGGCCTGAGTGGTAGCTAATGTTTCGGCTTGCTCCGCGAGCGCCGCTTCCAGTTCGGCCAACCGATCACCCGACTGCTCTCGCAGCGTGCTGGTATCGGCGCGTGCTAGCTCCAGCTCGGTTTCAAGCGCATTGATGCGAGTAGTATTGACCTGCGCCGGTTCGACCAGGTTTCGATAGGCGCGCGGAACGCCAAAATAGGCGCCGGCCGCGACAGCGATGCCCAGAATAAGCACCACCGCTAAGCGGAGCAACACTCCAAACATGCGCCCTAGAAATGTGCTCTCTGAATCACTCGTGCTGCTCAAGGCTCCGTAACCACCTGACCGATCAATCGACTGAGACCGTCCAGAAAAGTCTGGAATCGTGCGACTCGTTCGGCCTGCGCCCGAGTCTCTTCGAGTACGACGCTTATTTCAGTTTGCATGGCATCTACTGCCGCCAGGGTTTCACCAATCTGCTGCTGAAGGGTCCCAACTTGCGTTTCGATTTCAACTATTTTTCCCGAAACCCCCTCCAGTGCTTCGGCGCGTCCGCGCAATGCTTCGAGCTCAACCTGCGTGGCTTCGAATTGGGAGCGGATCTGGATCAATTCGTTGCGCGTTTCCTGCAGCGCGGCGTGGCGGCCGAAATCCAGTGTACCGTTGATTCCAGCCAGCACGGATAGCGTCAGGGTTACAGAGCAAAGCACACTGGCGGCTGCCACCGCCAGCAATGCCCAAATGCCATTCCGATCGGGCTTGGATTCGGTAAGAACCAGGGGATATTTCCTCTCTTCATCGGCATTTCGATCAGACTTTCTAGAAGGCTCAGATGACTCGCTTTCCTTTTCATCGGGCGCCTGGTCTTCTGAGCTCTCTAATGCGGGCGCGTCAAATGCCAGGAAAGGCTTGATGTCATCCAAGACGCTGTCGCCCAGCCCTTGCACCTGGCGCAAGTCGTC
>Ga0255053_10000080_pt1 | contig 45702 bp, 44 predicted proteins | sample JV7_2_22_MG_FD_188635 | JGI IMG/M metagenome (GOLD analysis project Ga0255053, IMG submission 188635) | Seawater microbial communities from Jervis Inlet, British Columbia, Canada - JV7_2_22 | ecosystem: Environmental > Aquatic > Marine > Inlet | place: Canada: British Columbia | collected... | reverse complement strand
AAAAATCTCACGGTCAGAAATTAATTGTGACCCCGCTTCGTCGCGAAGCGATGGACCAATACCTCCACCACCATCCTCGCCATGACATTGGGCGCATAGAGCCGTATAGATTTCGGGGGCGTTAATTGGCAACTGGGTAGATTTTATCTCCGGCGGGAGTTCTACAGGGGGATTATCCTCCCACGAGCGGATGAACACTACGATGGCGTCGACCTCGTCTTCATCCAGTGGGCCACCGAAACTGCTCTCGAAGGGGGACATGCCGAAGTTTGGTTGACCTTGTGAAATAATGGATCGTAGGGTCAGGTTGTCCCGTGTTTTGAGGTATTCCGCAGTGCTGATAGGGGCAATGATATCGCCCGCGAGAGCGGGGTTTACTCCACCTTCACCGAAGTCTCCATGGCACGCGGAGCAGTATTGCGCGTACAGATCCTGGCCAATCGCCGCTGGGGTACCATCAGCAGCACTTAATGTGTACGCGACTAAAGCATCCAATTGTTGCGGAGTAAGTATTTCCCCCCAAACCGGCATGGTTTCGTGAGATCCACCGCTGGCGATAATCTCGCGAGCCTGATCGAAGTCATCGCCCTTGGGAACGCGATCACCGTGGCATGAGGAACAAAGTTGTTGGTACACTGGCAGAGCTTCCGGAACCGTGGCGGGAGCGATCACGAACTTCGCCATCAGGTCGATATCCACATCGCTAATAGACTCTTGCCAGGGCGGCATGTCCAGGTGCAATCCACCGAGGCTGATTAAGGGACGAAGATCGCTCTCGTCTCCGGAGAAGCCGACCGACTGGCCATGACAGGACGAACAGTTAACCGAAAAAAGCCGTTGGCCGTCTGGTGCGATAAGGAAATTGACCAGGGATGTACGCTCTTCAGGAGTAATGGTGTCGGACCAAACAGGGATTTCGATTCCCTCATGGCCGGTATACCCCTCCCCTTCTTCCAATGCTTGTTTAAGCTCAAGTGGATTACTTGCGACCAATTGATCGACTTGATGACACGTTCCGCAGTTGTCCGCGAACAACCGGCTTCCAAGCGGCGAGAGGATGAAGCCCGCGAGTGCGTCAATTTGATCCGAAGTGAGATCCGCACTCCATGCCGGCATCCCTTCATGCTCGCCCTCTGCGATCAATGTATGCAAATTTGTCCCTGGCGAGGTGCGGATCGCAAGCCCGTGGCAGCCTGCGCAGTTCTCGGTGTAAAGAGCGGCTGTTTCATCACCCCCAAAAGCCTCAGAAGGAGGGGGGGCTTCTATGAAAGCCACGATAGTAAGCCCGGTAATTCCGACCGCCAGTATGGCGGTGATGCCTACCCACAGTTTGCGATTGAGGAAATGCCGCTTCGATCCACGATCCAAAAGAGGAAGAGCAGCCAAGACCAGAATGGCGAGGGTCGGGATAAAGATAACACCGATCACTTCCATTGACCCTGGGAAGTATTTCAGCAATTGGAAAAGAAAAATAAAGTACCACTCGGGCCGTGGCGTATAGTTTGTGTCGGCCGGATTGGCTTGCTCTTCAAGAGGGGCACCAACGAAATAAGCGAGCAAAACCAAGACCACGAAAAGAAGCAGGGATACAATTGCATCCTTAAAAAGCAGGTCCGGGAAAAAGAAAATGCCTTTCTCTTTTTCCTTTTGATATTTCTCATGATATTCCCGCTTCTTCTGCTCGTCCATAATTTACTCCTCTCGCTTGGGAACAGAGCTGATCCCAATGCGGATGACGAGGTATAAGTGGATCCCAACCAGGATGAGCAGGGCCGCTGGTAAGAACCAAACGTGTACACCGAAAAAGCGCGCTAGCGTAATGGCGGTGAGTTCATTGCCGCCGCGCATGATTCGCAGAATCGCATCCCCCACAATGGGTGTCACCTCGGCAATGCGTGTGCCCACCGTCGTCGCCCAGAAGGCTTTTTGATCCCAGGGTAATAAATAGCCCGAAAAACCGAAACCGAAAACAACGATCAAAAGGCCGATTCCGGTGAACCAGGTCATCTCACGGGGATACTTATAAGAGCCGTAGAAGATGACTCTTACCATATGCAACACGGTTAAAAGGATCATGGCGCTGGCACCCCAGTGGTGGAGCCCGCGAATGAGCCATCCCGCAGGGACCTGAGTGGTGATGTACTGAACACTTGCGTAAGCCTCATCCGGTGACGGGACGTAGTAGATGGTCAACAGAATGCCGGTCACAGCCTGGTTGATAACCGTGAAGAGAGTGGCGCTTCCAAGTGTGTAGGACCAGTTTACCTTGGGGACCTTACGCAGGAAGATCGTTTCCCAAACTGATCGCCAACCCAATCGCTCGTCAAGCCACTCACTGATATTTGAAACCATCTCATCCTCCCAATATGAAGAGTTGATCGTCTTCCACCTTAACTTCGAACCGATCCAACGGGCGTGGAACGGGACCGGCAACTACGCTTCCTGCCTTGTCGAAGACACCGTTATGACAGGGACAGAAGAACTGGTCTTGGTCCTTGATCCACCGAACCCGGCATCCAAGATGCGTGCAAATATTGGACATCGCAACGAAATCTCTTCCGTTCTCTGTCAGCACATAAACTGAAATTTCTTCCTCATTCACAACCCAACCCGTTTGCCGTTCTATTTTGGCTTTAAAGAGGGTTGGTATTCCCAGCTCAATTTTGGAAATTGAGCCGAGGCGGATCCACGCAAAGGCTTCCTCTTCTCGAAGCGCGGGGCCGATGATGTATGCAACTGCGGGCAGTCCTATCCCCGCACCGATCAATATACCTATCGCCCAAGTGGCGATGCTCATAAAATCTCGTCGTTTGAGCTGCTGCTTTTCGTCCATGATATTTCTCGCTCTCATTAGTCCTCGGGAGCTCCAGCGTTTATCCACTCAATAACCAATACCAGGTCCTCCGCAGAGAACTGCGAAAAGTGAGGCAGGTCGCCGGTTTGTCGTTGTATGACAAGGCTGGAGTTGGCATCCCCCGGAATAATGGCAGGACCGCTGATCCCGCCCTGAATGGCTAATGCAAACTCAGTCAGAATTAAGCCTTGGATACCACCCTCTCCATGACACGACCCGCAGGCCATGTTAAATAACGAACCAATCGTGCCATCAAATGTTAGCGGACCAGTTTCAACGGGAGCCTCCACAATTGGCGGCAGCTGAGCCTGTAGTAATTCTCTTAGACCGGGGGCATCGAATCCGGCATACTCCCAGACATTTCCATGACAGGCGCTGTTTGAGCAAAAGGAGGAGTCGTCTGTACCACCCGGATTATCGACGGAATGGCAATTCGAGCAGGAGGTGTCGAATACGTCTCGGTGAAGGGTTATCCAATTGGCGCTAAGGTGGCTCTCGGGTTCCGGTCCGCGGCTGATTTCGATCGTGGTAATGAAATCAGAAGGCCGCGCAACAACGGGAATAGAATGACAGACATTGCACTCGAGACGAATTGCCTGGTCCTGTTCGTTCAAGTGTTCTCCGTCGTGGCACCGGAAGCATCCCGGGCTATCCTGATGTCCAATGTTGTCTTTATGGGAATCCCAATTTGATTTCTGCTCAGGGTAAACCGACGTGAGGTAGTAGTCGAGGAGAGCGTCGATCGCTGCTGTTACAAACTCGTTATTAATGGCGTAGTATTCGGCGTAATTCTTTTGGTAAAACGCTAACAACCTTTCAATACTGTCCAAGCCAGCGGATTTGGATTCGTAGGGTATGTATAGAACCTCAAGGCTCTTTCGCCGGATTTCAGGGATGAGAGGGGAGATGACGCCGCGTGCGAGCATTTCGTCGACCGCATCTTCTGGTCTTGGAACCAAATGTGTGATCCGGTTATGGCAAGTGATGCAGTCCATCTCTTGGAGGGATTCCGTATCGATCCCTTCGGCACCCACAGAAGAACCCAGTTCGATGAAGTCTACTTGTGTGCCGTCATTTTCAATAACCCGAACGAAGGGAATCTCCTGCTCGGCCGCATCTGTAGGCAGGTAATACACTTTGTTCTCGATGTGCCAGTGAATACCTCGACCGAGACCTTCACGCTGAGTTCCCCCGCCGGTCTTCAGGGTAAGGAATATGCTCGAGGGTGTGTTCGATTGATCGCTGGCGAAAGTCCGTATCTCACGCAAGCTGTCATCCGAGAACTTCTCCGGGAAATGGCATTGCTCACAGGTATCCCGCGCAGGTCTTAGATCGTCGGCCTGGATGGGAAATTCATATTGCTTAAAGGCTAGGGATATGATGTGTTTGATATCGCCTGCCTTGCGGGTTATCCGCGTAGCGATGAAATCGCGCCCGATATGGCATTCGACGCAATCCACCCGTGCATGGGGCGAGACCAGGTATGAGGTGTACTCTGGTGGCATGGTGTGACAAGCGGTGCCGCAGAATTCAGGCGAGTTTGTATATTCCCACCCATAGGCGCCCGCAACCAAAACGACGAGACTGAAAACTCCCAGGACAATATATGGCAAAAAACGCACGATGCGGCGGCTTCCAGGTGGTGGGAAAAAGAAATTATGTAACCCATAATTTATACGTCGACGCATTCATCTTCTCCTCGTACAGATTGCTGCGCATGTTGTTGGAGCGGTTTTCTAGCTTTCAGGTGCGCCGCCCTCGATCCATTCTATTATCAGGGAAAGCTCTTCCTGCGAAAGTTGGGCAGGGTGCCCTCCGGTCCTTTGAGTCGTCATCAGCACGCTGGAATCCGGGTTGCCGGGAATAATTCCCGGACCGCTATTTCCGCCCTCCAACGCGGACTGATAACTGCTAATATCGAGACCGCCCATGATGATTTCTCCGGCGTGACAAACGCCGCAATTCTGTCTGAAAAGGTCGCCGATTCCTGTCACCCAGGTGTTCCCTATTTGAGCTGATGGCTGTGTTGGCAGAGGGGTGGGTAGGGGTGTCGGGGTGAGTGGGGCGAAGATGATCACGTCCTCACCTGGAGCCACGGTTGTGATCGCTGTCTCCTCACCACCCACAAAGAGATATGTCCCCCAGAGCATCGCCACTGCAACTACAGTGTATACCGGAATAAAAACAAACTGACGTTTGCGGACAAGCACGGGGTTTGGTTTCGCGATCATGCCGGCTTTTATATCCGCTAATTCAAGTGGATGCTCGGCGAGCATTTCGTCCTCAGTGAGCTTTCCCGTGAACATGCTCTTATTAAAATGACGCAGGTGGACGTGATAAAGATGCCAGACGATAATGGCCAGAACGGCCAGCAGCGCCTCGCCACCATGTGCGGCTTTGGCCGCCGGGATAACATCACCGGGCAAAAAACGCGTCGTGGCAATGGGGTTCCACATCATAAAGCCAGTTATGGCCATGACGACAGTGCCCCAGACGACGGCCCAATATTCGGCTTTCTCGGCGAAGGTATAGCGCCCCTCCTGCGGTTTATTAATCTTATATCCAAAGTTGTGCAACAGCATTTGCCAGGCTGAGCGGATATCTCGAAGGCCTGGAAGCATGGACATTGGCATGCGGAGAACATAGACCTTATAGCTGACCACGCCTACGTGGTAGATCGTTTGAAGCATCATAATAATAGCGGCGTAGTGATGAATGATGCGCGATGATTCGACGCCACCCAAAATCGAAACAATACCCTGGGCGACCGCAGTAGTCGCGAACTTTTGAGCAAGGCCGGTAATCGCCAGGGCAGTCATACTTATAACGAAGACCCAATGCTCGATTCGTTGAGGGAGTGCAAAACGTATGTAAGAGCGGATTTCTTTACTCATCTTGTCCTCCCCTTCGCTTCTTTATCACAAGGCGTGCTCCGTCACTGATCACAAAAAGCAACATGCCTCCAATGACCCCGGGGATGAAGATCTTGTAAAAAAGGTTGACATAGAAAACCAGAGGTGCATCCTCCCTGCTGGGTTGGTAGTGGCTCAGCCAAGAACTGGGGAAGTTCGCATCAGCATCCGGATGGCACTTTTGGCAGGTTGTGAGCAGGTTGGTCTTGATGACCTGGCTCTCGGGGTCGGTCACCTTGCGCATGGTGTGAACGCCGTGGCAGTCGATGCAAACCGGTTTATTAGTTTCCTGATCTGGTGTGGTTTCCTCAAACAGGATCACGGTTGTGCCGTGAAAATCCGCAACGTAAGTATCAAAGACATCGGTGCTTACGTCGTAGCGGGTCATCAACTCCTCGTCCGTGTGGCAGTCAGCGCAGATCTGCGGCGAAAAGAGATGGAATAAGGCGTCAGACGGACCTTCGAAGGAGTGTACGCCGTGGCAGTCGGTGCAAGTTGGAACATCAGGATTGCCCTCTCCAATAAGAGCTGACCCATGCACGCTTTCCTTATAGAGGGCGTAGATCTGAGAATGGCAGCGCTCGCATGTTTGCGGGATCCGGCTTCGGGGGACGGCCGGAGGCTGCGTACTATGAGGATTATGACAGTCAGTGCAAACAGCGGCCTCCAGATTTCCGCCTGCAAGTGATTTTTGATGCACGCTGTCGAGAGTCGCATCGTACTTATCCTGATGACATTCAGCACAGAGGGTATATTGATCCAGGGTGAACTCCCGTATCGACTGTGCCGAGATGGGTTCATGAGGGAAACCATCGAAACCCATATGGCAATCGATACAAGTGATACCCTCTCGGCCGTGAGTTGATGTAATGTAGGACACACTGTCGACAGTCAGATAAAGAACCTGGCCTGAGGGAAGTTCCATTTGCATGCCGGGAACGTCATGGCAGGCCAGGCAGGTGTCGTTATCGCGGCCTTTCTGGCGAGGGAGGACTTCGCCGCCGTCAGCAGCAGCTCCACTCACCCCGAGAAGGGAGAGCAAGACCAGGCTGAACGCTAGGTCAAATGCAGCGCGAATGAACGGGCGACTTCTCATACAACCGCCTCCACAGGGTATTGTTGGATCAATACTCCGATAAAGCATCATAAATCCGATCTTCAAACCATGTAGCAATTTTGATGAGTCTTGGATGGGAGCCTTCACCCTCTCTCCCAGCATATCCGCCTAGATACCGCTTCACCCCATGGGATATGGGGTAAACAACCCACACGAATGGGTAGTGCCGCCCATTCTACACCATATTAGTGTAAAAAAACACAATGAATTTCCAGATCACGCGACATGTCATATGAGGACTGGGAAAGATGTCACGCGTTTCCTACCCCAGGTTTCACACGTTGCGCTCATAATGTAGACCTACAGACCTGGTACGAGATGGCCATGAAGTACTTGTGTGGGCACGAGAGTCAAATATCCGCCCATTAAAGTAATGATTAATTATTCCGGGGACGGTGGGTTGATTGCATAGACGCGAAGGCGGGCCAGGGGAACCTGACCCGCCTAAATTACGTAGACCGGTTATCTTTTATTTACGGTGCTTCAACGGGCAAAGTCTGGGCGAATGTGAGTACGTCGATCAAGTACTGCAAATCCCAACCCAGATCGATCGCCGAAGGCATGCCGCTGCCGGGTTGACCGGCGCGTACCTTGTGGACGAACTCCCAGGGGTTAGCGAGAGCGATGGAGCCGATGTAATCGGGGTCGTCATCACTCCCGAAGTTGATCATCCTGCCGTCTTCTCCGTGGCAAGCGCTGCATGTGCTGGCGTAGAGATCTTCGCCGTGCGCACTATCGCCGCCTAAGGGTGTCTTGGAGTCATAATCGATGGCATCTCTCATGTCGATTTGACCTTCTGTGATGAAGGTAGCAAGGTCTGTCATAGCTGCTTCACCCATGGCGGAGAAGTTGTGGTCAGGATCAACGTTCCCGCTGATCTGAGCAACGATATCTTCCAGGGATTTATCCTGGGCGAAGAACACACCAGGGAAGCCGGTGAAATGTGAACCGGATCCATATGGGCCGAGCGCGCCCATATAATCCCAACCATGACACTCCTTGCAGCGCCAGGTATCATCGCCGCTGCGGGTGTTGGTATTCTGGCGAGCCCAGAGGGCGATATCCTCTGTTGGTTCATCGAGACCCGCTTCTTTCCACCACTTGTCGTACAGCCGACCACCGCGCGAAACGGATATGGTTCCGGGGGCTTCGACGGGCAGACTCTGGGAATAAGCCAATACATCCATCACGTCCTGCATGCTCCAGTCATTGTGGCGTAGGCTGGCTGGCATAGCCGAGCCGGGTTGGCCGGCGCGCACTTTATGCGTGAACTCCCAGGGGTTGCCAAGGGCGATAGTCCCGACATACTCGGGGTCATCATCGTCGCCGAAGTTAATCGAACGACCATCAGCGCCGTGACATGCGCTACATGTTGGAAGGTAGAGTTCTTGGCCATGATCGGCATTGGCTTCCAGCGGGGCTTTGGTGTCATAGTCGATATACTCATGCAGATCGACCAAGCCATCCTGTAAAAAAGTGACCATGCTGCCGAGGGCCTCATCTCCCATGGCTGAGAAGTTGTGGTCGGTGGTCGTAGAACCATCCAACCAACCAAGCAGCTCACCATCACTCATCACGCTGGCATTGAAGACGCCGATAAAACCGGTGAAGTGAGATCCGGAACCATAAGCGCCGTCAGCGCCCATGTAATCCCAGCCGTGGCACTCCTTGCAGCGCCAGGTATCAGCGCCGCTGCGGGTGTTGGTATCCTGTGTCGCCCAGAGTGGGTGGTCCTCTGTGGGTTCGTTAACGCCTGCGACTTTCCACCACTTGTCGTAAAGCAACCCGCCGTCCGTAACCGATCCGCTCACTTCAACCTCAGGCGGGTCGACCGGAGCATCGGTCGCTAGCGCCAGCGTTGGCGCCGCTTGCTGCGAGCAAGCACCAACCAGAAGTCCCAGAACGAGCACAGTTATGACTATTAAGATTGTCTTGCCTTTCATATTCTCCTCCGTTGGTATAGGTTTTCCGAGATAGCATCCCCTTGATCGAGTTTTCCTCCAATCACATTCCAGACTTGAATCCCCGTATCAAAGGATTTACTGGAACGCTACACACTTATGGTCCGAGTGAGCCGAGGTACGTGAGCACCTGCCAGTGGGATTCCTGGCTGAGTTGATCGCCATACGCGGGCATTGCCCCCACCCCTTCGCTGATAGCACAAAAGAAGTGGCCAGGGGTATCGTGCAAGATGTCCTGTACTTCCCCGGATGTGAAATCGGGTGTGTTAGGCAAACCACCGCTTCCATCCTGTCCATGGCACAGAGCACATTGAGCTTGGTATGTCACTTGCCCAGCATCGATGGCTGTGCGATCTTCCCAGGCGAGGGGGTTCTCTTGCCCTGGATCGCAGCCCACAGGTGTTGTTGTGGGGGTTTGTGGAGCGACGATGACTACCTCCTCGGTAAGAGTGGGGTCATAGGTGAAAGTGCGCAGGTAGTCGATTACATCCCAGCGCTCATCCTGGCTAAGGCGTGACTGCCAGGCAGGCATAGAACCGCGGCCTTGTGTGATTGTCCGATAAAGATCGCGCGGGGCAAGTTGACCGGCCTGGTGTGGATCTGTGAGATCGGCAGATCCTAGAACGAGACCAGAGCCGTCCTCGCCGTGGCAAGAGGCGCAATTTTCATTGAAGATTTGTTGGCCCTGGACGAGAGTTTCAGCATCGGTACTCAAGCGCCAAACGTAGAAAACGCTATCCCAGATCTCATCTGACGTGAGCGTGATATCGAAAGCTGGCATCTCTCCACGACCTTCAGCGATGGCAGAGAAGAAGCTGGCGGGGGTCTCGCCGCGCATGTAATCCACGTCGCGGAAATTTCGCGCTGCAGGGACAACGCCGTTACCATCGACTCCGTGGCATTGAGCGCACTTTGACTCGTATATGGCCTGTCCTTCAAGAGCTGATGGCAACCGAGCCGGGTAGCTGAGAAGAGTGAACGACTGTGTAGGTGAGGAATCAAGCTGTCCGGTGAATTTTTTAATTGGGGCAAGCGTTGGAATGGGCGTCGGACCCTGTGGCAAGCCATTCTTTGGCGGAGCGCAGGCGGTGACGCCGATGCCCAGAATCATGAGACACAAACCGATCGCGATGGTTGATTTTTGTATCTTCATAAAAGCAGACTCCTATTTGACACCCACCGATTCGGTTATGATGCGCACATAATTGATCACGTCCCAACGCTCTCGGACGGTGAGGTTCTCGGAAAGGGATGGCATCTGACCAAATCCCTGCAGGATAACCAGGTAGACGGTACCGTCGAATTCGTTTACGGCTGCCGAACCAGCCAGGTCGACGGGGATGCGCTGGAAGTGCTCCGCAAGCGGTCCGTCGCCGTTACCCTGCAAACCATGACAGAGCGCGCAGTGGACATCATAGAGAATTTGGCCACGCTGCAGGGAGGTGTCGTCGGCGATGATTGGGTTTATTGGAAACTCATCCCCAAGGACGGATTCACCCTGTATTGGGATTGCGCCTTGCGGCGGGCTAAGCCGAGGTCCTTCCTGGTAGTCCAACGCCATGTTCTCGGCCATGTCGGTAGCGAAGGGGATGCGAATCCATTGATACGTCAGGAGCAAACCAAAAATGAATGGCGAGAGCAGAAGCGCGATGATGATCAGACCGCGTCGTGTACGGATGTTCACAGCGGCCGCCTTTCTGGTCTTTGGATGAAGTCACAGCCATGCGCCTCGAATATCTTTCGCACCAGGCTCTCCTCTGAGGGGTCATGCTCAACCAGGACGGCCAAATAGCCATCGGTAACTCGGTTGTCGTAGTACTTGGGGCTAAACTCCGGGAAGTTCATTTCCCAGAGCACACCCACGAAAGTTGAAACGATGGCGGCCATCATGGTGAACACGAAAGTGATCACGGCAGCAGGAGGAAAGCCAACCGTGGGATGACCGCCGATGTCCAAGCGGTAAAGATGGGGTGTAATAACCGCCAGGAAGAGTCCCAGGATAAACCCGACCAGCGCGCCAGCAAGAACGATATTGGGAAGTCGGAGCCATTCCACGTGCCGTCCCAAAGATCGCTCTGGGTAAGGTACACCGGTCATTACAATAATCTGGCGATCCACCATGCCCAGCTCATACAAGCTGTCGATGACTTGTGCAGTCTCGTTGCCATCATGGAAAAGCCCCATTAAATTCATGGTATCTTCCATCGGAGTCTCCTAGTCGATCTCCGCGGCGGTGGGCACCAAGAGACGACCGATGCGGCGCAGGCTGTAGCGCAATCGACCTTCTTTGATCTCCCAAACAGGCACGTAAGGCACGATGCGCGAGAAAAGCGTGTAGAGCAAGATGAAACCGGCGAAGGTCATAGCCACGATGCTGATTTCGACCCAGGTAGGTTTGTATGTGCCCCAATCAAAGGGCAGATAATTGCGCTGCAGGTTGCCCACTACGATCAACACACGCTCTGTGTACATGCCCACATTAATCAGCAGGGTTAATCCAAGGAGCCATTTAAGATTGGTGCGGATCTTGTGAAAGGTTAGGAAAATCACCGGCAGAACGTTTGCCGTCATCTGCAGCCAGAAGAGGGGAGCCAGTTTGCCGGTAATCTCATCGTGAATCAATTCGCGGATGACAGGATCGTTGCCGTACCATTCCACAATGAAGCCCGCGAACCAGAAGTAAATCCATCCTAGACCGGCTACCATAACCAATTTTCCCAAGGCATCGAAATGCTCGCGGCGCAAAAATTCCTGCAGCCGCATAGACTTGCGGACGATGACCAGGATGGTCGCCAGGGCAGCGAGCCCAGAGTAGACCGCGCCCATGATGAAATAGGGGGCTAAGATACTGCTGTGCCAGCGTGGCTGGATAGTGACCGCGAAATCCCATGCTACGATGGAGTGAACGGATAAAAAGACAGGGATAATGATGACCGAAAAAATATTCAAGGCACGGTGGAGCTTATGCCACTCACCCTCGGTGCCCCGCCAGCCAAGTGCGAAGGTGCGGTATAGCTTGTATCGCCAACCCACACTATGGTCGCGGGCCATGGCCAAATCGGGGATGAGCGCCAGGTATAGGTAAAGCGAAGAGCCGATCAGGTAGGTGAAGATTGCCACCATATCCCACATCAGTGGGGACTGGAAGTTTGGCCACATGAAACGGTTATTCGGGTAGGGGAGCATCCAGTAGAACTTCCAGACACGTCCCAGGTGGATAAACGGATAGAGCCCAGCCATCAACAGGGCAAAGGCGGTCATCGCCTCCGCGCCGCGTGTGATCGGTCGACGCCAATCAGCTTTAAAAATGCGCAGTACTGCTGAGATCATCGTCCCCGCATGACTGATGCCCACCCAAAAAATAAAGGTGGCGATGAAAAGTCCCCAGTACACGGGGTTGTTGATGCCCGCCGTACCCATTCCCCAGTAGATCATATATCCCCAGGCGTAAAGGCCCCAGAGAATAATGGCTACTAAGATAGCGACCGTTATCCAGAACTTGGGACCTGTTTCCATCATTGGCTGCAGAACAGCAGCGTTGATCTCAGCGTCTGTTCGTTGAGCGAGCAGTAATCGTTCCCGGTATTCCTGGCTCAATTCGCTCTGTCTCTCAGGCAGGACCGAATCCCCCGCCATGGGTTCGTGGTCAGACATTCGTCTCGCCTCCTTTGAGATAGACGACTGCGGGGTCGGTTCCCAGGAAGTCAAGAAGACGAAAGGCTCGACGGCTGCGGGAGAATTGACTGGCTTCGCTTTCCGGATCGTTCAAATCCCCGAAGATCAAGGCTGATGGTGGACAGCTTTGCACACAAGCGGGCTGCACCTCGCCATCCTCAACCTCGCGCCCAGAGGCAGCAGCATCTAACTCTACTCTGCGGATCCGCTGCACGCAGAAGGAGCATTTTTCAATAATACCCCGCTGTCGGACCGAAACATCCGGATTAAGCTGTTGGTCAAGCGGTTCAGGAAAATCCGGTCTAAACCAGTTAAAAGCACGTACTTTGTAGGGGCAAGCGGCACCGCAGAAACGTGTGCCAATACAGCGGTTATAAACCTGGGCGTTGAGGCCCTCAGGTGTGTGGTAGGTGGCGAAGACGGGGCAGACCGGCTCACAAGGAGCTTCACCACAATGCTGACAAAGGACAGGCATAAAGCGCGCTTTAACGTTGGGGTATTCCCCTTCCCAATAGCGTTCGATACGGATCCAGTGCATGGAATGACCGCGAGTCGCTTCATGCTCTCCAACCACCGGTACGTTGTTTTCGGCATGGCAGGCGACGACGCAGGCCTGGCAGCCGGTGCATCGATCCAGGTCGATTACCATGCCCCAGCGGCGGTTATTTTCTTCAAGTTTTTGTTCAGCGGATGCTCTCACGGCCTTCGCCATCGAGATCCTCCAATCTAGCCAAGGGTTTCATTTGACCAATCTTTTCAATCCGGACCCGCGTGGCGCCGAAGGTGAATTTTCCATTCTGATCTTCGGGTGATGGAGTCAGCAGGTCCATCACGTTTGCACCCCGCATTGCAGCGAAGCGGCCGTAATCGCTGTGACCTTGCCCAATCGGGATGGCAACGGTATCGGGCCGGATCCCGGGATAGACGACGACAGCAGCCTGCAGACTTCCGAAAGCAGACGTTACGTTGACCATGTCATTGTCTCTAACGGCAAGCGATCGAGCGCTCTCCGGATTTATCTCAATCCACGTATTCCAGCGAGCGGTGGTCATAGGGTCGGGCGTTTCCTGGAGCCATGGCTGATTAGCGCCACGCCCGTCACTTAGTGTCAACGACGAATAAGGCATTAAGTGGAACGGGTACGTGGCTTCATCGCCCTGGAATGTTGCTGCGGGGACGGTCATAGCTTCTTTGGGCATGCCGACGGCCTCAGGTTCGCGTTTGATCTCTCGCTTGGACCACCAACCGCCATGTTGACGCCAGAGGCTCCAAAAACCTGCGGGAGTGCGCGCATCGTAAATGCTTATGGAGTTGTCGTGAAGTTGAGCGCTGCTTTCTTCAAGGAAACCAACCTCATCATTCCAGGGGAGGTCACGAGCCACGGTGCCGCCCAGACGGTTGGCCAACGAAAGCAAAATGTCGACGGTAGAGCGTGTGTCGTGGAGCGGTTGAGTAACGGGCTGTTGCCCGCTAACGACAGGCCGGTCGATGCTGGGCGATACGACCTGATATCCCCATCCCTCAAGGTAGGTATGATCGGGGAGGATGAGATCGGCTTGTACTGCGGTCTCGTCAACGAAGGGATTAAAAGAGATGACGAGAGGGACTTCTTCCAATGCTTCTTTAAAGCCGACCCAGGCCGGTAGTTCATAGATGGGGTTGGCGCCGTGAAACATAAAGATCTCTACGTCCCCCGAACGCATCCTCTCGACGAGGTCCAGGACCTCGTCGAGGTTCGATGTAGGGGCTGGCGATGTGAAGCGCTCGGCGGGGACGGGTTGAGGCATGAATACGCCGCCACTCCGGCCGAGTCGGCGCATGATTACGTTAAGCGCCATGACAGCATCCATCGCTTGCGCGCTATTTGTGTGACCTGTTAGTTGACCGCCGGGAATAGCCAGCGGTCGATCAGCTTCGGCGAATAGATGGGCCAACCTTCGGAGTTCTTCAACTGAAAACCCGCTTGCTTGGGCTGCGTCGGCGACGCTGACGTTGCGGTATAGATGCGCATGGCCGTTGTGCTTCCCTGCACGGCCGAGATTCTCCTCGACGATGATCCGCCCAAGAGCCAGGGCGATGATCCCTTCAGATCCCGGGGGGATAGGGATCCACTCATCTGCCGAGGCACCTGTAGCGGATAAGCGCGGTTCGAACTGGACGAACACGCCGCGCCCTCCGAGGCTGCCTTGCCGCATTTGACCGTAGGCAGCGCTTTGCGCAACAGGCGACATCCAGGTTTCCAGCAGATTGGCGCCGAAAGAGAAGACTACTTGTGCATGCGCGAGGTCATAAATCGGCAATTGACGCTCGCCGAACCAGCGCGAGGACATAGAAGCGTAATCAGCGCGCCCATCAAGTGCGGAATGAAGATCAAAAATCACGGCCGGCGGAGCGCCGACACCCTCGAGAAAGGAAGCCAAAATTGTGTAAAGGTGGTCAGAAGGCTGACCGGCGAGGACAGCCAGGGCTTGAGGGTCTCGAAGAGATTGAAGTGTCGCACTGAGTTCGTTGAGAGCTTCGTCCCACGGGATCGGTGAAAAGATGCGTGAGCCGCGGCCGCCGGATTGACGAACGGCGTTGTGGAGTCGATCGGGGTTATACAGCACCTGAAGTCCAGACTGGCCGCGCGCACACAACTTACCGCGGTTTAAAGGATGGTTTGGATTGCCCTCAATTTTGCGCGCCCGTCCGTTGATCACACGCACGATAATCCCACATCCAGCTGGGCATTGGCGGCAAGTCGAGGCAAACCAGGTTGCTCTGCCCGGCAGCTCTTCCTCTGGTGGACGCACAAAAGGTTCAAGGGCGATACGACGCACCTGGGGACTCAGACCGCTCGCGGCTGCCGCTCCTGCTGCGACTTTAAAGAATGTTCGGCGTGATATCTCTTTTCCCACCATGCTCCAATCTCACTTATGACAGGCTAAACAATCGGTAAGTCTGGCAACATTTTCCATCGGCTGGTCTAAATGGCAGTCGAGGCACCAGCCCATGTCCATGCTTACATCAGGTTTGGCAACCACCATTTCACCCACGTTGCCATGACAGGTCTCGCAACTGACACCAGCACCGAGGTGGGGTTGATGGCTGAAGAAAACAAAATCGGGCATATTGTTAACGGATTGCCAGGGGATGGGTTCGTTCCTCTCCCAATAATCAAGAACGAGTTTTACATCCGAATTATCCGCGGCGATGGTTTGGTGGCAGCCAACGCATCGAGCCACGGAGGGGATCCCGGCGATGTCAGATCGTGGTGCATTGGGGTGGCAGAACAAGCAGCTAACTTCAGCTTCGGCGTGCACTTTGTGCTTAAAAGCGATCGGCTGCACTGGAGCTGCGGTGGCAATCTGCCGACTTAAAAAGATAGCAACCACGACAATGAGAAGAATCGCAATAATGAGAAAAGGCCACAAGATGAGAGTACGAACCTTACGGTTCCGATCCTGGTCCATGGCTATTTCAAATCTCCCTCTTCAAGGATCATGGTCAGAAGATCCTCAGCATTTACAAGAGTACGGTGCTGATGTTGAAAGATGTTGAGTTCGTTATCGCCCAGGCTCATCTGGATCACTCTCGACCCTGATCTTAGAATCGGCATCGTCGTGCAGTCGATCGGGTTGTCATCCAAATTGCCTTCGATGACGACGATATCAGGTCGAAGCACCGCAATTTCATTTTGTGCCTGCGAAAAATCCGAGCTAGCTCCAACGAGTTGGATTTCGGGATGGTTCAGCAAGGCACTAAGTGACTCAAGAAAAAGCGGGTTGGTCCAGATGACAAACACTGAGCAGTTCTTCATCACAGATCCTCACCGATCTACATCCTAGTGTTACTTCTCACAATTCGCAATCATTGCGACCGCCAAATTGGCATAAAAAACGCCAAATTTAGTGGCGTTTAATTCAAGGCGAGATATTGATTTAATTGGGTGGACGGTGCTCTAGGGGAGTAGGCCGTGCTCGCGAGCGTAGCGCACCAGCTCGTGCCGGGTGCTAAGATTGAGCTTGGCCATCAAGTTAGTGCTATGCGAATGCACAGTGCTTGGGCTGATGACGAGTTTCTCTGCAATCTCTTTGCCTGAGTAACCCCCGGCAATTAGCCGTAGGATTTCACGCTCGCGCGGGGTGAGTAATCGCTCATCCGATGGTGTCACTTCTAGGCCTGCGAGGTATTCCTGAACGAGGCGACGCGCCATCGATGGATAGAGGAAGACATCACCTTGAGCGACAGCTCTGATGGCGTGAATGAGCTCACTAGTTTCAGCGCCCTTGAGTATATAGCCTGAAGCTCCGGCCTCAAGCATTTGGAAGAAATATTCCTCAGACCGATGCATGGTGAGAACTAGGATGTGAATGGATGGATTTTGTTCTTTGATTAATCGAGTAGCAACGAGACCGTTCATCTCGGGCATACCGATATCCATAAGTACCAAATCTGGCTGCAGTTGCGAGCAAAGCATCACAACCTCCTCGCCAGTTGTCGCTTCGCCAACGACATCGAAATCGGATTCGCCCTCCAAGAGCAGCTTCAACCCGGATCGCATGACCGTATGATCGTCGGCGACGAGAATTTTAATCGCATCAGACATTTCGACCCTCGACAAATGGAATTCGAATATTAAGCCTTGTGCCTTGTGGTTCAACGGAGCTAATTATGAGACTCCCTCCGCACAACTCGGCTCGTTCACGCATACTAAGTAGTCCAAATCCGGTTCCATTACGTTCATTAGCAGGATGTGATGCCGGATTCAATCCTAACCCATTATCTTGGATTAACCCATCTACCATATCATCGAGTAGGCTTAGATGCATCTCTACAAAGGTGGCCTCAGAATGGCGCACTATGTTATTGAGCGCCTCCTGAAAGATCCGAAATATGGCGGTCTCTCTTTCCTGCTCAAGACCATCCTTTAAACCTTCAATTGTCACATTATATTGGATTCCAGCTGGTTCGAGCGTCCGTTTGGCGAGATTCTTTAGAGCAGGTCCTATACCGAGGTCGTCCAAGATAGATGGACGTAGACCCATAATTACATCGTACATTCGATCCGTAGTCTCGGCGATCAAGTTCTGTGTGTCGGAGATGTTTAACTTTGCCTTATCCGCGTCGTCAATGAGGGCGCGTTGTGCAAGCTCGAGCTGGATTGTTATGCTGCTCAATTGCTGACCCAGGTCGTCATGCAGTTCACGCGCTAAGCGCATTCGCTCCTGCTCCTGGCTGTTGATCAACCGCCGCAGAAGATGCTCACGCTCGCTCATTCGTTGTTGCAGCTTTTGAGTCAAGACATCATTCTCATTATCTCGTACTCGGATCCGGCTGACCATACTGTTGTATACAGCACTCAGACGACCGATTTCGTCGTGGGGCGTTTCGGCAAGGGTTTCAAAAGATTTGTCTTTTCCAAACCTCGCAATTACCGCTGATATTTTATGAAGGCGGTTGAGCACGGTCTTATTGATTGCCAGGTTAACCAGTAGGACCATAACGACACCCGTTCCAGCCCACCAGAGCACAGCAACTCGCGAGTCCTTGGCGAGCGCGTTCTGAATGGGAGCAACGGATAGATCGGTCAGCAGCAAACCTAACAAGCGTTGATCTGGGTCATGGCATTGGGTGCATTCGGGTTGGTTCTCGATAGGCTGCATGCTTCTGAAGGAATTTTGTCCCTGGGGAAGGTCAATGATGACTCCTAAAGGTCGTTCCTGAAGAGACAGGCTGTGGCATGGCTGGCAAGTGGGATCCTGGTTATCATAGATTACCCCCGCGCTTTCATCGCCCGGCGAGAAAATGACCCGACCGTTAGTATCGAGCAATAATAGCGCTTGAATAGATTCCTCTTTACCGAGAGTGTCGAAGATCGATTGGATCGCGTCGAAATCTGAGTGCAACATTTCGCGTTGGAGCACCTGCTCGATGACCTGGCCAGTCTGTGAGGCGAGCAGGGACATGCTTTCCAGGTTTCGCTGCCGATGGCGGTTATAGTTCACAATTGTAGAAGCGACCAGTACCAAGACGATCGGGATAAGGATTGCCATCGCCACGGTGAATCGCAGACTTGGGGTCCAGGAAAAGAAAGAGCGGACACGGTTCGGGGTCGAAGAAAGGTTTGCGCCTAGTGGATCATCTTGATGATCAAGTTGCTTTTGTGGAATCACTTATCCCTTCCTCGGATCTTCAAAGGGGGTCTCTAAAATGTATCGACTGACATCTTCAACTGCCTCGACTAACCTGGGGCAGACGAGTCCGTGCAATCATAGATTCTTATCTAAAAGTCTTAATGCCACAAAGTCGAGGCTCACGAGACTAATAATACCGCTTTTAATATCAAATCCCCCTCAGATTTTTGGCCTGAGGCCTCTCATTTAATTCTTGGCGGGGGTTCATAAATTATTAATGTGATTGTGAGAGGATACACAATTGGAACCTTGATAAGGTTGCACAGGGTTTGCCCATTCATTTCTCAATCAGGTTTAAACCCGCCAGCAAAGAAAACAGTGTTACAATTCCGCCGCTTTTTCGTGGTAACGATAACAGTAGTTGATTATCTGGAGGAAAAGGGATGTCTGAAAGTCCAAAAGCAAGCTCTGGTCGCGGGAAGTTTCTCCTGGGCGGTTTCTTAATCGTCGCCGCGATTGTGTATCTGATTGCCTCTTCAACCCAGGCTGCCGCGCAATATTACTTAACGATTGACGAACTATACGCTAAGGGTGATGCTGTTGGAGATCGGGATATTAAGCTCTCGGGCGTCGTGGATGGCGACACGATTAAGTACGACATCAAGACTCTAACGCTTCGTTTCACCATAGCCAATGTGCCCGCGGACCTGGACAAGATTGAAGAAGCGGGCGGCCTGGCCGAGGCGCTGCATATCGCGCTGGAAGACCCGAAGGGTGCGCGGCTGGAGGTGGAATACATCGGTGTCATGCCGGATCTGCTCCGCCACGAAGCCCAGGCGATCGTGACGGGCAGGATGGGGGGAGACGGCATCTTCCGTGCCGATGAATTGCTTCTCAAGTGCCCCACCCGGTATGAAGGTGAGGTCCCACTGCAAGCCGACGGAGCATGAGTTCATTCCAAGTGACGCTCGATTCCTCATCGAGAGCGTCGCAATATGTAGTTAATAATTATCTCGTAAGAGGAGAGACAAGACGTGGTTGCGAACATTGGTTATTATGCGCTGATAATTACCTTCTTGGCTTCGCTGTATGGCGCAGGTGCGGCGGCATACGGCGCGTTAAAACGTAAGCCGGACTTTGTCGAGAGCGGCCGCTACGCAATGCTGTTGACCGGGCCGCTGCTAACCGTCGCCTCAGCGGCGATCATTTGGCTGCTCACTACGGGTCACTACGAGATTAGCTATGTGGCCTCGGTGACAAGCAATTCCATGCCCACGTACTTGAAAGTAACCGCCCTGTGGGGTGGGCAGGAGGGTTCGCTGGTCTTTTGGGCATGGCTGATGGCAGCGTTTACAAGCGCGGCCAGCCTGCGCAAATGGGATCGTGATCGCGAAATGCTTCCGTGGTTCATCATGGTCACGATGATCACCCTGGCTTTCTTCGTTAGCCTGACGGTCTTCTTTGAGAATCCTTTTGCTCGATTGTGGCTTTCTGCAGACGGTCAGCAAGTGACAGCGATGCTGCAGCCTGCGGGCGCTGTTCCCCTCAATCCGCCTGACGGCCGGGGATTGAACCCTCTTCTGCGCCATCCGGGTATGATCATCCACCCCCCGGCGCTTTATCTGGGTTTTGTCGCCTACGTGATCCCCTATGGCTTCGCGATGGCCGCGTTGATTACTCGCCGCAGCGACGACCGCTGGATACGCATCACCCGGCGCTGGACGCTGGTTGCTTGGATCTTCCTCTCACTGGGGTTAATCCTGGGCGGGCGCTGGGCTTATGACGTGCTCGGATGGGGTGGCTACTGGGGCTGGGACCCGGTGGAAATCGCCGCTTTGTTACCCTGGCTCGCGGGGACGGCCTTCCTGCACTCTGTAATGGTTCAGGAGAAGAAAGGCATGCTCAAGCACTGGAACATGGTGCTGATCATTCTAACCTATGCTCTGGTGCTCTTTGGCACATTCCTCTCCCGATCGGGCGTGCTCTCCTCTGTGCATGCTTTCGCCAAATCCGCAATCGGACCGATGTTTTTCATTTTTATCGGGGTCACATTCCTTGTTTCACTGAGCCTGTTGATTAACCGCTGGGAGATGCTGAAGGGTGAAAATTTTCTGAAATCGATGTTCTCACGCGAAGCGCTCTTCCTGCTGAACAACTTTCTCTTCATGGGTATTCTAGTGGTCTGTTTCTGGGGTGTGATTTTCCCGTTGATATCTGAATTAATTACAGGTCAAAAGATCACTGTCGGCCCGCCATTCTACGAGCGGGCAAATGGACCGCTTGGGCTCGGACTGTTGATTCTAATGGCAATTGCCCCATTATCTGCCTATGCAAGCAGCACCTGGAAAACTATCGGCCGGGCACTGTGGAAGCCCGCTCTCGTCACTCTGCTGGTTCCCATCGCCCTATTTGTAGGCGAGATTAGAAATCCGATAGCCCTCGCGGGCTATACGGCGGCGGCATTGGTTGCATTTGTAACGCTGTACGAATTCTGGCGAGGGGCGATGGCGCGTCACCGGCGGCACGGAGAAAACCTACCGCTGGCGTTATGGCGTATGGCAGGGAGGAATCCGCGACGCTATGGAGGCTATGTCATCCACCTAGGTGTGGTTCTGATGGCCTTCGGAATCATCGGCATTGAGATTTACCAGACTGAGACGCAAGCGTCGCTTTCCAGAGGTGAGCAGGTAACGCTAGGGCGTTACGTGATGACCTATGATGACATTTCGGTATTTGACACCAATGATGGCCGCAATGTCGCCCGAGCTGTTGTCTCTGTTTATAAAGACGGGAAACTTGTGGACGAACTTTACCCGCGTAAAGATTATTATTATGACTCTCAGCAAGCGGTGACCATACCGGGCACGCGCTCCATGCTGGCAGACGATTTCTACGTGATCCTGGTGGGGTTGGATCCTGATTCTCGAACTGATGCGACATTCAAGATTTATCACAACCCGTTGGTTAATTTAATTTGGATAGGGGGCGGTGTCTTCAGCCTGGGAACTATCATTGCGGTTTGGGTTAGTCGCGGTCGGAAGCGGGCGAGCAAGACATCGACTGCATCCGGGATTAGCCAAGCGTGAGGGGAGGTTTATTAATGCGTAAACTTCAAGCGGTGATGGGAATTGCTCTGGGGTTAATTCTGTTCTCACAAGCGCTCGCCCTTCCCGCTTTTGCTCAAGATGGCGGCCCTACCGATGATGATGTCAACGTCATCGCCCGCGAACTTTATTGCCCTGTATGTGAAAACATCCCCCTGGATGTATGTCCGACGCAAGCATGTGAACAGTGGCGAGCCACCATCCGTGAGAAGTTGGTGTTGGGCTGGAGCGATGAGCAGATTAAAGACTACTTCGTTGATCAGTATGGGCCGCGGGTGTTGGCCGAGCCACCAGCAGAAGGATTCAATGCTCTGGTTTATATCTTGCCCCCGGTCTTATTCGCCATTGGAGCCTATTTCCTCTTCCGGGCTGTACGACCCTGGAGGGTTGAGCCACCTACACCCAAGGACGTGAGTAAAGAGAGTGATGATCCTTACATTGCCCAATTGGAGAAGGAATTGCGCCAGCGGGATGAATAGTCGCGAGGATTTGCGTTATGGAAATTATCGACAACTCAACAACGGATTATCACGAGGAATCACCCGGGAAAACATCGGGGCCGAAATGGGGCGCGGTGCTAGTGTGGGTGTTCGTGCTGGGGCTTCTGGCCGTCCTGGGCTTAGGTTTAGTGCGGACACAACGAGGTTCAATAAGGGTGGGAGATCGTGTGCCCGATTTGGTCCTGACCACTTTTGAAGGAGATGATATCGACTTCGCCGATCTTAAAGGCCAGATTATCGTCGTCAATTTCTGGGCGTCCTGGTGCAAACCTTGTGAACTTGAGGCCGTTGAGTTGGAACAGGCATACAAGATGTACAAGGATCAGGGCGTGGTTTTCCTGGGAGTGGACTACGTAGATACGGAAACTGAAGCCCGAGCCTACCTGGCGAAATTTGAAATTACTTATCCGAACGGTCCCGATTTGGGAACACGAATCTCACAGGCATTCCGCACTATCGGCGTACCGGAGACTTACATCATCGGCCGCGACGGTCGTTTAGCCGCTGCGAAGATTGGACCCTATTTATCGCTTGACGAGATCGTTAATCAAATCGAAATGGTGATGGCTGAACAGAAATGAATAGTGCTATGAGAGGCACATGTCTGCTCTCACGATTGCGCGAATTCAAGGCGTGAGTAAGGGACGATGTGAGATGAATGAGGAGAAGAGAGAAATATGGATATAGGTTCGATACTCGCTGGGTTAGCGTTGACGCTGCTGACGGTGGCGTTTGTCGCCCTCCCTTTTGTGCAGCATCGAGGCAAGGGCATCACAGATGCGGAACGGCTGTCCTCTGAGCTTCAAGCCGGCCGCGATCGAGTGCTGAATACTTTGCAAGAGCTCGAAATGGACTTCAATACCGGGAAGATCTTGGACGCGGATTATAAGAGTCAGCGGCAAGCCTTGATGAAAGAAGGAGCGGGGATCTTGCGCCGGATCGATGCCTTGAAAGTAGAGGGTTATATGCAACCCGAAGGGCGCATAATAGACGACGAGATCGAAGCAGCCATAGCTCAGGTCCGGAGCGAGAAGGACGAGGGGAGCAGTGGTTATTGCCCCTCTTGCGAAGCTGAAGTTAAAGCGGGTGACCTATTCTGCATTCGCTGCGGCGGCACGCTGCCTGAAGGGGAGATCCAAGCGTGAAGCGAAACATCTTTTCATTCCTAATAATCATCCTCGTATTGACGGGATGTTCACTCGCCGAGGATATCACCCCGCCCCCGGAACTGGCGACTCGTCAGGCTGTTGAACAACTACCTCAGGCGACGCAGCAGCGTCCCGCACCTGAACCGCAGGTAACACAGGCGAAAGAGCTCTCAGCCCCGGAGAGGCCACTGGATCTGACCCAGGGGGAGCAGCTTTATCTTGAAAATTGTGAGACGTGCCATGGCCCCAGGGTTAGGGGATGGCGCGATGTCCGCAAATTTGGAGGTCCAGCCGGCTGCTTTAGGAGATCCGGCGTTCGCCTCGGGCGTGGTGCCTGCCGATTGGTATCTTTCCGTCACACAAGGCAGGATGGAACGGTTCATGCCTCCCTTCGTGAATTTGAGCGATGCGCAGCGCTGGGATGTGGTCGCTTATGCACTATCACTGAGTGTTCCGGCGGACCAACTCGAGCAGGGTGAGAAGGTTTATCGAGAGACCTGCGCCGACTGCCACGGTGAATTCGGAGAGGCTTTTGGACCTGGAGCAGACTTGCGTGATGCGGCGCTTTTCACCAAAAACGCACTTGATGATTATTTCACACTGATTACCCAGGGCAAAGGCTCGATGCCTGCACTGGAGGGAGCGCTAAGCGAGAGTGATCGCTTAGCCGCCGCAGCTTATGTGCGCACACTCGCGTTTGGCGAGGAAACAACAGATCTTGAAACAACATCTGAGGTGAGTACTGGGTCAATCCACGGTCTAATCGTCAATGGAACAGAAGGAGCGGATCTCCCGCACGGCTTGGAGGTTACACTTTTTGCCTTCGAGGGGACTCAACTAATATTCGAGCAAGATATTCCGGTCGATGCCGACGGCAGTTTTGAAGTCCAGGATTTAGATATTATCCCGGGCCGTATCTTTGGCGCGTTGACGGAATATCAAGGGGTGCGCTATTTCAACACGGCAGGACATATGCTGGAGGACAGTCTCTCGCTTGAACTTCCCTTGACGGTTTATGAAACCACAACGGATGATGGCCTAATCGTTGTAGAACGGATGCATTTGATTTTCGATTTCTCCATCGATGGAGTTGTAGAAGTTTCTGAGTTGCTGCTTGTCACGAATACCGGGGATCGGACAATTACCGGACAAGAGGGGTTAAACGAAATTCGAGTTACATTACCGAAGGGTTTTAGTAATCTGCGCTTCGCTGACTCCCCTGAGGTGATGCGGTTTACAGAAGATGCAAATGGTTTTGTGATGTACGAGGATTTCATACCTGGGGAGGCAATCGAGGCTTACTTCAGTTTCACATTGCCCTATGAACGCAGCCTGGAGTATCAGCAATCGGCGGACTACCCCATTGAAGCGATCGTCATATTGAAAACGCAGGGCCCCCCCTCGATTAGCGGTGAGGGGTTGCAGGAATTGAGTGCGCGCGATATGGGGGGGATTTTCATGGAAAGTTACAGTATGGACCCGCTCGAACAGGGCGAAATGCTGGAACTGCACCTCTCAGGTGGGCACCCTGCACGTGTAGATTCATCTTCAACAACCAACCTGGTCATCGGTGTCGCAGCGTTGGGTCTAACCTTAATCGCCATTTTCTTTGGCTGGCGGATGTGGTCGCGAGGATATGAGTCAACCGAGGAATACGATGCTGAGACTGCTCCCGAAGAACCCCGCGATCGTCAAGCGCTGATACGAGCAATCGCCGCGTTAGATGATATGTATGCGGCAGGGGAGGTCACAGGCACAGCCTATTGGGAACGCCGCGATGTGCTCAAACGCAGCTTAAAGGCCTTCATTGAGGCGGAGCATGATTAAGGTCAGGCGTCTGGTAAAGACCTTCGGTCCGAAACCCGTTCTGCGCGGCTTGGATTTTCAAGTAGCGCAGGGTGAGTTCGTCGCTCTGTTGGGCCCTAACGGCGCCGGGAAGACGACCTTTCTGCGCATCCTTGCCACCCTCTCCCGCCCCAAAATGGGGGAGGTTATTGTGGCTGGCCATCATTTACCAGCGGAAGCCGCAGCCGTCCGTCGACGGCTGGGTGTTGTATCCCACCAACCTTTACTGTACGGCGATCTTTCCGCAGAGCAGAACCTGCGTTTTTACAGTTGGATGTATGGCGTGAGTGATCTCAAGCAGCGGATGGATGAGGTCCTGAATCTCGTAGGTCTCTACCTTCGCCGGCGGGATCTGGTGCGTGAATTCTCGCGCGGGATGCAGCAGCGCCTGGCGATTGGCCGGGCAATCTTGCATCGGCCCGATATTCTACTTTTCGATGAACCGCACACCGGTCTGGACCAGGAGGCAGCGGCGATGTTGGATGGAGTTTTGCGAGAGATCGCCGCCGCTGGCCGCACGGTGGTTATGACCTCCCATGACATTTCCCGGGCTGCCGATCTCGCAGATCGGGTGGACATTCTCTCGAAGGGGGTTATCGCCGCCTCCGAGAACACGGATGCTCTCGACTCCATACAACTCACAGAGCTATATCGAGCGGTGACCCGTGTCTGAAATGCCTCCTACAATGAATATTACTGAGCAGAAGATCGAGCCTCGAGCGAATGGTTCGCTGCGGGCGTACTTGCGCTCGATTGCCGCCATCGTCTGGAAGGACCTTGCCGCCGAATTCCGAAGCCGCGAATTGATTGGGGCGATGCTGGTTTTTGCCGCCCTGGTGATCGTGGTCTTCAACTTCGCCCTCGAGTTGGATATTCGCACTCGTGAGACCGTCACCTCGGGTGTCTTGTGGGTCACCTTCGCTTTTGCAGGCACGCTGGGGCTAAACCGCTCGATGGCGATTGAGAAGGACCGCGGCTGCCTCGACGGTTTGCTGCTTGCGCCGGTGGATCGCAGCGCAATTTATTTTGGAAAAGCGATCGGCAACTTATTCTTCATGCTCATTGTAGAGGCGATCATCTTGCCAATGTACAGTGTGCTCTACAATGTGAATCTCTTTCAACCGGGCTTGATCTTCGTTATCCTTCTTGGGTCGATTGGCTATACTGCGGTTGGCACGCTGCTAGCATCGATGGCTGTACAGGCGCGCACGCGCGACGTGCTGCTGCCTATTTTGCTTTTCCCGGTGCTGATCCCGCTTCTGCTCGCAGCTGTGAAAGCGAGCAATGGGTTCCTCCAGGGTTTTGAGATCGCCGAGATCATGCCCTGGGTAAATATAATGATCGCCTACGACGTCATCTTCATCGCTGTTGCCTTCATGGTCTTTGACTTCGTCGTCGAGGAATAAGAGCTCATGCCATTGTGGGAGAGGCAATGAAGCGGGGATGGATTTTGTGTACGGGTAATTAGGAAATGAAATACCATCAGCGGAGGAGTGTTATGGAACACAAACCTAAGGCTTTAACAGTTTTGAATTGGTTGACCGGCGCAGTTTTCGTCGTCGCTTTGTACATCGTACTCATCTGGGCCCCGCAAGAGGCGATCATGGGCGATGTCCAGCGAGTGTTCTATTTTCACGTTTCCGCAGGATGGGTGGGTGCGCTAGCGTTTCTCGTCACAGCTATCGTCGGGGGGATTTACCTGGCTCGCGGTGAGCAGCGCTGGGATCGGGTTGCACAGGCGTCGGTCGAGATTGGCGTTGTCTTCGCCTTTATTAATATCGTGACGGGCTCGATCTGGGCTCGACCGATATGGAATACCTGGTGGACCTGGGATCCGCGCCTCGTAACAGCGACGATCATGGAGCTGATCTACATCGCCTACATGATGCTGCGGCGGGGGATCGAAGATCCAGACCGGCGCGCCCGCTTTGGGGCAGTGTATAGCATCGTGGGCTTCATCAGCGTACCTCTGACATTTCTCTCGATTCGCATCTTCCGCACGATTCATCCCATTGTTGTTGGGAGTTCCGACCCCGCGGCGCTGGGCGCCTTCGATATGACCGTGGATATGCGGGTGGCATTCTTCTTCAGCCTATTCACCTTCACACTGCTCTATATCACATTGCTCTGGCACCGCCTGCGGCTGCAGGTAAAGATGGAGAAGATCGAGGAACGCAAACTGCGTGCCCTCTCGTCTTAAAATTTACAAAAGCCTACGCGTATCGCTATCCAAGCGAATGAAACACCAATCTATACAAGGAATGCAACAGGAGTAATACCCATGATATTTCAGGAAGGTCCAGCAGACACCTTGAATTATATGATTGCCGGTTATGCCGTAATCCTCGGGGCCATTGGTCTCTACATCGTCAACATCATCTTGCGGTTTCGCAACCTTCGGCAGGATGAGGCGCTGCTCGATGAAATCGACGCGGAGCATGCGTAACTGGTTGGGTGAGCGGACATCGATAGGCTAGCCTAAAAGTTAAAGAAAGCGCGGTTTTAGAATGCGCCCACTTCGAATCGCGGCGATAAGCCTGCTTGTTCTCTACGCTGCGTTTACAGCATACGTAAGCATCGGCCCGCTATTTGGCTTTCCAACGGTCCACGGTCAAAGTGTGCCCTGGCTCACATTAATCGCTACGGCTTTTGCCATCACCCATGCTTTAACCTACATCGGCTGGCGAAATACATTCATTCTATTCGCGTTGACCTACACCGTGAGCCTGCTTTTCGAGAGTGTCGGGGTTGCGACAGGGTGGATCTATGGCCCCTATCACTACACGGAGCAGCTAGGACCCCGCTTCCTCGGCCTGGTTCCCTACTTAATCCCCCTGGCATGGTTCATGATTAGCTACCCATCGCTTGTGATCGCTGAAGTTATCATTGGATACCGATCCCCAAAAGCCAAATGGCGCAGCTTGCGCGTGGCTGCATTGGCCGCGGTGGTCATGACGGCCTGGGACCTGATCTTGGATCCAATTATGGTGAAGATGGGACACTGGGTCTGGGAGGTCGATGGCGCATATTTTGGTGTGCCGCTGCATAATTATGTGGGTTGGCTGGTCACGACATTCAGTATCTTCATCCTTTATAAATGGGCAACGGGGCGCCAGGCGCACAAAGTGCAGGGTGCATCCGATCAAAGTTACCTGATGCTCGCTTCCGGTTCCTATGCTAGTACGGTGGCCGGAAATACGTTAGCCGCGCTGCAGATGGGGTTAAGCGGGCCAGCGCTGTTTGGCCTGTTCGCTGCGGGAATCTTCGCATTGCTGAGTCTATTTAACCTGCGGATTGGGCAAGCAACTAAGCAGGATTGACACTCCACCTGCAGTCCTCGCTCATTCTCCGGGCCAGTCACCAATCTCGAATAAAAACTTCTGCTGCCGAACTCAACCGGGCCTCAACAGTCTAGTGATGAAAGGACCCAATTGGACTTCCAACGTGGATTTCAGTCGATTATTCGGAGAAACTTGTTCGGTTGCGGTAGCCTTGCGTTTGAGCCGACTCGCTTATCCCAGAGAACAGGGCATATTCCGCTACGGCGATCTGGGTTGCCAGCGCCGATTGAGCGTGACAACGATTCGTTCCTGAATGTTTGGTATAAAAAAACAACCCCTACCCTATAGTCTTTCATACCGACAAGAGTGGGCAGGGGTTGAATCTTCGGTAAAGCATTAAATACGCCAGACCGCAGTTTCGATCTAGTGGGTTATGCTTTTATCACTTTTTATCCTCTACAGAGCGCCGGAGTGTCCTTGGGAAGGAAATATCCAGCGCGGTCCACAGCAACAGGGAGAGACCACTTATGGTCAGAAAGGCGCCTCCGGCGAGGAGGGGAATTCGTAGGACATGGACCAAGTTTACTCCATCAAATGTATGCGAAGGCCCGGCCCAGGACGAGGTGGAGAGGAGAATCATCCCGACAAGGATAGCCGTTAATCCGGATGCGGTTGCCCCAGTTACGGGATCACCCTCACTGTCGAATCTGACCTGCTCCCGCAATTTTGGTGTCCCTAAAATTATGAAAAGCACCAGGGTGATGGCGTTGGCCAATAGGGTGAAGATGATAGGGAGAATGCCGTCGAGAACAGTCTGTGAGTAATAAACGTGGATTCCATTCACGATGGTTCCCAAGACTAATAGAATCATCGCGTTGCGGTAGGCGTTACTCTTGCCGCGCACGAGTTGGACTGTTGACCAGACTCCGGCGAGGCCGATCAGAAGGGTAACAACAACGAAGGACTGCCACAGCCACAGGAGTTCCGCTCTCAAGATGTCCCAGAACATTGGGAAATTCTTGGTTAAGAACGCGGCGCAGCTGGTGCCGACGCCGCTGAGGATGTTCATCGCCGCGGTGAGACCCATGAAGATGATGGCGATTTTCTTAAGGGTGTTTCCGATTGACGTGCTCATTATAATTCTCCTGTGTGAATCAATGATTGTTGATTTGAGATATTCGACCTGATTCGAACGATCTGTTCGCGACCGTTCGGGATTACCCAGTTGATGGGCTGCGACAGAGGCCGCAATCCCCGAGTGCCGAAGGCTTTGTAATACACCATGTAGGACGGGCTCAAATCACTGCCGACTATTATCGGCAATCCTCATTGAACCATTCGTCCAGCATAGTTTAATTGGTTCATGCGTTATCTAATCGCTACTTAACTTCTTCCGTCAAGCCCCAGGCGTTATTGGGATAATGGCAGCGGTCACAAGTGGCCTCAAGTTGAGTGTTATGTGAAGTGAACGGGTAGGAAACCTCTTCCGAATCCGGAGGCAAGAATGTGATCCAGGTACCCTGATCATCGTCTGGGCCGACCGCCATATCGTCGGCGTCGTGGCAGGCCACACAGGATACCGACTCGTGAGCCTCGTCGTGCCCTGCAACGTCCGCACCCATATCGTCGTGGCATCCAGCAGCGCCACACGATGCTGCTGTGGTGCTGTGGGCGTCGTGGCAGTCAGTGCATGAATAATCTGCATGGGCTCCACCAACGGCAACCGCCGGATGGCCAGGCAAATCGAGATCGGGACCGGCGTGGCACTTCCCGCACAATTCTGGAGATGAAGCCACCGGCTCATATTCATTGAGAAGTAGGAATAAAAGCCAGGCGAATTCAGGCTCCACCTCATCGTTTTTATTGACAAGGTGGCAAACATTACATTCGACATTGGTCCATATATCCTGGGCGATGGATGCGGGAGGAGGAGCGACCTCGAACTTGCATACCAAACATGATGGATCCAGGTCATCTATTGACGGCACGAAGACGACGGGTGCATGACAGCGAGCGCAAATGTTATTGTCCCCTTCAACATACGTATCCGCATGAGGGCTGGCTTGCCACGCTTGTTCGATTTCCCCCAGGGAGGATGCCTCCGGTTCATCAACTATAGGTTCATCGCCTGTTGTTTCTCCACCCCCAGATGGTTGTGTGGCCTGGGTATCAGGCGAGGAAATAGTGGGAGGATCAGAAGACTGGCAGGCTGCTAATCCGACGATCAGTAACAATAGCAGTAAGCATTGGGCGAGGAATAAACTGATCGCCCGAGCATTGAGACCAATACAGTTCCGGCTCTGGTTTGAGGCCTTTGATATGAGAGAAATTCTTCTATCCATTTTTTTGAAATCCACGTCCGCTAGGTTCTAGATTATATACCTGTGGGGTGAGGAGTCTCCTCACCCCACAGGATACTGCTTTCTTTCACCTACCCGAAGCAATAGTCAGGTAGGAAGACGGTCCATTCCGTATCGATTTTGACAAGATGATGTCGCGGAATGTTCCGATCTGAGGTAACGATCTACCCCGTCGTTTCTTCAGCGGGCGGCTCAGGTACTTCACCATCCGCGGTTAAGACGACCAGTTCGAATGGGTTTTCCTCGAAGTGGCAGCGATCGCAGGCGACTTCATAGACGATGCTGTGCGAGAGCACAAACTCTGTGGTCGGTCCTGCGCGCCCAACAGATGTTTCCTGGGTTACCCATGGGCCACCATCTTCACCCGGAGGCGGTCCTACATCCAGGCCGGATGCATCATGACAAGCCATACAAGTCAGCTTGTCCAGCATGAGGGCGTTGTAGCCCTTCATGTGAGTGTCTGAAGTCGTCACGCCCTCGTGGCAGTCCACACATTGTTTCGGTTCGAGTTTGTGTGGGTCATGGCAGTCGGCGCAGAAGCTGGGCGGGGGTACTTCCCCTATAAAACCACCATAGTTGAGGTGGGCGCTTCCGCCAAGAGTTACCTTATGATCCACGGCAGAACCGAAGGCGTTTCCGGTAGTTGTCACGTGGCATTTCTCGCACAATTCTGTTGAATTGCTTACGGCAACGTAATCCATCGAGACCGGATTGAGCCAGGCGATCCCAGGAGTCACGTATCCATTTTCATCAACTACGTGACAGGTTTCGCATGGCACGCCGACCCACTCCTCTTCGGATACGAAAGGATTCCCTTCGGCCACCCTCATCTCTTCTTCATGTGCGAATTTGCACGTAAAGCAGGATGGCGGAGGTCCCTGGAAAGCTTCCGGGTCCCAGTTCTGTGGGGAGTGACAGCGAGTGCACCAGGTGTTTGGTCCATGTTCAACGCTGTACTGATTGTGCGCATTGCCTGCAACAGCAGCTTCGAATGCCGAGTGATCTGGCACTGGAGTCGCCGTTGGAGGGGGCGGCGGTGGTACGTCGGTTGGCGGCGGCGCTGGTGGCTCTGGCGTTGCGGCAGGTGCACAAGCACCAGCAGCCAGGGCCAACAAAAGCAACGCGCCAATTACGACGAGAGAAAACTTTGGTTTCTTGAGCATTGCATTCTCCTCTTTTCCTCTTCGTAATTTGGTAAAACTAACCTTAAGGTAAGCCTTTAGCTCTATTTTTCTTCTTCATCCTCCTTAACGTTTGCGCTTCACAGCGCGATTTTGTTTGGCCAGAGTAAAAACTCGATTTACCGAGATCTCTTCTCCACCCGAAAAACCAAGAACGACACCCGAAATATGAAAAGGGGCTTTGTACTAGTCCCAATTTCGACCTGCTCGGCACAGATTACACACGCATGAAGCGTGCATATTATGCGTGAGCAGCATGTCCTCCATTAGTTCAGCCTATCACAAACGAGGTTGTGTGTAATTGCCGAGCGTCAAGTATTGAGTACCGCAGCGGGGCACTGGGGTTGGTGCTCAGGATATCGCTACAGAGGAAAAAATGTTCTCTGTTGAATACCATGTAGGGTGGGTTTTGTTGCGCAATTCTTCGGTTGAAGATTGTGATGGACAGTGAGGCCAAATCTGGCTGATCCCCAAAAATCTTTCGGGTAGGCCGATCCAGGGTACTGATTCAAAAGGGCTGTAACAAATAAAGGTTTTGTGAAGGGGTGCTCCCATGTGTGCGTTCGAATTACGATTCACCTTGAACAGGCTTATGCGTAGGGGCACGGCATTGCCGTGCCCCTACAGGTCATGAATACGGACAGCGAACGGACCGATACACGGGTCGGCTCCTACGATTAATTCTGATAGAGGTTGTCCTAAGCTACTTATAGGAAAGCACCGTTCTTGGGGCAGGAGGATCACCTCCTCCGGCTTCACTATGGAGATGCTCGCGATTTGCTCAACTTGTGCATCATCTCTTCGTGCTGGGATCCGCCTCGGCCAGGTTCATAACACAATTGCGCCAGGCTGCCTAGTAGAATAAAGGAGAGTTGGGAAATTCGCTTTTAGGGGGTGCTAACGCGGCGCTTGGAGCGCAGAAGATGCAAGTAGTAATGCAAACTCGACAGGAACAAACCGCCGCCAATGCCAATATAGAGGATCGCCAGGTAGGGTTTTGGTATGGGTAAATTATTTCGGAGGGAGATTCCCAATCCAATCATGACAACAACAAGGGGATAGCTCGTCCATTCCTGGAAGGCGAAGATGCAGATCTTGTCTCCAGCCATGTCGGTGATGCGCCGAATGTTCTTCTTGGCGAGTTTGCTGAAGCCGAAGTAGTAGATGGCCGAAGCGAGCAAGACACCAGCCAGCGTCATCCATAAAACTTGAGGGAATTCTACCGGCAGCAGCCAGCCGTAGGCCAGGTTGCCTAATATTAAACCAACACCACTCCACATAATACCGGCCGAAGCGATCAGCCACGGCTTACTCGCGGCGGGTTTAAGGCGCTCGAGGCGAGACAAGGTTTAGACGCCCAGCCCGAGCACGAATGCAGCGCTCATCAGGAAAAGTATCCAGGGAATGAGCGCAAAAAATTTCTCGACCGAGAGGATCGGTTTGCCAGTCTTGAGGAGGGCGAAAAGAATACCGCCGGATCCGATTAAGGCGCCACCTGCACTTACGAAAAGATAAAGTATTGGCTTTGCCCCTCTCAGCACAAAAGCAATGGGCAAGCCGACGATGAGGATTCCGGCGAGGCCGTGAACGAGCGATAGCGCAATTGCCGCCGCACGCTCAGGAAGGAGGTAGCGTGTGAGCAGGATGGCGAGGAAGCCGACCACGACGAAGGCGAGATAGATTAGTTGCCAGTCCGGGATGTTCTCGATAACCATGCCGAGCGAAAGACCTAGGGGGATGATCGTGGCGATAATGACGACCAGAGGACTGTCGAGAACATCGAAGCCGTTGATGATCATGAGCAAGCCCGAGATTATAAGTACGCCAAACGCCGCTGTATATGCCCAAGTGGCCAGGACGGGGAGTCCCTCTACACCGGCAACGACCTTATAGGCCGCGATTAGACAAGTAAGCAGGAGAGCGATTCTATCTAGTGGGGTGATCCTTCTCATTACAGGACGCCGAGGACAACCAAAAGCATCGAACTCAGCATGTAGAGCGAAGCGAATTTGAAAAGGCCAAAATTCATTTTAAAAGAGGGACGCAGCATGCTGCGGATGGCTATGGCGAGCAAGCCGCAGCTGAGGATGATGAGTAATCTCATATAGCCCCATGTTATCCCGATTCCGTACGCCGCGATCGCCATGGCGATCGCCGTGGCGATGCTCGATAGAGCAATGATAATACTTGTGATGCGTTCCCCGTATGCTGAAGGGAAAGTGGGCACACCGGCTTTTGCGTAATCCTCTCGGTAGCGCAGGCTGAAGGTCATGATGTGCGTGGGGATCCACAGCAGCACAGCAACTGCGAGCATCATCCCTACCCAATCGATCATCCCTAATCCGAGAACGCGGCCAGCGAGAGCTGGCATCCCCCCGGCGATTCCCCCCCAGACGATTGACCAAGGAGTGCGGCGCTTGAGCCAAATTGTGTATATGAAGACATCGAAGAAAAGACCGGTGAACACGACCAAACCATAAAGCGGAGAGAGAATGGCTGCCCAGCCGATGCCGATGGCACTTAACACGACGCCCAGAGTAATCGCCTCGACCACTCTGACCTGGCCCATGGGGAGCGGTCGTTTCTGAGTGCGTGGCATCCGAGCGTCAATGTCTCGATCGTAGACCATATTGAGGACAGTGCTGCCGCTGATCGCCAGGAAGAGGCTACCAGCCAACGCAAGCAGCGTTTGCCATGTCTGAACCGGGCAGCGAGCGCTCATGTATCCCGCCAATCCGGTGGAGAGCAGCAAACCGGTTTGAAGGCTTTTGGTCATCTGCCAGTAAAGGCGGATTTTCATAGTCAGTGTTTTCATCGTTGATTGATTAACAGTTTTCGAGTATGCCATTATCTTATCTTATGAATTTTAGTTTCTCATTTATGGATTGCTGACGGATGTTTATCTCGCCCGCCAGCAATCCGAATTCCTTAGATGATGAACACTAGTCCTGTGCGCAGCGGAATCCCGCATTCGGGCTGAAGTAAACCGGCTCCGCACTATTGATTACCCAGGTCCGGATTCTGACGGCGTATACATCTTTGGCGCCGCCCAGCAACAAGCGATAATGCTGATAAGGGATTACATCGCCTATCCAATGATAGACGTTCCCAGCCATGTCGTATAGGCCATAAGGGCTGGGGGAGTCTTCTGTTTTAAATCCGAGATGCGTCTGTCCATTGTAAAAGCCTACTGGAGTGGTGTCGCCCATACGACCAATTACATCCTCGAACGGGTCATTGCTGTGGTAGTAGTTAGCATTGGTTTGTTGGGCTTCGTCACCCCATGGAAAGGGCCTTCCATCGGTGCCGCGGGCTGCTTTTTCCCACTCAATGGCCGAGGGCAGCCGCCCATCATAATATTCACAATACGCATTGGCTCCAAACCAGGTAACCATCACCATGGGGTGATTTTCGTACCCTTGTTTAGCACTAAACATCGTGCCTTCGAAATCCAGCCTCAGTCCCTTTTCATCGAGTGGCATGAGCGGATAATCTCCAGCAGCGTATTCTTCTTCGTGCCTGTACTCGCGGAATATGTCGCCCGGGTAATATCCCGTGATCTCGTCGCCCACGATTTTGATGGTCCCGGTTTTCAACGCCTCGTTGAGGAAACGGGCGTATTGAGCGTTGGTCACATGGGTAACCATCATTTGATAGTCATAGTCCACCATGATTTCTTCATTAGTGAAGTTCGCAAGAAACTCGCCCGCAGGAATGAGCGCCCAACTATCCGGATCGATGCCGGTCTCGATCTGCGGCGGAGGGGTGGCTTCGGCAGTGGAGGATGCGCAGCCCGCCGTTAATATTGTGACTAACAAAAGAAAGATAAATGTACGTCTCATCAGGGTATCTCCTCGCCCAGAATTAGATGCAGGTTAGCTATATTCCTTTTCTCGTTTGTTTAGAGCTCCTCGTCGGACAGTTCTTTCGCCCAGCGGCCGTTTTTCTTAAATAAATCAATCAGCCTCCACCCCAAGAATGCGGCGATGACGATCAGCAGGAGGCCTAGCCCGAACTCGGTAAGTAGATCAAGGGTGTCAACCAGGGGTTGTTGGTCGGACTCGCTGACGAACAATCGCTTCAGTGCAAAGACTGTTGCGGCACCAAAAGCCACGTCCGAGGAGATTATCGTCAGCCATCCGAACCACTTGCGTGCTTTGCCTTTCAGCCCCATAAGATCCACGAAGTAGAAGAGCATGATGGTAGCGATGATCGCAGCAAGAACATGCCAGTGGCCGGTCAGGGTTATGCGCTCTTCGCGCAGCGGAAGACGGCGGATGATATCATCCAATTTGGCGGCCATGAAGAGACCGACAAATGTGACAGTGAAATTCATATACACCATTTGCCAGGTCGCGCCGAATTTCACGGGATCATGGAATAATGCCTTAAACTTTTGGCCAAATGAGGCATTTTGGATCCCTTGTTCTGCCAGCCGGTCTCTGATCAACCGCCCCCAGCCGTAGATCACCAGGAGCAATCCCGAGACTAAGACGAATGTCGAGCCGACATAAATGATGAGGTGGGCATAATACTGGGCCGGTATCATCACAGCACAACCAACACTGAGGATGATTGAGCCAAAGATCATGCTCGGCATGGCGATCTTGTGCAGGATGCCTTTGAAGTCGTACCATTTGCCCACAATTAGTGTGGCGGCAACGCCGACAAGGGCGACCATGATGTGAAGATGCCCGATGACGGCCCGGGCCAGGACCGCTTTGTTCGGGTCGCGGACCGTGTCTTCGGCCAGGAATGTCACGAAGCCGTTGCCAAAAGACGCACCAGCGATCGCGCCCAGTAAGGCTGAACCCAAAGTTGTGACAGCCATTGCGAAGAAAGCCGCTCGTTCCAGGTCCATGCCGCTTTTGGTGTGGGCGTATTCTGACTTCGGGTCTTGAATGTAATATTCCTTCTTCCATGGCCACAACGCTACGGCCAGAAGAACCCCGCCGAAGTACATGAGTGTTTGGCCGGCAATAAACAATCCATGGAAAATCCAGTTGTGCCCGAAATAGCCAAACAGCATGCCAAAGATCATCGCAAACATGTAACCAACGGTCACCGTGGCGTTAATCATGGTTCGCTCATGCTTTTTCATTGGCATGATGTGGGTTATGAAATAAACCTGAATAGCCACCACGGCCATGGCGATGCTGTGATATAGCATGATCACGCGACCTTCCCGCTCGGCAGGCACTAAGTCCATGCCCAACAACCGGACGGTTATGTCGCTGACGCCCATTTCAGCCAAAGGGCCGGAGAGTGTGCCCCAAATAGCGGTGACGAGGGACACCAGGGCTATGGCAACCAGAGCCAATCCTTTGGTCGAAAGGAAGAAATATTGAAATCGTTTCGTCAGTGCCTTCATTATCACTACTCCAAGGAATTTTTTTAACAACTGGCCAGATTGTGATGCCGCTCACAATAAGTTTGCCACATTTTGAGCGGATAGTCTTTAACAATGGGCAAATTGATTGACGCATGGAAATTGGGAAATTTAAGGGTTTAATCCAGGGTTTAGGGTCCGTCGGAAAAAAACAGCGTGATCTGGTGCATGATGCCAGGGCGCTATCCCAGGATGCTGCTTTCGGGAAACTGGACGCTTTGCAGTATTGAATCGGTTATCAGGAAAGCACTCTCCGTATGTTGGAAGCTTCGGATCTTGGATGTTATCGCTGTCGATCATTTGCAAACAAGGCAAGCTAGGCAATGATGCTGCGGCGTCAGGTGTTTGTTCTGACAATGGAATTGGAGACGGTGCCGGTGTTTTACGGCTCAACCGGAGGGGCGCAATTTTCGAAGGGGTAAGGTTCTAGTTGAGCGGCAACAGATAGTTCAATTGGCTGCAAGATGGAGATACTCTTTCGGGTGCAGTTTATCAAGCCGCGCTCGGTGAGGACGCTAAAGGAGCGGCTAAGCGTCTCCGGTACGGTGGCTATACTTGCGGCCACATCTTTAATCGGATGCTCAGCGCGATCGATTGCGTTTGTACCGTTATCGCTAATTTCAAGGAGGATCTTAGCTGTCCGCGCAAGTACGGATCGGAACGATAGATCCTCGCAGCGGTCGATGAGATGCCGGGTGCGTCTCGCCAGCACCTGCATCATCGCCAAGCCAATTGCTGGGTCAGGGTAGCGCATAACCAAAGAGTGGAAGGCATCATGCCCTATGTTCCATGTTAAACACGCTTGTTCCGCGAGCGCGGTGAATGGATTGGATCCACCGTCTATCGCCGTCAATTCATTGAACATGATCACTGGTTCAATAATGGATATGATTTGCACCTGCCCCGATGGGCTGAGCTTGCATAAGTGTACCTTCCCTGAGAAAAGCACAAACATACCCGCGCTGGGCTCAGTTTCATGGAAGATAACCGAACCAGATCGAAAACGTTTCAATTGACCTGCGTTGATAACGAAGCGAAGGTCGGCAACAGATAGCTTCCGAAAATGCTCGACATTTCTAAGCAGCTTGGCGTACTTCTCCATTTACGTCCTTTGTGAAAAATTACTCAAGACAATCATAACACGGTGTTTGAGCAGAAACTAATGAATGAGTCTGCTTTTGGTCCAAAAAAAAGGGCTTTACAGATGAGTTGAACCAGCCAGGTAGCTGGGATCTCGTGCATACCGAGAATGCCTGAGCGGCAACAGCATTTTTCGGCAGCCAAATGGTCTGGCTATTGAAGTTAGGGGGAATGTTAATTAAGAAGGATGCCGTTCATAGAAAGGCATCCTTCGCATCAAGCGAACAAGCGATGTGTTCGCAATATCATTAGAGCTCAACGGCAGCAGAAACCGTTACATCTGTGAATTGCTGTGCCCTCCTTTGTTAATCAGTCGGCAAGGACCTGCTTGACGAATCCCCAGGTGAACGCCAGTGTCATCAGGAGCAGCAGTGGAGCCAAGATCGTCAGGACGAATTCCTGGCTGAAGAACAGTAACTGCTTGCCAGACGTAAGGAAAGCGAGGGCGATCCCACCGATGCCGATGAGAGCGCCGCCGATTCCAACCCACCAGAACCCCTTTGGTGCTTTCGCGCCCAGTAGGAATGGCCCCAAGAAGATGATCAAGCCGGCAACGCCATGAAAAATAGGTACGGCGAATCTCTTAAGGTCGTGCCCTGTAATGCTGGTATAGGCGATCGCCAATAGGCCGATAAGGGCGAACCAGGCGAAGGGCTTCTTCCATTTGGGGAAATACTGGTTCATAAGGCCCATTGAAATCCCCAACGGAATCAGGGTAGCTACGGTTAGTACATAGGGGGATTTCAAGGCAGCCCAACCCTGCCAGATGAGAAGAAGGCCGGATACGAGCAGAACGAGGAAGCCCATCATATAGTACATGTCATGGAGCTTCTTCTCTTTCGAATAGCGGGTGTAGAAACGCCAGGTCAGGTACAGGGCAGCCAATCCCGTCACCAATAAAATGATTCGGTCTAGTAATGTCATAAATCACCCTCCTGGTGGAATAGTGGATATATGTGCTCGATTTCACAATAAGTATAGAGATTTTACCCACTTGGGCATAATTAAAAATCCTTTCATCGATCCAAGACGCTCATGGTAACAGTAGTTCCAGCGCTTCAAAGGGAAGCTTTGTGCAGCATGATAAGTTGGTAATGCCCCTAGAAGATGACGGCATGGTCCAGAGGAGGAAGGATTCAATGGATTGGAGCTAAAAGTCGGAATATCATCAGGAAACCCGCGAAAACAGGTGTAGTATTTAGATAGATCGGCCGTGGCTCAACCCCTGTGAGCAAGGAGGGTGCCAGATGGTCGCCAAGCAAGTTGCAGATTTGCTTACTTTCACGCGCGGACTTCTCCTTGTTATTTTTCCTTGGCTGGCAATGACTGGAGGCCAAGAAAGTCTGTCTTTGGCGGCTATGCTGCTTATCGCAGACTGGACCGGGGATATCTTCGACGGTGCCCTTGCTCGTCGAAGCCGGATATGCTACGAAACTTGGATAGGCGATCATGACCTCGAAATCGACATGGTGGTTGCGCTTGGCTTATTGATATACACGATAGTCACCGGCTATGTGCAACCGACAGTCGGTGTGGTCTATCTCCTGATCTGGGCGACTTACTTCTGGCGGGTTGGTATCCCCCGCACAATGGGGATGCTCTTCCAAGCTCCAATATACGGCTGGTTCATCTACGTTTCCCTCCGCTACACAACGTCAATGGGTTTGTGGCTCGTAGCTTGGATCCTCGTCGCTGTTGTTATCACATGGCCGCGATTTCCGCGAGAGGTGGTGCCGGGCTTTTTGGGCGGGATGAAAGCTCATTTTTCCTCGGGCGGACCTCAGGATCAATAACCCATTAACGTGCTATTGAATCAACCCTGGTTTGTGCTCGACTTGGCCTCACTTGATTAGGCATACACACCGCGCCGGTTCTATAACCAGCTCTCAACAGCGGGAACTTACGGATGTGTCGATTCGTCTCTTCAGTGTGATTGATCACGATAACAACAATACGGAAGAGAAGGTGCCACATGAGCCTGAGAACTAATATTTTGCAGATCATTCTCGCGATCGTTCTTCTCACAGGGTGTGCGCCAGGTGCATTAAACGAATCGCCAGAGCCGAAGGGCGACGGGGAGTTTATCCACGGTGAGGCCGTGGTGGAGAAAGTCGAGATCATGTTTCTTGAGTCTTTCCCTCTTCAAGTTCATGTTACCGCTGTGGGATACCTTCCCGATCCCTGCACAGATATTGAAGAGGTCTTCATTGAGCGTCAGGGCACCCACTTCGAGGTGCTCATCACGACACTGCGTGAGGCGGATGTTATGTGTATTCAGGTAATCGAGGAGTTTGAGCAGATTATCCCCCTAGATGTTTATGAGCTGCCCGCCGGGGATTACACGGTAGCGGTCAATGGGATAGAAGCTGAATTTACATTCCTACAGGATAACAGTTTACCTTAGAGCAAAGCACGATCCTCGTCCATTTTAAGAATCAACACGCGCCGCTTAAGGGCGCGTGCTGTTTATTACCAGGTCCGGCACAATTAGGAGGCGAGGAGATCCTCGAGCTGCGCTTTTGAGTGTTTCTCAACTTCTGCGTGCACGCTGAAGCCGTGGGAATCCATGGTCACGACAGCGGGGAAATCCTTGACCTCGATCACCCAAATCGCCTCAGGAACTCCGAAATCGAGTTTGTGGACAGCGAGCACCTGTTGAACGGACAGTGCGATCAAAGAAGCAGCCCCACCGATCGCGTGCAAATATACACCCGGCACCTCATTACAGGCTTTCAGCGTTTTTGGTCCCATCCCGCCTTTCCCAATAACGGCTTTGATGTTGAAGTGCTCCATCACATCACCCTGGTAGGGTTCCTCGCGGATGCTTGTTGTCGGACCTGCGGCGACGAAGGAGTAGTTTCCAGTATCCAGACCGGCGACGACAGGTCCGCAATGGTAGATTGCCCCGCCATCGAGTATGGGTTTTAGCGCCTCATGGACCACTTCGTCGTCGCCTTCAGGTTTGCGGCTCTTCTTGACGAAGGTGTCGATCATCCATTTATGCACGGCATCGCGACCGGTAATCATCACGCCAGTGAGGGAGACCGAATCGCCAACTTTCAAATTGCGGATGACATCATCCGTAATGGGTAGTGTGATCTTCTGCACAGGGTCCCTCCCTTACTCGTAAATCGTTTCATCGCCGCGGACGGTCATGCGCCGCCGCCGGTGCGCCCAGCACATATAGGAAACAGAGACGAAGTAGCTGGCCGGAAGTCGGTGCAGGCTCTTGGCTTTCACGCCTAGAACCGTCGTCTCGCCGCCGAAACCCATTGGTCCGATGCGGAGCTGATTCGCATCTTGCATGAGTTGACTTTCGAGGTTTGCTAGGTCTGAATCTGAATTATCATCGTCGAGCTTGCGGAAGAGCGCCTCTTTCGAGGCGTAGTACGACGAGCCGCGATCTCCGCCGATGGCCACGCCGAGCACGCCGGGCGCGCAGCCTTTTCCCTGAGCATTGAATACGGCATCCAGAACCACCTTGCGCACCCCTTCAAGATCCCGTCCGGCGCCAAGCTGGCCATTTGGCAGCGAGTACTGTGCGCCAACGTTTTCGCACCCCCCGCCTTTTAGGATCAGATCAACAACTAGATCTTCCCCTTCGATTTCTTCGAAGTGAATCGTGGGGAAAGCGGGATCTCCCAGGTTGTTACCGCTGTTCTTCCCAGTAACGGAGTCAACGGCGTTCGGCCGCAGGTAAGTCTTTTTCGTAGCCTCGGCCACTGCGGCGCGGATCTGCTGCTTAAGTTCTGTTGTGCTCCATCCGCGAGGATGCTGAACATAGAAGATCGGCGTGCCGGTATCTTGGCAGATTGGCGTAGAGTTTTGCCGTGCAAGCGCGACATTTTCGAGGATCGTATCGAGTGCGCTTTGTGCCGCTGAGCCGGAAGCTTCTTGTTCCCGGGCACGCCTCAAGGACGCTTCCACGTCTGGGGGAAGGTTGGTTGAAGTTAGTCGGACGAGTTCGAGGAAAGCTTCGGAAAGATCAGGCATCTTTTTGCTCCGTTTCCTGTTTTCCTTGGTTCCTTAAGAAAATTGTTGACGGGAAGAAAGTTGTCATCAAAAATCTTGAGTGATCTGCAGCAATATGGCTAGTGATGAATGGATGGACCTTACAAGTCGGGTGTCGCTAATTTGGAAAATAGCTTTGGCCTTGAATTTAATAATGCGGCTCGAGATCTTTTGACAACGGGTGTTCCATCGTGGGGATCCTATAAATGCACGGCGCCTTAAGCGAAACATTTCGATTAAGGCCAATTCCTTGAGAATATGACCAAGGAGGAACAGCCATCGGAACCAAGAAACAGGCGCGCCTCCATAGCGGATACTTGAGTTCCTCAATAGGTATCCGCTTCTGTTCGAATAATTAGAACGGAAGTTTTCACGCTGGATAGTAATTGCGGACCGATCCGGCCCATGGCCAGATGGTCGAGGATGCGCCCGGGTTCGTGTGAGCCGATCACTATCAAATCGTAATGCTCCTTTTCACACGCCCTAAGAATTTCTTCAACAACTATTCCATGGCGCAGGCTGAGTTTGACGCTCACACCTGCGGAGTCCGCCTTGCGCACTGCTTCTTTAAGGTGTTGCGCGAGAGGCGTTTCTCTGGAGAGAATTTCCTCCAATCCCTCATCGAGCGCTGGAAGTCCGATGTACATGGATGGGGCATCTGTAACGACATGTAAGATAGTGGCTTCTGCTCCGGAACGACGGGCGAGACGGATCCCCCAATCCTCCACAGGAATTGACCCCGGATGACCACCCGTGCTAATCAGAAGATGACGCAATTTCTCCGGCGGATCGCACATTACAAGGACACTATCCGCCAAATCTAAGGCTAATCGCTGACACCTTTTTGTAAGATGTTCTTCAGGAGAACGGCAGGATGTTCCTAAGATCACAAGTTGGTAGGGTTCACGATCTACTTCTTGGTGGAGGGTCTTCTCGAAATCCCCGTTCTCCAGGATCACCCGTTGCGGGGCCTCGGTTAGTAACTCCCGCGTCTGATTGAGAATGCTCTCGCCAGACTCGACTTCTTCTCCAGGTTCGGGGACGTGAAGAAGCACGAGATCAAAGCCAAGAGCTCTACTTACCTGCTCTGCAAACTGGATCGCCCTTGGCTCCGGGCTCACAGTACCTACACACACAATGGATGTTCCACTGGTTGAATTGGGATCCACGCTTGCCATTTAATACTCCTTTTCAAATACCAATGCGAAGAAGTACGAGTACAGCTGCGATGAGGGGGAGAATAGAGAACATCAATCGGATCACGGGTCCGGAAAAGTATCGCGTGCCAAGTGCGCCGATCTGAGCGCCAATCCCAGCACCTGTAAGCATTGTTAAGGCGATCATAATATCAACGTTACCCTTGAGTGAATGGGTAAGAGTGCCGTATCCCGCGGAGATGATGATCTCGAAGAGATCTGTCCCCACAGCCACATGCGTGGGAACACCGATGATGTAAACCAACATAGGCAATCTGGCAAATCCGCCCCCAACACCGAGGAACCCGGCCAGAAGTCCGGTAAAAAAGCCAATGAAGATAATCGACCATATTGAAATAGATTCGACGCCAGAAACGGGTAACTTGATCAAAGGAGGGATGTCGAATAACCTTGGCCTTCTTTTACTACGCACAACGCCGAGCACGTCCTTGGCAGGTAACCGATCGGTACGCTTTTTCCGGATGGTCCTAATACTCTCCCAACCCGTAAAGAGTCCAATAATGGTCAAGATGACAACGTAGGTGTAACCGACAATATAATCCACATATCCTGTCTTATCGACGATTTCGATTAATTGCGCGCCAATTTCTATGCCAGGAATGGTGCCAATGATCATCAAAAGACCAAGGCGTAGATCAACATTCCCAAGTGCACGGTGGCGCCTTGTTGCAACGATCGATTTGCCAGTCATATGCGCCAAATCCGTTCCGACGACGAAGTTCATCGGAACCCCGGTCCAGAACAGCAAAGGACCTGCCAGAAAACCACCGCCGACGCCAAAGAAACCCCCTAATACTCCAACGATAAAGCCAATGGCTGCCAAGACGAAAGGATTGGCGAAAACCTGCGAAATTGGGAAAAACATCGATTAGTGCCTTAAGCCAAAGCGGCGCAGCAACCAGGATGTGAGCATTTCTAACAATACTCCCTGGGTAACGATGGCGAGGGTAGCAGCGATGGCATAGAGGGGTAAGGAATCCTGATAGAGCGAGGCAAGTTTGACGCCTGCGTAGCGTAGGATCAACCAATAATAGGTGGCAACAACAGGCACATAGATTGCGATCTCCAAGAGGATGCTGCGCAGTAGCGGCCGCAATGAAGGATCTTGTTTAGGCGAAGATGTTGATAATTCGGGCATCTATGCGTCTCGTAAAGAACTGCAGACTAACGCGTGAATTGTCAGTATCATATAATATCGTAAACCAATTGCTTTTTCCATATTGTATTCCTGAATTAAACATTTTACTTGAAAGAAGTTGCGAATGGGGGTCAAATAGGTTTTTTCGCGCACTCTTTCCTTTGAGCCGCCCCATTCCGTGTTTCCATGTGAAATCGTGTTACACTGCCGACGATGGATACCAAAGACTTGCAAACACTCGAGTTGTCAGTTGTTCTTGATCAACTCGCGAATCGCGCCGCGTTTTCCGCGTCAAAAGAGCTCGCCAGGTCGCTTATGCCGAGCGACGACATCGAGCAAGTATCACGCCGTCTTGTAGAGACGACGGAAGCGCGCTTGCTGTTGAGCATCAAGACAGACCTCACCATCGGTGGAGCACACGACATTCGCTCAGTGGCTGAAGCCGCTTCCCGGGGCTCTGTCCTTGAATCTTCGGATCTGCTCGATGTAAAAAGCACCTTGATCGCGGCGAGGACGATGGGCAGGCACTTCGAAAAGGAAGATGAATCATATCCTGAACTCAGCCGCATTGCGCTCGAATTACACACAGCCCCGGGGTTGATCGACCGCATTTCGAAAGCGCTCGATGAACATGGAGATGTGGTTGATGGCGCATCGGAAACGCTTGGTGAGATCCGCCGTGACTTGCGCCATGCGCACGACCGTTTGACAGCTAAGCTGCAGCGCTTGATCAGCAATCCCAAAATCATCCCC
>Ga0255053_10000079_pt1 | contig 45911 bp, 54 predicted proteins | sample JV7_2_22_MG_FD_188635 | JGI IMG/M metagenome (GOLD analysis project Ga0255053, IMG submission 188635) | Seawater microbial communities from Jervis Inlet, British Columbia, Canada - JV7_2_22 | ecosystem: Environmental > Aquatic > Marine > Inlet | place: Canada: British Columbia | collected... | reverse complement strand
AGGCAGAGGCGTCTCTGGCGAGGACGCAGGACGAAGGCGCACCTGGCCGTTCGTCGAGGACGAGGACAAAGCCAGGGACGTCACTGGCCGTCCTCAACGCGGCAAACGTTTGTGGTCGGGGCACTAGTTCGAGGGCTCAGGCACAAAGAAGAACCGGGCCACAGCGGACCCGGTCCTTCACACTCATCGAGAGGATGTCACTTCTTGCGTTTGTGACGATTCGCCTTCAAACGCTTGCGATACTTGTGCTTCGACATCTTCTTTCGACGCTTCTTCACCAACGAACCCATACAAGAACCTCACAAAAAGGGGGGAGACAGCCATCATCGTCGCGCTATTCGGGGGTTAGGTCAAACCAAGCCCGAGTTGGATGGCGGCGGTATGACGAGTTCCAATTGGCAGTACCCATTCCGTTGGCAGTGGTTTCTTCTCGCCTGGCACTTTCTCAATGGCGAGTACATCAATCAGGCACCTACGGGCGACCGTCTAGGAGGTGTATTCGATGTCGCCTGTGAACGTCTCCACGACTGTGCTTGCGTCGAGGAGGACAAAAGAGATGCGCCCTTCACCTTCTAGACCGGCGAAGTCGTCGGAGCTTTCCAGAACATTCCATCTGGAAGTGTCAGTGGGGTCATAGATGATGGTGAAAGTCCCCGTATTTGGGCCGGACTCACAAGTCATGACATGGTCCTTCTTCCCGAAGGTCTCCGAGTTCATCGACACCAAGGTTCCGCTGGAACACCCAAGGACATCAGCGCCGACTGTGACCTCGAAAGTCCCCTGGAGAGGCGATACGCTTCGATCGACGTCGGTCTTGATGGTGACCGGTCCCGCTGTCAGAGTTGGCTGATCGACGACCGGTGCTTCCTCAGTGTTCTGAGCGGCAATAATGATTGCCACTCCGATGACGGCGGCCACTCCGGCTGCTATCAGCCAAGGCACTATCGGTCGCCGGGGGTTCTTTGATTCTGTTGACTTGGTGTCTAGCTCAGTCATGTCGCTGCTCCTTTGCTCAAGGGTTGCGAGGTACGCGGCGTGGTCAACTCCAACCGCGTCAAGCAAGTCGACAAGCTCTATCGGATTGGCGTTGGCGTACATCGCCATCAGGCAATCTTCGGTCTTCACCATGTACCTCCTTTCTCAGCAGCGGGGGATGGGATTCGTTTACGCTCTAAACGCTCATATTCGGAAGCGAGACGTTTTCGTGCCTCATACAGCCTCTGTCTGACTGCATCGGTGCTTATGCCGAGCACCATGGCGACTTGTGGCCGATCCAGATCTTCCCAGACGGCAAGTCGGAGGATCTCTCGGTCGCTGCTCTTGAGTCTGGAAACAGCCCTGACCACCTGGTCGTTCTCGTGACTGGATACAACTACCGTCTCTGGTGGAGTCACATACTCCAGTCCTGCACCCGCCAACTTCTCAGCGAGATTCTTGCGACGCGAAGCACCTCTCCACTGACGCCCCACGACCCGATAGGCGACGCTGTAAAGCCATGGCAGAGCATCGGCGCGCGCAGGAACATTCTCGATCTTCCGCCAAGCGGTGAGAAACGTGTCCGCCACAGCGTCATCGACCATGTCACGACTCGTACGACGGAAGCAGTACGCGTAGACATGCCAGTGAAAATCGTTGCAGACCTCCGCGAAACGAGCGTCGCTCACCAGCTATCGACCAATCCTTGTGGCGAATGCTCCTTGCATAACCCTATTACACCCACGAACAGCCCATCGTCAGAGAAAACCCATGACGAATGAGCCTTGCCGGGCGTAAAGGAGATATGCAACGGGGGTTGCGACGGACGAAACCGGGTGCGGCCAACCCGGAATCGTTCAAACCAGCCGCCCATATCCGGCTGGGGTCCCTCAAACCAAGCCCGTGGTGTCCATGGACTCGTTGATGACTCCGACCCCCTCTTTCCGGAGGGCATCCGCCACGCGATCGGCCGTATCGAACGTGGTGATCGCTACGACCGAAGGTCCGGCTCCCGATCTAGCCACGTGAAGAGCGCCTGCCCGTCGTGCCACGTCCATCAGGTGGCCAACTTCGGGACTCAGGTGAGCCCTCGGAGCCTCGTGAATCTCATCGCCGTGGGCGGCTGAGAGCATGCCGGGGTCTCCGGTGATGAGTCCGGCCGTGAGCGAGGAGACTCTTGCCAAACTTCGTATCACAACATCCCTGGGTATCTCGTCAGCGAGGATGGACCGGGCCTTGTATGTGGGCAAGCGCGTGGGTGGCACGGCAACTACCGGCCTCAACGATGGATGGAAGGGGAGTCTCATCGGGAGCCCTTCAGCCGGGATGAGGACCAAACCGCCATATACCGCTGCACCCACCTGATCGTCGTGTCCCTCCAACTCCTTCGCCAAGCGAAACACCCTGTCTGGAGAGGCGTCCTCGCCGACTGCGCGAAGAGCTGCCGCCGTGCCAGCCACATAGGCCGCAGCCGACGAGCCCAGCCCCTTGCCTATGGGAATCTCTGTGTCGACCACTATCGAAAGCGGACTCTCACCAACAACCTGGCGTGCGGCAGCAAGCACACCGTCGCCATCAGTCGACCCGGGTCGAAACTCCCCCACATGCTCGACCGACCACTCGTCCGCCTCACGGGCTCGCACCGTGCAACGAGGACTGAGGGCCAGTCCGATGCAGTCAAATGCGGGGCCCAGGTTCGCCGTGGTCGCCGGTGCAGAGGCGACAGCCATTTCACTCACGCAATCAGCCTATTCGGCGTTACCGTGCCAACCGTGGGAGACCTGCTCGACTTCGAGAACCTTCTGCCGGAGCTGATCCTCGGTCTCGGTCTGGCCCTGCTGATCGGAAACGGGCTGGCGTGGTGGAAACACCGTCAAGGCAAGGCCCCCAAAGGGGTTGAACGCGCCCAATATCGGCCAGGAAGAGTTGTGTTCCTGTCGGCAGTCGGACTGCTTCTGAGTGTCTGGGGCGCGGTGACCCTCTTCACCTGACTCTGAGCCAGGCTCACCGCTGCTACGTCAGACCGACGATCGGCCGAGCGAATTCGAGCCATCCATGCAGTGGCTAGACGACGGCGCTGAGGGCCACCAAGGCGTCATTGAGCTTCTGACGCTTCTCGGCCAGATTCGCCGATGAAAGCCGCTCCCGTTCACCGGCCTCGGCCAAAGCCGCCTGATCGGCTGACTCGGTCTGCCTGGTGCTGAGTCGGGCTTCGGCACGCGCGTCGACCGCTGTCCGTGTCTCCCCGACGGCCAGGATCGTGGCACGTATCATTTGAGCGGTGTTCTGGTCCGGTGCAGCCGCCTCGGCCCGGTAAAGCTCGTCCTTGGCCTGATTCATTCGGTCATCAAGCTGAGACCATGTCGCCAGCATCGCCGTTCCGGCTGAGTCGTCCGCTCCGGTGCGGTGGTCGTAGAGGGCGTTCCCACGCCATATCGCCAACTCGTCGGTAAGCCCATCGAACAGCCAACGAGCCTCGCTGTAGCCATCACGGACATAGTCCTTGAAAGTCCTCTCTGTGGAGACAGGAAGCGGAACGGCGGCATTCTTCCGCGACCGGCCCATGATCATGCCTATCAGCAAGAAGGCCAGGAGGAACAGTCCGATGAGCAACAGCCAGTTGGTCTCGCTTTCGTCCTCGGCGGGGGTTTCACTCGTCGGAGGAGCTTCGGTCGCCGGCGGTGCCTCTGTGGTCGCGGGGGCATCAGTTGTTTCTGGAGCCTCAGTCCCAGGTGGGGCCTCTGTCGACTCGACAGGCAAGGTGATGTCGCCGCAGGCGGCCAGCGACAGGGCCAGCAGCACGGTGACCAGTAGCCAGGTAGGACGATTGGTTTTCATGAGTTTCTCGTTTCGTGAAGAGGTGGAAGCAACCGAGAACCTAGCCGACCCAGGACGGATAACCACCATCGACGGCCTTACGGCCGAGCAGCTAGCCGAGGGTGAAGCGTGGGCTATTCTGGCCTCTCAGCGGGTGTAGTTCAATGGTAGAACACGAGCTTCCCAAGCTCGGGACGCGGGTCCGATTCCCGTCACCCGCTCGACAACCGCAAAACCACAACACGAGACCCTGCCCAACGGCTCGAAACCTCGAGCCCGAATCCCGTCACCCGCTCAAGCCCCCCTAAAACCACAACACGAGACCCTGCCCAACGGCTCGAAACCTCGAGCCCGAATCCCGTCACCCGCTCAAGCCGTTACGCGAACCTGAGGTAGTTAGGCCCATATACGGGTGTAACTACCTCAGGTTCGGTTCTGGTGGGGGCGATGGCCGTTCGGGTGGGTGATATCTACCATGGCCGTCCGATGATCTTCTCCGACCGATCCATCCGCGACGCCATCGAGAGCGGTTCGATAGTGATCGACCCCTACGAGCCGGCGTTCGTGCAGCCCTCCTCGGTCGACCTCCGGGTTGGAAACGGGTTCAGGGTCTTTGTGAATCACCGCTACTCGGAGATCGATCCCCGATCGCCGCAGGATGACCTGACCCAACTCGTCGAAATGGGCGAAGACGAGCCTTTCATGTTGCATCCAGGTGAGTTCGTACTCGGATCAACGCTCGAACGGGTCAAGCTGGGCAACGACGTCGTTGCAAGACTCGAAGGAAAATCCTCCCTTGGCCGGCTTGGGCTACTCATCCATTCCACCGCCGGATTCATCGACCCCGGATTCGAAGGCCACATCACCCTGGAGCTCTCCAACGTTGCCACGCTGCCCATCGCCATCTACCCCGCCATGAAGATCGGGCAGATCAGCTTCTATCGGATGACTACCGCGGCGGAGTTCCCCTATGGATCGCCGGAGCTCGGGTCCAAGTATCAAGGCCAATCGGGCCCGACTGCGAGTCGCTCCCATCGAGACTTCGACTCATCGGAGAGGTAACTAGCGCGCTTGTGCATATTTCCAATGTGTGCCACTACGGCCACATCCACCACTCCGAGTGGGCAAACTGAGAACTGAGTGAGTCACTGCCCGTAACGAGTCCCCCTCGGGAGCTTCTTGCTCCACGGGCAAGCGACAAACCCCTCCAGCGGCGACCACGTGGTTGCCGCTGATCTACTTGGAGTTTGCCGCGGCTGCCTCGATCCCTGCGATGATCAGATCGACAGAAGTATCGAGACTCGCATCGATCAAGGGAGTTAGCTGACGTCACGGCCCAGATTGGCGAACCGGGTGAACTCGGGTTGAAAGGTCATCTCTACCGGACCCGTCGAACCGGCGCGGTGCTTGGCGACGATCACCTCGGCTATTCCCCTCTTCTCCTGATCCTCGGGGTGGTAGTACTCGTGGCGGTAGATGAACATCACCACGTCGGCATCCTGCTCGATCGCCCCGGACTCCCGGAGGTCGGAAAGCCGTGGGCGCTTATCCTCCCTCTGCTCCAGCGACCGGTTCAACTGCGACAACGCGATGATCGGAACTCCGAGCTCTCTGGCGAGGTTCTTGAGATTCCTGGTGATCTCCGAAATCTCCTGTTGGCGATTTTCTCGGTTGGACGACTCCATCAATTGCAAATAGTCGACCACGACAAGGGAGAGTCCCTTCCTTCGCTTTAGCCGGCGGCACTTGGCCCGGATGTCGGTGACCGTGACCACTGGGGAGTCATCGATGTAGACAGGCGCTTTGTACATCCTCCCTGCGGCATCAACCACCCTCTGCCAGAGCGGGCCCAGTTGACCGGCTCGCAGTTTCATCGAGTCGACCTTCCCCACAGAAGACAGGATCCTCTGGACCAGCTCCTCCTTCGACATCTCCAGGGAAAAAATCGCCACGGACTCATCCTGAGCGGCCACATTGATGGCGATACCCAGGGCCAACGAGCTCTTCCCCATGCCCGGCCTAGATGCCACGACAATGAGGTTGGCCGGTTGAAGACCAGCCAGTTTCCGGTCGAGATCCACGTAGCCGGTGGCCAGCCCGGTGAGCTCACTTCCTCTTTGCTCCATCAACTCGATCTGCTCGAGGACATCGCTCAGCATCGGTCCCACTTCGACAAGAGTCTGCGAAGAGCGTTTCTCGGCGACACCGAGCACGGCCTGCTCTGCCCGGTCGAGCACCATGGCGATCTCCTCGTCGAGGCTGAAAGCCACATCGGTGACCGACGCTCCGGCACGGATCAACTCGCGTCGTTTGGCGTGCTCCTCGACTATTCCCGCGTAATAGGAGATGTTGGAGGTTGAGGGAACGATGTCGACCAGACGCGCCAGGTATTGGACCCCGCCAACCTTCTCCAGCTCGCCACGTCGTCGCAAGACCTCAGAGACGGTGACGGCATCGATCGCCTGATTGGAATCGAAGAGCTCTCGTATGCCCTCGAAGATGGCCTGGTGCGCCGGCACATAGAAGTCCTCTGGATGAATATGGTCCATGACCTCATTGACCGCGTCCACAGAGAGGAGCACAGCCCCGATGATCGACTCCTCTGCCTCACGCGAGTGCGGAGGATTGCGGTAGCCAGGCCGCAGCTCGCTTTGTTCGGTCATTCCGGTCATTTACGTCCTCTCCAACAAGATGCCACATGCCACCGACAGATTTGGGTCTCGACGCGCAAGACCCCGCCGGACGGGGAAGTGGAAACCGCCTTCAGCGGGGGAAGTGGACCGAACATAGACCACCGCACACGTCACCCCAACTCAAAGCGATGATTGTTTTTCGCGGTGGAAGAGATTGACAGTCAACCGCGAAACTTGTGACTAGATCGAGTGGATCAGGCCGGAATGATGTCGAGGGTGAGAGGGAACTCCACATCGGTGTGGACCTTGATCTGGATCTCGTGGAGACCGATCGCCTTGATCGACTCGTCCATCTCAATCTGACTCTTCTCCAACTCGATACCGGTGAAGCGCTTGATGCCCTCAACGACATCGGCGACCGAGACCGATCCGTAGAGCTGGCCCTCGTCGCCCGCCTGAGCCGCGAGAACCACACGGCTACCCACGAGCTGGGTGGCTATCGCCTCTGCAAGATCCTTCGCCTTGCGCTCGGCGGCAAGACGTGTTTCACGAATGTTCTCGGCCGCAGCAAGAGCGCCATCGTTTGCCTTGATGGCGTACTTCCGTGGCAGCAGATAGTTGCGGGCGAACCCGTCGGCAACGTCGACAACGTCGCCACGGTTGCCCAGGTCCACCACGTCAGACGTGAGTATCAGCTTCATCGAGTACCCACATAGGGGAGAAGGGCCATCTCGCGAGCGTTCTTGACGGCCGTGGCCACTCTGCGCTGATCACGCGGGCACAGACCCGACACGCGGCGACTGCGGATCTTTCCTCGATCCGAGACGAACTTGCGCAGGAACGACGCGTCCTTCCAATCGAGGACACCCCCCTGAGCACAGACGGCGCAAGGCTTCGGTTTGCCCCTGCGATAGGTCTCGCGTCGACCCCCCCGGGTTGCCCGCGGGGCTCTCTTGTTCTTACGTGGCATTGAATCGTCTCCTAGAAGGGTGCTTCATCGGGCCCAAAGTCATCACGGGCCACGGGCGCCGTCGCCGGCGTGCTGTCGGACTTCTTGTCGTTTGACCAGTCGCCACCCTGACGCTGGGTCTTGTTGACCGTGGCAGTGGCCCAGCGCAGGGACGGCCCGATCTCGTCGATTTGAATCTCCACGACGGAGCGCTTATCGCCCTCCTGGGTCTCCCAGCTCCGCTGCTCGAGACGACCGCTCACGATCACCCTCGCCCCCTTCTGCAGCGACTCGGCCACCTGCTCGGCCTGTTCACGCCAGATGGTCCCGGTGAAGAAGCTGGTGCTCTCCTGCCATTCGCCGTCCTGACTGCGCCAGCGACGGTTGACGGCCATACGGATCTTGGCCATGGCGACACCCGACGGGGTGAACCGGAGTTCGGGGTCATCGACGAGGTTGCCGATGAGAGTGACGTTGTTTGACATGGTTTTCTCCTCTATTCCTGTCTCACACCCGACTATGCCGTGCTGGTGGGACGGATTCCAGTGCTATTCGCCCGGGCGAACGATCTTGTGCCTCATTACTTCGTCGGTGAGGGTGAGCATTCGGTCGATCGAGTCAACGGCGCCGGGCTCGGCCTGAACGGAAAGCACCGAATAGAAGCCTTCTGACATGTGGTCGACCTCGTAGGCGAATCTACGTTTGCCCCAGAGATCGCGTTTGGTGACTGTGGCACCGCTGTCTGAGAGATACGACTCGAGTTCGGTGATCTTGGCCTCGACGTCGTCCTCGGTCAGATCTGGCCGATGAATCGTCATTATCTCATAACCGCGCATGTGACCTCCTGTGGACATCCGGTTGGAAGGCCCCACCAACATGATGGAGCAGGGGCTTCGTCGCACCGTGCGGCGCGAGACGCCGGTGCAGGGCCAAATGGTAGACGACGTCAGCTGCTGTCGATAGTCGAGAGACCCACGCCGGGCCGAAAGTCGTACCTGCCTCGAGGGGTCTCCAGCACCGATTCAATCGGCCCCGGTGACCTGTAGGACGTGCATGGCTTGGCGAAGCACGGCTCCATCTCCGCCGATCCGACGAGGACGCCATCCGAATCGAACCACCAGATGTCGAGAGCCATTGGCGTGTTGAACATGGAGAAGGTCGTCGACCGCTCCGACTCGTAGACAAAGAGCATCCCGTCTATGTCTGGAGGAAATCGATCGACCCCCATCAGGCCCTGCCGACGTTCGATGGGCTCGTCGGCGACCCAGACGGTCAGTGGCTCTCCAGCAACTTCAATATCGGCCTCGGAAGACATCGAGGCTGGTGTTGCCTGGGAACAAGCGGAGACTCCGAACACAAGCAATAGGACGACGGCCGGCCAATTCGTAGTCGAGGTCATGAGCGTGTGCAGTTATGTGGACACAGGCCACGTATCAGCACACGCTTGACGCACCCACTCGATGTCGTCGGCGTGATCGTCGGCTCCACCCGGGGTTTCCACTACAACCGGGGCGTCGGCGGTGGCAATTGCCCGGGCCAGGTCTTCAGAGGGAATCTCCCCCTCGCCGAGATTCTGATGACGGTCCCGGCGCGAGCCGAACAGGTCCCTGGAATCGTTGGCGTGCACCAGATCGATGCGACCGGTGGCGTCCAGGACTCGCTCGACGAGACCGTCGAACGGCTCCCCGCCGGCCCACGAGTGACAGGTGTCCATAACCAGGCCAACGCCAAAACCGCCGATCTCATCCCATAGGCGCGCAATCCACTCGACACGACGTGCCAGTGCCTTGTCCCCACCGGCGGTGTTCTCGATCAGGACCAACATGTCCGTGTCCAGGGCCTCCAAGGCCTTTCGCCATCGGATAAGCCCTTCCTCCTGGAGACCGTCGCCCGTCACATGACCGCCATGAACCACAACGGCGGCGGCGTTGATGTCGGCAGCGGCGTCGCATGTGTCCTGAAGAATCTTCCTGCTCGGTATTCGAACCCGATTGTTGTCGGCACAGACATTGATCAGATACGGAGCGTGGACGTAAACGGGAATTGGGGAGTTTCGCAGTGCGGCGGCGTCGTCTCTGGGTAGCGGCTTCTTCCATGACTGGGGATTGGAGAGGAAGATCTGAACCAGATCGGCTCCTCTCACCTCTGCCTCGGCGAGCGGATCCCCGGAAGGGGTATGAGCGCCGACGAGAGTCACTCCTCCTCCAGGCTCGCCAACATCCGGTCGGCTCGATCCCTCGTTGTCTTACGTGCCATAGCCACCGCGCAATCGACGATCTTGTCGGCGACGTCTGACGGGTCCTCGGACCAGTCCTCTGCCAGCAAACCCAACTTGTCGTCCTCGACCCATCTCGCGCCCCACGGGGTTTCGGGCAGGCCCTCCCGGCTCACGACCGTGATGAGAAGAAGGTGAACCACGTCACCCTCATCGTGGATCTCACCACCGGTGACATCGTCGATGTCCTCCCAGAGAATGAGCGACGGCTGGCGGAACGGACCGCTGATCTTCAGCGCCAGACCTTTGTCGCGACACTCGATGATCTTGGTGGGGACGAACAGCTCTTTCAGACCCCACAGAACAATAAATCCGGCAAACAAAGCCATTACCCACGCCCAGATGACATCCCGAGGCTCATAGATCTGGGTGTCCTCCGGTCTGAACACGATCTCGCGGAGCCAGTTGGTGATGCGTCGGTTGGTCAGGACGTCCAGCGAGATCACCAACAGTGGGATGCCCGCCATGGCCATCAGCCACATCTTGACGGCCGATCTCCTCACGACAAGGGTCACGTATCCACCCCCAGGTCAGATGGCGTGGTCAGCGCCACATGAGGGATGCCCAACTCTGCAAAATTACGGGCTGCCAGTCCCTCTGATCGGTCCACGAGTGCAATTGCCTGCACAATAACGAGACCTTCCTCGAGGGCATGGCGGGCGGCCTCGACCGCCGCCCCACCCGTTGTTGTCGTGTCTTCGAGGATGGCGACTCTGGCACCCGGGCCGACCGGCCCCACCAGTCTTCCTCCGATGCCGTGATCCTTGGGCGTCTTCCTTATCGAGAACGCCTTGAGACCACGACCGTCTTCGGCTGCGACCATCGCCGTGGCCAGGGCAATCGGGTCTGCGCCCATGGTCATCCCGCCGACCGCCTCGACCTCTGGGGCGAGAACCTCACAGACAGCCTGACCCACAACCCAGGCCCCCCGGCCATCGAAGGTGGTCTGACGGGCATCGAGATACCACGACGAGACAGCCCCGGACCGCAGGGTGAACGGGCCATCTGCTCTCAACGCATGAGTTTTCAGGTGCTCGATCAGAGCGTCTCTTGTCACGACCCCATCGTATTGGTGGCAGACGACCAACGGCTATTGCCAGGGCACTAGGTTTGCACGCATGGATCTCCTCCTGGTCAGACATGCGCAGCCCGACTGGGCTCCCGACAGACTGATTCGCAACGACCCCGGGCTCACGGAGTTGGGCCAGGCGCAGGCCACCCGAGTGGCCCACCGCCTGGCGTCGCTGGAGCGTGTCGACGAGCTTTGGGTGTCCTCGATGACTCGGGCGGTGCAGACGGCCGAGTTGGTCACCGCCGACCTCGACCACGGGCACGAGGTGTACCACTGGCTGCAAGAGATCAACAACCCTCCAGAGTGGGAAGGAGCACCCGTCGAGGAGATCGAGCGACACTTCAAAGATGCGAACACACGCTCGATGGAGGAAATGTGGGAAGGACTTCCCGGAGGCGAGTCATTCAAAGCATTTCACGAGCGTGTCGTCAGCGGACTCGCCGAGACCCTCGACTCACATGGGATTCACCCTATGGATCCTGACCACCGGCACTTGTGGACCGTCGACGACCCCGATCGGCGAGTGATCATCGTCGCCCACGCCGGGACCAACGCGGTGATTCTTGGCCACCTGCTTGGCCTCGAACCCGTTCCTTGGGAGTGGGAACGGTTCCGGCAGCCGCATACCGGTGTCTCGCGATTGACCATGACCAGGATCAGCACCGGATGGGCATTCTCCTTGAGACAGCTTGGCAACGTCGCCCACCTCCACCCGGGGATGGTCACCGTCTGAACCGCTACCTGCGTAGCATTTGATCAATTGGCCGCCCAGGAGCACTTGGCCGTCAGAGAATGCCCATCTCCGCGAGATCCGATGTGATCAGATAGAGACCCGACGCTTCGACACAGACCCGATCGTCAACCAGCAGCTCTCCCGAGGTGAGCAGTCTTCTCCCCCGGCGCTCATCGACTCTGGCCCGCACCAGGATCGGGTCGGTCACCTGAACGGGCCGCCGGTACTTGACCTCCATCTTGGCGGTGACCGACATCACCCTCAGATCAAGGATGCCTGCCCACACCAGCATCTCGTCGAGGGCTGTGGCTGCCACGCCTCCGTGAAGTGAAGTGCCTGCACCCCGGTACTCCTCCCGAGGATCGAAACGAGCGCTCACCAACCCCTCGTCCAGGGAGAAATCGTCGAGATGAAGACCGAGGGGATTCTCACGGCCACATGCAAAACAGCCGTCGTCGTAGTGACGTCTCATTCGATCGACGAGGGTCGCGGTGTCCATGCGCAGAGGTATGGACCTATTGACCGAAGCGGCGACTTCTGCCAGTGAAGTCGCGGAGTGCGCGTAGGAAATCGACATGGCGGAAAGCCGGCCAGTTGACATCGACAAACACGAACTCGGCGTACGCCGACTGCCACAACAGGAACCCGGAGAGACGGGACTCGCCCGAGGTGCGGATCAACAGATCAGGATCGGGCAGATCGGCCGAGTACATGTGGGCTGCGAGGGCGTCTGAGCTGATCTGACTAGCAAACTCATCCTCAGGGACGCCCCTCTCCACGAGTTCGGCGACGAGGTCCTTGGCCGCGTCAACGATCTCCTGACGCCCTCCATAACCCATTGCGATGTTCAGTGTTCGCGAGCCTTTGGGGTGTGCCTCCTCTGCACTCTTCGCAGCAGAGACCAAATGGTCAGGCAAAAGGTCGAGGCTCCCGATGAACTTGATCGCCATGTCGTAGCTATCACAAAGCGCAGGCAGCCTCTCGAAGAGCTCGATCAGAACCTCGAAATACGGGTCGAGCTCCTCAGGATCACGGGAGAGATTCTCTTTGGAAAGGACCCATGCGGTGACAGCGGGGATATCGAACTCGTTGGCCCAGCCCAGGAACTCGGCGAAGCGGGCCATTCCCACCCGGTATGACTCCGTGTACGAGGTAAGTCCCTCCTCTCGAGCGTGTCGTCGGTGCCCATCGAGCACGACCCCGATGTGCTGTGGCAAACGATCATGATCCAGCTCGGCGCTGAGACGTCGCTCGTAGATTCGATAGAGGAGACCAAAGGCCATGACGGTGTTTCATCGTACCGGCGAGAAGACGAATAACCTGTTCTCAGTGGACCGTCTCACCCTCGGAAAAATGCAAAACCCCATCAGGGGGTTCCTCCACGGGGGCGCCGCGGTTGCGACTGTCGTCGGTCTCGTATTCCTGATCATCCGTGCCTGGGGCAGTGCAGCTGCGCTGGCAGGTGCTCTGATCTTCGGCCTGGCCTTGCTGGTGATGTACATCGTCTCGTCTCTCTATCACTCCATCCCCTGGGGCCAACGGTGGAAGACCCGTCTGCAGAGAGTCGACCACTCGATGATCTATCTCGTCGTGGCAGGCACCTTCACTCCCGTCGCCATTGCCGTCCTCGACGGTGTGTCCCTGGCGGTCAGCCTGACCGTGCTTTGGGGCATAGCGGCAACCGGGATCGTCATGAAGTCCCTGCTTCCGAATGTCAAGACATGGCTCTCGGTGTCATTGCAGCTCTCGATGGGCTGGATTGCGATCGCCTGGGTGCCGCGGATCGTCGAGGAACTCGGGTGGAGCGCCGTGGTTCTGATCCTCCTTGGGGGTCTCTGCTACACGGTCGGGGCAGTGATCTTCCTGACCAAGTGGCCAAAACTCCTACCCAGGAGCTTCTCCTACCACGAGTTGTTCCACGTTCTCGTGATCACGGCAAGCGTCCTCCACTTCATGGCGATCTGGATCTACGCCATCCCGGCGACGATCTAGGAGCGCCGCTCACCTACCTGCTTGGAAGCAACGGCTCCTCGGCACACATCGCTTCAACATCCGTGATCTCCGTCGGGACCGAGGACGTCATGTTCTCATGGCCGTCGGCCGTGACATAGATGTCGTCTTCGATGCGCACGCCGATCCCGAGGAACTCCCGTGGGACCTGGTGTGTGATCGTCTTGGCGTTCTCTTTCTCTTCAGCATCTTTCGCCGAGGCTGCTGCCGGCCCAAGACGTATGCGGCGCTCATTTCGCTCTTCGAGGTCGTAGGCGAGAAGTGTCAGCTCAATCTCTTCCTTGTCCGGGGCGACATACAAGCCGGGCTCCACCGTGAACGACATGCCAGGCTCCAACGACCTGGGTTGACCCTCCACCCGGTAGCTCCCCCGGTCGTGCACGTCGAGGCCGAGCCAGTGACCCGTGCCATGCATGTAGAACTCGGTGTAGTGATGCATGGCGAGCGACTCCTCGACCGACAAGGGAAGCAGCCCGAGATCGACCATTCCCTCGGTGAGAATCCTGGTGGCCTCCTCGTGAATGCCTCGCATGGTCGACCCCGGTGCGCACATCTCGATGCCTTTCCCCTCGGCCGCGAGGACTACTTCATAGAGGGCCTTCTGCGGACCGCTGAACTTGCCGCCGGCGGGGAACGTCCGGGTGATATCCGACGAGTAGCCATCTACTTCGGCGGCAGCATCGATGAGGATGAGGTCATCCGCACCGATCTGGCTGTCATTCTCCCCGTAGTGGAGGATGCAGGCGTTGGCTCCTGACGCGACGATCGACGGGTAGCCGTTACGTGGTGAGCCGTTCAAGCGCCAGAAGTATTCGAGGGCTGCCTGAACCTGATACTCCCACATACCCGGCTGGGCGAATCGCATCGCTTCGATATGGCCTAGGGCGCTGAGGTGGCAGGCTTCTCTGAGGCTCTCCGCCTCCTCACCGTGTTTGTAGAGCATCATCTCGCCCAAAGCGACGGAGACGTCTTTCACCGTGGACGGAACCACACCCCCGAAACGCTCCCGGTGCGATCTCGCCTGGGTGATGATGGCGGTGTTGCGTTGGTCGAACTCGTCGTTGCCGGCCGCGTACCAGAGCACTTCGCGGCCGATCATGAGACGTCCGAGGACCGAGTCCAGGTCATCGATCTCATATGCAATGTCGGCGCCGAACCCCTTGCGGGCACCCTCTTTGCCGGCCCTGATTCCTGTCCAGACCTCCTGAGCCGGGTCCTTCGGCCTCACGAAAAGGAAGAAGTCGCCATCATCGTGACCCGGTGCGATCACCGCCACGGCGTCAGGTTCGTGGAAGCCTGTCAGGTACCAGAACGCGGAGTCCTGTCGGAAATGGTGAACGACATCGTGGTTGCGAACTATCTCCGTCGCCGCCGGTATGACGGCGAGACCTTCCGGCCCAATCTCTTTGGCCAGACGGCTGCGGTGCTCTGCATATCGATCGGGCATGAGCCAGAAGTTACCTATATCCCCGAGTTGAACGTCACTTCAGGGGCTGAGTTGGAGGTCGACGATGAGGGGAAAGTGGTCCGATCCCATTGCAGGACCGAGAAGGCGATCCACCACCGACAGAGTGTCGCTGTGAAGAAGATGGTCTATTGGCACTCTCATGAGAAACGTCGACGACGTGGGAAAGCTCGGTTGAACCCCAAAACCGAGTTGGGAATTTCGCAGCGGCGCCCTCGCCATCAGGTTGCGAAAGGGCCATGACCATGGGGTCGCGTTGAAATCACCGACCACAATGAAGCCGTCTTCCTGGTCCGCGGCCCAGGTGGCCGCGAAATCGAGTTGGGCGTCCCTCAACTGCGCGCGCTCCTTCTCGGTGGGCGCGAGCGGGTGAGTCGAGAGGACGCTGACCCCTTCGGGCCAGCCTGTCGGCCGGTACATGATCGAAACAGCACGTGGTTGAGACTCGGCAAACCCGTAGGAGATGGCCTCCACATCCTCGCCTCGAACCATCACCAGCGTGCCGAAGATGAGACTGTCCGAACGAGGGCGAATCACCTGATAGTCGAAATTCGCCGCCTCGATCGCTACTTCCCAGGGTCGACTTGCCTCGTGGAGCAACACCAGATCAGGGTCGACCGTCCTGATGTACTCGATCACGTCCGAGTAGCTCGCGTTTGTCGAAAGAAGGTTGAACGACATCACTCGCAGTGATGGCAGGTCGGGATCGGCCACGCCGGGTGACCCGATATACAGGGGAAGGACGAACACCAGGTTGATCGCGGCGACAGTGAGAATCCCATACCCGATCCTTCGCCATCTCGACATCAGAACGATCAGGCCCAGGATGACCAGGCTCACTACATACTGCGGTCGAAAGTTGGCGAGAACGTCCAACCACCAGACCCATCGCCCGGCAAAGGCGGCGAGGGACACCGCGGCCAATGCCACAGCCGGAATGGCTACCAGAATCACCGGGCAAGGCTCCTAATCACCTGGGTCGGAGACACCATTGTCGATTGCCCACTTCCTCACGATCCGATACGCCTCCTCCGCCGAATACGGGCCGTCATCGATGCGCTTCTCGAGCAGGATGTCCATGATTTCCCCAACCCGGGGGCCGGGATCGATATCGAGGTAGTCCATTATCTGATTGCCGTCAAGGGGCGGACGTAGTCTCGCCAGCTCCTCTCTGGCAGACAGATCGACGATCCGCTCCTCCAGCTCGTCGATGCGCGACCGGATTGCCTGTGCCCGACGCTGATTGGCGGTGGTGACATCACATCGCACCAGCTCGTTGAGTCTGTCGACCAGATCACCGGCATCCCGCACATAACGACGAACGGCAGAATCGGTCCAGCCCAGTTTGAGAGTATGAGGTCTCAGGTGGAGAAAGACGAGCCGGCTGACATCGTCGACGACCGCCTTCGGATAGCGGAGCTCCCTGAGACGATGTCGGGCCAAACGTGCGCCAACCACCTCATGGTGATGGAAGGTCACACCACGGGGACCGTACTCACGGGTATCGGGCTTGCCGACGTCGTGCAGAAGGGCAGCCAGACGGAGCACGAGATCAGGTGATGCCTTGTCCACAACAGCAAAAGTGTGGGCAAGAACGTCTTTGTGTTTGTGCATCGGGTCCTGCTCCATGGCGAGGAGGGGCAACTCCGGAAGAAAGTGATCGGCAAGACCGGTGGACACGACCATGTCCAGTGCCTTGCCGGGAGTGGGAGCCAGCAACAGCTTCGACAACTCGTCCCTGATCCTCTCGGCCGAGATGATCTCCAGACGATCCGCCATCATCCGAACGGCCGCAACGGCCGACTCCTCAGTCGCGAAACCGAGCATGGCCTGAAACCGGAACAGACGAAGCATCCGCAACGGGTCGTCTCCAAAAGAGACCTCGGGATCGAGAGGAGTCTTCAACAACATGGCCGCCAGGTCTCCAAGACCCCCGTACGGGTCCACCGGCTCGAGCTCGGTCATCGAGAGGGCAATCGCATTCACCGTGAAGTCTCGGCGGCTCAGATCCGTCTCGATGTTGTCGGAGTAGGTGACGACGGGTTTGCGTGAGTCGTTGCGGTATACCTCGCTCCTGTATGTCGTTATCTCGACTGCGTGCCCATCCTTCCGTGCCGCGATGGTCCCAAAAGCCTCTCCGATCTCGTAGATGGTGTCGGCCCATCCCGTGAGAAGGCGAGCCACCACGTCAGGACGGGCGCTCGTCGCGAAATCGAAGTCTTCGACGGGCCGTTGGAGGAAGGCATCCCTGACCGATCCCCCGACGAGGAACAGCTCCTCGCCTGCGTTGTCAAAGATCTCGCTTAATTGAGCCGGCGGAAGATCCGCGGAAGTGAGGAATTCGAGCCGCTTGGGAATCACGGTCACCCAGGTTATCGCTGCCGGGTGCCGAGATACTCCCGGCTCTATCCGAGACTGCTGGTGTTGGTCAGGCCGAGATGCCGGCGGCGAGCGCCTTGGCCTTCATCTCGTGGGAGTTGCGTGCGTGAGGCAGTGCAGAGTCGATCTCGACGTTGCGGTCGACGACGTGCTTGAGCAGCGCTTGATCGAAGGTCTGCATGCCGTGAAAACCGCTGTCCTTGATCACTTCGACGAGGAAGGACGCCTCCTCACCACCCATGATCCACTCCTGTGTTCTCTCGTTGTTCGTGAGGATCTCACAGGCAAGGGTGACCCCGGAGTCCGATGTCTCAACTAGAAGCTGGCTGATGATCGCCTGTAGCTGAGCGGCGAGTTGGCTCCGAACTACTGACTTCTGCGAGTCGGGAAACATCGATACGAGCCGGCTGACAGTCTCTGCCGGATCAGTGGTTCTCATCGAAGAGATGACCAGGTGCCCCGTCTCGGCAGCGTCGATGGCCACCCGGGCCGTTTCCGGATCAGATAGCTCAGAGACCATGATCACATCCGTGTCGTGACGCATGGCCCCCCGGACCGCCTCTGCCATGTTGGGCGTGTCGACCCCGACCTCGCGCTGCACGACCACCGAGCGTTTGTCGGGATGGAGGACTTCAATCGGATCCTCGATGGTGAGAATGGCAGTTCCACGATTGGAATTGATCCAGTCGAGCATCGAAGAAATGGTTGTGGTCTTGCCGGATCCAGATCGACCGGTCACGAGAACGAGACCAGATCTGGCGGCGGCCAACTTCTCGACAATTCGGGGCAACCCCAACTCGGCAAAGCTCCTGGAGCCGGGCACGACCCTCCGCAGGACCATCGAGACCGAGCCACGCTGTCTGAACGCTGTAACCCGGAACCGCCCCAACTCATGCTTCCCATAGGCAAAATCGGCAGTGCCGACCGTCTTGAAGTCGTCTGCTGCTTTTGGAGTGAATATGACCTCGGCGTAGGCCTCTGTATCAGAGGGACGCAGTGGCTCGATGCCGTCCAGTCTTCGCAGCTCTCCGTCGACTCGAACGATGGGCGCCGACCCAACCTTGAGATGGACGTCGGATGCTCCTGCGGCGACGGCGCGTCCGAGGAGATCGTCGATATTGCTTTCCATGGTCCTTCCCGGGTGAGTCCTCGATGGTTATCGACGGATCGGCACAAAGGTTGAGAGGGAAAGGAGAGCCCTGACGCGGTTGGTGTCCTGAGAATCTCTTACCCGGAGTCCGAGATCCGGCTCACACCTGCCAGTGGTGCGCTATTGCTTGTGCCGCTCTGTCCACTGCCTCCCCGGCCGCAGGCGGCGAAATCCCCGTCTCACCGGATATCGGAGCAATGCCCGCCAGACCCATGAGAGTGGCGATGGTGGACTGCTCCAACGCATCCAGGTCGTAACCGCCCTCCAGAGTCGCCACCACCCGGTTCGCCGGATGGGCTTCGGCGACCGCCGCCGCCAACCAGCCGAAGTCGGTCGATCTGAGTTGAAACTCCCCCAGCGAGTCATCGGCGTGGGCGTCGAATCCGGCACTGATGAGCACCCAGTCGGGCTCGAACTGCCTCACTACAGGAATCACCAGCTCTCCCCACGCACGACGGTAGACATCCCCCGCGGTTCCCGCCGGCAGCGGGATGTTGACGGTGGTGCCCTTTGCTGCACCTTCATCAATGTCCCGGATATGGCCGTCAAACGGATAGAACGGATCCTGGTGGATCGATACGTACAGCACCCCAGGATCATCAGCAAGGATCGACTGGGTTCCGTTTCCGTGATGGACATCCCAGTCGAGAATCGCCACCCTTTCCCCATGTGAGCGCAGTAGGGCCGCCGAGACTGCAATGTTGTTGAACAGACAGAATCCCATGGCCCGATCGCGAAAAGCGTGGTGCCCGGGAGGTCTCGAGATGGCGAAACCACTTGCGTCGGGCCGTGTTCTCAACTCCTCGATGAGCGCCCAAACGCCCCCGGCGGCCGTCAGGGCAGCCAGCCACGACTCCTCGGACACAACGGTGTCCATGTCGAGGGCGCCCCCACTCAGCGAACAGAACATCTCGACCATCTCGATGTAGGAGGCGTCGTGAACGACGGCGAGCTGGCTTCGCTGAATCTCCGGGGACTCGATGTCGACGATGTCGAGTCCGCATCCTTCAACTCCCCGACGAACCGCCAGCACCCGATCGGGTCGCTCCGGATGATTGCGACCGGTGTCGTGCTGCAACGCTGAAGGGTGGCTCGCAACAACTGCCTGCATGGTCATATTCTCCCACACGTGTCCCCCCGGCTCCGTATCGAAGGTCGTTGGCCCGCACCCGTCACACTTTCCCGGGGGTGGGCACGTGCCAGTGCCAGGTTGTGGAACGACGACACACCCGACGCCTTTCTCAGACTCGATCGGGGAAGCGGTGACTTTCTGACGGCTGCCTCGGAGGATCTGGTCGATCTGAGCCAGGCCTCCGTGTATTCGCCCGCCTTGTACAGGTCATCGACCCGGATCTGGCTGAAGTGCGGGTATGAGGAAGTCTTTCATCTAGATGTGATGGAGCGTCCGGTGACATCGACCAGGTCGGCCCCGACCTCTTTGGTCGTCGAGTCCGCGAAGCCGGACTGGGACGCCCTCATCGACATCGACCGCCACGCTTTCCAGGGATTCTGGAGAATGAGTGTTGACGGGCTGACCGAGGCAATGTCTTCGACAACCCGATCGGTGGTCCTGACCGTGGGGGACACCAGAGTTACCGGGTACGCGATCGTGGGTGCCCAATGGAACGTCTCCTATCTTCAGCGCATCGCTGTTCATTCCGAATACCGTGGCAGGAACAACGGTTCTGATCTGGTGAGGGCAGCCCTCTCATGGGCTCGTAAGAAGTCGGCCCAGACGATGGTTCTCAACGTTCGCGAGGAGAATGTCCGGGCCCGTCGGTTGTATTCGAAAGAGGGGTTCACCCCGACCGGCACCACTCTTCGAATCCTCCGATACAAGACCTGACCGCCTTGTCCTGCTGAACTAGCGGCAATGCCGGCTGCGATACCCGACAGGTTCAAGCTCGAGATGCGTCTAGGCCGCGATGGTGACATCGAGGAGTGGCTGGCAACAGACACGTCCCTGGATCGACCGGTGCTCTTGCGAAGCCTCGGGCCCGAATCGACTTCGAAGAGACGAAGACAGTTCGTCGATCAGGTTGGTGACGCTGCCAAGGTCGCCCACTCACATCTCGCACGGGTCTTTGCCGTGTCCGAGGTGGCCGGTGGCGCCTACTCGGTCTCCGAGTGGACCGGGGGTTCGACGGTGGCCGATCGAGTCGAGGCATCGCATCCAATCGAGCTTCCAGACTTCTTGCCAAACGCCGCCGGTCTAGCTGGCGCATTGGCCGCGCTTCATGAGATCGAAGCCATCCATGGGGCCATCGATCTCTCCGCTATCTCCTATTCGTCGGCGCACGCCGCGAAACTCGGCGCGTTCGGCAGAGAACCTCGCACCGGTGCCGATGGCGATGTGCGCGGGCTCGCCGGGGCACTCGAGTCGGCCCTCACAGGGTCACCGCCGGGCGGCCCGCCGCCATCTGAGCGAATCGACGGTCTTTCCAGGAGCATCGACCGCATACTTCGTTCGGGCCAATCGGGCGACCTCACCGCCTCGGATCTCGAGGAAGCACTGATAGCCGCACCCACTCCCCGCTCGCCGATAGCTGAGCCACGGGTTGCTTCGCGACGTCTGATCATCTCAGCGATAGCCCTGGTGGTGGTGGCCATCGGACTCGTGGCCCTGGGACGTTTCGTCGCCGGGGGTGGTGAGCCGATCCTCCCAACCCCGATTACAACTACCAAGCCCTCGGTCCCGACTACCGGGTCGTCGTCAACGACCACATCACCGGTCGGTGAGGTGGCCGTCGGGAACGCCGCGACCTTCGACCCTTTTGGAGGTGGTGGTGAGAACGACGACTCGGTGAGCAACCTCGTCGACGGTGACATCTCGACCTTCTGGCGAACCGAGAGCTACCAGGACCCCCTCGCAGGGATCAAGCCCGGTGTGGGTGTGACCTTCACACTGAGAGGAACCCCCGCCCAAACACAGTTGATCGGATTGAGTGTCGGAACTCGATTCGAGATCTATTGGTCCGACGTCTTCTTTCCACAACTCGATGAGTGGACGCGGATAGCAGGAGCTCAGGCCGCCCCCGGAGCGACATTGGTCAACCTTCCTCCACGTGAGGGTGGTTTTTGGCTGGTGTGGCTGACCGAGTTGCCCCTCCACGCCGACGGGTCGTTCTATGCGTCAATTTCAGAAGTACGATTCCTGCCGTGACCAAAGCCACTGAGGATGCCGTACTCCTGGGGCGGGTGGCCGACGGTGATCATGAGGCTTTCACCGAGATCATGAAGACACATGAGGATCGGGTCTTCTCTGTGTGTCTCCGAATACTGGGAAATAGGGAGAAGGCTCTCGACGCCACTCAGGAGACCTTCCTCACCGCGTTTCGAAAGGCTCATCAATTCGAGGGCAAATCCACCTTTGGAACATGGGTCTATCGCATCGCCGTCAACACTTGCTACGACCAGTTGAGGAAGCAGAAGAGACGCCCCGCGGATCCAATGCCCGAACATCTCGACCCCGCCGACCCAACCGCACATGAGACGGTTGAGGCCGCGGCGCTTCGACCAGAGATTCAGGAGGCTCTTGCTTCTCTCCCGCCGGAGTTTCGAACAGCCATCGTCCTCTCCGACATCGAGGGAATGTCCCTCCCCGACGCTGCACAGACGCTGGGCGTGCCCGTGGGAACGATGAAGTCCAGGGTGTTTCGAGGAAGACGCCTTCTGGCAAATCATCTGGGGAACCAAAACACGATATGAGAGCATCAAAGGGACTGCATGCGTAAACACGAGATCGAGTTGATCGCCGCTCTCGCCGAGGGAACCCTCGAAGACGAGACCGAGGCCCGTGCCCTCGTTGCGTCGTCCGGAAAGGCTCGCTCTGAGTATGAGGCGCAGAAGACCGCCCTCAACGCCCTCGCTTCCGTGCCTTCGTCGACACTGACCGACAGTGAGAAGGCGGCTCTGCATCGGGACATCTGGACCCAGCTCAAAGTCCAACCCGTTGCGACCAAACAGGCCACACCCTGGTACTTCCGGTGGTCGTACGCGGCTGCAGGCCTCTTTCTGGTTGTGGGTCTCGTGGCGGTTCTCAACACGGATGGGTTTTCGGGCGGCGACGACACTGCCACTGAAGAACTGGCGGCAACTCGGGACGCCGGTGAGACAGCAGATACCACTGTCGCCGCCGCTGGTGGTGACGAAGGAGCGGAGGCACCTTCGATCGCCGAAGACGGTGCATCGGCTGATGATGCCGCGTCAGACGAGCCGATCGTTGGTTTCTTCATGCGTGAGGCTTCAAAGGTCCGCGCCGGTCAATTCGCGACCGCCGCGGAAGCCGGGGAGGACGAACAACAATCCGTGCTCGACAAGCAAGCAGAGTGTCTGCTTCGTGCCGATCTCAAGGGATACATAGCGGTTGGCGAGGTGAGTTTTGCCGAAGCGGAGGACTTTGGCCTCGACCCCGATACGTCCTATCTGGTTGCCGTCCCGACTGCTGGGCAGTTGGGCGAGGACACCCCCATCGCCTTCGTCGAAGCAGCTACGTGCTCCCTGGCGCACACCGACGAATGAAGTGTTTGCCGTAAGTCACTCATCGGTGGGAAACGGGGTCGACCTGGCGATCAACTGTTCGATAGGCTCCGGTTCCCAATATGTTCCACGTGTCTGAATGATCACATGTAGTTCTTGCGGAACCGAGAACCCAGCCGACCACTCCTTCTGTTCGAATTGTGGGAGTGCCCTGGGTCGATCTTGCTCAACCTGTGGCACGGTAAACGAGTCCTCAAACAAGTTCTGCTTCAACTGTGGCAATACTCTCGATGACCCGTCCATCTCGACGACTCCTACGACCGATCCCCTCCGCGATCAGGGTGAACGGCGTCTGGTGTCCGTCGTGTTTGCCGATTTGGTCGGGTACACCTCGCTTTCCGAGGGGAGGGACCCCGAAGACCTGCGTTCGATGCTCACGAACTACTACGACCGGTGCCGCGAGATAATCGATCGCTACGGGGGTGTGACAGACAAGTTCATCGGCGACGCTGTGATGGGAGTCTTCGGAGCCGACGCAGCCCATGAGGATGACGCCGAGAGAGCTACTCGCACAGCACTCGAACTCGTGAACATGGTGCAGGGTCTCGGTGGCGATGTTGGAATGCCCGGCCTGGATGCGAGAGCCGGTGTCATGTCGGGCGAAGCCTCTGTCGGATCAGGGGGGAATGAACACGGCCTTGTGGTTGGCGACCTGGTCAACACGGCTTCGCGTCTTCAGTCGATCGCTCCGCCGGGGGGTGTGTATGTAGGCGAGTCCACTCGAGATCTGGTTGGGACGACGGTCGAGTTCGCCCCTGTCGGCGATCAGAAGGTGAAGGGCAAAGAGTTGTCGGTTACCGCATTCAACGCGGTCCGGGTTGTTGCCCTCTCTCAGTCCAAGCGAGGCGGTGAGTTGGTCGAAGGGCCATTTGTCGGTCGGGACGACGAGCTCCGACTCCTCAAGGACCAGCTTCATGCCACCGGTCGTGAGCAGCGGGCTCGAATGGTGTCCATCATCGGGGAGGGTGGCATCGGAAAGACCCGGCTATCCCAGGAGCTACTGAGGTATGTCGACGGTATCGCTGAGATCGTCTACTACCACAATGGCCGATCGCCGGCTTATGGAGAGGGAGTCACATTCTGGGCTCTCGGGGAGATGATCCGACAGCGAGCCGGGATCACCGAGGGTGAAGATGCTGCCAAGGCCCGGATGAAATTGCGGACGACCGTTGCCGAGTTCGCCCCCGACGAAGAAGACCAGAGATGGATCGAGCCCAGGCTGGCAGCACTCATCGGCGTAGCCGAGATGCCCCAGGGTGATCGTTCCGAGTTGTACGCGGCCCTTCGCACCTTTTTCCAGAGAATCGCTGAGCAGGGGACGGTTCTAATGGTGTTCGAGGACCTCCATTGGGCCGATGAGGGTTTGCTGGATTTCGTCGAGGAGTTGGTGGAGAGAAGCACTCAGAGCCCGCTACTGGTGCTGGCGTTGGCCCGCCCCGAGTTGGTCGAAAGACGATCGGATTGGGGCACAACTCGACGTCGTTCTCTGCTGATGCATCTCAGTCATCTCGACGAGCTAGCAATGAAGAACCTGGTGACAGGATTGGCACCTGGAATCCCTGTTGCCGTGGTTGGGCGTATCGCCGAGCGAACAGCGGGTGTTCCACTTCACGCCGTCGAGTTCGTCCGGATGCTCATCAACTCCGGCCGCCTGGTGGACGTTGACGATGGATACGAGTTGGTCGGCGACCCCGGCGAGTTGGCCATACCGGACAGTGTCAGCGCCATCATCGGGGCACGACTCGATCGTCTGGGACCCGATGAGGTCGCGGTGATCCAGGACGCCTCGGTGCTCGGACTTTCATTCACCCTGGGTGGGATAGCAGACATGGCTGAAGCGACGGCAGAGGAGTTGGAAGAGACCCTGATGTCGTTGGTTCGAGTCGACATCCTCGAATTGGATGAAGATCCTCGTTCACCGGAGCGTGGTCAGTATCGATTTGTGCAGAGTCTGATCCGCGAGGTCGCCTATGGCCGACTGCCCAAATCCGATCGGGTGAAGCGTCACCTCGAAGTCGCCCGTCGAACGGAGTTACTCGACGATCCGGAGTTGGCGGGTGTCGTGGCAGGTCACTACACCAGCGCAGCGGCTACTGATCCCGGCAACGTGGAGCTGAGGGCACAGGCCCGGGGATCCATTATCGCTTCGGCGGAGCGGGCACGAGCATTGCGGTCCGACTTACAGGCCGTTTCCCTATATCAGCACGCAATCGAACTGACCTCGGACGAAACGGAGATAGCCGAGTTGAAGACGCAGCTGAGCACATGTCTGGAGAAATCCGGCCGGGAAGATCTAGCTTATGAAATCGGCTTGGAGGCTCTCGAGTACTACCGGGAGATGGGTGATGTCCCTGGTGTCGCTCGCGCTGCCACTTCCGTTGCTTTCGCGCTTGCCGGGAATTTCAAAGCTGACAGGGCAGTAGAGATCATTCTGCCGGTGTACGCGTCAACCCCGAAAACCGATGACGAAGGCTGGGCACGACTGGCGAGCGAGACTTCTCGGGCCTTGGCCCTAACCGGTGAGGGTGCAAGCTCGATCGAGGTGGCCGATCGGGTGTTGCCGGTTCTAGAGCAATTGGACATGGTCGAGGAGCTACTCGACACCCTCAACAACAAGGCCATGTCCTTGGCACAAGGCGGACGTATCGTCGAGAGCGCTGCCCTTCTTCGAGGCATCGCCGATGTAGCTAGGGAACGTGGTCTTCTCAATGCAGAGATTCGTGCCATTAACAACCTTGGGGCGACGACTCTGGTTGATAATCAGGTCCAAGACTTTGGCGAACTGGACAAGATCGTTGACAAGTCAGGCAGCATGAAATGGCAAGTCAGAAAAGACTTCTTTGGCTCTTTGACAACATTCCATACTGGTGATATTGGAAAAGCACTTTCAATGGTCGAAGACGGTGAGGGGTTTGACCTCTCCGAGTTTTGGAAGTCTGCGTTCGAGTGCAACCGGTTCTGGTTCGAACAGACGCGGGATGGTGTCGATCCGGTCAAGCACGCCCGGATACTCGAGATTTCCGAGGGGTATCTCGAGAACGACGACCCCCAGATCAACCAGACGGGGGAAGAGATCCGTGCGAATGCCATGTTTCTCCACGGAGATTTCGAGTCTGTGGTCAGACTGGTTCTGGAGGGTGAGTCGGAGCCGTTCAACTACCCGTTTTCGTTTGCAGAAGGTATCGGGAGTGCAGGTTTCACAGGCGATATGGAGGGCGCGCAGGAATTGCTCAGTCGACTACAAGCCATGAACCTCAAGGGTCGGGCGATCAGAGGACTAGACCAGTTCGCCAACATGGTCGTGGCAGGCTTGGCTGGTGACGTCGAACCGGCTCTTGTGGCTCGGGGAAGGATGTTGGACTTCTGGTCGACGACCATCCCGCCCTTGACCCGTGCTCACGCGGATGCGGTCACAGCGGCGGTTCTGCCTTTCGATCGTCCCGAGGCTGTTGAGGCCGCAGGGAAAGCCATGAACTTCTTTACCAGCAACGGTTTCAAGGCGTATCTCGACCTTTACAAGGACATATTCGATCGGTATCGGGAAGAATCCGAAGAGGTCGCGGTCTGAAGACCGTTCGCTCCCATTCCCTGTGAAGACGGGGCGAAATACCGTCTGTGAAGCGTTAGAACTAGCCTGACGAAAGCATGCACGAATACGCCATCAAATTCGCTGAACTCCTCGAGCAGGTTGCACAAAAAGTCCGGGCGATGACCGTCGACCGGGTCGCCTATGGAATCAAGCTCACCGGACTGGGAATCCTGACGCTGGCAATGGCGTTGACAGCCTTGATATTCCTGTTGTGGGCAATCTTCGGAGCATTGGAGATTCCGCTCACCACAGCAGGAGCGTTCGCTGTCCTGGGAGCTCTGCTTCTTGGAGTGGGCGGCTACTTCTGGTTCAAGAGGGTCGAGGAAGAATGATGCATGAAAAGTTGGTGATTATCGGATCGGGCCCGGCAGGTCTAACTGCAGCGCTGTACGCGGCGCGCGCCGATCTGAATCCGATCGTATTTGAGGGTCTGGTAGCCGGTGGTCAACTCATGATCACAACCGACGTCGAGAACTATCCGGGGTTTCCTGACGGGATCCTGGGGCCAGAGCTGATGGACCAGTTTCGAAAGCAGGCCGAGAGATTCGGAACAAGGCTCCATCAAGTCGATGTGACCGAAGTCGACTTCTCCACGAGACCCTTCAGGATCAATGTCGGGGCCGACGAGTACACAGCCGACGCCGTCATCATCGCCACGGGTGCCTCGGCAACATGGCTCGGTGTCCCGGGTGAGGAGAAGCTCACCGGCAAGGGCGTCTCCGCATGTGCAACCTGTGACGGATTCTTCTTCCGGGATAAGGAACTGATAGTCGTCGGTGGCGGAGACACCGCCATGGAAGAGGCCCTGTTCCTGACCAAATTCGCCTCCAAAGTAACCATCGTGCATCGACGTGATGAGTTGCGAGCCTCCAAGATCATGGCCGCTCGCGCGGAAGCGAACGACAAGATCGAGATGAGGTGGAACTCGATCGTGACTGAGATCCATGGTGACGATCTCGTCTCCGGAGTGACCCTCGAGGACACCGCTACCGGGAAGTCCTCGGAGATGGCGATCGATGGCGTGTTCGTTGCCATCGGGCACAAGCCCACGACCAACCTCTTCGTGGACAAGCTGGACCTCGACGACAACGGTTATCTCATAATCGCAGACAGCGGCGGAACACGCACCTCGGTCGAAGGCATTTTCGCTGCTGGTGACGTTGCCGACCACATATACCGCCAAGCAGTGACCGCGGCAGGAACAGGATGTATGGCTGCCATCGATGCCGAACGATGGCTGGCACACCAGGAATGACCTATCAGTGAGTCAGGTTCACTGAGGTAGACCAAGGAGAAGGAAACTGACATGGCCGAAATTCGCACCCTCAACGACGGGACTTTCAATGATGAGATCAGCGCTGAGACGCCGATCCTCGTCGACTTCTGGGCCGAATGGTGTGGCCCGTGCCGGGTGATCGCACCTGTTCTGGAGGAGATCGCTGAGGAGCATGCTGGCTTCAATATCGGCAAACTCGACGTTGATCACAATCCCCAGACCGCCGCCGCCCACGACGTCATGAGCATCCCAACGCTCATTCTCTTCAAGGATGGAGTCGAAAAGAAGCGGATCGTCGGTGCAGCCCCCAAACATCGTCTGATGCAGGAACTCGCCGAATACATCTGATCCCTTCGGCGCAGGGTCTTCCTAAGATTGTCGGCCAATGCGTCTATTTCGCCTCGGTGACGAGGGCCCTCCCATTCGGGACATCCAGGATCGACTTGCCGCGCTTGGTTTCGAATCAGCCGACGACGTACGGGGGGTCTTCGGCGACTTCACGCTGGATGCCGTGATGGTCTTCCAGAAGGCGAAGGGTCTGGACGTTGATGGAATCGTCGGCCCCGATACCTGGCGATCCCTCTACGAGGCCGGCTATCGGCTTGGCGACCGCCTCGTCTACATGCGTCGGCCCATGGTTCGGGGTGAGGACGTGGCCGAATTGCAGTCACGTCTCAACTCTCTTGGATTCGACTCGGGCAAAGCCGATGGAATCTTCGGACCAGACACCGAGACGGCGGTGATCGACTTCCAGCACAATCGTAATCTGGCAGAAGATGGAAAAGTTGGCCCGGAGGTCGTCACCGAGATCCGTCTGGTGAGCAGAGGGGATATGAAGGAAGGGCGTCACGCTCTTCGGGAAAGAGAGTGGCTGAGGAGACTCCCTCCCACTGTCGCCGGAACCAGGGTGTACCTCGACGCCGGCTGTCGCGACCCCCACGAGACCCGGCAGGCCTGGGCGGCCGCCAGCGGCGCCGCCATTGCGATCCAGGACGCCGGAGGGCTTCCCATGATGTCGAGGAGCCAGGACATCCAACTGCCAGAGCGGCTACGGGCGAGACGAGCCAACCGAATGGGATCGGATCTCATCATCGCCTTCCGAATCAACCCGGCGGACGAGGACTGTGTCTTCTATTTCGCTACCGATCACAGCACCTCGGCAGCGGGTGAACAACTAGCCAAGTCACTTTCTTCTGTCGTTGGCGGGCGTGTGGAAGGTCGGGCAAGCGCAATGCTCAAGGAAACAAGAGCTCCGGCCGCGGTCATCTCACGTCGTCACCTCAGCGACAGTCTGGGAGTGACCGTCGTAGAAGGGCTGACTGACTTCCTTGCCTCCGGATCCGCAGGAGGCGGCGCTTAGGAGATGACCCGATAGATGTGCTCGAGCTCCTCGATTGAGCCAAATCGAATCTCGACCTTGCCTCTCTCGTTGCGATAGCTGATGTTGACCTTGGTCCCCAGTCGTTCGATCAGTCGCTTTTCCAACTCGATGATCTCCACCGGCCGCACCACGCGGACGCTTTCCTTCCGGGTTGGAGTTTCCATCTCGCGCCGCGTGCGCACTGCTTCCTCGACCTGGCGCACGCTCCATCCCTCTGCGTGTGCCTTCTCGGCCAGATACATGACGTACTTCTCATCATCCAGACCCAAAAGAGCCCTCGCAGCCCCGGCGCTGAGATGCCCGGCGTCCACCAAACTCTGAACCGGACCTGGTAGCTGCAAAAGACGGAGGGTATTGGAGACGGCCGGACGCGACTTTCCAACACGATCGGCAACCTGTTCCTGTGTCATTCCAAAATCTTCCAGGAGTTGACGATAGGCGTGAGCCTCCTCGAGGGGAGTGAGATCTTGACGCTGCACATTCTCCACGAGTGACTCGACAAGGGTGGAATCACCAGAAGCCTCCCGGGTAACGGCCGGAATCGTGTCGAGTCCCGCTCGCTTGGCGGCTCGCCACCTCCGCTCCCCGGCGACAAGGGTGTACCCCTTGTCGGTATGGGTGACCACGATGGGCTGGAGAACCCCGACTTCCTTTATCGAGGCGGAGAGCTCGTCGAGAGAGACATCATCGAACCGGCTTCTCGGCTGATCCGGGTTGGCCTCAATCTCATCAACTGGAACCTGAATCAATACCGATTCTGAGATCTCCTCCGGCTCACTTGGTATCAGCGCCTCCAGACCACGTCCGAGACCTGCCTTACGCGGGCTCAACTCCTAATCCTCCTCTTCGACGTCATGTCGTTCGATGAATTCCTTGCCGAGATGCCGATAGGCAATTGCCCCCCTGCTCATTGGGTCAAAAGCCTCGATAGGCTCACCGTAGGACGGTGCTTCGGAGAGTCGAACCGACCTGGGGACCACTGTTCGATAGGTAATCTCCCCAAAATACTCACGAACCTGGGCGGCGACGTCCTTGGAGAGCCTGGTCCGACCGTCATACATGGTGAGAATCACCCCGGTAACCTTCAATGCCGGGTTGAGGCTGGATGTGACCAATTCGACATTCTTGAGCAATTGGGTGAGACCCTCCAGGGCGTAGTATTCACATTGGATCGGTATCATCACCTCACCTGCGGCGGCAAGAGCATTGACGGTGAGCAAACCCAACGATGGTGGACAGTCGATGAACACGACGTCGAATTCCTGATCAATCTCCGAGATCGCCGTCTTCAGTCTTGTTTCACGTGAAAACATCGAGACCAACTCGATTTCGGCGCCCGCCAGATCGATTGTGGCCGGCACCACAAAGAGATTTCGCACCGAGGTCGGCTCGATTGCGTCCCCAATGTCTGACTCCTTGAGCAGGACGTCGTAAACCGATACTTCGATACCGCGGCGGTCGATACCAAGCCCACTCGAGGCGTTGCCTTGTGGGTCGAGGTCGATGAGCAACACCCGCTGATCCTGGAATGCCAGTGCAGCAGCGAGATTAATTGCCGTTGTGGACTTGCCGACCCCACCCTTCTGATTGGCGAGGGCGACCACTGTTGGTTTTGTCATGGAGGACGCATGATAAGTAGCCACACCGTCTGGTCAAGGACATCGCGTGGAATCTCTAGTGTCTCCCATCCTGGCGCACTCGGTTTCCTTGTCCACGATCCACCTACGATCGCCACTCCTTGGTGATCGAGGTGTCTTTTCACCACACGGAGGATCTTCTCGGGGGGCAACGCCGCTCTGGAGACAATGGTAGGGGGGGATCCGCGCAGATGATCGATCTCACGATGCTCCACCCGCACGTTTGGCAGATCGAGAATCCTCACGGCCCGTCTCATCAGATCGGCACTTCGCGAAGAGCGATCGATGAGAACCACCGGGGTCCTTGGAAACAGGATCGCCAGAGGTATCCCGGGAAGACCAGCACCCGACCCCAAATCCCAGATCTCACCCGGCTCCTCCATCGGAGCGGCAAAAAGCAGTGAATCTGCTATGTGACGTCGGTCGATCCTCACCGCCTCCGCCGGGCCTATGCCACCAACCGGGAGGGCCTCGGAAACAAGCCAGTCTCGATAGTCAATCAGTTGGGCAAGCTGAGAGGAATCGATCCCGTGACCGACATGATCCCCCACTCGTGTCCAGAAGCTGTGTTCCACGTGAAACCAAGGTAGCCCGGAGATTGCTCTCCGGGCTACTTTATTGAGGTCCTGCTGAATTACTCCTCTTCGGAAGAACCCTCTTCGGAAGAACCCACTTTGGACAACACCACAAAACGTCTCGGTGATTCGCCTTCTGAATAGGATTCGATCCCTGGTCTGGTAGAGGCTACATCATGTATTACCTTGCGATCGGCCGGACTCATCGGCTCCAGCATGATCTCTCCGCCTTCGCTGTCTAGCTGACCGATCAACTGCTCGGCATAGATGGAGAGAGCCTGTCGACGTCGTTCTGCGTAGCCCGCGATATCCAGACGAAGACGGGCGGTTTCCTGCCCGTATCGCTGCAGAACCGTTCTGGTCAACTCATGAATAGCGCCGCGTACCGTCCCGCGAACACCGACAAGCGCCTCTGTTTGCTCACCACTGACGTCAGCAATGATGACGCCGTCATCCACTGTCGTGGTGACCTCACCCTCGAGACCATAGACTCCAACCAGACCCTCCAGAAACTCCTGGGCGATCTTGGCCTGTTCTTCGGTGGATAGAACCGGGCGGTCATCACTCACGGTCTTCTCTTTCCTCTCGGATTTGCGGGCCGCGCCGGTGTTCTTGGGCGGCTTGTTTTGTTGCTGTCGGGACCCATTCTTACCTGATTTTGCGGAACCGCGCTGCTGATTGCCGGATTTTGCTTTACCAGACTGGTCCCCTTTCCCCTGTGAGGAGCCACCGCGACGTCCTCCACGACGACGGCGGCCCTTTCTCCTGGTGACACGGACAACCGCATCTTCGCCGCCAATTCCGAGGAAACCTTTGACCGGGGCGGTCACGATCTCGACATCAAGACCATCCCGGTCCTCAATGCCCATCTCTTGCATTGCCGCTTCTACGGCGATTTCCACGGTCTTGGCTTTCACCTCGACCATATCGACATTTACCATGTCATCTCCTTCTGCGCCGACGGCGCTTGTCAGCGGCACCCTGCTGTGGACTACCTGGCTTGCTCCCATCAGAGCCGTCATCCTGGCCTGGCTCTGGTTCAGCTTTGCTTGGCGGGGTTGGGCGCCCATCGATCTTGAAAATCAGAACCTGCTGTCCGAGACGAAACAGGTTGGAGGTGGTCCAGTAGAGCACCAGTCCGGCAGGGAAGTTCCAGGAGATGACGCCAATGAACAACGGCATGATCTTGGTGATGGCCTGCTGAGCGCCCGCTCCTTTTTGATCTGGTCGGTCCTGGCCATATGTGGAGTGCCACATCTGCACATACTGGGTAGCGACCATGAAGGCGATCATCAACAGATAGGGAATGGCATGTACCAGACCGACCTGCATTGCCATCGACGGCGACTCTCCAAGTGTCATCCCCAGAAAGGTGGCCCCACCGTTTTCGAGGGACAAGAAGAGCGCCGAAGTCTCGTCCAGGTAGTCCTGAGGAACTCTGAGCAACCGGAACAGCGCAAACCAGATCGGCATCTGGACCAGAAGAGGAAGAAGACATCCACCGGGTGTGGCGCCCGCCGCCCTTTGGGTCTCCATGAGACGACGTTGCATCTCCTGAGGGTCGTCTTTGTATTCTGCCTGGATCTTCTTGATCTTTGGCTGAATCTCGGTGAACGCCCTGGTCGCCCTGGTTTGTTTGAGGGTGAGCGGAAAAACGACCACGTTGATGGTGATGGTGAGAAGGATGATGGCGAGGCCATACCCCACACCGTCGCTGACAAGTGGTGTGAGTAGATCGAAGTAGAAGTCGAGGACCGATCCCAGTGCCCTGATCAGCGTGTCGAATATCTCTCCCATTATTGGGCTCTCCGGTTGTCGGGTACGGGGTCATAACCCCCGGGGCGCAGCGGATGGCATCTTCCGATTCGCTTGAGACCCAGCCAACCCCCTCGGAACACACCGAATCTCTGGATTGCCTCCGCCGAATACGATGAGCATGTTGGCTGAAACCGGCAGTTGGTTCCAATCCCGGGACTTACCAATTTCTGGTAAATCCTAATCAGGCCAACAATCAGGTTCCGAGGGCGCAGCCACGTAATCATCTCTTCACACCCTCCAGGGCGTGGTCGAGCCAAGCTTGCACTTGGGTGTAATCGGCCTCTGAGACCTGGCCGCTGGCGATGATGATGTAATCCATTCCTGGTTGTAGTGGCAGTTCACGGGCCGCGTGACGCAACCGTCTCTTGATACGGTTTCGAGTCACAGCATTTCCGCTGCCCTTGGAAACAACAAGCCCAAGACGAGGAGGCCCTGGTTGGCCTGGCGACCCGACCAGTACGATTCCGCCGCTGCGGCTCCGGTTGCCTTTGCTCAGGACTCTACGAAAGTCCCGGGCTTTTCGGAGTGTTTCCAGATCAGACAGTGAGCCGCTTCCGACCCTTTTGACGACGCGAACTGATGGTGGCGCGGCCGGCGCGAGTCTGCATTCGATGCCGGAAACCGTGTCGACGTCGGCGACGGCGCACTTTGGGTTGATAGGTCCTTTTCATGACAAGACATTGGGTAGAGGGGAAAGGGTCATCACAGGTTACGGACTGTTGGAAACCTATGTCAAAGCCCGATCGTCGATCGTGTCCTTCCTTTCAGTTGTAATCGCGAAGAATTGGGAAAGGCCGCGAAAAGAAGGTGAACGGGCTTTGGTAACGGAAGTCACCTTCAACCCACCAGGCAGGTAATGGAAAACGACCTGTCTACCTGGGGTTATCCTTGTGGATAGATGTAGAGAAAGTCTTCCACACCGGGGATTCTCGCGGTCTTGACTGCCACTTCTCCAACACCGATACTCGCTGGACTCGATATCCGAGGAGAGTGGCTAGCGCACCTGTAATCGGTGAGTGAACCATCACTCCGCGGTAGGAATTTGAACTCTCTGAAGGATGTACACAGACGTTTCCACAGGTGTGGATGGATCTGTGGACAACTCGGCCACTGGGAGGAGCGGCCTTTTGACCCAAACACAAAGAGCAAGTGACAGCTGGACGGAATTCAGAGATACCCTGCGCGCCGGGGTATCCAAAGGGAATTGGGAAACCTGGCTCTCCCGGCTCGAGGCAGACCATGACGAAGACACCCTGGTCCTGATCGCACCAACGGAATTTCACCTTCGCTGGGTACGTGACAAACACGGTGAGCTCGTCGATGCCGCCTATCAGTCGGTCTACTCGAGCGAGGGGAGTCCTCTCTATCGCGTCAGCGATGTCGCTCCGATCGAGCAGCCACTTCCTCTTGGCGAAGATTCGGCAACCGTTGTCGCCTCCAAGGACCCGACCACCCCCACCAAAGCCACCAACCTCATCTCGAGGTATCGGTTCGAGAGTTTTGTGGTGGGTCAGTCCAACCGATTTGCATGGGCGGCTGCGATGGCCGTGGCCGAGCAACCCGGCGCCCACTACAACCCGTTGTTCATATATGGCGGTGCGGGACTCGGCAAGACTCATCTCCTCAACGCCGTTGGCCACGAGGCCCTCGAGATGTACCCCGATCTGGTTGTCCGCTATGTCTCGTCGGAGAACTTCTTGAACGACTTCATCGACTCGATCCGGCGCAAGAGACCCGATGCCTTCAAGCACAGATACCGCGGTGTTGACATCCTTCTCCTCGACGATGTTCAGTTCTTCGAGGGCAAGGAGCAGATCCTCGAGGAGTTCTTTCACACGTTCAACTCTCTTTACGAATCGGGAAAGCAAATGGTTATCAGCTCCGACCGTCACCCGAGAAACCTGTCAACCCTCGAAGACCGGCTGCGCAGTCGTTTCGAATGGGGGCTTCTCACCGACATTCAGCCGCCTGATGTCGAGACTCGACTGGCGATTCTGAAATCAAACGCCGAGTTTGCCCCGCGTCCGGTGCCCATCGAGGTCCTCGAGTACATAGCCGGTCTGGTATCAGACAACATTCGGGAATTAGAGGGTGCGCTGACCAGAGTGACAGCCTGGTCGGCGTTGAATCGGAGAGATATCGACCTCGATACCGCCGAGCGCGTATTGCAGGACATCGTTGCGACCGACGAGCCAGTACCTCTCGGACCTGAGACGATCATCAGAACCACTGCCCAGGCCTTTGGGTTCTCGGTAGAAGATGTTCTCAGCTCCAGTCGCCGTCAACCACTGGTCCTCTGTCGTCAGATCTCGATGTACTTGTGTCGTGAACTGACCGATCTCTCGCTGCCGAAGATAGGTAATCACTTCAACAGGGACCACACCACTGTTCTCCACTCCGTTGAGAAGGTGAAGCGGATTCTCCGATCTGACAGAGCAGTCTTCGACCGGGTCAATCAATTAACACAGGAGCTGAGGAAAGGTGGTGGTGTTTCCACAGGGCCATGAGTTATCCAAGGGGAGTTGCGAGTTATCACCACGAGATGCACACCTATTTCCCACGGAGAATCCCCAATTGCCCACGAAAGAAACACGACTATTCCACAAATCCACAGACCCCTACTACAACTATTGGTCTTGAAATGAAACTTTGTAATAAGAGAAGAAGGGACAACTACCTGTGAGAATCCGTGCTCAGCGGGACGACCTTGCCGATGTACTTGCCCGGGCCAACCGGGCGGTGGGCACCCGGACGGCACTGCCAGTGCTTCAGGGATTGCTCTGTGAGGTCTCTGGATCGAGTCTCCGGGTGACTGGCACAGATCTGGACATGACTGTCCGGACCCAAGCAGAAGTGGAGGTGCTCGATGAGGGAAGGGCCGTGATCCCGGGACGGCTTCTTTCTGAGGCAGTCCGCAAGATGCCCGCCGGGCAAGTCACCATCGGGGTATCGGACACCGATATCGAGATTCAGGGAAATGGCCCACGTTTCACGCTACGTCCTCTCAATGTCGAGGACTTTCCGGTGCAGGAAGACGTTGTCTCGGAAGGTGTCGAAGTAGATGGTGAGGAACTCGCCGAGGCTATCAACCAGGTCACCATCGCCGCATCGGGTGACGGAGCTCGGCCGATCTTGACCGGGGTTCTCTTCGAAAGCTCGGAGGAGGGACTCCGCATGGTGGCTACCGACTCCTATCGGCTTGCCAAGCGAGACCTCGCTGGTGTCGGTTTAGAAGGGACGGGTCTTGTTCCCGCTCGTGGACTCCGGGAGATGGCACGCACGATTGGCGCTCCCAAGGTAACGGCACAGCTTCGGGACCGGGAGGCGGTGTTCTCGTCGGACAGGGGGACCTTGCGTCTGCGTCTGATTGATGGGAACTTTCCCAAGTACCAGTCACTGTTGCCGGAAACCTATCCCAACCAGGTAATCCTCGACAAAGATGAGCTCCTCGCCGCGTTGGACCGAGTGTCACTCGTGGCCGAAGATCACATTCCAGTTCGGCTCAAGCTCATGGACGGTGGCGTCGAGGTGACGGTGAGCCGCCAGGATGTTGGTGCTGAATCCGAACACCTTTCAGGCGAATTCACCGGAAGCGACGAGGAAGTGACGATTGCTTTCAATCCGCGTTATCTCCAGGATGGAGTCATGGCCATGCCCGGTGAGTCGGTGCGAATCCAGGTAATCGATTCGTACAAGCCAAGTGTCCTCGACACCGGGACCGAGGGGAACTTCCTCTACTTGTTGATGCCCGTGCGCGTCTGAATGCGGATTGATTGGCTTTCTCTTCTCGCCTTCCGGTCGTACAAATCACTCGAATGGAGTCCTGAGCCCGGGGTCAACCTCCTCATCGGTCCCAATGGCGCCGGCAAGACCAACGTCTTGGAGGCGATTGGCTATCTCGCCACCCTGAGGTCGTTTAGATCCTCTCCGGATTCAGCCATGATCGGCAACGTGTCCGATAGCGCTGTGATCAGGGCGGGGTTGACCAGCGAGGATCGAAGTCGTCTCCTGGAGATCGAACTCCCCCGCCAAGGTGCTCGAAGGACACAGGTGGACAAGACGAGACTCAAGCGGACGGCTGACCTTCTCGGAGTCGTGCGGGTGGTCGCCTTTCTTCCGGAGGATCTCGACCTGGTCAAGCGAGGCCCTTCGTACCGTCGCGACCTTCTCGACGCCGTAGCAGTGCAACTCTGGCCGTCCGCTCATCTGGATCAATCAGAGTTCGAAAGGTCGTTGCGACAAAGAAACGCCTTCTTGAAGACAGGCGGGAACGACGACCCGACGCTCTCGGTTTGGGATTCGAGATTGGCCCAGTCCGCGGGACGGGTGATGGCTCGACGGGCGCGGGTGATCGAGATCCTCTCGCCGGCTCTCCTGGATGCTTATGAGGAGATCGCACAGGACGGAACTGTGGCGACATTCACCTACAAGACATCCTGGGGAGAGGGGGATCTGCGGCCGGCCACCGCCGCGGAATTCGCCGAGTTGATTGCCAAGGCTCTTGAGGAGAGCCGCCGCCACGACTATGAAAGGAGGATGACAACTGTCGGGCCCCACAGGGATGAGCCGGGTTTCTCAATTGATGGCTACCAAACGCGTACGCATTCGAGTCAGGGAGAGCAGCGAACGATGGCGCTCGCGGTGAGACTGGCTGCGCACCGGGCTATAACGGAGGCAGTGGGCGAGTCTCCCGTTCTACTTCTCGACGATGTCTTCTCTGAGCTCGACCCCGGCAGGGCAGCGGCGCTTGCCGGGTCGCTGCCTTCCGATACACAGACACTCATCACATCTGCCCACCCCGAGGACATCCCCATCTCGGGGTCGACATGGAAGGTGAGGGGAGGGACCATCGAGTGAGTACCGGCAACGACCTGGAGCCGTTCTCGGAGTCTTTGAACGATGTCTTCACTCGTTTGGGTCTGCCGGACCCGGTGTTGATGTCTCAGGTGAACAGCGAGTGGGAAACTCTTGCAGGCAAACCCTGGGTTGGGCGATCCAAGCCAATGTTCGTGAGAGGTCGAACCCTGGTCATCGAGGCTTCGGGACCGTCCATGGTGGCGTTTCTCAGATACGGCGAAGCAAGTCTTCTAGAGACACTCAGAGACCGGTTCGGAGAGGGTGTGATCGACTCGATTGAGGTGGTCCCACCAGGACGAGGATGAAGCCGATGTGGGTTAGCGATGAATTCGTTTCTGTCGGTGTTTCCAGGTAAAATGACAAATGTGAGATTCGGCGCCCCAATGGCGTATTTTCTCCATCCACGACTGGACTATTGCTACCTAAGAGGAGTGTCGTGACGGCTACTCGCGACAGCTACAAGGCAAAAGACATCACGGTTCTCGAGGGGCTCGAAGCAGTCCGTCGTCGACCTGGTATGTACATCGGCACCACGGGACCGAGAGGTCTTCATCATCTCATCTGGGAAGTCGTTGACAACTCGGTTGATGAGGCGATGGCCGGGTATTGCTCCAAGATCAAGGTGACCCTTCTCGAGGACGGTGGAGTGGAGGTAGTCGATGATGGCCGTGGCATCCCGATTGATCGCCATGCCAAGACCAAAAGGTCGGCTCTCACCACGGTTCTGACCACTCTTCATGCCGGTGGCAAGTTCGAGCAAGGCGCGTATTCCGTTTCGGGTGGGCTACACGGTGTCGGCGTCTCCGTGGTCAACGCCCTGTCGATGCGTCTCGAGGCGGAAGTGCGCCGCGAAGGCTATCTCTACGCACAGGAGTTCAAGGACGGCCGTCCCAAGACCAAGGACCCCAAGAGACTCCGGCCTGTCAAGAAGAGCGGAACGACCATCCGGTTCTGGCCAAGCACCGAGACGTTCACCGACACCACCGAGTTCGACTATGAGATCGTCGCATCCCGGCTTCGAGAAACCGCATTCTTGAATCGCGGTCTCGAGATATCACTCCTCGACGAGCGTCCTGACGAGCCGAGAAGCGATACCTTCCACTACAAGGGCGGGCTGGTCGATTTCGTGAATCATCTCAACGCCAACCGGGATCCACTCCACGCCCACATAATTGACATCTCCGACCTGTCCGCCGATGCCGAACTCGAGGTGGCTCTCCAATGGACGACCTCCTACACGGAATTGGTCTTGTCGTTCGCCAACAACATCAACACACACGAGGGCGGTACCCACGAGGAGGGTTTCCGCAAGGCCCTCACCAAGTCGATCAATGAGTTCGCCCGGAAGAAGAGTCTTCTGAAGGAGAAAGACACCAATCTCACCGGTGAAGACGTTCGTGAAGGACTGACCGCCATCATCTCCATTCGGGTCAAGGATCCTCAGTTCGAGGGTCAAACCAAGACCAAGCTCGGAAACACCGAGATCCGCTCATACGTGGAGAAGGCGCTGAATCGCATACTCCCTGAATGGTTGGAGAAATACTCGCCCGAGGCGCGCCGGATCGTGGAGAAGTGCATCAACGCCTCCAAGGCCCGTGAGGCCGCGCGCAAGGCCCGGGAGCTCACCAGACGGAAGTCAGGTTTGGAATCTGGAGGTCTTCCAGACAAGTTGGCTGATTGCTCGAGTCGTGACCCCGCCGAGTCGGAGATCTTCATCGTCGAGGGAAAATCCGCCGCCGGGCCGGCCAAGGCCGCCCGCAACTCCGAGACACAGGCCATCCTTCCCATCAGGGGAAAGATTCTCAACGTCGAGAAGGCGCGGCTGGCGAAGGCACTCCAGAACAGCGAGGTCCAGGACATCATCACGGCGATGGGAACCGGAATCGGCGACGATTTCGATATCTCCAAGGCGAGATATCACAAGGTCGTCCTCCTGGCCGACGCCGATGTCGACGGGGCGCACATCCGCACCCTGCTGATGACCCTGCTTTTCCGTCACATGCGTCCCCTCATCGAATATGGATATGTCTACGTCGCCCAGCCGCCGTTGTACAGGGTGAAGGTGGGGTCGTCGGTTCATTACCTCAAGGACGAAGACGAGCTCGAGGAATTCAGGAAAGACCATCCCAAGGTCAAGCCGACCCGTTTCAAGGGTCTCGGCGAGATGAACGCACGTGAGCTGTGGGATACGACGATGAACCCCGAAACACGAACCCTTCTTCGTGTCGAGATGGCCGATGCCGTTCTGGCGGAGGAGGTCTTCCAGAGGTTGATGGGCGACGACGTTCCTTCGAGAAAACTTTTCATTCAGCAGAACGCGGACGACGTCCGATTCCTCGACATCTAGGCCATTTGGAGTCATGACAGACGAACACACCACAACGGAGAACTTTCCCGAGATCGAGATCACCGCGGAGATGGAGGCGAGCTTCATCGACTACGCGATGTCGGTGATCGTCTCCCGTGCTCTTCCGGATGTCAGGGACGGTCTCAAACCCGTTCAGCGTCGAATCATCTACTCGATGTTCGAGAACAACATCAGTCCCGCTTCGGCGCATCGCAAGTGCTCGAAGGTCGTCGGGGACGTAATGGGCAATTACCACCCCCACGGTGATCAGGCTATCTACGACGCCCTTGTCCGCATGGGTCAGGACTTCTCGATGCGGCATCTTCTCATCGACCCCCAGGGAAACTTCGGTACCGTCGACGACCCACCGGGCGCGGCGCGGTACACGGAGTGCCGTCTCACCAAGCTCTCCACGCATCTTCTCGAAAGCATCAGCGAGAACACCGTCGACTTCGCCGATAACTACTCGGGCGAGCTCCAAGAGCCGACGGTGCTTCCGTCGAGATATCCCAATCTCCTGGTGAATGGGTCACAGGGGATAGCGGTTGGCATGGCCACCAATATCCCGCCGCACAACCTCGGTGAGGTCATTGATGCGGCACTCCACACCATCGATCATCCCGACGCGACATCGGAGGATCTCCTCGAGTTCGTGAAGGGCCCTGACTTCCCAACAGGTGGCTTTCTCGTCGGAACGACCTCTATGAAGGAGGCGCTAATCACCGGCCGGGGTTCGGTCAAGATCCGGGCGGTCTGCGACGTCCAGGAGGTCCGAAAGGGCCGGACGGCCGTGGTCGTAACCGAGCTTCCCTATCAAGTCTCCATCGAGCGCATTGTCGCCAAGATCAAGGATCTGGTCGATTCAAAACGAATGACCGGGATCGCCGAGGTCCGAAACGAGTCCTCAGACCGGGTTGGGACCCGTCTGGTCATCGAGATCAAACGGGACGCCATCCCTCAAGTCGTCCTCAACCAGCTTTTCAAGAACACCCCTCTTCAGGACTCCTTCGCCTACAACATGGTGTCCCTGGTGGATGGTGTCCCCCGGACTCTCGGTCTGGCGGGGATGGTGGGCTACTACCTCGATCATCAGATGGAGGTCATCGAGCGAAGGACCCAATTCAGACTCGATCAGGCCACCGCGAGAGCCCACATCCTCGAGGGCATGATCATCGCCGTCGACAGCATCGACGAAGTCATCAGGATCATTCGCGGCTCAGCAGACACCGCCGAGGCGCGGGCCAACCTGATCGAGAGTTTCGAGTTGAGCGAGATTCAGGCCAATGCCATCCTCGACATGCCGCTGCGTCGCCTGACAGCACTCGAGGTTGACAAGCTCCGTACCGAGCTCGCCGAACTTCAGCATCGGATTGCCGACCTGGAGGCGATTCTGGCCGACCCGAAGACGAGATGGTCCATCATCAAAGAAGAAATGGGTGCCATCCGTGAGCAGTTCGCCAATGAGCGCCGCAGCAGGATCATCCCCGACGAGGGTGATCTGAGTCTCGAAGACCTCATCGCCGACGACGAGCTGATCATCACCGTCTCTCAGGCTGGATACGTCAAGTCGGTGCCGGCATCCACCTATCGGACCCAAACCCGTGGTGGCAGGGGAGTCAAGGCAGCGGAGGTCGCCGGCGACGATGTCATCACCCATCTGGTTCACACCACGGCACACGCCTACCTCCTCTTCTTCACGAACAAGGGCCTGGTGCATCGGATCAAAGCGCATGCGATACCGAGACAATCCCGGACCGCGAAAGGCGTGTTGGCACAGGCCGTTCTGCCCCTGGGCCCAAACGAGATCGTTCAGTCGATCATCGACACGCGGGACTACGAGACCGGTCGATATCTGGTGATGGTCACCAAGAGGGGACAGGCGAAGAAGACCGAGTTCAAGGAGTATGAATCCCGCAACCAGACCCTCGTGGCCATCAATCTGACAGAGGACGACGAGTTGGTCTCGGTGCGCCCTACCAACGGAGAGAACGACATCCTCATCTTCACAAGGGGGGGAGTGGGTATCCGCTTTGCCGAGTCGGATCTTCGAAGCATGGGACGCGGGACACAGGGGGTCCGCGGGATCCGGCTCCGCGAGGGCGACCAGGTGGTAGCCGCTGTCTCCAACGTCGAAGGCGATGAGGTCTTGCTTCTCACCTCAGGTGGATACGGGAAACGAACGGTCATGTCAGAGTTCCGGCGCCAGGCCCGGGGAGGAATGGGAGTCAAAGCCTTCAAGATCACACGCGTTCGCGGAAACCTGGTGGCGGTGAGAGCCGTCGATAGGGAAGATGAGGTCTTCTTGATATCCTCGGCGGGCGTAGGCATTCGTACCCCCGTTGCCAGAATCAGCCGTCAGAAGCGGGACACGACCGGCGTCAAAGTGATCGACGTTGGCGAGGGCAACGAGTTGTCGGCGGCGACGGTGGTCACCGAGGAGATCGACTGAGGAACCTCCTTTGACCGCGTTACGTTGGTCTGGTCGGGGTTTCTCTTAGACTTTCTCCACAACCCCGGAGTTCCTATGGCAACTGTTCGCCGTGTCAGGCGCATAATCCGAAAGATCGACCCGTGGACCGTCTTGAAGGTGGCGGCAGTGGTTTGGGCTGTGGTGGGCCTCGCCCTGGTGCTCGGGTTTGTGATCTTCTGGGCGGTGCTCGATCGGGCGGGGATCCCCGATCAGATAACGGCGTTCCTTGTTGAGATCACACTGATCGAGGAAGGCTCCCAGCCTTTCGCCAACACCGAGCAGTTTCTGCGGTTTGTCGTCTTCGGCTCGGTCGTGTGGTGGGTTCTCATGACAGGATCGACAACGGCGTTCGCCGTCGTCTACAACCTGGTCTCTGATGTGGTCGGTGGTCTTGAGGTGGTCGTGCTCGAGGAGACACTCAACCCTGTGGTGGCGCCCCAGCAGCAGATTCTCCACAAACCGGTCGACTATCGCGACGGTAACGGCGCCGTGATCCCGCCCGCCGATCAAGCCGACATTCCGACCGAGGAGAGTCCCCCCATAGCTCTTCCCTAGGCTTAGGAAAGAGCTATTCAGATGTCTTCTGCCATCACCAAACCCATGGCCATTGCTGCTTGGAGGTAGGGGAGGGCTGCCTTCCAGACGGGTCTTGGACGGCCGTCGGCGACGTCCACGGCGGCTGCAAGGGCGATGCCGGACATGAAAGCGGCGTCGTCGATGATGGTCACCCTCCTGTCGCCGCCAATCGCCAGACAAGCGGCGAACTCGTTGGGCGACTGGGCCTCGGCCAGACGCCGGCCACCGTATGTCTTGTCGACGGCACCCAGACTCCCCAGAGGATCCGGAAACCGCGCTTGATGGCCTGAGCCTTCGTCGAGATCGGGATGAGCCACGGCAACAAGCCTCGGATCAGATTCTCTAGAGGCAAGAGCAAGGGTCAGTCCCCGAGGATTGGCGCCCCAGACGGCAATACCGTCTGCCTCTGAGTCACCATCCCACAACAGCGGCACAGCATGCCTCTTCGCCCTCGAAGGCGCCTGGGGGCCGGTGCCGATCAAAAGGTCGCAGCCCTCGGCAGAATCCACAACCTGGAAGCTCTTGCTGGTGGCAGGGCCGATGACCACCACCTCGTCTACCGAGGAATGGGCGCTGAGCGAATGGGCGGCTCTGACTGCAGTGTCCCCGGTGACGAGGATCCCAATCCTCACGAAGGTTCTACCGGTTGCCACGTCTCGGGTGGCAGAACCTCGTTGTTGCTCTTCAGGACAGCGACGGCGACAGCCGCAACTGCCGCCAGAATCAGAAGAGGCGAGAAGCGTTTCACGATTCGATGAGTCTATGACAGTTGAGTGTCTGCGAGGATTGTCACAGTGAGCCTCATGATCGACCACCTGATCGTATGTGTTGGCGACCTCGTTGGGGCCGCCCGAAGCTTCAGAGACCGTTTTGGCCTCGATTCTGTGGAGGGAGGCCGCCATCCGGGTCACGGCACGGCGAATCGCATTGTCCCTCTCGGTGACAGCTACATCGAGTTGGTCGCGGTGGTCGACCCATCAGAAGCCGAGGCCAGCACCTTCGGAAGATGGGCAAGCGGACGGGTCGGGTCCACAGGCGTCGTCGATGCCGTCTCCATCCGAACCGATGACATGAGTGCCTTGTGCACCCGTTTGGATCTGGAGTCCACAGCCATGAGCCGGCAAAGGCCTGACGGCATCGAGTTGAAGTGGAGCGTGGCTGGTGTGGATCTTGCCTTTGAGGAGTCTCTGCCGTTCTTCATCGAGTGGCATGTCCCCGAGGGTCAGATGCCAGGGAGAGCGGATGTCGTCCACGACCGCGAGGTCACCGGAGTCGAGGAGATTGTGCTCAGCGGTGAAAGGGCTCGTCTGGAGAGATGGACCGAAGACGTACCCCATATTCGCTGTGTCCAAGGCGCTGCGTCGGTCGTGTCCGTGAGCCTGGCCACTCCGGAGGGACCCCTGCACCTCGACTCCTAGAGGTGCTGGCTCTTCAGGGTGTCCCCGAGACCGAGAGTCTTCATCATCTCCGCTTCTCTCTCCAGCGCCTGTGGAGGGAGCGTGACCCCGGTGCCTTCAGCGACTCTGTTCATCATCTCGAAGTTGCCGAAGACAGCGGCAGCGTCGACGAGCGACTCGGACCCAAGCTCATCCAAAATGGCATCCCGAGCTTGCTGGCGAGCATTGGTGTCACCCTTCACCATGTCGTCTACCAGTCCGACCAATGCCATCCCGCCCGGGACACCAACGTCGATAGCCGGATCGGCGATCCCTTCGATCCGTATGTCGTATTCGTGTATCTCGCCGCTCCACCGGAGCCGCCATGCGTGGCTGAATACTCAGTAGAAACACTCGTTGAGCATCGAGATGCGCGCCGCAATCGTCTCCAGTTGTGGTGTGTTCAAGCCAGGGTTCCTGGCGAACAGCGGATCACCCATCTGCTCTTCCGTCATGTACAGGGGTCCGAACATGGCCTGAAAGGCCTCAGCCTCGAATGGCACCAAATCGAGTGTCACCGGGATCGGCCCTGGTGGCATTGGCACGTGTCCCCGGCGACGTTTGAGACCCCGGGCGATCTCTCCGGTCGCCAGACCAGGCTGCGGATTAGGGAGAGGCTCCAGATCGACGCCAAGCACAGTGTGAAGTCGGTCCAGCGCCGAGAGTCTGGCAACGATTCCGATTGTCTCCACGGTCTGAGGGTCACCGGCGTCGAACGCGGCGTACCTGACGTGATCGAGAGCGACCGTTGCCGGGCTGGAGTACAGATGACGGGCGAACTGCTGTAGTGGCCCGTGGACGTTAGAGCCTCTGGCAGCTTCCGCCACCCTGACCCGTTCCTCTCCGGAGAGGGAGCCTCCCGGCGCTGCAATCGCCGCGAAGGATCGTTCTGCCATTTCGATGAGATCATCGCGGACGCGGACCTGCGCGTTAGCCAAACCGGACATGGTCG